>Ga0302320_10009994_pt1 | contig 20315 bp, 17 predicted proteins | sample Bog_T0_3_FD_202130 | JGI IMG/M metagenome (GOLD analysis project Ga0302320, IMG submission 202130) | Peat permafrost microbial communities from Stordalen Mire near Abisko, Sweden - Bog_T0_3 | ecosystem: Environmental > Terrestrial > Soil > Wetlands > Peat | place: Sweden: Abisko, Stordalen Mire...
GGCGGCCCATACCGGTGAATCGGCCCGCACGGCAACCCGGGCCGCCACCGCGGCGCGGACCAATGTGGACGCCGTGGCCGGCGCCGCCGATCAACTCTCCGGCGCCATTCAGGAAATCAGCCATCAGGTCGCCCAGTCCACCCGGGCCGTCAGCCAGGCGGTGACCGCCGGGCAGGAGACCAGAGCGACGATCGAGACGCTGAACAGCCAGGTCGCCCAGATCGGCCGCGTCACCGACATGATCGCCGGCATCGCCGCTCAGACCAACCTGCTGGCCCTGAATGCCACGATCGAGGCCGCTCGGGCCGGGGAAGCGGGCAAGGGCTTCGCCGTGGTGGCCGCAGAGGTCAAGCAGCTTGCCAACCAGACCGCCATGTCCACCGCCGAGATCGCCCGCCATATCAGCGCCGTGCGCGCGGCAACCGGCGCCTCCGTCGCCGCCGTGACACGGATCGACGACACAATCGGCGAAATCAGCGCCATCGCCGGCTCGATCGCCGCCGCAGTCGAGCAACAGGGCGCAACAACCGCCGAAATCGCCCGCAGCGTCGCCGAAACCGCAAAGGCCGCAACGGAAATCACCACGCGCATCACCGACGTGTCCGACGAGGCGGGCCGCACCGGTCAACAGGCCTCCCAGGTGCTGGATCAGACCGTTGCGTTGCGCGCGTCGATCGGCGGACTGCGGCAGGCGGTCATTCGCGTGGTCCGTACCGCGACGCCGGAGGTCAATCGACGCCAGGCGCCGCGCTTCGCGGTCCACGCCCCGTGCCACATCACTCTCCCCGACCGAGGCCGTTGCGACGCGCGGGTCATCGATCTGTCTGAGGGCGGTGCGAGCCTGCGCGGCGCCCCCGCGGTGCCCTCGGGAACCACCGGAAGCCTCGAACTCAGCGGCGTCGGCTTCCCGCTGCCCTTCCGTGTGATCCGCGCCGAGAGCGACTTGCTGAACGTCGCCTTCACCCTGGACAGCAGCGACGCAGCCAGATTCCAGTCAATCCCCGCCCGCCTCGGGCGCCCGTTGGCCGCCTGACTACCCAGCGCCCAGTTCGGTCCGCACGAGCTGGACCCAGTACGCCACGCCCAGCGTCAGGATTTCGTCGTTGAAGTCGTAACCCGGCGTATGGACATGGTGAACCGACCCGTCTGCTGCGGTGCCGTTGCCGATCATGATGAAACCGCCGGGACGCGCCTGCAGCATGAATGAAAAATCCTCCGAACCGGTGAACGGCGGGCAGTCCGTGTCAACATTTTCCGCGCCCACCAGCGCCGACGCAGCGGCCACCGAGACCGCGGTCTGTTCGGCATGCGTGATCAGCGGCGGATAACGCCGGTCATAGATCACCTCGGCGGAACAGCCGAACGCGGCGGCCTGGGCATGCGCCAGTTCTTTCAGGCGCCTTTCCATCAGGTCGCGAACCTTCGGCTTGTAGGATCGCGCCGTCCCGGTGATCGTCACCTTGGCCGGGATGATGTTCGGCGATCCCGGATTACCGCCTTCGATCGATCCGATGCTGACCACGGCGGTGTCGGTCGCCGGAACATTGCGGCTGACGATCGTTTGCAACGCCATGATGAAATGCGCCAGCGGCAAAATCGCGTCGGTGGAAAGATGCGCGCCGGCCCCGCCATGCCCGCCGGTACCCCTGAACACCACCGACCATGTGTCGCTCGCGGCAAGAAACGCTCCGGTGCGGGTGCGGAATTCGCCCTTCGGGATTCCCGGCATGTTGTGCATGCCGTAAACACTGTCCACCGGGAAGCGGTCGAACAACCCGTCCTCGACCATCTCCCGCCCGCCGCCCAGACCTTCTTCGGCCGGCTGAAAAATGAACGCGACGGTGCCGCCGAACTCATCCGGATGCTCCGCCAGATAGCGCGCCGCCCCCAACAGCATCGCCGTGTGACCGTCATGCCCGCAGGCGTGCATCTTGCCCGGCACGGTCGAGCCATGCGGCCGGTCCGGAACTTCCTGGATATACAGCGCGTCCAGATCCGCCCGCAGTCCGATCGCGCGTTGCCCCGGCAGGCGCCCCGTCAACGTCCCGACCACGCCGGTCCGGCCAAGCCCCTCCGTGACCGCCAGCCCCCAGCCGCGTAGGTGATCTGCAACCAGGGCCGCAGTGCGGGTTTCCTCGAACCCCACCTCGGGGTGGCGATGGATGTCGCGGCGGATTTCGATCAGTTCAGACTCATACGATTTGAGGTCGGCGATCAGGTCATGCGGTGCCATGAAAAACTCTCGTCAGCGAATAACAACTATAACATGGGATCGATACCCGAGTCAGGTATCCGTCTGCCGCGAAAATATTTCGCAGTCGCACCTGCAACACCGCCACCTGTCGTGTCATCAGGCCGATACTCGCATCGGTTGCAATACATGAAAATACACGCTTTCCATCCAACTGCCTTTCATCAAATCTCTTGATGTGAATCAATGCGTGCCGTCTGCCGGCATGAGCTTACCGCCGCAGCAACAATCAGGCCTTAACGGGGGACCGTCGCATGAGTTTCATCGTCTGTATCGCAGCACTCTGCTTTCTCATGCTCGCCGCCTACCGTGGCTTCAGCGTCATCCTGTTCGCCCCCATCGCCGCCTTGCTCGCCGTTCTGATTACCGAACCATCCGACGTCCTGCCAGTTTATAGTGGACTGTTCATGGACAAGATGGTCATCTTCGTCAAACTATACTTCCCCGTCTTCCTGCTCGGTGCCATCTTCGGCAAAGTCATCGAGTTGTCCGGCTTCTCGCGCTCCATCGTTGCCGCAACGATCCGGCTGGTCGGCCGCGAGCGCGCGGTCCTCGCCATCGTCATCGTCTGCGCCTTGCTGACCTATGGCGGCGTCTCACTCTTCGTCGTGGTCTTCGCCGTCTATCCCTTCGCCGCCGAAGCCTTCCGCATCGGCGCCCTGCCGAAACGGCTGATCCCGGGAACCATCGCCCTCGGCGCCTTCACCTTCACCATGGACAGCCTGCCCGGCACCCCGCAGATCCAGAACATCATCCCCGCCGCGTTCTTCAAAACCAACTCCTGGTCCGCCCCCTGGCTCGGCCTGATCGGCGCCTGCTACATCGCCGCCCTCGGCCTCGCCTACCTGACCTGGCGCCTGCGCCAGGCAGCGGCGGCCGGTGAAGGCTACGGCGGCGGCCATACCCAGGAACCGGAAACCGCAGACGAGCAGGATCTGCCGAACCCGCTGATCGCCGTGCTGCCCCTGGTCATGGTCGGCGTCATGAACCTGGTCTTCACCTACGCACTGCCGGCTCTTTACGGCTCAACATACGCCGTCGCCCTCGCCGGCCTCGACCATCCGCTGACCGGACCGGTGCCCGCGAACGTGGCGATCTGGGCCGTGGAACTGGCCCTGCTCTCCGGCATCCTCACCGTCTTCGTCACCGCCTTCCGCCCCGTCACCGACCGCTTCGCCATCGGCAGCAAGGCCGCGGTCGCCGGAGCCTTGCTCGCGTCCATGAACACCGCCACCGAATACGGCTTCGGCTCCGTCATCGCCGCGCTGCCCGGCTTCATCGCCATCCGCGATGCGCTCAGCGCGATCCCCAATCCACTGCTGAATGAGGCGATCAGCGTCACCACCCTGGCCGGCGTCACCGGCTCCGCATCCGGCGGCCTCTCCATCGCGCTAGCCGCGATGTCCACCCAGTTCATCGCCGCCGCCAACGCCGCGCACATTCCGCTGGATGTCCTCCACCGCGTCGCCGCAATGGCCTCGGGCGGCATGGACACGTTGCCCCACAACGGCGCCGTCATAACCCTGCTCGCGGTCACCGGCTTGACACACCGGCAGTCCTACAAGGACATTTTCGCGCTGACCTGTATCAAGACGTCCGCCGTCTTCGTCGTGATCGCGGTCTACTACCTGACCGGCATCGTCTAAGCGGAGGCCGAACATGCCCCATCGCGCAGCACACCCCTTTCTGCAGTCGTTACGAACGGCTCACAGCGGCAAAGTCGTGCCCGCCCGCGATGCGGTGCGCCTGATCGGCGACGGGGACACTGTCGCGACCGGCGGCTTCATCGGCACCGGGTTCGCCGAAGGCGTCGCCGTCGCCCTCGAAGAACTCTATCTCGATCCCGACGAGTCCCACTTCCACGCCTCCGGCAAGCCACGCAACCTCACGCTCGTCTATGCGGGCGGCCAGGGTGACGGCAAAGACCGCGGCCTGAACCATTTCGGTCACGAGGGCCTCGTCCGCCGCGTCATCGGCGGCCATTGGGGCCTCGCACCCAAACTCCAGGTACTGGCGGTCGCCAACAAGATCGAGGCCTACAACCTGCCCCAGGGCGTCATCACCCATCTGTTCCGCGACATCGCCGCGCATCGCCCCGCTCATCTGACGACCGTCGGCCTCGGCACCTTCGTCGACCCGCGCAACGGCGGCGGCAAGATCAACGAATGTACCACGGAGGATCTGGTCGAACTGATCACCGTCAACGGCCAGGACGCGCTGCTCTACAAATGCTTCCCCATCGACGTCGGCATCATTCGCGGCACCACCGCCGACACGCTCGGCAACATCACCATGGAGCGTGAGGCCCTGACACTGGAGGCCCTGGCGATCGCCATGGCCGCCCACAATTCCGGCGGTGTGGTCATCGTTCAGGTCGAGCGCCTAGCCGAGGCCGGCAGCCTGCATCCGCGCCAGGTCAAAATTCCCGGAATTCTGGTGGATTGCGTGGTCGTCGCTGAGAAACCTGAACATCACGGCCAGACCTTCCTGACCATGTACAACCCCGCCTACACCGGCGAAACCCGCGCCCCGATGGGGTCCCTGGCGCCGATGCCAATGAGCGAGCGCAAGATCATCGCCCGCCGCGCCGCCCTGGAACTGCTGCCGAACAGCGTCGTCAATCTTGGCATCGGCATGCCCGAGGGCATCGCCGGCGTGGCCAACGAGGAACACGTCATCGATCTCATTACCCTGACCACCGAACCCGGGTCGATCGGCGGCGTCCCGGCCGGAGGCCTCGATTTCGGCGCCTCGGTCAACAGCCAGGCGGTGATCGATCAGCCGTACCAGTTCGATTTTTACGACGGCGGCGGCCTCGACCTCGCCTTCCTCGGCCTCGCCCAGGCGGACACCGTCGGCAACGTCAACGTCAGCAAATTCGGCCCAAAACTCTCCGGCGCCGGCGGCTTCATCAACATCAGCCAGAACGCGAAAAAGGTCGTGTTCGTCGGCACCTTTGAAGCCGGCGGCCGTAAACCCACGGTCGAGCACGGCCGCCTCGTCATCCGCAGCCACGGCGACGGCAGCAAGTTCGTCAAGGAGGTGGAACACCGCACCTTCAGCGGCGAGTATGCCGCCAGGCGCGGCCAGTCAGTGCTTTACATCACCGAACGCTGCGTCTTCTCGCTGACAACGGAAGGCCTGGAACTGACCGAAATCGCCCCAGGCGTCGATCTGGAGCATGACATCCTCGCACGCATGGATTTCGCCCCTCTCATCCGCGAAACCCCGCGCCTGATGGACGAACGCATCTTCCGCCACGAGCCGATCGGCCTGCGCGAAACACTGCTCGGCATTCCGCTGGAACAACGATTCTCCTATAATCCGGCCGAGGGCCTGTTCTTCGTGAATTTCGAAGGCCTCTCGATCCGCGATCCCGCCGACATCGCCCGCATCCGCCACCTCGTCTCCGAACGTCTCCTGCCGTTGGGGCGCAAAGTCTATGCCATCGTCAACTACGATCGCTTCAGTATTCTGCCCGAACTGCTGGATGCTTACAGCGCCATGGTGCAGGATTTGACCGATCATTTCTATGCCCGAGTCACCCGCTATACCACCAGCGGCTTCCTCCGCGTCAAGCTAGGCGACGCCCTCGGCCGCCGCCAACTCGCCCCGCACATCTACGAATCAGCCGCCGAGGCGCGCGCGCATCTCGAGGAAAGCGGGCAGGACGGACGATAGCGCCGATGAGAACGCTGGCTTGACCCCAGCCCCTTTCAAGCCTATCAATTGGTCAGCTTGGTCAAGGTGTGTAATGGCGCAGTTTGTCAGCCTGTATGATGCCAAAACCCACCTCTCGGCGTTAGTGGACCGGGCTGCTGCCGGTGAGGAGATCGTCATCGCCAAGAACGGCATACCCCGCGCGCGGCTGGTGCCGATCGCACAGCTTGGGGAATGTCGGAAGCCCGCCAATGCGATGCGCATCGAACACGTCGCTGCCGACTTCGATGCGCCGGATCCAAGCATCGATCAAATGTTCGGTGGCGAAATCGCTTGAACCTTCTGCTGGATACCCACGTCTTCCTTTGGTGGGATCGCCAGGATGCTGCCCTGGCCGAAGATGCCCGCAAGGCCATCGAGGATCAACGAAACAGCGTGTTCATCAGCGCGGCATCCGTGTGGGAGATCGCCATCAAGCGGCGGCTCGGCAAACTGGTGTTTCACGGCTCGGCATCCGCCGCCATTGGTGCCAACGGTTTTCATGAATTGCCAATCGTGTCACTCGATGCCGAGGGCGCGGGCGGCCTTGCGTGGCAACACAGCGATCCGTTCGACCGGCTGCTGGTAGCGCAGGCGATGCGGCTGGGTCTTGTCCTGCTGACCGCAGATCATTCGATCCGGTCGTTCGGCGGCGTGGCGCAATTGCCGGCTGGATGACGGGCTGTCGACGCGGAGCATCGATCGAGAGATGGCGGCCCCGAACTCATGGAACGCCTGACGATACCGCAACACAACGTCGTCCGGCGTTGCATCGCCCGCGCCGGCTTCCTTCACCTCATCCAGGCTACCCCCGCGACCGGTCTCCAACCCCCTTCACACCGTGAACTGCTCCGCGATAATCCGCTCCGACAGCCCCTGACCCGGATCAAACAGCACCGGCACGGTCACGCTCCGGTCCTCGCTCACCGCCACCGACATCACGTCCCGAACCTCGGTAAAATCCGCCACCGCCGCCGTCGGCCGCTTGTCCGTATCCAGCACCTCGAACAGCACATCCGCCGAACTCGGCAACAACGCCCCGCGCCAGCGCCGCGGCCGGAACGCACTGATCGGCGTCAGCGGCAGCAAATTTGCGGAAAGCGGCACGATCGGACCATGCGCCGACAGGTTGTATGCGCTCGACCCCGCGGGCGTGGAAATCAGCACCCCATCGCAGGTCAGTTCCGCCAGCCGCACCCGTCCATCCACCGAGATCCGGATCTTCGACGCCTGACGCAACTGCCGCAGCAGGCTCACCTCATTGAACGCCAGCGCCTCCTCCACCGTCCCGCTCGCCGTCACCGCATGCATCCGCAGCGGGTGCAGTTCCGCCGCCTGCGCCCGCGACAACCGTCCCGGCAGATCGTCCTCGCTGTAGCTGTTCATCAGAAACCCGACCGACCCCCGGTTCATCCCGTAAACCGGCACGTTCAGCGCCAGAACCTGATGGATCGTCTCCAGCATGAACCCGTCACCGCCCAGCGCCACCACCACGGCCGCCTGCGGCAACGCACACGCCCCATACCGCGCGATCAGAACCTCCCGAGCCTCGGTCGCGATCGGCGTGGGTGCGGCGACAAAGGCGATCTGGCCAGCCAGGAACCCTCGATCCTCCTCAATCGGAGGACCCGAAACAGCCCCGCTCAAACGCGCTTCCTGTGTTCCAGCACCGGCATGTCGCGCCGCACCCGCTCCGTCAGCCCCTGATCAATCCGAGCGGTCGCCCATCCAACGCCGTCCGACACCTGCGCGACCAGATGCCCCCACGGATTGACCACCATCGAGTGGCCATAGGTGAACCGAGGCTCGCCCTTGCCCTCCAGATGCTTCCCCCATGTCGCCGGCGCGGCGAACCAGCATTGAGTCTCGATCGCCCTGCCACGGATCAGCGCCTCCCAGTGATCCTTCCCGGTCGCCAGAGTGAACGCGCTCGGCAGGAAGATGATCTCCGCCCCTTGTTCGCGCAATTTCCAGAACAGATCGGGGAAGCGGATATCGTAACAGATCGCACAGCCGACCATCACACCATCGGCCTCATACGTCACGACCTCGTCGCCCGCCCCATAGCTGTTGCTCTCCCGGTAGCCCGTCCCGTCCGGCGCCACGATGTCGAACAAATGCATCTTCCGGTACCGCGCCAGTTCCGTCCCGTCCGGGTTGAACACCACGGTCGTGTTGAACAGTTTCTCCGGCCCCTGCTCGATGATCGACCCGCCATGCACATGCACCTTCGCCGTCCGAGCCGTCTCGCGCAGGAACTCATACGCCTCGCCGCCCGGTTCGTTGGAACCGCGCGCCGGCAGCACCTCGGCATTGGCCGTGCGCGTCGCGCGATCACCGCCCAGCGAGTCCCACACCTCCGGCAGGCTGACAATATTCGGCCGGTCCTGCTCGACCGCCTGTTCGATCAGCCGGCGCGCCTGGGCAATGTTGTCCGTCTTGTTCGCGCCGGGGTTCATCTGCATCACGCTGACGCGCATTGGCCGCCTCCGGTTGGATTGCCGGAAGAGAAGCGTATCCGTCGGCTGGACGCAACCGGGGTGCCCAACGCTATGCTGCGGCGCGCAAATGAGGGGTGAGTGAATGCGGCGAATTAAGATTTGGGACGCGCCCGTGCGGCTGTTCCACTGGGCGATCGTGGTGCTGATCGCCTTGGCCTGGGTAACGCAGGAATTCAACCGCATGGAGTGGCACGTCCGCATCGGCTACACCATCCTGACCTTGCTGCTGTTCCGCATCGTCTGGGGCTTCGTCGGCAGCGAGACGGCGCGTTTCAGCCGCTTTCTCGGCAGTCCCGCCGCCGCACTTCGCCACCTCGCGCACCTGCGCCGGCGCGAACCGGATCGGGAGATCGGCCATAACCCTGCCGGCGGCTGGATGGTCCTTCTCATGCTGGCGCTGCTCTGCGTTCAGGCGGGTACCGGTCTGTTTAGCAATGATCTTGACGATGGCGGCGATACCGAGGGGCCACTGATGCACCTCGTCGGTAAGGACCGGAGCGACTGGTTCGGTCACATCCATTCGCTAAACTTCAAGCTGATCGAGGTACTCATCGTCCTCCACATCCTGGCGATCCTGACCTATGCCGTGCTGAAGCGGCACGATCTCGTGCGACCGATGCTGACAGGAACCAAGCTCATGCCGGCGGACATCGCCGCCCCGCGTCTGGTTAACCCGATCTGGGCGCTGCTGACGTTGGCGGTGGCTGCTGGCGCCGTGGCCTGGCTGGTGCGGCTATAGGCTATAGGCGGAAGGTCACATCCGCAGCCTTCGCTCAGCTCGCCCCACCATCCTCATCCGGCACAATCTCCGCCAGAGATGCAATCAATGGATCGAGGTGTTCCTGAACGACGATCCATACCAGTTCCAGCCGAACCCTGGCACAACCAAGGATCAGTCGACGGCGCAGCCCGATCATCTGCTTTCAGGGGATGTCCGGATGTGCCGCCTGCGTTACGTTCGATATTTTGCCGGCCGCCTCCCCGATAACTTCAATCGACCGGATCACCGCGTTCTGGTGCAGTCGGCTCGTCAGGAAAGCGGCTTCGTCCAGGCCATCGAGAAAACCCCGAGCGTCGCGCGCCGCCAGGAGCATATTCAACAAAAATGCCTACTCTGCCTCAGGTTCCTCAACCATAGACAGGTTGAGCCTCAGCCAGGATGCGGCGGCGGCGTAAATAGTTGCGGCTGGCTTCGACTGCACCGCGTTCGACCAGATCGACCGGACGGCCCAGCAGGCGCTCCAGTTCATCGGCAAAGCCGAAAAACTGTTGCAGAGGCGGCAAGCCGCTCTCCGGCTCGAAATCGACCAGAAAGTCGGCGTCGCTTCGATCCCGATTGAAATCCCCAGCGCGGGCGGCCGACCCGAACACCTGCAAATTCCGCACACTATAACGACGGCACAGGTCCGCGATCTCCGCTCGGTGTTGGTCGATCACTTTGTGCATGACAGCCCTTTGAAACATGTCGCACGAAAAGGGTCGCACAATTCGGACACCACCACCGCAGCAGCGGCGTCGACCGGCCAACGACACGACGGCCTCAGACTGCAGACACCACCCCATCCAGCCGTTCCAGACTCTGCCGCCACCCGGCCTCCATCCCCTCCAGGTACCCGGCCGCATAACCCACCAGCGCGACGGCACCGGTCTGCACCGTCAGTTTCGTCTTTCCGTTCGCCTCCGCAAACGTCACCGTCGTTAGCCCGTCCAGTATCGGCCCGCCGGCCGCATCCGTCGCGATATTTGTGAACATCAGAAGCTCGTTCGCGACGACCTCCCGATACACGCCATGGCAAGGATAGTCCGTCCCGTCCGGCGCCCGCATCACGATCCGCCACGCCCCGCCGACCCGCACATCGAGTTCACACACCGGATTCGTAAAACCGAGCGGCCCCCACCAGCGCGCCATCTGCGTGGGGTCGGTCCAGCACCGGAACACCACCGCCGCCGGCGCATCGACCAGTCGTTCCAGCACGATCTCCCGTGCGGTGAACCCCATCTTCGGCAAATGCGCCGCCAGCCGCTCAAGCGTCTGCTCCGCGCCCTCGATCGCGCCGTATTCCCGCACCACCGCGTCGCGCGCTGCGGCCGAGGGAAACACCATCCGGATCGTCACCCGCGTCTTGCCGGCTTCGAACGCCTCGAACGTCCACGTGCCAATGAACTCCGCCTCCGGACCGCCCGGCCCGCGTCCGCCATGGGCAAACACGAGACGCTCCGGAAACACCACTTCCTGGAACACGCTGTGATTTGGATAATCGACGCCGTTCGGTCCGTGCATGACCAGCGTCCATACGCCGTTCGGCCACACATCCATCTGCTGGACGGTCGTCGTGAAGCCGTTCGGACCCCACCACGCCACCAGATGCCGGGGATTGGTCATCGCCTGCCACACCAACTCCCGCGGTGCATCCAGGACGCGGCTGATGACGATTTCGCGGTCTTCCGTCGGGCTAGTCATCCGGCTTCTCCTCTTTGATCTGTTCCGCCTGCAACTGCCGCAGATGCGCCTCCAGCCGGTCCAGCCGAACCTCCCAGAGACGGCGATACGGTTCCAGCCAGTCCGCAACATCCTTCAGCGCCACCGCCTCAAGCGTGCACGGCCGCCATTGCGCCCGCCGCCCCCGCGTGATCAGCCCGGCGCGTTCAAGCACCTTCAAGTGTTTCGATATCGCCGGCTGGCTGATGTTGAACGGCTCCACGAGTTCGTTCACCGATGCTTCGCCCACCGCAAGCCGTGCCAGAATCGCCCGTCTGGTCGGATCGGCGAGCGCCGAGAACGTAGCCGTAAGACGGTCCTGTATCATCTCCATAGCCCATCACGAATATATCTACTCAGATATATAAACGGATGCAGCTCGTCAACCACCCGCCGGCAATATCGTCAGGAACCGCTACTTCGCAGTGGCATCGCAGGCCCAGTTCGCCGCGTCGGTCAACGCGCCGCTGCCGGCGTAACGCGCCTGCCGAGGATACGGGCACAGCGGCAGGCTGTGCGGGGCAGGGCTGTCGGGCTTGGTCTTCGCCAGAATCACATCCGGCGCCTTGCGGTGTTCCACCCAGACCTCGATCGCCGACAACGTGTCGAACTGGTCAGGCCCGATGCCGCCGCTGCAATGTTGCATCCCCGGCACGAGGAACAGCCGCACGCTCTCCTGCGCTTCCCGCACGCTGCCCACGTCGTGCACGAGGTCATTATAGAACAGTACCGACCGCGCCGCCGGGATCGCCGGGTCGCTAGTGCCATGATAGATGATCAGCTTGCGCCCCTGCCGGATGAACGCCAGCAGCTTCGCCGGGTTCTTCGTCTCCCCCGCACCGAACGTCCGGTCAAGCCGCGCCACCAGCGTATCCCCGACCGTGCTGGTCTTCGGATCGACGTCCAGCCCCAGCATCGATTGTCCCGGCCCCATGCCCATCCAGTAACTCAGCGCCTGACGCGCGAAGGTCCATCCGATCGGGGTCGCCTTCAAATCATCGCCCCAGGGCGCTTCGGGGTGAGACAGATCGGGCGCGGTCTCGCCGGTGCTCCAAAAACCTGCGCCGCGCGGACCCGACAGATTGGTGATCGCCCAGCCCGGATACAGGAAATGGCCGTGCCGGTCATGTAACGGTGTCGTATAGGCCTGCAGCACCAGCGTCTGTTCCGGCGTCAGACAGTCGGTCGTCGCGCCGCCCCGGCACATCAGATCGCTCGCCTTGACCGGACAGGCAGCCGGGTTCTGCACCAGCCCGTCGGTCGCCCCGTCGATCGCATCGCAGCGTTCATTGACGATCCTGTCCACCATCCGCAACGTGTCCGGCGACAGCCAGGCGGACGCCGATGACAGCGCTGCCTTCTGCACGGTGAAGCGCAGCAGCGTCGAATGATAATCCATTGCCGGATCGCCGGCGATGATGCCGTCGAAGTCGGTCGGATACCGTTCCGCCTCCATCGTCGCCATCCGCCCACCGGTGGAGCAGCCATCGAAATAGGCGTGTTGCACCGGCGCGCCATAATACGCCTGCACCAGACTCTTGCCCGTAACGGTCACGTCGTGCGCCGCGCGATACAGGAAATCCACCATCTTCGCCTGGTCGCGCGTGCCGTCCGGTTTCGTCAGCCACCCCGCATCGGTGCCGTTGCCGGCATGTCCGGAGTCCTGGACGATCATCGCATAACCCTTGCCAAGCGCCGACAAGCGGTCCAGTGCGTTCGCCGAAGGCGTCAGCGTACCGGCATTGCCGCCGACGCCCATGAAGAAAAACCGCTGCTGCCACATCTCCGGCAGTTGCAGCGCAAACCGGGCCGAACCCGGCGGCGCGCCCTCGCCGCGCGTCTCCATAGTCCCTTGCACCGCGCAATGCGCCGGCGCCGTATCGGTGGCGGCCGTTGCCGTCGCCTGCGTGACATGCACACCGGCGACCGTCAGCCCGTTCAGCGCATCCACGGTGCAGTCTGTCTTCGCCCAGCCGCAGGAGGCTGAGCCGGCCAGCAGCAAGGCAGCCAAAGTCATGGTGGTTTTCATGGCAGCGAACGTTCCCGGTCCCAGCGTCCTTGGCGGATACGCTTTGCGCCATCCCAGCATCTTCGGACCTGTCCGGCAATCGCACCCGCCCGTTACGCGCCCACCAACCCCACCAGCCGATCAAATTCCGCTACCGACAGCGTCTCCGCCCGTCGCTCCGGCGCGATCCCGGCACGCAGCAGCAGCGCCTCCCCGCCCAATCCGCGCAGCGACCCGCGCAGCATCTTGCGGCGCTGGCCGAACGCGGCGGCGGTCAGCGCCTCCATCCGCACAAACGTTGCGGGATCAGGCTGCACCGCGTGCGGCGTCAGGCTGACCACTGCGGACCACACTTTCGGCGGCGGCGTGAACGCCGCCGGTGGCAACCGCATCACCAGGCGCGCCTCGCATGTCCACTGCGTCAGCACCGACAGCCGCCCATACGCCGGCGTATCCGCCTCGGCGCAGATCCGTTCGGCAACCTCCTGCTGGAACATCAATGTCAGCCGCTCGAACGCCGCCGCGTCGCGCAACCATCCGACCAGCAGCGGCGAGGCGACATTATACGGCAGATTCGCAATCACCTGCCGCGGCGCCGGCACCACCTCCCGGCAATCCACCCGCAGCGCGTCGCCCTCGATCACCCGCAACCGCCCGCCCGCCACCGCCGCCAGTTCCGTCACCGCGCCGATCGCCCGCCGGTCCAGTTCGATCGCGGTGACGCTGGCGGCGGCGGACCCCAGCAGCGACCGGGTCAGACCGCCCGGTCCGGGCCCGATCTCAATGACGTGGCGTCCGCTCAGATCACCCGCCTCACGCACGATCCGGTCAGTCAGATTGCCGTCCAGCAGAAAGTGCTGCCCTAGCGAGTGCCGCGCCGCCAGCCCATGCCGAGCGATCACCTCGCGCAGCGGCGGCAGCCCAGTCGGCAGGTCAGGCAAACCGGACTGACCTCACCGTCCGATTTCAGACCCCGCGGTCACGCAGGTCGATACTCGCTTTCCGGCGCAGGTCGCGCATGGTCTGCTGGGACAGCATGTCGATCCGTTCCTCGACCAGGCGATGCTCGATCTCCTGCGGCGTAATCGCACCCAGATTCTTTTGCTCACGCGTGCAGACCGTGATAACCGCAATCCCATCGCGCGAAATCAGCGGTTCGGTCGGCTTGCCGAGCGGAATCGATTCCAGCAATTGCCGGAACGCCGGCGGGTTGACGCCTTCGACCCGCACCTCGCCCGGATCGGCCGGGTGGTTCGGCGCATTGTTGGCTTTCGCTGCCGCATCCATCTGGTCGCAGCCATGCACCGACGCTTCGATCGCCCTCGCCTTGTTCAGCGCCTGCCGTTGCTGGTCCGTCGGATTCTGCGGGTCCGCCAGCGGGCTCGTGAAGGCGAAGAAGGCCTGACGCAATGTCGCCACCGTCGCCAGTTCGTTGCCGATCTCCCGCTTCGCCTGCAACGAGACGATGTCGAACCCGCCCGGCACCCGCACCGGATTGCTCACCGCGCCAACCGGCATCTGCGTCACGATCCGCGCCACCGCAGGATCAAGCTGGTTGGTCTGGATCCAGCCGATCTCACCACCCTCCAGGGCCGACTGAGTCTGGCTGAACTGCGCGGCGACCAGGCCAAACGCGGCACCGGCATGCAGTTCGGAAATCACCGTCTCGGCAAAGCGCTGCGCATCGGCGCTGTTCGCCGGGTCATCCACCGGAATGAAGATCTCACCCAGCCGGTACTCGGTCTGCCCGACCTGCTGCGCCGCCAGTTTCTGCTGGTCGGCGATATCGGCCGGAGAAATGTTCATCCGGTCGGCCGCGATCTCGCGCAGCAACTGTGACCATGCAAGCTGCGCACGAATCTGATCGATCAGCGTGCGCACGCTCACCCCGTCGGACGACAGTTTGGCCCGCAGCGCCCCGGCCGGCATGTTGTTGCGGCTCTCGATCTCCTTGATCGCCCCGGCAATCTGCGCGTCGGCGATCACGATCTTGCGCCGCTGGGCTTCCTGAACCCGCAGCCGCTCATCGATCAATTGCCGCCTGATCTGCGGTTTGAGCCGATCGATCACGTCCGGCGACAGGGGCAGGCCAGTCGAAATCGCGAACAGCCGGGCGCGATTGCCGATATCGGCTTCGCTGATCACGTCGCCGTTGACCACCGCGGCAATCCGGCTGCCACCCGTCAGCGGTTGTTCCACCGGCGGGGCCACCGCCGGCTTAACCGGTGCCGCAGCCGCGAAACCCGCCATCGGGAACGCCAGCGACACCGCAACTGCGACGGCACAGCAAGCCGGCGGGAACTGGCCAGCAACACAGCCGCGGCGACGCGTCGGCCAAGGGGTCGGCATACCAGGAACTCCCGAATTCAAATCGCGCGATAGCCGAACTGGCCGATCGTCTTGAACGTCAACAGAAACAGCACGGCGGTCGAGCCGCGATCGCCGTTGATGCTCGTATAGCGGCGGTACAGCCGCAAATCAAAGATGAAGCATTCATCCTCGTAGATCGCGTCGGCCCCGACCGCCACCATCTGATTGGTCGCCAGATCCCGCCGCGCATAGCCGTTGAACCGGTAGTCGCCCCATTTGCTCGACACCCCGAACGTCACCTCGTTCCGCGGGAAATAATACTGGTTGGTCGCCGGCGGTGGCGGAGTCTGATCGTAGTAGCTGTACGGATTGAAGTTCGTGTAGATGTAACCACTCGAGACCCGGAACCGGTCCATCCCGACCGACGCGACGGCATCGGCGAAATGCGTCGCCAGCGTGTCCTTGTCGAGCCGTGTGCGATACGTCAGATCGAGCCATCGTGTCGGTGCGAACGTCGCTCTGGCGACTATGTCGGAGACCTCGTCGTGCAGTCCCGAAGCTTCCGGAAACAGGTTGTCCTTGGTCGTGCGGTAGGATTGCCCGATCAGCCCGTCGAACGTGGTGCCGCCCAGATACCAGGCACCATGCAGCCCCAAATTGGCGCGCACACCCCCGTCCAGCCGGTCGATCCCGGTGAACCGGTTGAAGCCGAACAGGTTGGCGTCGGTGAACTCGAAATCCAGGCTGTCCTCGTTCGGGTATTGCCGCATTTGGCTGTCGCCGGATTGCGGCGCGACGATCATCTGGGCGATCGGCTCTATCACCTGAGTCCCCCACGCGCCCCCGTCGCGGGCGAACGGCCAGCGGAAGTCCACCGCAACCTGCGGCAGCGCCCTGGCCGTGTCCGCGGCGCTGTCCCGGGCAAAGTTCGGCACCCCGTTGAAGTCCGCCGCGTCATAGGCGGCCGCATCACCGTGCAGGGTGATCTTCCACTGGTCACCCAGCAAACCGGAAAACGGCCGTTCGTAATCCATCGTCAGCGACGCCCGCCGCGTGCTGGTCCCCACCGACCGGACCAGGTTGAACGCCCCGGTGGAAAGCGAAAACCGCCCGCCCCAGGCATCCGGTGTCCCGACATAGCTGTATTCATAGCGCGGCAGCACGGTCGGCAACGTGCTGGTGTTGATCACCGTATTCAGCCCTTGATAAAATTTTGAATCGAGGCGCGCATACGACCCTTCGCCGAAGCCCTCCACATAGAACTGGCTCAACAGCACGTTCTGGTCGCCCGTTAGTCCCTCCACCACGTGGAAATCCCGCACATAATCCGTCGAAGACGCTCTGTTGATGTTGAACCCCCAGCGCCAAGTGTCATCATATGAGAACTGTCCTTGCGACACGAACGAACCCTGCGGCGAATTCTCGACATAGCCGCCGGAGGCATTCACCAGCAGCGACCCGTCGTTGAACCGTCGCCGGTACTCGATATCAAGCTGCGGCCCGGCTCGCGTGGTGATCATCGGCAGGAACGTCGCGTCCGACTGGTCGTCGATCACCAGGTAATACGGCTGGCCAAAGAAGAAGCCCACGTTGGACGATGTCCCGAGCAGTGGCGGCAGCAACCCCGATTCGCGTTTGACAGACGGGTCAGCACTCCAGAAATACGGGAAATAGGCAACCGGAATGCCATACATCTGCAGCGTCGCATCCTTGTACTCGATCTTCTTGTGTTCCGTATCCTGCACCGCCGACTCGGCGCTAATCTGCCACAGCGGCGGCCGGCTGGGGTCCTTGGCGCACAGGTTGCAGGTCGTGTACACCACCTTCGACATTTCGTTGATCGCGCCAGCAGTGCGTTGCGCGCCGTTCGCCGCCAGCCGGCCGTTCTGCTGCAACAGCGCCCGCATATCCTTCAGGATGCCGTCGTTCATGTTGTTCTGCATCTCGGCGTAGTCGGCGAACAGCACCTCGCCGTCCGGCTCCAGCAGCACGACATGACCCGTGGCCGCGGCCACCCCGGTGGTGCGGTCGAACGTGACCTTGTCCGCCCGCAACACATGCCCGTCCTGCCACGCCTCGACATGGCCGGTCGCGGTCACCAGCGACTTGTCCTTGTCGTAATCGACCTCATCAGCGCTAAAGGTGACCGGCTCGTTGCGGTTGACCTGATGCGCCCCCGGGTTGCTGCCCAACGCGCCGAACTGCGCCCGCGCCGGTTCGGCACCGAACCAGGCCAGGACAGCCCAGACGCCGCCAGCCAGCAGAATGCTCCAAAGCAAGCCGCGGCCGGGGAGTAGGGTTGGTCCTGAACGGTGCAAGCGATCAATCCTCAGCCGTCTTCAGTGTGCAGCAGCAGCGCAACCGCGAGCATAAGTCCCGATGCCGCCGGCGCCCAGGCCGCCAGCACGACCGGAAGCGCGCCGGACTGACCAATCTCCTCAGCGATCTTCGAGACCACGAACAGCGCGAAGCCCGCCGCAACGCCGCTGCCGATCATCCTCGCCACGCCGCCGCGGCGCGCCGGTCGCATCGAAAATCCCGCCGACACCAAAGTCATCGTGGCGCACAGCAGCGGCAGCGCCAGCAGCGCCTGGAAATGCAGCCGATGCCGGATCGATGAAAACCCGGACCGGTCGAGCAGCGCGATAAAACCCGGCAGCGCCCAGAACGACAGCGTGTCGGGTGAGGCGAAGCTCTCCTGCACCCGCCCGACCGTTAGATCCGTTGGAAAATTCATCAACTGCGGCGGCTCCGGTAACTGGTCGGGCCGGATCGAGCGGGCATTCTCCAGCACCCAGCGTCCGGGGCCCAAAGTAGCCTGCGCCGCTTCGATTCGCGACAGCAACCGGTCCGACCCGTCCAGCCGGAACACGCTGACCTGATGCGCGACAAGCTGCCTGCCATGCAGTTCCACCTGCTGCGCATGGATGATCGCCACCCCTTGCGCCGAACTCTGCCGGTCCGACTGCCGCAGCCACAGCTGGCCGCCGTTCAATGCCAGCGGGCCGCCGCCGCTCCGCAGATAGGCGTTGTCCATCGCCTCGGCCCGCGCCAGCATCACCGAGGAAACCGGGCTGATCAGCGTCGTCGCGATCATCCCGAACAGCAACGCGCAAAACGTCGGCGCGGTCAGAAACTCCCACGCCGAAATCCCCGCCGCCCGGGCGACGATCAGTTCCGAGGACCGGGTCAGCCGCCAGAAGCACAGGATCCCCCCCAGCAGCACCGCGAACGGCAGGATCTGCATGGACACGAAGGGCAGTCGCAACGCCGCTATCTGGCTGACCGTGCCGAAACTGACCTCCGGATGGCTCGCCGAACGGCGCAGCAACTCGATGAAGTCGAACATCGCCACCAGCCCCGACAGCGCCAGCAGCATGCCGCTGACCGAAAGCGCGAACTGGCGCACGATATACAGCGACAGGGTCAGGGCCGCGGTCATCTGCTCAGGCTTCCGCCGGTTCCGCGTCAACCAGCCGCGTGCGGGTCCACCGCACCGCAGGTCCGAACAGCAGCCACGCGCAGACAATGCCCGGCACCGTGGCGTGCACCCACATCAGGAACAACAGGCTGTTGTCGCGCGCGCCAAGCGTGCCGAACGCCAGCCCCAGTGCCAGCAGCACCACCATCGCGCCGACCGTGACAAGCGGCCGCGCCATCCCGCCATGGCGCCTGAACATGCCGCCAAGGGCCGAAAACAGCCCGACCATCGCATAGGACAGCGTCGTCAGCGGCGCCGTCAGCCGCTTGTGGCCTTCAGCGACCCATTTGGACCGGTCGCGCTCAAACATCGGATGCGGATCCAACAGGTCCCGCAACGGCACCTCCGACATGTCCGCAGGCCGAACGGTTTCATCTTTGGTCGCATCGGCCAGGTCGATCTCGTTCTGCTTGAACGTCAGCATGTCGAGCCGGCCGGTCTGATGGTCGATCTCCTGCCGGCTGCCATCCAGCAGCAATACCCGCGGCCCGGTCGGACTGTCGATCAGCCGCCCGCGCTCCGCCAGGATCGTGGCACGCGTGGTGGGGTCGCGCGCATCGTCAACCAGAATCCCGTGCAGCGTGCCGTCCGGGTCGCGCGAGCGGATATAGACCGTCAGTTTCTCGGACAGCGGCGTAAACACGCCGTCCTGCAGCAGGAATGCCGCCAGGCGGTTGCGGATTTCGAACTGGAACTCCTTGAAGTTGTTCAGCGCCGCCGGAACCACCCAGATGCTCAGGCCGTACCCGGCCAGCGTCGCCAGCAGCGCCGCCGCCAGCGCCGGCCGCGCCAGCGCCCAGGGCGACAACCCGGCCGCACGCATCACCGTCAGCTCCCGGTCCGTCGCCATCCGCTGATACACGAACTGGATCACCACATAGGTCGTGATCGGCATGATCACCGCGATGAAGCTTGGGACCAGCAGCCCGGTCAGGTGCAGGAACACCAGCAGCGACAGCCCGCGGTTCACCACAAGGTCCACGAACCGCAGCGACTGGGTCAGCCAGACCAGCGCGGTGAGGCCGCTCGTGGCCACGATCAGCGCGACCATAACCTGACGAAAGATGTAAATATCGAGCCGGGAGACCAGCTTGCCGGAGCGCATAGCGGCTTTCTGCGGCACCCTCGCACACGATGCAACCCAACTCTCGATAACCTGGCGCCGGCGCACCCGGAGTCGTCACGCCCCCAACCGCACCCGCGTGCGCCGCGCCGCCTGGCGCATCAGAAACGGCAGCATTCCGGCGCCGCGGATCAGCGCCGCCTGCACCCCCCCGCTCATGAACGCGCGATGCAGCAGGCCGGCCAGTCGCATCTGCGGCCCCAGGATGCGGGTCAGTTCGCTGTGATAGACCGCCGAATCGCCCCCTTCCAGCCAGGTCTCCGCCGCGATCCTGCCGCTCAGCAGCGCGATCGCCATGCCGTCCCCGGTCAGCGACGGGATCACCGCCGCCTGGTCGCCAAGCCGGAACAACCCGTCGGCCGCCGCCGCGCCCGCCTGATACCCGTACGGAATGCCGGCCACCGCCAGAGGCCGCGGCAACAGCGGCCGAGCGCCCTTCAGCATGCCGCCGAAACGCCGGCTG
>Ga0302320_10009999_pt1 | contig 20307 bp, 21 predicted proteins | sample Bog_T0_3_FD_202130 | JGI IMG/M metagenome (GOLD analysis project Ga0302320, IMG submission 202130) | Peat permafrost microbial communities from Stordalen Mire near Abisko, Sweden - Bog_T0_3 | ecosystem: Environmental > Terrestrial > Soil > Wetlands > Peat | place: Sweden: Abisko, Stordalen Mire...
TCATTAGTTGGCGGTAGTTCTCGTAGCGCCACTGCAATTGCGGGTACTCGGCGCAGATTTCGCCCAGCGATTCGGGATGAGGATTGAGCAGCTCCACCCCTTCACGCTGCGGATTCGCCAGGGGTTGAGCTTGCGGTTCTTCCATGGCGTCGAGCAGCGGGTCGAGCAGGTTCAGGGAAACCACCACCAGCACGCTGGCCGAGGGGTCGGTACCCTGCAGCTTCCAGGCGATTCCAGCGGCGTGTTGCGCGATTTCGCCGGAGCGCGGTTGAGGGTACACCCGGTAGGCTTCAATGTAGCGCTCGAGCCCGATATGACGGAGGGCGTAGGAATCCGGGTAGGCGTCTTTCAGGTGGGGGCGCGTGCCCGCGTCGGGGTCGGCGAACACGATCTCCGCACCGGTCTCGACTGCCGTGCGAATGGCCTCCGTGAACGGATCGGCCGGTTCGATGGGCACGTACACCGCCTGGTCGCCGCCGGCGGCTTCATCCGGGTAGAAAATCAGGGACATCTTGGGCAGCCGCCCGACCGCCTGCATCCAGGCCATTTGCAGGGTGGCCGGCAATTCCAGGGCGACCACCTGCGGGCGGTCGCGCAGAATCGCCCGGCGCACCTCGAGGGCGAATTCCAGGCGGCCGGGAGCCACCGGAAAGTAGGTGAAGCGCCCGCGCGTGAGGCTGCCGGGATCAGGTAGCGGAAGGTCGATTGCTCCGGACATAGCGTAGAGCTTCTTCCCCCAACACCTGGGTGATGGCGATTTCCAGCGCTTCCGTCTCATGGGTCCGCTGCGTGGCCAGGCTTTTCAGCTTGATGGCGAAACGCGCCACGTTGATCCCGTCGCGCACCGTGTAGCGTTCGTCGGCGCCGTGCGCCAGTTGCAGGAAATCGGTGACGTATTGCAGGATGCGCTCTTCCGCGAAGGGAAGATTTTCGCGTAGAATCTGATACTCTTCGTCCCGTTCGGGAAAATCGATAAAGATCTGCGGCTGCAGGCGGGAGTGAATGTACTCCGGCAGTTCGAAGGTCGACGCATCGTCGTTCATGGTGGCCACCAGCCGGAAATTCGGATGGGCCTTGATCTTGATTCCGGCGACAATGGATTCCACATAGCGCCGGTTGTCGAGCAGCGGAGCCAGGCTGGCCCAGCTCTTCTCGCTCATGCGGTTGCCCTCGTCGACGATGGCGATACCGCCGCGAATCATAGCCGTCACCAGCGGCGACGCCACGTACCGCAGGCTGCCTTCCCCGGCGATGACCGGCGTGATCAGCAGATCCTCGGGGCGGGTATCCATGGTGGCCTGCAGGATATAGACATCGCGCCCCATGCGCTTGCCGGCGGCGTAGGCCAGAGTGGTCTTGCCGACACCCGGCTTGCCCAGAAGCCGCGGATTCATGGGCAGATCCTGTTCGTTCACCACCATCCACGCGGCCAGCAACTGCCGCATCAGTTCGTCCTGCCCCACCCACTGGACCGCCAGTTCATCGGGGTGCGCCAAGTGCAGGGTAACCCCCTCAATATCGATTGTCATACGCTATCCCCCATTATCGGGCAACTCGGGACTGCCGTGCCCGTCAAGGATAGCGCGATGAGAGCCCGGCCGTACAGCCGTCCTTCCCGCTCAAAGGTTGCTGAGGACGATGCGGTGGACCTTGAGGAGCAAATCCACCTCCTGGAGGGGAACTTCCAAAGCCGCGGCAATCCGGTCCGGCGGATCGCCCTTACGGTGCATTCGCAAGACCTGCGACCGCTTGCTGATGTTCAGTCCCGCCCGGGGGACAGACGGAAGTGCCGCCGGCGGTTGCTGCGAAAGATCCTGTACCTGCGCCGCCAGTCCGTCCAGGGTTTTCTGCAAAGCGGCAGTGGCCGCCCGGCACTGTTCCAATCCGGCGCGGGTGCGCTCGTCGGCCAACACCACCAGTACCTGCGCGCGCCACACCGCGAACAGGCTCACGCCGATGGCAGCCACGGCCAGGACGAGGGCAAACCCCAGCAGGAATACCGGCGGTGTCATCGCAGGCTCCGTATACGGTCCTGCCGGCTGGCGATCTCCTGGATTCGAATGCCGTAGTTGCCTTCCACCACTACCACCTCCCCGCGCGCGATCAGACAATGGTTCACCAGCACCTCTACCGGTTCGTTCAATGCGCGGTTCAATTCCACGATCGACCCCGTAGTCAGTTTCAGGACGTCTTTCATGGGCAGCGAGGCTTTGCCGAAGGAGATCGTGACCGGCAAATCGACGTCCAGCAGGAGATCCATGGTGCGCGAATAGGCCGCAACCGGCGCCTCGGCGGTGGGAACGGCTTTCGGGGCGGCGGCTGGCTCCGCCTCCACTGGCGGGGCGGCGATCAGTGCCAGAAGTTTGGGGCTGAGCGCCACCAGCAGCGGCGGTGCGTCTGCCGGTGCGTCGGGCGGGGCGAACGTCAGGGTGATTGACGCCCACTCCGTCAGGCCCTCGGCGGCGGGCCGCTCCCCGCCGTTTTCGGTGGTGACTTCGCGGTGCAGGAGAGTTCCGATCGACCGGGCCACCACGGCCAGCGATTGGCCCAGAATCTCGAACCAGGTATTCTTCGCCTCGGCGGTTTCCACCGTTTCCAGGCCGGCCGCTTTGAGCGTCAGAGTTCCGGCATACTCCCAGGTGGTCTGTGGCGCGGCGATCCACAGGGGCGCTTGCGGATCGATCTGAAACGGTTGTTCCCACCATAGAAAGTTCTGGCCGCGTCCCACTTCGGCCAAAGGTCCGCTCACCGCTTCCCAACGCACCGTGGGCCGCTGGTCGGTCATGGACTCCAGCACCTGCGCCAGGCTCTCGGTCCACCGGTCCAGCAGGACGCGCGCGTTCTCGGTACCGTCCAGCCGCAATGGCCCGTTGCTCTCGCCCGCGCTCATGCCGTCACCATGCCTCGCGTCACCGGCCACTGCGAGGCCATGTGGCTGCGCAGCCGCAAGATGGCCTGCGACTTCAATTGCGAGATGCGCGATTCATGCAGGTTCACCACTTGCGCGATCTCCCGCAAGGTCAGTTCCTCATGGTAGTAAAGGCCCAGGACCGTACGTTCCATCGCCGGGATGCCGTCGATCCCCTGCGCCAGGAGCCGCTCCAATTCGGATTTTTCCAGTATCGTGGAGGGAAGATCGTCGTCCGCGCCCGGCAGATAATGCAACAGGTCCTTGCCTTGGTCGCCCGAAGTGTATTCCAGGCTGGCGATATTCAAGCCGCGGATCTCCACCAGCCATTCGTGATATTCCTCCAGCGAAATCTCCAGTTGGCCGGCGATTTCGTCTTCGGTGGGCGCCCGCTTGAGACGTTGTTCGGCCGCGCAAATGGCCGCTTCGATCCGCTTGGCCTGACGGCGTTTTTGACGCGGCGCCCAATCCAGCCCGCGCAGGCTGTCCAGAATGGCGCCGCGGATCTTGTATTCCGCGTACGTCTTGAGCTTGACATTGTGGCTGGCGTCGAAATTGTCGATTGCCGCGATGAGCCCAATCACGCCCGTCGAGACCAGGTCGTCGAGGCTGATGTTTTCGGGCAGACGCTCCTGGATCCGCCGCGCAATCAATCGTACCTGCGGCAGATGCTGCAGAATGAGCTGCTCCCGTTGGTCGTCAGTGGTCATGTCAAACACCGCATACGAGCGCGCAAAATTTCGCACGTTAAGAACTCTTTTTCTAGGCCGCCGATAGTACCTGGCCGGCTGTCCCGCTCAGGATCAACTCTGCGACCCGGCTCTTGGTGGCGGCTTCCAGATCCTCCGGAATTCGCTGTCCCGTCGTGAAAAAAGACAGCGGTTTACCGGTCCGCACGGACTCGTTCAGGATCGGGCCGAAAGAACCGGTCTCGTCTAGTTTGGTAAAAATCAGCCGTTGCGGCCGGAAGGCCTCGAAACTATCCACCACACGTGATAGATCGGCTGATTTCATCGAAGAGGACACCACGATTTGCGTGTCGATGTCTTCCCTGGTGGAAAGAAATTGCGCCAGACTCGAGTAGTTTGCCGCCTCGGCCGGCCCCATGCCGGGCGTGTCCAGGAAAATCAACTCCTTACCGCGATTTTCCTCAATGGCCTGGGCCAGGGCCGACACCGTCTCCACCAACTGAAAGCCCACGCCCAGAATGGCGGAATAGGAGCGCAACTGCTCCGCCGCCGCCACCCGGTAGGTATCGATGGACAGCAACATCACCGGCCGGCGCGCGGCCAAGCCGTAATTCACCGCCAGCTTCACCAGGGTGGTCGTCTTGCCGCAACCGGAAGGCCCCACCAGCGCCACGATACGCGGCCGCGCCTCTCCCCGGCCCAGCACCGGCTGCACCTTGAAACGCGATTCCAGTTCCTCCACCAGCGCCACGCGGAAGGCCGCCTTATCGGACTTTTGGCCGGGCCGCAATTTCGACAATGCCGGCTTCGAGATCCGCGATTCGGCAGCTTGCACCATTTCGCGCGCCAACTCCGGGGACACCTCGCTCGCGGTGAGAGCCCCGTAAGCATCCGACCAGTCCGGGCTGCTATCGCGCCATGCCGCCGGCGCCAGCGCCGACCGTGTGATGGTCCGCCGCATGCCCTCCAGCTCATTTTTTAACTCCGTCATCTGCTGCGCCAGACGGTCGCCCGGTATTCGGTTCGACCCCGCTGTCCCCGCCGGTTCTTCCGTCTCGCTGGCGGGCATTTCGCTCACAAAAACCACTTCGTAAGCCCCCAGGTGGCGGGTTTCGAGGGACGACTTACGGCTGTTTACCAGCATCGCGTCCGAACCTAACTCCTGGCGTGCCATGGACATGGCATCTTCTACCGTGTTCGCGAAATAAGACTTCAGCTTCATCGGTGCGGCGCTCCATTGGAACTATCGTCGGAAGCCGGCTTCTTCAGTAGAGGATTCGTCATGCGATGGTCCCCAGCGATTGCACGCGCATCCCCGCTGGAACTTCGTTGTGCGCCAGGAAGAAGAGGTTGGGCGCCGATGCTTCGGTCATCTGGCGCAGGAAGTAGCGCGCGCCCGTAGTCGTAATGGCCACCACGGGCGCCTCGGGCGAAGCTACGCGGCTCAAGATGCGGTTGACGATATCGCGGCCCGTTTGCGGCGCCAGAGCGATGTGGCTATTCTGTTCGCCATGTTCTACCGCGGCCTCCACGGCCTGCTCGATGGCCGGATCGACGAACCAGGCCGGGAGCTCGCCCACGCGGTTCACATACGGCTTTACCACCGTCCGCCGCAGGGCTTGCCGCGCATATTCGGTCAGCAGCACCGGGTTCCGGGTGGAGGCCGCTGCCTCGCCCAGCGCTTCCAGCAGCGAAACCGCGTCGCGGATGGAAACCCGCTCGCGCAACAGGTTCTGCAGCACTCTCTGCACCGTGGACAGCGGCAAGAGCTTGGGAACCAGATCTTCCACCACCTTGGGGTGCTCTACCGCGACGCGGTCCAGCAACCGTTTGGTGTCCTGCCGCGAGAGCAGTTCATGCGCGTAGCGGCGGATCAGTTCCGACAGATGCGTGCCCAGCACGCTCACCGGGTCGACCACGGTGTAGCCGGCGTTGCGCGCCTTCTCGGCACGCTCGTTGGGGATCCACACGGCGCTCATGCCGAACGCCGGCTCGCGCGTCGGCTGGCCTTCCAGCGGCGTTTGCCCCTGCCCGCTGGCAATGGCCAGCTCGCAGCCTTGCGGCAACTCGTAGCGCGCGATCTCCACGCCCTTGAGCGAAATCAGGTACTCCCGGCTGCGCAGCGAGAGGTTATCGGTGACCCTTACCGGCGGGAGCAGGTAGCCCAGTTCGGTCGCCAACTGCTTGCGAATGGTCGAAATGCGCCTCAGCAGCGCGGAATCCTGCGCTCCTTCCACCATTCCCACCAGCCCCAGCCCCACTTCGATAGCCAGCGGCTCCACCCGCATCAGGGCTTCCAGATTGTCTTTCGCGGCCACCGGCTTGCGCTCCTTCGGGGCGGCCTCCACCTGTTTTTCGCGCTGCCGCATTTTCCAGCCCGCCGCTCCCGCTCCGCCGGCCATTATCAGGAAGGGCAGTTTGGGCATTCCCGGCATCGCCGCTATGGCGCACAGCACCCCCGCCGCCAATAGCAGGGGCCGCGAATTGCCGAAGATCTGCTTGTGGAATTCCGCGCCCAGCCGGGCTTCGGAGCTGGCGCGGGTGACAATCAGGCCCCCGGAGATGGATATCATGAGCGCCGGAATCACCGTGACCAGGCCGTCCCCGATGGTCAGCACGGTGTAGGTTTCGAGCGCCTTGCGAAAGTCCATCCCATGCTGTAATACGCCAATCAGGAAACCGGCCACGATGTTGATGCTGGTGATCAGAATGCTCGCCACGGCATCGCGCTGGGTGAAGCGCGAGGCGCCGTCCATGGCTCCGTAGAATTCGGCTTCGGTGGCCAGTTGCTTGCGCCGCCGCTTGGCTTCGACCTCGTCGATCAGGCCGGCATTCAGGTCCGAATCGATGGACATCTGCTTTCCGGGCAGAGCGTCCAGGGTGAAGCGCGCCGTGACTTCCGAGATGCGCACCGCGCCGTGGTTGATGACCACGTACTGGATGGCGATCAGCACCAGGAAGATCACCGCCCCGATGATATAGTTTCCCCCGACCACGAAGCTGCCGAAGGCGCCGATCACTTCGCCCGCGGCCGTGGTCCCGGTATTTCCATTCAGCAGGATCAGGCGCGACGACGAGATGTTCAGCGCCAGCCGGAATAGCGTCAACAACAGCAGCGTGGTGGGAAACGAAGTGAACTCCACCGGCCGGATGAGGTAGAGCGAGACCATCATTACGGTCACCGACATCAGGATGTCGGTGACGATCAACAGATCCAGGACGAAGGCGGGCAATGGGGTGATCAGCGCGATCACGATGCCCAGCACGGCCAGAGGGACGGCCAGTTGGCCGAGTTCTTCGAGCGGCAGTACCCGCGTCCAGTTGGGCAGCGCGCCCGGCGCCGCAATAGTCTTGGCTGGTGTCATCGGTTTCTTTTCAGCAGGCTACCGCTAGCCCGGCAGCCTCCCGTGCATGAGTTTGTAGATGTAAGCGAGGATTTCCGCCACTGCCCGGTACAGGTGCGGCGGGATCTCCTGTCCCACTTCCACGGATTTGTATAATGCCTGCGCCAGGGGAGCATTCTCGACGATGGGGATCTGGTTCTCGATGGCCTTCTGGCGGATGCGTAGCGCCAGATAATTCTTGCCCTTGGCGATTACCAGCGGCGCTGCCATGCTCTCCACCTGGTAGCGGATGGCCACCGCGAAATGCGTGGGGTTGACTATGACGGCGGTGGCCTTGGGCACGTCCTTCATCATGTTGTGCCGCATGCGATCGCGCTGCAAACGGCGAATCCTGGCCTTCATCTGCGGGTTGCCTTCGATGTCCTTGGCCTCTTCCTTGATGTCCTGCTTGCTCATTCGCAGGTCCTGTTTGTAGCGGCTTATCTGGCGAATCAGGTCTACACAGCCGAATATCAGGAATACTCCGGAAGCCTTCCAGAACAGCTCCATCAGCGATCCGCCCAGGAAGCCCCAGCCAGTGGCCACGCTTTCCATCGGCAACGCCAGAAAACCCTCCAGTTTGTCGCGGGCAATGGCGTACACCGCCCATAGAAAAATCGGCAGCAGGACCATGGACTGCAGCAGGGTGGGCAGGTTCTGCCGGGGCAGTTCCTTGATCTTGGTGAGGGGATTGAGCCGCGCGATATCGGGCGCCAGTTTCTTGAGGCTGAGGCCGAAGCGTGTGGTGATCAGGCGGAACCCCAGCGTCGCCGCGGCGATCGCCAGTCCACACAGCACCAGTGGCAAGAGGTTGTTCCAGGCAAGCTGCCAGGCGACTTTCGTCAAGTCTTCGCGGCGGAGTTCGGGGGCAAAGGCCAGCCGGAACAGGGACCGCGTAGTCCCGCGGAACTGCGCAAACCAAGCCGCTCCACCGGAGCCCAGCAGAGCCAGAAACACCATGAACTGCAAGGCGCTCACGAACTCTCGCGCTGCGGGAAACTGGCCCTCTTCGCGGGCCTTTTCCATGCGTCGCTGTGTTGCTGGTTCGGTTTTGCCTTGATCCGCCATGCCGCGTCATGTCCCCAGCATCCGGCGCGCGGCTGTCCAGGCCTGCCCGCTGAACTGCAACAGGATGCGCGGGAACAGCACTGCAATCCAGCTCAGAACCAGCAGCGCGGTCAGCATTTTGGCCGGAAAGGCCAGGTGCAGGAGCTGCAGTTGCTGATTCAGCCGGCCCATCAACGCCAGCGCGACATCCACCATCACCAGCAGCGCCACCACCGGCAACGCCAGCCGCACGCCCACCGCGAATAGGCTGGACGACAGGCGAATCAGGATTTCCGTGGCCGGGAGCCCAAATACATAAGTGCCCGGCGGAACCGTCTCCAGGCTCTGCGCGAACAGCCGCAGAACTTCGCGGTCCAGCCCCAGCGAAAAAAACAGCATGCCCGCCACCAGTTGCGCGAAGACCAGCAGGATTCCGGAATCGGCTTCGGTGTTCGGGTCGATCGTGGAGGCGTACGCGTACCCTGCCTGCAACCCCAGAATCTGCGCCGCCAGGGCAAAAGCTTCGAGCGCGATGGCCACCGAAACGCCGATGGCGATGCCCACCGCAGCTTCCGCGGCGGCCCATCCAGCCATCCTCATCCCCGTCACCGCCTCGGCGTTGACCACCGGCCACCGGCTATAGAGCGCCAAGGTGAATCCCAGAGCCAGCGCGGCGCGCGCCGGCTGGGGTACGCCCTTGATTCCGGGCAGGGGCACGAAAATCAGAGCGCCTCCTACGCGCGCCAACACCAGCAAGAAGGCGTACAGAGTGCCCACTGCGAGCGTAACGTTAGCGGGCATATCGTCCCAGGTCTCCGAGCAGCGCGGCGGTATAGGACATAATCTTCTGCAGCATCCACGGCAGCAGCAGCAGGATGCCGGCCAGAAATGCGATCAGGCGCGGCACCGTGCTGAAGGCGGTGTCCTGCATGGAGGTGGCAATCTGCACCAGGCTGATGGCGATGCCGACGAAGAAGCCGATAGCCAGCATGGGAGCCGCCACCCAGAAGGCCAGCATCAAGGCTTCGCGGACGATTTGCACTACCGAATCGGGCGTCATTGGTAAAAGCTCTTCATGAGAGATCCGATCACCAGGTTCCATCCGTCCACCAGGACGAACAGCATGATCTTGAACGGCGCCGAGATCATCACCGGAGGCAGTTGCATCATGCCCATCGAGAGCGTGCATGACGCTACCACCAGGTCGATCACCAGGAAAGGCAGGAACAGCACCGCGCCGATCTGAAACCCGGTTTTTAACTCGGAAAGGATGTACGCCGGAATGAGAACCTGCAGATCCAGGTCCGCGGGCGTCCGCGGCGCCGGCTTATGCGCGATTTCGAGGAAAAGGCGCACGTCCTTCTCGCGCGCGAAACGCACCATGAAGGTGCGCAATGGCACGGCGGCCTGGTCCATGGCTTGCTGTCCGGTTATTTGTCCGGCTTCCATGGGCTCCCAGCCTTGGTGGTACATGTCCGCGGCTACCGGTTGCATGATCACGATGGTCAGGAAAAGAGCCAGGCCCAACAAAACCTGGTTGGAGGGCACGGTTTGCGTGCCCAGTGCCTGCCGCAAAAAATGCAGCACCACGGTGATGCGCAGAAACGGCGTCATCGCCATGATGGCGCCCGGGAGCAGCGTGAGCAGGGTCAGCGAAATCAGCACCTGCATCGGCATGCTGAGCCCGGAAGCGCCCTTTCCGGCCGATATGCCGAGAAGGGAGAAAGGTTCGGTGGAGGCTGCGGCGGCCGGGAAAGCCGCCATCGCCAACGCCACCAGACGAAGCGCTCTCATCGGACTGTCTCCTGCCGGCTGTCGGCCTGGTTCGACGGAAGGCTCTGCACCAGCGAGCAGCCGCCCGGCGATGAGGCCACCAGCAGCGCGGTCTCGCCCACCCGTATCAGATGCAGCGTGTGATGTGGCCCTAGCGGTAACCGCTCCAGGCACTCCAGCCTGCGAGCGGGCGCTCTTCTTGCCGGCAGCACCGCGGCAAAGCCGTGCCGGCGCAACCACCACAACGTTAAGACCAACAGGGTGAGTACTCCCGCCACTGCCGCCACTTGACCGATACCATCCATTCGAATCCGTCCTCAATCGTCGCGGAAGTCGGTGATCCGCACCCCCAGGGTGTTCTCGATCACCACGATCTCACCGGAGCCGCAGAGCACGCCGCCGATGTAGATGTCGATGTTCTCGCCGGCGGACCGTCCGGTTTCGATCAAACTGCCTTCTTCCAGGCGCAATACCTCGCGCGTGGTCATGATCCGCCGGTCGAGTTCGACTTCGATTTCCACCGGGACGTCGCCCAGTGGCGCTATTTCTTCCTGAGGAGTCATCGGCAGATTCCCGGATTAAGTTGATACTAGGTGATCAAGTTGATCGTGTCCTGGCTCATTTGGTTGGCCGTGGTCACGACTTTGCCGTTGGCTTCGTAGGCGCGCTGGTACACGATCATGTTGGCGAACTCCGTGGCGATGTCCACGTTGGAAGCCTCCACCGAACCGCCTTGGATGGTCCCGCGGCCGCCGGTTCCGGGCGTGCCGATGTTCGGCGTCGCGGTCAGTTCGCTGAGCACGAAGTTATTGTTGCCGTTGGCAATAAGAGTGTCGGGGTTGCGAATCGACGCCAAAGCCACCTGGCCCACGGTCATCTGCGTGCCGTCGGAATACTGCGCCAGAATGGTGCCGCCATTCCCCAGGCCCACGTTCACCAGTTGCGCCGCCGGCGATCCGTCCTGGGAACTCGCCGAGGAGGCTGAGGCCTCGCCGTACTGCGTGATTCGGCCGCTCCCGTCGGCATTCTGCAGATTCCAGGTGACGTTGCCGCCCGCGTTCGCTCCGTCGGCCAGCGCCGGCATAATGAAAGTGACCGGGTTGGTGGTGTTCGTAAAGTCCATCGACCCATCGGGATTGAACGCCAGAGTGCCGGTTGCGACTTGCGCGGTTGTCGGGTCGCTGAGATCGGCCGGCGGCAAGTTGGCGGAGTAACTCCAGGCGTTGGGGCCGGTCTTCGTGAAGCTCAGGGTCAACACATGGGAGGTCCCGAGGCTGTCATAGATTGTGACCGGCGCCGTAAAATTGGAGGTGTCATCGGCGTTGGCCGCCGAGTCCAGGTTGAGGTCGTCGGTCACATTGGCGGTGGCAATCGGGGCTTTCAGGCTGCCTACCGGAATGACGATGTTACTCACGGGGCCGTTGGTATCGATCTGGCCGGTGTTCGGATCGACGGTGGTCCAGCCCTGCACCAGGTCCCCGGTGGCGGTCAGGAGGTCGCCGTTCTTGTCGGTCTGGAAGCTGCCGTCGCGGGTGTACTCCGTGTTCCCGGCAGGATCCTGCACCACGAAGAATCCGCTTCCCGAAATGGCGCCGTCCAGCAGCCCGCTGGTGGTCTGAATGGCGCCTTGCGAGAAATTCCGGACCGTCAGCGGCGTGGCCGTGCCGAAGCCAACCTGGGTGGTGCCCAGCCCCGCGCCCAGGGACTGCGTCACCAGGTCGCTGAAGCTCACGTCGCTGGTCTTGAACCCCGTGGAGTTCATGTTGGCCAGATTGTTGCCCACCACGTCGATGGCCGTGGAGGTTGCATCTAGTGCCGAAAGTGCTGTCGAAAACGATGTGAACATAGATTTCTCCCGTTAGGTACTCGATGTGGTGGCGCCGCTGCCGAGCGATGTCACGAGTTGATCCAGGTCCGCGCGTATCGCCGAGATGTCCGTGCCCTGGTTCAGGGACTGCTCCATGGTTTGGAACTGGGCGAGTTGGGTCACGAACTGCGTGCTGTCGGTAGGGTTGGTCGGATCCTGGTTCTGCAGTTGGGCTACCAGCAACTGTAAGAACATGTTCTCGGTAACCGGCGGGGTTGCCGGAGTGGTCGTGCTGCTCGAACTGCTGGTTGCGGTGCCGGTTGCGCCCGATGATGTCTGCGTAACGCCGGGACTCATAAGTAATTGCCTCCCGATGCCGGCGCGGCGGCGCGGCCTATTGAATCGACGATAAGAGCCATGCGAAATCCTTTCCTTGTTCCTTCGGTTGCGAGGGATGGTCCGGGTTCTCCGGTTCCTTCGGTTGCTGTTCCCGCGGGTCGCCCTGCTGCTCGCCCCCGTTTTGCCGGGACTGGTTTTGCGGATCCTGCGACGATGCCCCCGCTGGCGGATCCGCGGAGTGTTGGCGATCGCCGCCGGCCGCCGGCTGCCAGGTAGTGGCGTGGAAACCGGACTGCTCCAGCCGCGTAGCCAGAGCCGGCAAATCCTCGCGCAGGTCCCCGGCCAGCCGGCTGTCGGGGGTTCGCACGGCCACATGAACGTCGCCGCCGCGCTCCGTCACGCGCACCTCGACACGCGGCTCTCCCGCCCCGCCGACCTCGAGTTTGATGTCGTGCGCCGTCGCAGCTTGGGCGGGCGGGGGCGCGGGATCGGCCGGTGGTGTAGCTGCCGGGGCGGGCGCATCGGCAGCGCCGGCTCGCTCGGTCGACCTGGCGCCGGCAAGGGGCTGGATATCCGGTGTGCCCAGTGGACGCGCGGATGGGCCGCCGGCGCCGACCGCCGATTCGGGGACGCTGTTATCAGCCGGTTTTCGCTCGTGTGGCGGCCCCGCATCCGGCTGCGTTTCCGACGAGGCCGCCGTCCCACGAGAGCTGCTTTCCGCGGGATCTGTGCCGTCGTCAGGCACCGGCGTGGCCTCGGGCGTTTCCGGCCCTGCGGGGCGCCACCGGACAGCGGCCGGCGAGTTGCGTGGCGGCGCTTGCGGGCGGGACTGGGTTGAGGCGACCGGCATGTCTTCGGGTGCGGCATCCATCGGTTTGAGGGTTGCCGTAAAGGCAATTTGTGAGGTTTGGCCCGCTTGGCTGCCATCGGCCCCGTCAGCCGAGGGCGCTGCCGTCGCGGCAGCGGTGTCCGTCGGGCGGGCAGGGTTGCCGGAACGCGAGGGAGAACCCCCGGCAAGGGGCGGCGACGGCGGGAACACGGTTCCGTCTTTTGGCCATGCGGGCGCTGGCTGAGGCAGAGGCGTTGCGCTGACGATGGCTGTGGCCGGAGCAATGTTGACGGCGGTCACGATCGGCTGCGCGCCATCGCCGGCCGGCGCCGCGGCGAACTGGTTTCGCACCCACGGTCTTTGTGGGTTTTTCGGGTGCGGCGCGGCTGCGCTGCCGGTGGCCTGGATGGGCGCCGATGCCGAAGCCGCGGGCTCGACGGGCGCGGCTTGGTTTGCGGAAGACGTCACGGAGGAGTTGGCGATTTGACCCCCAGCCGGCGACGACGCGTCGCCGCCGGTAGTCTGGGATGACAATTGGCCGGCCGCGGGTGGTAGGGGCGACGCATTGCTGAAACCCTGAGGTGGCGTGCGTGCAGCCGGGGCCGTCCGGGTTGCTACCCTCGCAGTCTGCGGGGCAGCCTGTAGCGTTACTTGTCGCGCCGGACTGGCGGCCGGGGCGGTATCCTCCGAGGAGGTCCACTGCCTGGGGCCCGATGCGCCGCTAATCTCATCGTTCCCCCCCCCGACTTTCGGCCGGCTGCCGTCGATTGGCGCGGCGCCGCTCCCGGCTGGAGACTGAGCCGGGGCTGGCGCCCCGGCGCTGGTCGATGCGGGATTTTCAGGCTCCGGCGAGGGCTCCCGCATTGCGGCGGCCGCGCTGTCGAATGGTGGCTGGTTGCGGCCGCCTGCAGCGTCGCCGGTGGCTGACGATTTCGCCGACAAAGGCGACCAGGGACTGGTCGGTGCGGGGGTTTCGGGCTCCCGCAGGGGGGCGGTGGCGGCTGCGGCGTCGCCGGTAGCTGGCGATTTCGCCGACAGCGGCGACCAGGGGCTGGTCGATGTTTCTGCCGGAATGGTGGTTTCGGAGGTCTGCGGAAATCGTTCCGGCAACTGCTCTGGAGCGGTCTCCTGCTTGTCCGGCGCGGCGGCCAGTTCGGATATGGGCGGGGGCTCCGCTTGTGCCGACCCGGCGGCCGCGAGGTCTACACCGTGGGGCACACTGCCGGCCAGCGCCAGCCCCGCGATTGACGCCTGGTTGCGGTCGCTCCGTGCGGCCTGGCTGGTAGTTGGCGATTTTGCCGGTAGCGCCGGCCCGGCGCTGGGCGAAGTCTGTGCCGGAACCGTAGGTTCGGCTTCCTGGAACAGCGATTCCGGCGCCGTAGAGGACTGCGCCCGCGGCTTGTCTGGCGAGAGCCCCGGTCCCATCGCAACGGTCGGCAGGGTGTCGGCCGGACTGCCGGCAGGCACGAGAGGTTGCCCGGCCAGCGGCTGCGACCCTGGTGAAATGGCGTCTTTGGGTGTATTCCCCGTGGATGCCGGAGCGACGGCCACAGGTTCATCGGCCGGAGTTGCTGCCGTATCCGTGGCCGTCGCGGCCGGATCCGCGGCTGGCAGGGAAGAGCTTGAAACGGTGGGCGCCGGCTCCGCGCCGACTTGCGCCAGCGCCTGCCCGCCCGGCTGGGCCGAGCTCAGCCAGAATAAGGGCCGGGGGCTTTCCTCTTTGCCGGACGGTTGGGTATCCGCCTGATCCGAGGCCTCGACCAGCCCTGCCAGGAGTTCTGGAAATTGCGACACGGAGCCCGTCTGCGCTTTAGCCGCGACAGCCGTACTCTTGGGCGACGCCTTCTCCGAAGATGCCGTCGGGAATGGCAGCAGGAGCGCGCCCGATGCGCCGGCCGGTGGTGCGAGAGAGTGCACGCCGGGCTGAATTGCAGATCGCAGGCCAAACAGCGCTGGTGCGTTTTCAATGCGTTAGGCGAGCGCGGCGCGCCAAAGAATTGTCGTCTGGCGCGAACGCGGCAAGTAATTGCCGCGCTCCCAGCGGTTCCCACTGGTTCTCATCGGCCCGTATCCTTGCATTTTGAGACATTTGTATCCGATAGTCCCATTGGCCTGCCGCTTGCTTACCTGCTTGACGTATGGATCCTATGACAGCGACCGCGGCCAGCGGCCTCCGTGCCCGCATGGAGTCGCTCGATCTGCTGGCCAATAACATGGCCAACGCCTCCACCGGAGGCTACAAAGCAGACCGCGAGTTCTACAGTCTCTACGTGGCGCCGGAAGCCCAGGACTCCGACTCGCCCACTACCATGCCGGTCATCGAAAAGCCCTGGATCGACCTGTCGCAGGGCGTGTTGACCTCGACCGGCAACTCTCTCGATGTGGCCCTCAGCGGACAGGGGTTTTTCGGTGTCGCGGGTCCGAATGGGCCGCTGTACACTCGCAATGGCAGCTTTCATCTGGCCGCCGACGGCACACTGGTGACGGCCGACGGGTATCCCGTGCGCAGTGCCACCGGAGGGTCCCTGACCGCGCAAGGTTCTCTCCCCATCGATATCTCGACCGACGGCACGGTGCAGCAAAACGGCCAGGCCCTGGGCCAGTTGGACGTCGCCGACTTCACCAGCACGGCCGGTCTGGCCAAGCAGGGCGGCAACTATTTTCGCGTAGTGGACCCTTCGGCTAAGCCCACGGCGCCTTCCGGCACGTCCGTCGAGCAGGGCAAATTGGAAGCTTCCAATACCGGCACCGCCGAATCCGCCGTGCGTCTGGTCAGCATCGTGCGCCAGTTCGAGATGCTGCAGAAGGCGGTCACGATCGGCAACGACATGAGCAAGCAGGCCATCGAACAAGTGGCCAAAGTCGGTTCCTAAATACAGGTTCTTAATCGGGAGATGTCATGATTCGAGCATTATATAGCGCTGCCAGCGGCATGAAGGCCCAGGAATTGAACCTGGACAATATCGCCAACAATCTGGCCAATGCCAGCACTGTCGGCTACAAGTCGCGCCGCGCCCAATTCCAGGACTTGATGTATCAGAACGTTCTGGCGCCCGGCACCGCCGCCGGGCAGCAGACCACCGTCCCCACCGGGCTGCAACTGGGTTTGGGGACGCACGCCTCGGCCAACGAAATCGTGTTTACCGAAGGTTCTTTTACGCAGACCGACAACCCGCTCGATATGGTGATTCAGGGCAACGGTTTTTTCCAGGTGCTTCAGCCTTCCGGGGAACTGGCGTACACCCGCGCCGGGCAGTTCCAGTTCGATAAGGACGGCAACATGGTCACCTCCTCCGGTATGGCCCTGCAGCCGCAGATCACCATCCCCGCCGACGCGCAGGCCGTCACCATCGCCTCCGACGGCACCGTGACCTATACCCTGCCCAACCAGACGGCCGCCCAACAGGCTGGCCAGATCCAACTGGCCAACTTCCAGAACCCCGCCGGACTAAACAGTATCGGCAACAGCCTCTATACCCCGACCGACGCTTCCGGCGAGCCCACGGTCGGTTCTCCCGGCGGGCCCCAAGGCATGGGGCAGTTGCTGCAGGGATACGTGGAACAGTCCAACGTCTCGGTGGTGGACGAGTTCATCAACATGATTCAAACGCAGCGCAGCTACGAAGCCAATTCCAAAGTGGTGACCGCGGCCGACAACATGTACCAGGAAGTCAATAACCTCCAGCGATGATGCCCCTTGCCGCATTGGCGTTGACCGGTTGTCTGGCAGTGAGCGCGGGCGCCGATCGCATCCTGGCCGGCGACTTGGCCGCGGGGATTCCGGGCCTGACGGCTCGAGCCCCCGAGATTCCCGTGGCGTGGGCTCCCGCGCCCGGAATCGTGCGCGTCTTCCGCGTGGCCGAATTGCGCCGCCTGGCCGAGCGCCTGGGCTGGGAAGTGGAGCCCGACGCCGATATCTGCATAGAGCGTCCGGTGTCGCCGCCCGATCCGGCGAGGCTGCTGGCGGCCATGCAAACGGCCATGCCGCAAGCCGGCATCGCCATTCTCGAATACGGCCGTCAGCCCCTGCCGGCGGGCGAGATCGAGTTCCGGGCGAGCGGTCTGCGTCCCGGCGCCGAGGGCGCGCTGTGGATTGGTTACGTACACTATGCGGGAACGCGCCGCTTCGCGCTTTGGGCGCGGGTCAAGATTGTGGTCCCGGTGGCGCGCGTGATTGCCGTCGCCGATCTCCGGCCCGGCCAGGCGATTACCCCCGAACAGGTCCGCACCGAGACGCGCCAGGAATTCCCGCTGGCCGTGCCCTTTCTCGAGTCCGGCGAGCAAGCTGTCGGAAAATGGCCGCGTTCCGCCATCCGCGCCGGTACGGCGATCCGCCCGGGGATGCTCGAAAACCCCAAGGAAGTGGTTAGCGGAGACAGCGTCACGGTGGACGTCCGCAATGGCGGGGCGCACCTCGAACTGGAAGCTCAGGCCGAAGGGTCGGGCGCGGTGGGCGAGACCATTCCGGTCCGCAACCCGGAGTCCCACAAGCGCTTTCTGGCGCGGGTAGAAGGAAAAGGAAGAGTGTCGGTGGGCCCTGCCGCCGGCAAGGTGAATCCATGAAACGTATTGCCGTCGTGACCGTACTGATATTGGGAACTGCCCGGAGCGGGCCTCTGTGGGCGGCCGATACGAAGCCCCCCAAGCCGCCGTCCGAGAGTCCGCTGGACCTCTACGTGAAGCAGGCTACTGCCCGCTCGTCGGACTCGACGTCTACTACGCCCGGCGCCATCTGGGTGTCCGGTTCGCGCCTGGCCGACGCGGCGCGCGACGTGCGCGCCAGCCAGGTGGACGATTTGCTCACCGTGGTGGTGGCGGAACAGGCTTCCGCCGTAACCACGGGCGCCACTCAGACCTCCCGTGTCTCCAGCGCCAAGAACTCCGTGAGCGCTTTGGGCGGCCTCACCAAAGCGGCCGGCGCTCTGGCGAATCTGGTTGGGACGTCTGGAGACACGGAACTCAAAGGCCAGGGAACCACCAGCCGCAGCACCACCCTGAACGCCACCTTGACCGCGCGCGTGATCTGCGTATTGCCCAACGGCGGGCTGGTGGTGGAAGCCTCCAAAGACATCCAGGTCAACTCCGAGCGCCAGACAATCACCGTTCGCGGCGTTATTCGCCCGGCCGACATCGATCCCACCAACAGCGTGCAATCCAACCGTCTGGGACAACTCGAAGTGCATATCAACGGCAAAGGCGTGGTGGGAGACGCCATCAAGCGGCCGTTCATCGTGTGGCGCCTGCTGCTGGGTTTGCTGCCTTTCTGAGCCATGAAAATGCGCCTGCTCATTCTTCCGATCGTTGGTCTGCTGCTGGCGGGAAGCCTCCCCGCGGCGCGCTTGAAGGACATCGTCGATATCGAGGGCGTCCGCGACAATCAACTCATCGGCTACGGCCTTGTGGTGGGCCTGGCGGGGACCGGCGACAAGCAACAGACGGTCTTCACCAACCAGAGCCTCACCAACATCCTGGCGCGGATGGGCGTTTCCGTGTCGCCCACGGCGATTCTAGTCAAGAATACCGCCGCGGTAATGGTGACCGCGACCCTGCCGGCGTTTGCCCAACCCGGGCTGCACATCGATATTACGGCGGCGTCCACGGGCGATGCCGCCAACCTGCGGGGCGGTATTTTGCTGCTCACTTCATTGCGCGGCGCCGACGGACAGGTCTACGCCGTAGCGCAGGGGCCGGTGGTTACCGGCGGATTTGTGGCCGGCCGCGGAGGCACCTCGCAAACCGTGAACCACCCCACCGTGGGACGCAGCCCCAACGGCGGGACGGTGGAGCGCCCGGCCCCCTCCGTTGCTCCCAAGGGTATGGTACATCTGCAACTGCGCCAGTCGGACTTCACCACGTCGGCGCGTATCGTGGATGCCGTCAATCGGAAATTCGCCACAGCGGACGCGTCCCCGGCCCGTGCCGAGAATTCCGGCGTGGTCAGCGTCGCCGTTCCGCCCTCGTTCGCCTCCCGCACCATGGAATTCATGGCCGAACTCGAGAACCTCGTGGTGGAGGCCGACCACCCGGCCCGTGTCGTCATCAACGAACGGACGGGTACCATCGTGCTAGGCAAAGACGTTCGGGTCTCGCCGGTGGCCATTCTGCATGGCAACCTCAGCGTGGAAGTGCAAACCGTCCAGACGGTCTCGCAGCCCAATCCGCTGGCGGCGGGCACCACCGAAGTGGTCCCGCAGACGAGCGTAGCGGCCAAAGAAGAGAAGGCGCGCACAGTAGTCCTGAAACAAGGAGCTACCGTGGAGGAACTGGTACGGGCGCTCTCAGCCATCGGTTCGACGCCGCGCGACATCATCGACATCCTGCAGAGCCTGCGCAGCGCCGGCGCGTTGGAAGCCGAAGTGGAGGTGATGTAAATGAGCTCCGTGAACCCGGCGGGGATGTCGGGGATTGTTTCGCTGACCGCGGGAGCGGGCGCGATTGGGAAGAACAACAACCCCGCCAAGATCCACCAGGCGGCACAACAATTCGAAGCGTTGCTGATCGGCCAGCTTCTACACTCGGCGCATGGCAGCGAAGGTGGGTGGCTCGGTTCCGACGATTCCTCCGGCTCGTGCGCCACCGATTTCGCCGAGGAACAACTGGCCAACACCATCGCCCAGCAAGGCGGCCTCGGCTTAGCGACGCTGATTACCCAAGGGCTCGAAAGGCAATCCTCCACCCGTCAGACCAGCTAAGGAATCGGGCGAGAACAACTTCGCAACAAGTGTCGTGGCGCAGACTCTCAGTCTGCCGCGCCGAGACTCTGAACTCCTGATGTCGTGGAATTTGCAGTGAGCCCGAAGGTGGGGCAGGCGGTGCTCGCCTGCCCGCCCGCGAAGCTCTCGCCATCGACAGGAACGGCTCAGCCCATTTTCCCCGCCGGGCTGAAATTGCGGTGCGACATCAGGAGTTCTGAAGGAATCAGCCTGAACCGCTGTTTTGCAATCTGCCGCCCCCATAGCGTAATGGCGCGGCGGCCAGGACAACATATTTGGGCCGCCGATGAACGCCGATAAACACCGATGAAAACAGGATTCTTTCTTATCGGCGTTCCTCGGCGGCCAATAGGTCTGTTGCCACAACCAGACGTGGGCTCATCCCAAATTCCGCAATTTCGGTTGCCCCGGGGAAATAAGGTAAGCCACTTCAGCCCGCCCTCCCGCGAACGATGAGAGACCTGCGGCGGGCGGCTTGAAGTCCGGGGTCCCCTCTGGGGAAGGCTGAAGCCTGGCCCCACCCCCCAGCTCAACCCAATTCCACAACCTCAGGAGGTCTGGTCTCGACCCGGCAGGCACGAGTGCCTGCGCCACATCGCCACCACAGAATGAAGTCGTTCTTGCGTCGTTCTAAGCCGTTCGGCCGGGGACATTCCCGCTCAGAAACTCCAACCGCCGGAAGCCTGCGCCAATTCCGGCTCCGGGGACATGGCATGCATCCAGGCAGTTTCGGGGGCCACCGTTCGCGTGTTGACACTCTTGACCGCGGCCCACCCCTCCGTGAGAGTGGCCAGCAGACCCGCGACTTCGGCCAGGGGC
>Ga0302320_10010003_pt1 | contig 20303 bp, 19 predicted proteins | sample Bog_T0_3_FD_202130 | JGI IMG/M metagenome (GOLD analysis project Ga0302320, IMG submission 202130) | Peat permafrost microbial communities from Stordalen Mire near Abisko, Sweden - Bog_T0_3 | ecosystem: Environmental > Terrestrial > Soil > Wetlands > Peat | place: Sweden: Abisko, Stordalen Mire...
TTACCTAACATTCTTTTCGTGATGAACCAATGGATCGATAATTACATTGCTGCGCAAAAGGCAGCGATCGAATCGGTATCCGCCGCGGATGTGGCCGCCCTGATCAAGGTGTTGCGAGATGCCTACCATGGCGATCGCCAGATCTTCTGCTTCGGCAATGGCGGAAGTGCCTCCAATTCATCGCATTTTGTCACGGATCTCGGCAAGGGTGCCTCGGACAAACTGGGCAAACGCTTTCGCATCATGTCGCTCAATGACAACGTCAGTTGGATGACGGCCCTGAGCAATGATTATTCCTACGAGGAAGTTTTTGTGGGGCAATTGCAAAATTACGGGCGCGCGGGAGACGTCGCCATGAGCATCAGCGTGAGCGGCAATTCGCCCAACTGTGTCAAAGCCTTGGCCTGGGCCAAGAAAAACGATCTCAAGACGATTGCCATCGTCGGAGGTAAACGCGGTAAAATGGCGGAAATCGCCGATCATGTCATCGCGGTCAAGGAAACCCATTACGGCCGGGTGGAAGACGCGCAAATGATGATTTGTCATTTGCTCTGCTACGCTTTTTGGGAGAATCCGCACTGGGTTGAGCAGATTTGACACGGACAAAAGTATGGGAAGGGGACGGCAGGGCGCGCCCCTTCATGCGCGACGCAGGTGCAATGGAGCGCAGGGCGAAATACTTCCCGCGGGATATAAGGATGGCGCCGGTCGCGAAAAATATCATTTGCCCTTAAATCCCCTTACAACGGCGAGGGAAGCGCATTAGGCAATCGTTATTATCCCTTCGGCAATGGGCGTTGCTGCGACGGCGTGCGGCGGACTGGCGGCCCTGCCAACTCTGGTCCATAGCCCGTGAGCCAGTCCGAAGGTAGCACGAAGCTTTCCAGAATTATCGGGCAATTGCGTGTGCCGCGGCCAGAAGGCCGCCGTGGTTCCAAGCACCGCTTGGCGTTGCTTGAGCTTTTGGCGTTAACGGGTATCTTATGTCCATGCCGATTTACGAATTTCATTGCGAAGATTGCGAGCGCGACAGCGAAATACTGGTCCGCTCGATGGACTGGAAGAAATCAGAATGCCCGCATTGCGGTTCCAAGCACCTGGCCAAGAAGTTCTCGACCTTCGCGGCGGCAGGCGGGTCCCGTGACGGCGGCTCCTGCGATTCCGGCGGAGGCAACGGCGGCGGGGGCGGCGGTTGCTGCGGCGGCGCTTGTCACGGTCACGGTCAGTAGTCTTTACGCGCGAGAATTGTCACCGGTCACCGGCCGCAGATTTCTTGCGGGGTTATTTGGGTTAAATCCGCCACGGTCCAGTCGGACTGGAGCGGTTTCAATTCTTCGAGCTTCGATCCTCCCGTGGCGACGGCGAGGACTTTCGCCCCGATAAATTTGCCGCAACGGACGTCAAACGGCGTATCGCCGATCACGACGACTTCTTCGGGTTTCAAATTGCTGCCCAAAATCCGCCGGGCGCGGGCGAAGGCGGCCACGGCAATGTGATCGCGGTCTTCGTGGTCGTCGGCGAAGCCGCCAAAAGCAAAATATTGCCACAGGTCGAATCGGCGCAGCTTGATTTCGGCGCCGAGCTGGATATTGCCGGTGAGCAGTCCCAGCATCGGCGGGTTGGGCAGATCCAAGATGCCCCGGACAAACGCCGTGGCGTTGGGGCACTCATGGCCGTGGCTGCTGTTGACAATGTGGTCGAGCCAGAAAACGTAGTGGTCGAAGAAGCGGCGAAAGTGTTCCTTCGTCTCGGCGAGCTGGTGGATGCGAAAGAATTCCCGGACCAGGCCGACGTCGGTGCGGCCGGCGAATTTCATTTTTTCCGTGCCGTGATGCAGGGCGAATTCGTGCGCAAAGGTACGGGCAAAGGCTTTCGTGCCCGCCCCACCGGTATGGACGAGCGTGCCATCAATATCAAATAAGACGAGCCTAACCATAAATGAGGTTAACAGTAATCATTGGGTTCGGCGAGCTCCAAGGCAGTGTTCCCCTTGAAAGCCGCATTGGACATGGTGGCTTTTTATTCTATAGTGAATGCTGGAAATGAGGTGGTGGCTTGAATCTGGTAATGAATCGAACCTTCAAAACGGAAAAAGTGGTCGCGATGCTGGCACTAAGCGGTGCCATGGTCGCCCCGATTTTTGCCGGGGCTGAACCTGAACCCACCTCACCAAAATTCAGTCATCCCCGGGAAATCACGAACCCGTATTTGCCCCTTGGCCGCCTGAAGCAGGACATTCTGGAGGGCAGCGAAGACGGCAAGAAAACTCATGTGGAACGCACGCTTTTGCCGGATAAACACAAAGCTTTCCACGTGGGCGGCCAGGTTGTTGAAGCTTTGGCGGTGGAGGACCGCGAGCTGGAAAACGGAAAATTGGCCGAGGTTGCCATGGATTATTTCGCGCAGGACGATGACGGCAACGTTTACTATCTCGGCGAGGATGTCGACGCGTATCGGGACGGCAAAATCGTGTCTCATGACGGGGCGTGGTTGGTGGGCAAGGATACGGAAACCCCGGGACTCATCATGCCAGCGCATCCAAAGATTGGCGACCATTTCAAGTCTGAGGATGTATCCCTGGAAATCAACGAATCCGATGTGGTGGTATCGGTTTCAGAAACGGTGACCGTGCCGGTGGGAACGTTTAAGGGATGCGTGAAGATTGAAGAGCACTCCGCCGGAGAAGAAATTGAATACAAATATTATGCGCCGGGGGTCGGCGTGGTGCGCGAGGTCCCGGCAGATGGCAATGAAGTTTTGACCGCGCATGTTGCCGGGGCTGCGAAATTAAAATAATTTCAAGCCTTGAACGAAGCTGGTTTGTCTGACCCGAATCAGCCGGGAGTGCAGGACCTACCGTTGATTTTGAATCGAATTGAGCTGATCGAAGAACTGGCGCCGGGTGCCATGGGTCAGGTCGACGCGAATGTGTTTGCCGAAGCCTATAAAGACCCGGTTAATTTGGCCTACGGTCAGCCAGCCGATTAGAACGGAGATAAATGGAGAGTTCCGGGCGCGGCCAGCATGGTTCCTCTCCGACTCGCTAACTTAATGGCGGGGGCGGAGCAGGAGGGCTTTTTTGTCGGTGCCGTCCACTTCGACGCTTTGGGTCTCGACGTCGGCGTCATCTTTCAGGGCTTGATGCACGATGCGGCGTTCGAAGGCGCCCATGGGTTCGAGTTCGACGATGTCGCCCCAGCGGCGGACTTTGTCGGCGGCGTCCTTGGCTTTCTTGATCAAGGCTTCGCGGGCCTGGGTGCGGTAGCCGCCGACATCGACGGTAATCTTGGGCGCGGTTTTGTCCTGTTGAAAGAGAATGCGGTTGGCGATGTACTGGAGGTCGGCGAGGGTCTGGCCCTGGCGGCCGATCAGACGGCCAGCGTCTTCCGTTGTGATGTCCACGAGGACGCCGTCATCCAGATTGTGTTGTTCCACCGTGGCCGGGAAGCCCAGCGTGCTGAGGATTTTTTCGACGACTTCTTTAGGTTGCGCTGACATGGCTTATCTCTTTTTTTTGGTTACCGGCACGACCGTGGTGACCGGGTCTTTCAAATTCTTTGTCAACTTCGTCTGCAAGATAGTCAGCAAATTGTTCACCGTCCAGTACAGGGCCAGACCGGCGGAGTAATTATAGAGAAACACGAGAAAAATCAAAGGCATGTAGCGCATGATCTTTTGCTGTCCAGGATCCATGCCGGGCGAGGGGGGCGTGAGGTGGGATTGCCAGAGCATGGCGCCACCCATCAGCAGGGGCAGCAGGTTAAAGGGCAGGCCTTGCACGGTGCTGATCATGGGGATGAAGGTCACACCGGGGATCATGAACAGCGTGTCCGGCTTGGACAAATCCGCGGCCCACAGGAAATGGGCGCCGCGCAATTCGATGGCGCTGCGGATCATGGTGAAGAAGCCGATGAACACGGGCATCTGGATGACCATGGGCAGACAACCGCTCATGGGATTAACCTTATGCTTCTTATAGAGTTCCCATTGTTTGGAGGTAAATTTTTGCAGGTCGTCCTTGTATTTCTCCTTGAGGGCGGCCATTTCCGGTTGCAGGGCCTGCATCCGTTTCATGGAGCGGGTGCTGGCGGCCGTGAGGGGCCAGAAGATCAATTTGATCAGGACGGTGATGAGGATGATCACCAGGCCGTAACCGAGATGGGTGATATCGTGCAGCCAGTTCATGGCCAGCAAGAGCGGTTTGGCGCAGAAACTAAAGTAACTGCCAAATCCCATGACGTCATCGGCGCGGTTTTGGAATTCGTCACCGATGATGGCCAGGGTGCGGTATTCCTTGGGGCCGGCGTACAGGGCAATCTGCCGTTCCACGGAGGATCCAGCGGTTAAGGTTTGCGCGGGATAGACCAAGGCGGCTTGCGCGCCGGTGGGCAGGGGCTTGTTGGTAATGGAGCCGAGGTTGGGGAATTGGGGCAGGGTGATCGGCCGGGCGACCAGCGATTGCGCGGGGTCCTTGGGCATGGCGAGGAGGGCGAAGAACTGGTTGTGGGCGGCCACCCAGACGACGTTGGTGGCGCCGGCGCGGAATTCGGTCCGCGGCGCACCGCGCATGCAGCCTAAACCGGAGCCGGTAAACCAGCTCACGGGGGTGTCCGAGGAACTGGATCCGTTATACCACATCACCCCTTCGTTCATGATGCTGGTGTCGTCCACATCCATGGGGGTGGCGGTGCCGACAACGTATTCCTGTTCGGGAAGGGCAACGGGCTGCCCGGAAGTGTTTTCCCAGCGAATATTGACGTTCACCAGATAGTTGGAAGTGATCTGAAACGTCTTGATCAGTTTCAACCCACCGGCCAACGATTTTTCGGCCCAGACCGTGTCGTTGGTGGTGGTTAGGGCAAAATTGCCGTCGCCGGTCAGGGTCGAGTCGCCGAGGACAGCCATCACGGGGACGGGTGCGCGGGTGTTGAGGGAAGCGACGCCGTTGCTGCCGCTGTCGCCGTGGTTGCGCCAGAGGGCGGAAATGGTTTCGGGATAGCTTAACAGGTCGATCGACTTGATGCCGCCGCCGTGCGAAGTAAAGGTGTAACGCGCAAAATGGTTGGTGAGAACAAGAAATTGTTCGGGACCATTGGCATTGAAGATGGGAGCCGTCGGCACGGAAGGGGTCGAGGCCGGATAGGCGGAGGGTACGGCAGCGTTGGTGCCGGCGGCAGAGGCCTGCGCCGCGGGATGGGCGAGATAATACGCCTGCAATTTTTCAGCGTACTTATGCTGTTCAAAGAGCCAGAAACCAAAGAGACCAATGCAGAGCGTAATGACAATAATTCCAGTTCTATCCATGAAAATCCTCAGTTTTTAAAAGCAGACCGGCGGCGGGCTTGGGGCCTGGAACGGGGTCAGGGCCGCAACCACCCCACGGATGGCAGCGGCAGATGCGCCGGACGGCCAGGGCCGAGCCCGCGACGGCACCGTGAACCTGAATGGCTTCACGGGCAAATTGGGAACAGGTGGGGGTAAAACGGCAGCCGGCGCCGGGGCCGAACAAAAAACGTTGCGCCGGTGAAATAGTCCAACGGTAAAGTTGAATGAGAAAAACCAACATGTGGGACAAAACGTTCACAGTTAGTTTTTGAGCAAACCGGCTTTGCGCAGGGTGGCGAGAAAATCTTTTTCGACGGAACTGAAAGGGCGGTTGGCAATGGACGGCCGGGCAACGAGGATCAATTCCAAGGGCTGGCCGAATTCATGTTGATGCAGGCGGAAACTCTCACGCAACAGGCGGCGGGCACGGTTGCGAATGACCGCGGAGCCGACTTTGCGGCTGGTCACCACGCCGAGACGGGAAGTGCCGCCTTCGGGCAATTTATTCCAATTGGCGATCAAACAGCCCTGCACCAGGCGCTCGCCCTGCAGGCGAAGACGCGCGAAATCGCGGCTCTGGCGGAAACGCGAGGAGCGGCCCAAGCGCAGACGTTTTGGCGCGGCGGCGGGCATGGCGCTAGGTAAACTGATTATACGGGCGTCAGGCGTTGGCGACCCTCGCGGCGGCGGTTAGCCAGCGTCGCACGGCCACTTTTGGTGGATTTACGGGCGAGAAAGCCGTGTTGGCGTTTGCGGCGGATTTTGGACGGTTGATACTGGCGTTTCATAAATTAAAATAAATTGTTTCCGGCGCAAAAACCGGAGCGTGGGAGAATATCAATCTGCGGCCTACTGTCAAGGCCACTTGCAGGTTCACTTGACGTTCAGCTCCCGCTGAATCCCGAATTTTTCAATGCGTTTGCGCAGGGTGGCCCGGGTAATTCCGAGCAATTTGGCGGCATGGACCTGGTTATCGTTGGTCTCCTTGAGGGCTTGGATGACCAATTCGCGCTCGATGGTGGGGATGACTTTGAGTTTAGGATCCCGGCGGGCGAGCTGGAAGAGCTGGCGGGCAAGCACGGCGGCGTCGGTGGTGCTACCTTCGCTAGCGCCGATGACGGCGGGCGGCTGATTCAGGGCGGTGCCCACCGTTCCGGCGATCTCGGGCGGCAAATCGCCCATGAGAATGGCGTCGCTCTTGGCGAGGACGTGGGCGCGGCGGATGGCATTCTCCAATTCGCGCACGTTGCCGGGCCAATGATATTTTTCCAGGGCGCGCACGACACCGGCGGCGATGGATTTCGGCGGGCGCGTATGTTCGCGTCCGATTTTCTCGATGAAATAATTTACCAGGAGCGGCACATCGCCCTTGCGTTCGCGCAGCGGGGGAATATGAATGCGGACCACGTTCAAGCGGTAAAACAGGTCTTCGCGAAATTGGCGGGCGGCGACGGCAGCTTCGAGGGGTTTGTTGGTGGCGGCAATGACACGGACATCGACGTGGAGCGGTTGGTTGCCGCCGACGCGTTCGAACGTGCCGCTTTGGAGGACGCGCAGGATTTTGGTCTGCGTGGGCGGGGTCATATCGCCAATTTCATCAAGGAAAATGGTCCCGTTATTACATTGCTCAAACTTGCCAATGCGCTGGCCGGTGGCGCCGGTGAAGGCGCCGCGCTCGTGACCAAACAATTCGCTTTCAAGGAGTTGTTCGGGAATGGCAGCGCAATTGACGGCAAGAAAGGGCTGCTGGCTGCGATCGCTGTGGTGGTAGATGGCGCGGGCGACGAGTTCCTTGCCGGTGCCGCTTTCGCCGGTGATCAAGGCAGTAGCGTCGGTGACGGCGACCTGGCCGATCAGTTTAAAAACCTGCTGCATTTGTTCGCTGCGGCCAATGATACCGAGCTCATAATCTTCGGATTGGAGGAGCGGTTCATAGGAAACGACCTGTTTCATGTCGCGCGCGGCCTTGAGCGCGTTGCCGATGACTTCCTTGAGTTTGCCGACATCGAACGGTTTTAGCAGATAATCATAGGCGCCGAGCTTCATGGCCTCGATGGCGGTCTGGGTGGTGCCATAGGCCGTCATGAGGATGACGAGCAGTTTGGGATCCGTGACGCGGATGCGGCGCAGTGTTTCCAAGCCATTCATGCCGCCCATGCGAACATCCATGAGGACGAGGTCCGGCTTGAACTTGGGGATCACCTTGAGCCCTTCCTCGCCACTTCCTGCGGTGGCGAGTTCAATTTCTGGCGAATGGAAAATCCGCTCAAGCGAATAACGGACATCTTCTTCGTCGTCGATCAGCAGAAGCTTGCTCATTTCATCATCATAGACGAATCCGGTCGAGTGCCCAATGAATTTTCCAGCGCCTTTGGGATACGCGGGGCGACCTCATCCTGACGGTGCGGCCCGTTTGTTCACTTTATGAAAATAACGGGGACTGGCGGCTGCCCGCCATTCGCCAGCCGGCGGCGCCGGTCATTCTTCTTCGTTCACAATGGCAAACATCGCCCAGACGAGCGAGGCCAGCGCCGCCACCAGTGCGGCAAAAGTGGCGAGCCAAGGCCATTGAATCGCGGACCAATGTTTCGGAATAGACTGATGGAGGACGCCGAGGATGGCTGGCAATTGCCAGGCCGCCAGGGCCGCGCCGGCCAGTACCGCCATTGTCAGCACCACCAAGCGCCGCCAGGCATGACTCCGTTTCGCTGGCAGCGCGGTGAGCACCCGCGCGGTGAAGCCGTTGTCGGGCAAATATTCAACCGCGCCGCGCAACAGTTCGTCGAGCGGATCGTTCTTTTCCGGCGGAAGGGGCATTTCGTTTTTCATACGGCAAGTGCGCGTTTTAATTTTTCCCGGCCGCGCAGCACATTCGTCTTCACGGTGCCAAGCGGGCAGCCGAGCGCCTGGGCGGCCTCGTCGTGCGACAGTCCGTTTTGACAACACAAGACAATCGCCGCCCGTTCGGCCGTCGTCAACAATTTCATGGCGGCGGCCAGGTCGAGGCGCAGGTTGCTGGCGGTGGCGGCTTCGGCCTCCGCCAGTCCGGCGGACGGCTCGGCGAGCTCCTCCAGCGCCAGTTCCTTGCGCCTGCGGGCGTGCATCCGCCATTCGTTGCAGGCGATGCCGAACAGCCAGGTGGAGAATTTCGCGTCGCTGCGGAACGTGCCGATTTTTCTCCACGCTTTCACAAACGTCTCCTGTGCGAGATCGTCGGCCAGATGCGCGTCGCCATTGGCCAGCCGGGCGAGAAAGCCGCGCACCGGCGACTGGTAGCGGCGCACCAGTTCGCCGAAGGCGTTTTGGTCTTCACGCAATAGGACACGGGCGATGAGGTCGGCATCGGAGAACGACACGGCGGTTTATTTGGGCTGGCCGTTGGCGGATTGTTCCAATTTCCGCGTAACCAAGAAGGCCACGCCAATCAGCAGCGGGATCAGGGCCACGGGCCAGGCGTCGTCCCTTTGCGCCAGGAACAATATGCCAAGTCCTACGCCGAGGGCGATGAATAGCAGGCCGTTGCGCAGGTCGTTGCGCGGGCGGCGGACGCCGTCTGGCTGCTGAAGCAGTTCCGGCGGAATGGGCTGGCCCTTTTCAATCATCAGCCGCAGGGTGTCGTGCAAGAGCGCGGCGCGTTTCGACCTCTGACTGACGCGCAGCCACACGCAGGCGATGACCATCGCGAACATCGCCACCGGCGCAATGATAAGCACGCTGGCCGGAGGCTGGTCGGACTTCACCAATTCCACGATTTGCTCCGGCGACAGGCGGTCGAACGCCTCTTTCGGCAGACCGTGGTAGTTGGTTCCCTCAGAATTTTCGGGGCCGACATTGAACTGCAGGCGCAGACTATGTTTGATGGGGCTGGCCGCGGGGTTTGTGGCGTCATCGGCAAATGCCGAAGTGGCAGCCAGGACGGTGAGCGCGAGTGCACCGGCGAACACTGCTTTGGCCAGCCGCCCCGCACGGGAAGATGTTTTTTTCATGGCGATTTTGGTTTGCGGGCTGGTGCTGGTTATCAGGTCAGCGAGCTATCGTAAACGGAATTTAAGATCCCGAAAATCTCGCCGAGCAACCAGGCCGCCTTGACAAAGACGATAGCCGCGCCCACGCCTGCCGTGAGCAACAGCCATTTGGCCAGTGGCGATTTTTTTCCCGCTGCGGCTGGGAGGGGCTTTTGAGCAGTCATGCCGGCGTCCGGGGTGCGGGCGTCTTCAGCGGCCGGGGCAGCATTTCCCGCGGCGGGGATCCGTGCGGAGGTTTTGGTATTGGCGTTCATTGATTTGTGCGGGTTTTGTTTGGTTCGCGGCCGGTTCGAAGATGAGATGCAGCGACCGGCCGGTTTGGATTCAATTTTTTTCACTCGCGCGCATCAACGCGGAAAAGACCAATGAAATCAAGGGAAGGCGCTGATTTTGTGGTGTGGTTTTGCTGGAGGCAAGTGTCTGATTACTAGATTGTTATGTGATGGAGAGGCCGAAAACCGACAAGAGTGAACCCAATTTAACCCAGTACAACCATTATTTTAAGAAAATTCCACGCAGCCCCTGAACCAGCCCAAAATCGATTCGAAGAATTTTGTCCTGTGCCCGCCGGGCGCGAAAACAAGATTCACTGTTTGACCTTGCTTGAACGCCACTCTAAGCTGCTTGTCAATTTTTCGTTCAACATGAAAATCATTATTTGCGATCCAATTTCACCCAAAGGCATTGCTCTGCTGCAAACGCGCCCGGAATTTGAAGTCGTGGTGCTGCCGAAACCGCCGACCGAAGCCGAGCTGCTTCCGCTGGTCGCTGATGCCACGGCGCTGGTGGTTCGTTCGGAAACGAAGGTCACGCAGAAGGTGATCGAGGCGGCCAAGAAGCTGCGCGTGGTCGGACGGGCGGGCGTGGGCGTGGACAATGTCGATGTGGAAGCGGCCACGAAGCATGGGATCGTGGTCATGAACACGCCGGGCGGGAATACCGTCACGACGGCGGAACTGAGCTTTGCGATGCTGCTGTCGCTGGCGCGCAAAGTGCCGCAGGCGCATGCGACGATGGTGGCGGGGAAGTGGGACCGCAAATTATTTCAAGGCGTGGAACTGCAGGGCAAGACGCTGGGCGTGCTCGGCATGGGTCGCATTGGAACCGAGGTGGCTAAGCGGGCGATCGCATTTGGCATGCACGTGATCGGTTACGATCCGTACCTGACGGAAGATCGCGCGAAAGCGATTGGCGCGGAGTTTGCGCCGGACCTGGACGCGGTATATCGCGCGGCGGATTTCATCACCGTGCACATGCCGGTGACGAAGGAGACGAAGGAGATGCTGAATGCGGCGGCGTTCGCGAAAATGAAGCCGGGCGTGAAGATTGTGAATTGCGCGCGCGGCGAGATTATTTCGGAGACGGATTTGCTGGCCGCCTTGGAATCCAAGAAAGTGGCGGGCGCGGCCCTCGACGTGTTCGCGGTGGAACCGCTGCCGGCGGACCATCCGTACCGCAAGCAGGAGAATTTGATTTTAACGCCGCACCTGGGCGCCAGCACCAAGGAAGCGCAGGAAAAATGCGGCATCGAAGTGGCGGAAGTGATCGCGGGGTATTTGCTCACCGGGGAAGTGCGGAATGCGGTGAATTTGCCGTATCTGGATGCGCACACGTACGAGCAGGTGAAGCCATATCTGCCGCTGGGCGAAGCGCTGGGGAAATTGCTGTCGCAACTGGCGCCGGCGAATGCGGACCGGATCTATATCACTTATGGCGGGAATGCGCGGCTGTTGCCGAACGTGGATCCCATCACGCGCGCGGTGCTGCGGGGATTTTTATCCCGCAGTAACCTCCCGGACGTGAACAACGTCAATGTCAGGAGTGTCGCTCAGAGCATTGGCATCACCGTTGAGGAAAAGAAGTCGGAGGAACCGGTCACCTTCAACGAGTGGGTGCATGTACAGGTATTCAGCAATGGCCGGAAATTGGTTTCGGCCGGGGGTACCTTCTTTGGCTCGCCCAACAACCCGCGCATTGTGCGGCTGTTCAGCCAGTCGGTGGAATTGCCCACCAGCGGCACTTTACTTTTGCTTAACAACTCGGACAAGCCGGGCATTGTGGGCCAGCTGGGCTCGCTGCTCGGGAAGCATCATGTGAATATTGCCAGCATGAGTCTTTCGCGCGACACGGCTGGCGGGCTGGCGTTGACGGTATTAAGTCTGGACAGCGTGCCGCCGCAGGCGGTGTTGGATGAATTGAAAAAAGACACTGACATTAGCAATATAAAAGTGGTAACGTTGTAAGTATTTCTGATTACGAACTAGAATTAACCAAATGAAATTGAAACTGTTTTTATCGGCCGTCCTGATTCTCGGGTTGGTCAGTGCCCGGGCAGCCACTGAAACTGCCGCCGCGCCCACGACACCCGCCGCGACGGCGGGTAGCAACGCGGCGCCGACCGATGCCATGACGGCCTTGTTTGGCGATCCCGTGGTGGCCAAGGGCAAGGGATTTGAAGTCAAGCGCAGCGAATTGGACCAGGTGGTGACGGCGGCGAAAGCCAATGCCGCCGCGGCGGGCCAGAATCTGCCGCCCGGTTTTGAGGTGCAGATCCTGAACCAATTGATTTACATCCAGGTGCTGCAGCAGCTGGCCACGGATGCGGATCGCGCGGAAGGCAAGCAGGAGGCGCAAATCCAATTCACGAACATCGTCAAGCACTTCGGTTCCGAGGAGGCGTTTCAGCGCCAATTGAAGGCGGTCAACATGACCGTGGATCAATTGCTGAGCAAGGCGATCCTGGAAGCCACGGCGAAGGCGGCCTTGCGCCGGGAATTGAATGTGAACATTACGGATGCGGAAGCGTTGGGATATTACACCAACCATCCGAGCGATTTCGAACAGCCGGAATTGGTGCATGCGCGGCATTTGCTGTTGCTGACGATTGACCCCTCGACGCATCAACCGTTGCCGGCCGACCAGATTGCGGCCAAGCGCAAACAGATTGATGATTTGCGGAAGCGCCTGCTGGCGGGGGAAGATTTTGCCACGCTGGCCAAGCAATATTCCGAAGATCCCGGCTCCAAGGATGAGGGTGGCGAGCTGAGCCCGTTCCCCCGCGAAAAGATGGTTCCGGCGTTTTCCTCCGCGGCGTTCAGCCTGCCGACCAATCAGGTCAGCGAAGTGGTGACAACGGAATATGGTTTTCATTTGATCAAGGTGATCGACAAGACGCCGGCGAAGAAGCTGGAGCTTGCGACGGTCTCGGACGATTTGAAGAAGATGCTGGCCCAGCAACAGATGGCCAAGCTGGCGCCGCCCTTTATCGAGAAGTTGAAGAAGTCCTACAACGTGGAGATTGTTGATCCGACCCTGAAGACAATGGCGGACGCAATCGAGTCCGCCGACACGAACAGTCCGGCGTCGACGCCCGACAAATAATTGAGGACCCGAGGCAAACCCCCGCAATTCCGACCCGCGAAGAAACGGTATGAAACCTAAAATTATAATTATTGTTTTGGCGGTAGTTGCTGTGGTTTTGGCCATCACGCTGATTGTGGTCAAGAATCAGGATAGCGACCAATTGACGGCGGCGTCGAACACGATGACGCAGTTCTCCAATGATTTGAGCAGCGCCAACACGAAGATTCTGGAATTGAACCAGGTCAATTTGAAGCTGACGAATGACCTGGCCTTGAGCCAGCAGGAAGTGGTTCAGCTCAACACGGTGCTGGCGAGCACGTCCAACAGCCTGATCGCGGCCGCGAGCAACTTGAACAACACGAAAGCGTCGCTCCAGACCGCCCAGGACCAGATCAGCAATCTGAACGGCCGGATCAGCGACTTGGAATCGCAGAACAAGGTTTTGGATGACAAGGCCAACAGTTTGACGGCGCGGATCGCGGCGCTGAACGACCAAATTGCCGACACGATGAAGAAGTTGTCGGAATCGCAGACCAACAACGCCTTCCTGACGGCGGAGCTGCAAAAGCAGCTGGCGCTGAAGGCGGAGTTGGAACGTAAGTTTAACAACCTGGATGAAGTCCGGGCCCAGGTGAAAAAACTGAAAGACGAAGCCTTCGTGGCCCGCCGCTTGCAGTTGATGAAGAACAGCGCGACGGAACGCAAAGGCGCGGAGCTGCTGATTCAGCGAGTTTCGCAAACCAACTCTTCCAGCGCCAAAATCGCCCCGCATTATGACCTGAACGTGGAAGTGGGATCGGACGGATCGGTGCGCGTGATCCCGCCAATCCAACCGATCAGCGGTGCGCAGCCAACCAACGCGCCGGCTCGCTGAGGGCCGCGTTCGCACACAACCAATTGATTTCGATCCAATGCCGACTTACGAGTACGTTTGCGGGAAATGCGGTCACGAGTTCGAGGTGGTCCACTCCATTTTGTCTCCGGCCCTGAAGGTTTGTCCGAAGGATCAGTGCCCGAAGAAAAAGTGGGGCAAAGGAAAGGTCACAAGAAAAATCAGCGCCGGCTCCGGCTTGCTGTTCAAGGGCGACGGATTCTATATCACGGACAATCGCAGCGAGGGCTATAAGCAATCAGCCAAGACGGATTCTTTCAAGGACGTGGCGCCCAAGCCAACGACCCCGGGAACTCCGGCGACCCCGGCCGCTGCGGCGGCTCCAGCGGCTCCCGCCGCGAATTCTGAAACCAAAACCCCTCCGGCGAAGCGTTCGCCAAAATGAAAAGGATCATGCAGCGTTGCGCTTCAGCTTCGTTGCGGTGGTTGAAACCAGTCGGCTGGTTATCGGTCGGACTGTTTTTTTTTAATGGGCGGGCGGGGGCGCAATCTTTTGATCCGGCGGTCGGCGGCACTTCGGCCCACAACTATGGGGCCACCTCGCCGGCGTATCCCGCGCAATCGCCGCGGAGTCAGTTCGTACAAAGTGTTTCCGGTCAGTTCATCATTAGCTCCAGTGGTTCCTCATACACCTCGGATCTGCCTTTGCCGCGCAATAGTTCCGAGGCGTCGACCATTCGCCTGGAACCCGCGTTTTTATCGGTGACGGCGGAACGCATCAAGGATTCCCTCTGGCATCAATTGGGAGTGCCGGTGGGCGCCCAATGGCAGGGCAATATCGCGCTGGCCTTGCATCCGGCGCGTCGGTGGAACGAGCCGACGCCAGTGAGCGCGACGCCAGGTCTCCGGGGTTGGAATTATCGCCTCGATTTACCGGATGTTTTGCCGAAAGCCCAATTTATCCGGGCGATGACCAGTGCGGTTTTGTTTGAACTGGCGGAGCACAATTCAACGGGGTCTGCGCGCGTGCCTGAGTTGCCGGCATGGTTGGTAGACGGGCTCACCCAACAATTGATTTCCGGGGAAGTGCGGGACTTGCTGGTGGCCTCGCCCGACCGCCTGTTGAATGGTCTGCCGCAAAGCCGACAAGACACCAAACAGCACGGATTGGATCCCCTAATGGCGGCGCGCCAGATTTTGAAGCAATCGCCCCCGTTGACTTATGCGCAGATGAGTTGGCCGACCGATGATCAGTTTTCGGGGAATGACGGTGGAGAGTATCTGGCGAGTGCGCAGGTGTTTGTGCAAGAGCTGCTGTCGCTGGCGGATGGGCCGGCGCGCCTGAATTTATTTATCACCCAACTGCCGCAGCATGAAAACTGGCAGACGGCGTTCCAAACGGTTTACCAGCAATATTTTCCGCGCCCGTTGGATGTGGAGAAGTGGTGGAGTTTGCGGTCAATCAACTTTCTGTCGCATGATCCCGGACCGGCGTGGACCCCGGGAGTGAGCCGCGAAAAGCTGGACGCCATCCTTCGGATTCCGGTGGAGATTCGTTCCAATTCGAACTCGCTGCCGGCGCATGCGGATTTATCGTTCCAGGAGGCGATTTTAAAGGTCAGCTATAGCCAACAGGATGCGGTGTTTAGCGCGAAATTAGGGGAACTGGGCATCGCGCAGTTACGGTTAACCCCCAATTTGGCAAGCTTTGCGTACAGCTATCGGCAGGTTTTGGCCGCCTACTTGGGACAAGCGGGCGATAGGACGGTTCGTCAATCCGGCCGGGCGATCAAGTCCCGGGCGGGCGTCCGGGAGACCTTGAGCAAACTGAACACGCTGGATAACCAGCGGCGGGTGATTGAAGCCCGGATCAAACCGGATGTCTGGAATTCGGGGCTGAATTGAGTTAAACCCCATAAACAACCCCATTCGCGTCACTTGACAGGGCCGAAAACGGTCATATAGTGCGCTACTGAACAATGCAGGCTGATTATTCAACCACAAGCAAGGAAGAGCCGCCTTCGGGACTTGCCCCGGAATCTTTAAAACAGTTCAAATCTGCCGGTCGTGGTTTCTGGCATGACGTGCCGGAGGACGATTGGAATGACTGGCGCTGGCAACTCAAGCATCGCATTACCACCGTGGAGCAATTGGAGCGTTTCCTGCCTTTGCTCACCCCCGAAGAAGTGGCCGGCGCCCGGCTGGCCAACCATAAACTGGCCTTGGGGATCACGCCTTATTTTTTCAATTTAATTGATCCGGTGGATGAGAATTGTCCGATTCGCCGGCAGGTGGTGCCGCGCATTGAGGAAACCACGACGGCTTCCTGGGAGATGAGCGATCCCTGCGGTGAAGATACCCACTCGCCGGTTCCCGGCTTGGTGCATCGCTATCCGGACCGCGTGTTATTCCTGGTGACGGATCGCTGTGCCTCGTATTGCCGCTATTGCACGCGCTCGCGGCTGGTCAGCAACGCGAGCGGCTATGATTTTCATCCGGAATATGACCGCCAGATTGAGTATATTGCGGCGCATCCGGAAGTTCGCGACGTGCTGCTGAGCGGCGGCGATCCGCTGTTGCTCAGCGATGAAAAGCTCGGGAATTTGATGGGCCGGCTGCGCGCGATTCCGCATGTGGAATTTTTGCGAATCGGCACGCGCATCCCGATTTTCCTGCCGCAGCGAATCACGCCCGCGCTCTGCGCGATGCTGAAAAAGTATCATCCTTTATTTATCAGTGTTCATTCGAATCATCCGCGGGAGTTGACCACGGAAGTCCGCGAGGCGCTGGGCCGGCTGGCCGATGCCGGAATACCCCTGGGCAACCAATCGGTGCTGCTCAAGCATGTGAACGACGACGCGGGGGTCATGAAGGCGCACGTGCAAAAGTTGCTGATGTGCCGGGTGAAACCGTACTACGTTTACCAGTGCGATCTGATCACCGGTTCATCGCATTTGCGCACGAGCGTGCAGCACGGGATCGAGATCATGGAACAATTGCGCGGCCACACCACGGGCTACGCGGTGCCGACGTATGTGATCGATGCTCCCGGCGGCGGGGGCAAGGTGCCGGTGAATCCGGAATACGTCCTGTGCCGCAATGCCGGGCGGGTCCTGATCCGGAATTACGAGGGCAAGATTTTCGAGTATCCGGAAACGTCGGACGGCACGCCGCTGTTCAAAGTGCCGGAACAATCTGCGCCCATAGAAATGGTCTGACGAGCCTGGCGTCTTAAAATCAGGGGCAATTGCGGGCGAAATTCCGGGATCCTCACCGCGTCCCTTAAAAGTTTGACGCCGGTCAATTGGGGCCGCAATCATGGCTGGATGAACCGCGGGCAGGACATTCAAAACAAGGGAAAACCGGCATGCGCATTTTAGTGGTGGGCGCCGTGTGCGGCGGAACTGTGCCGATGGGTAAATCCATCTGCAACGCTTTTGTCGCCGTCGGGCAGGAGGCGAGTTTGTTGGATTTTTCAACGTTCGAGCCGCAGTTTTTGGAACTGAGGGTTTCGCCGGATCCAACCCGGATTCAAGTGTTCATGGACAGCGTCAGGAAGCGGCTTCTGGATGAAATCATTAGCTATCAGCCGGAGATGATTCTCGGAATGGCGCAGTCGCCGCTGAACAACCCCGGGCTGCTGGCGGCGTTTCGACGGGCCGGGATCAAACTTTGCTACTGGTTTGTGGAGGACGGCCAACTTTTCCCTTATTGGAAAGCCATTGCTGGTTCCTTTGATCATTTTTTCACGATCCAGCAAGAGCCTTTTTTCACGGAACTTAAGTTGGCGGGCGGTGCGAACCCTTACTATCTTCCCACCGCCTTTGACGATCTGGCCGCTCCGAACGGCGCGACCAGTGAGCCGGCCATTCCCGTTTCCTTCGTTGGGGCGCCCTATCCCAATCGCGTGCGTTTCTTTGAAAAACTGGACTGCCCTTCCCTGCAAATTTTTGGCGAGGGCTGGGACCAGCACCAAAATCCCGCGGTGCGCATCGGCAACCGGCGGGTCAGCGAGTCGGAATGCCGGGACATTTACGGGCGTTCGCTGGTCAATATAAACCTTCACTCTTCCATGGATCCGGAGGGTTTTGGAACGGGGGATTTTGTGAACCCACGCACTTTTGAAATCGCCGGCTTGGGCGCATTCCAACTCACGGACACGCGCCAGTTGCTGCCGCTGCACTTTGACCCGGCTGGCGAAATTCCCGCCTTTGGGCAATGGGAGGCCATGCGGGCCGCCATCGAATACTTCTCGACGCATGCGGACGATCGCAATGCTTTCGCCGCCAGCGCCAGACGGCGGGTATTGCGAGAGCACACTTACCGGCACCGGGCCCTGGAGATCATGAGTCTGGTGAGCTAGTTGTAATAGGGGGCGGATACATTCGGAGCTGACTGGCTGATGGAGCGTGAAAAACCCTGCCGCCAATCATCCCGGAAAAAACCAGAAAGTGGCCGGGGAGATTTTGATGTTGGCAAACCCTCGAGTGTTCCGGGGCACGGTTCCGGAGCGGCGGTGTTTCAAGGGTAGCTTCTTAGCCGGTAATATTTGTTCGTTACCAAGCCGCCACTATTCGATCCGTCGTCGGTAAAATTGAACTGGTGGCTGCTGGAGTTAATGACCATAGGTAATGTGGTCCAATCGCCCGGGAGGTGGGTGGCATAATCCACCTGATAACTAAAATTGGCCGGAGCTGTCCAGGCAAAGCTGACTTGCGTTTTCGTTTTTACGAACGATCCCGGATCAATGACTGGCGCGATGCCAAACGCCGAACGCATCTTCACGACGGTATAAGGATTCCAGGTAGACATGGTGTAATAAATAAAAAGAGTATTGGTGGCGATGCGGGTAAACCTTTCAATCATGATGGGGGCAAATTCTCCGCCCGGGGTGTTGGCCGCAACGTTTTGACCGATCACCGGCCCGGCCAGCGCCGCATCATTGGTGGCCGGATCATAGATGAAAACGCCCGCCCCGTGATCGCGATACTTATTAAAAATAAGTTGAGGCTGGCTCCAAGGGCCCCATGGCTGCGGCGCGCTGGCAAAGTAAATTCCGGTCGTCTGAGTTTTGAGCGGACCGGTATTTCTGCCGCCATCATAGGTCATCAACCAAAGGTTCAAGTTGGTCGAATAGATCACCGAGACATTCCCTGCGCTTCCTTGATCGTGGGGCCAGGGCGGTCCGTTGGTGGGGTTATCCTGTACGACGGGCACACAGTTGGATTCTTCACGGCTCCAGACCGGCAATCCGTTGGTGAGGCCGGCAAAGTAAAGGGTTCCAGCACCCGTCGAGAAATTTGCGATCGGAATCAGACACAGAAAAATATCGCCGGACCGGTATTCGCCCGTGCCGAACATCACCACATTGGCGCCATATTCGCGGGAGGAGACGTTAATGAAATGCCCCTGCGTGGGGCTGGTGGGAGGAAGATTGGTATTCAGGGCCGACACAACGCGGTTCGTGATGAAAGAGGCGGTGCTGGAAAGCGGCGTGTTTGATTCCTGGAAGGTCACCAGTTCGGAAAGATCGTTGGTTTGCGGGGAGATGTTGGTGTCGATCGTGTCGGAGCCGGTGTTGCAAACGAGAAAAACTCCATTGGAAAGGCTGATGCCCGAGTTGGGCACGTCATCGGGTCCCAGCTTGATGCCGATGGGTTGAACAAAAATGGGCAGAAAATTGGTAAATACACCCTGCCGGTTGGTGCCCGGACTGGTGGCCGAGAGGTTGTTCGTGAAAAAATTCAGGACCAAAGGTGTTTCTCCGTCCGTGTTCGTCGACCACGCCAGCGGGTCGGCGGCGTGATAGTTCGTTGTCGCGGCATTCTCGCTAATGGTATCGCCGAAAAGAAAGAGCAGTTTCCCGTTATCCTCGAACGAATATCCGAGCCCATTTCCCAATATATGAAACCGCGTTACCGTCTGGCTGGCCGTCAGCACGTTGCTGCCTTGCGCGGCGGCCGCCCAGTCGACATCGCCGATAATCTGCTCGAGCTTGATGGAGGAATTAGTAACCCACGTGAGGACGGGCCCGGGTTGCGCCAATGCCGGGAAAGCGATCGCCATGATGGCAAAAAAGCACCCGGAAAGAAAAAGGGAAATCGCGCCACGCATCCCGATAAGGTAACAGGAATAGGCGGCCGCGCAATCAGTCTGGCTTGGTATGGCTGCTTTTTGGGTTGGTATCGTCAAGTCTTTTAGATTAGTTTTCGGCCCGGTCAGAATCTAAATGAGCGCATGAACACAAACTACAAATGGCAGTTTTTCCGTGCCGGGGACTTTAACCAGGTAAAACTACAGAGCGGCGCCGATCTGGCCCATTTGAATGAATTGGATCAGAAGCTCTGGGTGGCGCTGGCGTGTCCCACGACCGGTTTGGAATTTGACGGCAAAACCCTGGCGTTGCTGGACACGGACAAAGATGGCCGGATTCGGGTGCCGGAGGTGATCGCTGCCGCGGCATGGACCACCTCGCTGATAAAGAATCCCGATGATCTGCTAAAAGGCTCGCCGGCGCTTCCGCTGGCTGCCATTAATGACAGCACGCTGGAAGGCAAACAAATCCTGGCTTCCGCCCGGCAGACCTTGATCAATTTGGGAAAGACCGACGCGACGACGATCAATTTAGACGACACGGCCGATACCGCAAAAATTTTTGCAGCCACCAATTTCAACGGTGACGGCATCATTCCTGTGGATGCCGCGCCGGACGATTTCACCAAAGGCGTCATCACGGACATCATGGCCTGCATGGGCAT
>Ga0302320_10010005_pt1 | contig 20301 bp, 16 predicted proteins | sample Bog_T0_3_FD_202130 | JGI IMG/M metagenome (GOLD analysis project Ga0302320, IMG submission 202130) | Peat permafrost microbial communities from Stordalen Mire near Abisko, Sweden - Bog_T0_3 | ecosystem: Environmental > Terrestrial > Soil > Wetlands > Peat | place: Sweden: Abisko, Stordalen Mire...
GCTATCGCGAACTCTGGACGCTGGAGGCGATTCTGAATGAATCGCAGGCCGTCACTCGGCAGGCAGTGGCGTAGTAACATCAACCCAACCGCCGTTGGCAACTTTCAACTACGCGCGGGACATCCTCGGGTCAAGGGCAAGCCCTTTTGTCAAAAATTCAAGGCATTTCTTGCGATAGTCCGTTCGCGATGGATCCGCGCAATACATTCTGCCATAAGAAAATGCCAGGTTGAAGATGGTGATGGAATCATCCGGGTGGAGTTGCAGATACATCCTGCTGTAGTGAATGGATTCGAGGTCTTTCTTCGATTCAAGCAGGTAATACCCGAGCAACTGCATCGCGGACGACGGAGGGTCCCCGCCAAGGATCAGCTCTTTGAGGAGGCGAGCCGCGGAGTCATAGTCTTTCTGCAACGACTTCAGATCCGCGTAAGCAATCGTCAGGGCTCCGTGAAGCGGTTGCATCAGGAGTGCGCGCTGTATCCACACCTCGGCTTCGTGCATCTGCGACTGGCGTTTTTCTGTCGGCTCGAAATAGGTATTGTAGTACTGGATAAACGCGGTCTTCGAGACGCTGTCCCAGTCCAGGGTAGCCCCGGTATCCACGCTCTCTTGCATCAGATCGAGAAACTGCTTGACATCCGGCGAGGTAAGAAGCTTCTGCAGTTCCTTGCGGTCCACCGAACTGAGTCCGGAATCGGAAACATCGTTGACGGAAGTCAGCAAACTCACGGGTAACTTGTTCAGTAGCTCGTGGACCACATTCGAGGCGCTTCTGGCTCCCTCAAAGCGTGCTGTCAGCGCCCGCGATTTGGCGAGCAATGGATTCAGATTCAAGACCCGCTGGACAAACATGAAGAAGAAGCCGATCCCAATGCCTACCAGCACGGAAGTGAGGACCAAGGCAAAATCGGCGCCCTCGTTGCCCTGCGAGAATACCAACAGAAGACGCCGGACAGAACCGCCTCCTTCCGTCAGTTCCGCAGCGCCCGCTCCGGTGAAGCCTGCGAGCATCCAGTCGCGAATCTTGCCGAAGGTGCCTTCTTCTTCCTTCCCCGAACTGGTGAAGAGAAAAGCGGAGAATACTCCTACGACGTTGCCGAATCCGGCCGCAGCCATCAGCAGGACAGAGTGCTGGAAGGACCATGGGCTTACGTTCATTCCGGCGAGAAGACACCAGAGAAGCTCTCCGATAAAAATGCAGCTCCAAACGAGGGGCTTGGCAATCGCTCGCGGGCTCTTTCTCTTGTCCTGGTCGAACATGAGTTCCTCCTCTCGATTGTGCTTTTTGCGACAGACTGGATCGAATTGTACCCTCCCTCAAAAAGAAAGCAGAAGAGAAATCGTGCTCCAACGCGATGATCTGGAAGGCTTGTTGGCTCCTTTCCGTGTTTCTTGCGCGCTCCGCATGAGGCCGCAAAGTAAACACTTGTTCCGGAATATATTCGCCTATTCTTCGCTTATATCGTATAATCCTAGCCATGGACTTTCAGTTGGTGTCTAGCTACCAGCCGCGTGGCGACCAGCCGCGGGCGATTGCAGAGTTGATGGAGGGGCTGCAGGCCGGCGAGAAGAGCCAGGTGCTGCTGGGCGTGACCGGCTCCGGCAAAACCTTCACCATGGCCAAGGTGATTGAGCAGTCCAACCGCCCAGCGCTGATTCTGGCCCACAACAAGACCCTGGCCGCCCAGCTTTATCACGAATTCAAGCACTTCTTCCCCGAGAACGCGGTCGAGTATTTTGTCAGCTATTACGACTATTACCAACCGGAAGCCTACATTCCCGCGGGGGATCTGTTTATCGAGAAAGAAGCCACGGTCAACGAAGAACTGGACAAGCTGCGCCTTGCCGCGACACGCTCTCTCTTCGAGCGGCGCGACTGCATCATTGTCAGCTCGGTCAGCTGCATCTATGGCCTCGGTTCACCGGAAGCTTACTATGGCATGTTGATGCTGCTGGAAAAGGGCCAAAAGATCAGCCGCAAAGACATAACCCGGAGGCTGGTGGAGATTCTCTACGAACGCAACGACGTGGAGTTCAAGCGCGGTACCTTTCGCGTACGCGGCGATGTGATCGAGGTCTTTCCGACCTATGACGAGCTGGCCTATCGCATCGAATTGTTCGGCGACGAGATCGAATCGCTCTCGCAGATCGATCCCCTGTTCGGCACCGTCAAACAGAAGTATGCGCGCTTGCCGATCTATCCCAAGAGTCATTATGTTGTTCACCCCGACAAGAAGGCCGGAGCCATCGACTCCATTGTCGCCGAGCTGAACCTTTGGGTCACCGAGTTGGAGTCGCAAGGGCGCATGGTCGAGGCGCAGCGCATCCACCAGCGCACCCGGTTCGATTTGGAGATGATCAAATCGATGGGCTACTGCCACGGCATCGAAAACTATTCGCGCCACTTCAGCGGCCGTCTGCCGGGAGAAGCGCCGCCGACACTTCTGGATTACTTTCCGCGGGACTTTCTGCTGTTTGTGGACGAGAGCCACGCAACGATTCCGCAGGTGCACGGCATGTGGTTCGGCGACCGCAGCCGCAAACAAAATCTGGTGGACTACGGCTTTCGTTTGCCCTCGGCCACCGACAATCGTCCGCTGAAGTTCGAGGAGTTCGAGAACCGTATCCACCAGGCAATCTATGTGTCGGCGACTCCCGGTCCGTATGAACTGACCAAGTCGGCGGGGGTGGTGGTGGAGCAGGTGATTCGCCCCACCGGCCTGATCGATCCGGAGGTGGAGATTCGCCCGGTCAAGGGCCAGATCGACGATCTGCTGGGCGAGATTCGCGACCGCGCCAAGCGCAATGAGCGGGTGCTGGTGACAACGCTGACCAAGCGCATGGCCGAGGACTTGAGCGGCTATTACACCGAAGTCGGGGTGCGCTGCCGCTACATGCACTCGGAGATCGAAACGCTGGAGCGGGTTAGGCTGTTGGCCGGTCTTCGCAAGGGCGAGTATGACGTGCTGGTCGGCATCAACCTGCTGCGCGAGGGACTCGATCTGCCCGAGGTTTCGCTGGTGGCGATTCTGGACGCGGACAAGGAAGGGTTTCTGCGCTCCAGCGGTTCGTTGATCCAAACCATGGGCAGGGCGGCCCGCCATCTGGAGGGCAAGGCGATTCTCTATGCCGACAAGATGACCGACTCCATGAAGCGGGCGATCGGCGAAACGGACAGAAGACGCACCATCCAGACCGCCTATAACGTGGAGCACGATATTACGCCGCAGTCGATCGTCAGCAGCATGGATATGGGACTGGCGGAGATTCTGAAAGCCGAATACGGCGAGGTGGCCGAGGAAGAAACCACCAGCCTGCCGGAGTTCACCAGCAAGGCCGAGTTGGATGCCTTTATCGCCAAGATGGAGACCGAGATGCGCGAGGCCGCTAAAAAGTTCGAGTTCGAGCGCGCCGCCAAGTTGCGCGACTCCATCAAGGATCTGAAAGAGAAAGAGATCCTTTTCAGTTGAGTCTCGACGCAACACGGGTCGCATTTGGCCCGCGTTGCGTCTTCCCCTTACGCTTCGCGCGTTCTGAATTTTCCTGTCATGCTCACAAGGTCACGCGATAGGCCAACCATTTCATTGGCGACCCGTGCTGCCTCTTCCGCGCCTTGAGTGGAACGATTGATGGTGGCCGTGATCTCGTTCATGGACTTTCCCACCACGCTCGATGCCTGCGACTGCTGTTCGGCCGCATGCGCAATTTGCAGGATCCGTTGCCGGACCTCTTCGGCGCTGCTTCCCAGCACGGTGAGCGATTCGGCGGCGGCGTCCGCCGTGGCCACACTCTTGCCGACGCGCTCGGTGCTGGTCTCGATGCTTTGCACCGCATCGTGGGTCCCTTGTTGGATCAGGGCGACCGCTTCGGCGATTTCCTTGGTGGCTGCGGTGGTTCGTTCGGCCAGGCGGCGTACTTCTCCGGCTACGACAGCGAACCCGCGTCCATGTTCGCCGGCACGCGCCGACTCGATGGCGGCATTCAGGGCCAGCAGGTTGGTCTGGTTGGCGATCTCTTCAATCAAGACCACGATCTGGCCGATCTTCGACGAGCGCTCGCCGAGTTCTTGAACGTGCTGCGCATTCTGGCGCGCCTCGGTGGCCATCTCGCGGACTTCTCCGGCGACAGTCTCCACCGAGTGGCTACTCCCCGTCGCCAGACTTCCGGTATGCACGGCCCGCTCGGCTGCGTCGCGGCAGTGTTGCGTAACCTCGCGCACGCTGGCGATCATCTCTTCCAGCGCCGAAGCCACCTGCTTGGCCTGGTCGCGCTGCCCCGAGGCTCCTTTGGCAATGTGCCCAGAGAATCGGGAAGCAGATTCAGCGTCTGTGATCAAGCGCTCCGAGGCAGTCTGGATGGCTCCAAGCATTTCGCACAAACGGTCGCGCATCTCGCCGACGGATCCAACAAGCATGCCGATCTCGTCGATATGCCCCTGTTCGGGTTCCCTTGCGGTCAGATCGCCATCGGCAATGCAACGAACGAAATCCAGGCAATGTGTGAGCCGCAGTCCCAGGGAATGAGCGACTTTCACCGTCCAGAGGATCAGAACCGCCCAGATTCCAATCAGCAACAGAAGCACAACTCCCTGCTCATGGCGCAAATGCGTCGCCTCGGCGACCGGCATCGACTCCCCCAGTTCCGTCAAGCGGTCGGCGACTCTATTGAGCGAGTCGGTGGGCAAGCGGTCTTTTCCTTTGAGGGCAGCATCGGCGGCGGCGAAGTCCCGGCCCGTCTTGTATCCGGCAAGGGCGACCTGGTATTGGCTGTCCAGCGACTGGTGCTGCCGCGTGAACTCGTTCAGCGCGCCAAGAGCTTCCGGGTCCTGAATCTGAGTAGCCAGCGAGGCAGCGGACTCGTCCACAACGGCGGCCTGAGCGTGGAACTCCTGGTCATATTTGGCCAGCGACGCGTCTTCCTTGCCGCGCAGCAGAATATCTTTCCAGGCTTGCACTTGCTTATTAAAGTTGATTTGAATACCCCGGACTTTCTGGGTCTGAGCGATTTCACCTTGAAGAATTGCAGTGTAATCCGAACTAATCCTGGCGCTTTGCGTCATCAGGTAGGTAATAACCACCCCTCCCGCGAACAAAGTAACGCCCAGGAGCAGATAGATGGTTGTTGCTATCCGTAGCGATCTCATGTTGTTCTTTATCGGGCTAAATGGATTTTCCTTCATGCCCAATAGGGGAATTCCGCGCAATTTGGTTCGACTCTCGAACAATTCACTCGTTTCCCCGGGAATTCAGACATGCGATGCAAGCAAAGACGTTCCCCGACTTTTCAAAAGAGCGAATGCCGTCCCACCCTCTGGTGTTCTGAGGGAACAATCCGCCGAAAGCCACCTAAAGCAGAGTCAGATTGCGGGCTGCCTGGCCAGGCCGCCTCACGGAGCAATCCCTGCATTCCGCACGGAGCATGAGGTACCGCTGACGAGCAGGGTGCCTGGCTATCAAGTGTGCTGAATTGACTCGAATTTGCGTCGTTTTTGTACCTTCCTCCACCTACAGAGTGAGCCACATCACACCCAAACAGCCTATGATGAGACGAGAATTGCTTAGACTATGGGACCGCCCGTGCGGTTCTTCAACATGTGTGCCCTTGATGGCTTGGCTGAACATGCCTTCCTCCCCCGGGGCAAATCAGCTGGGCAACTTCCTCTGGGCATGAGAGTTGGAGAGCCACCGAGGCTTCTTCCGCATCTTTGCAACAGAACTCGTGGAGTCTGAATGGCAGCTTTTGGTAGTTTGGCTCTTTTAATAGCTCTTGCGCTGGCCGCCTATAATTTGCTGGCGGCTTCGCTGGCCTTGCGGTTGATCGCCACCGGGCAGCAGGCGCGCATCTCACCGGAACGATTGGCGGATACGGCACGCCGGGCGGGAATTGCCGGTTTTGTGGCCGTCAGCGCAGCCGCTTTCGCGCTGGTTTACTCCGTCTTTATCAATGACTTCCATATCGCCTACATCATGGAGCACTCCAACGTCGCCCTGCCCGGCCCGTATAAATTCGCCGCGCTGTGGAGTGGCCAGGAAGGTTCCCTGCTGCTCTGGGCGTGGCTGCTGGCTGCCTACGGCTTTGTGCTCCGCCTGACCCACAAGCGGGATGTGAAGCTCTACGCCTACGCGGGAGCGATTCTGGCGGCTGTGCAGGTCTTCTTTCTCGCCGTGGTCAACTTTGCCGCTCCGCCCTTCGCTCTGCTCAAGGGCGCCATCCCGGAAGACGGCAACGGTCTGAACCCATTGCTGCAATACCCGGAGATGGTGATTCACCCCCCGCTGCTTTACCTGGGCTATGTAGGCTTTACCATTCCCTTCTGCTTTGCCCTGGGAGCGCTGATGATGCGCTATCCGGGTGAAAAGTGGATCAAGATCACCCGCGTTTGGACATTGGTGACCTGGCTCTTTCTGACCTGCGGCATCTTCCTCGGGATGCACTGGGCGTATGCCGTGCTCGGTTGGGGAGGCTACTGGGGCTGGGACCCGGTCGAAAACGCCAGCCTGATGCCTTGGCTCACCGGAACCGCCTTTCTGCACTCCGTCATGATGCAGGAGAAGAAGGGCATGATGAAGAGCTGGAATGTGTGGCTGATCTTCTCCACATTCCTGCTTTCGATCCTGGGCACGCTGCTGACCCGCGCCGGACTGGTCAGTTCGGTGCACGCCTTCGCGCAGTCCTCCATCGGCGACTGGTTTGTGGTTTTCCTGGTGATCGTGCTGGCAGTTTGCATCTTCACCTATATCCTGAACCGCAAGCACCTCAAATCCGATCAGCAGCTTGAGTCGCTGGTCAGTCGCGAGTCCAGCTTTCTCTTCAATAATTTGGTGCTGCTGACCGCCTGCTTTGTGGTTCTTTGGGGAACGCTCTTTCCCATCCTGTCGGAATACGTGGTGGGCAACAAGGTCACGGTTGGCGCGCCGTTCTATAACCGCGTGGCGATTCCGATCGGCCTGTTCCTGCTGATCCTGACCGGCGTGGGACCGCTTCTGCCCTGGCGCTCCACTTCCATGCGCAGCATCAAGCGCAATTTCGTGGTTCCGGTGATTGCCCTGTGGGTCATGGCGATTATCTGCCTGGTTGTCGGCATACGCCCCTGGAAAGACGGTGCGATCGATCAGGGGAACTTCTATGCGCTGGTGGCCTTCTCCATCTCCGCCGGAGTGCTGACAGCGATCCTTTCCGAGTTTGGCCGCGGCGCAAGGGTGATCTCCAAGCAAACGGGGAAGAACTTCTTCGTGGCCATGTACCTGCTGGTTCGCCGCAATACCCGGCGCTATGGCGGGTATGTGATCCACATCGGCGTGGTGATTGTCGTCGTCGGACTGGCGGGAGCTGCCTTCAATCAGAACATCGAGAAGGAACTGGGGCTGCACGACAAGCTGAACATCGGCCCCTATACCTTGGAGTGCATGGGCTTCACCCAGGACTCCAACGCCAACTACAACTCCGAGTACGCCATGCTGGACGTTTACGAGGGCGGCAAAAAGGTCTTCCAGATGACGCCGGAAAAGCGCGTCTATCTGGCCACGGAGCAGCCGCAAACGATGGTGGCGATCCATTCTGTCATCAGCTGGGATTTGTATGTGGTCTATGAAGGCGCCAATCCCGACACCAACCAACCCATCATCAAGGCGATCATCAACCCGCTGGTGAGCTGGATCTGGGCCGGAGTGCTGCTGATTATCTTCGGTACGGCCGTTGCGCTCTTCCCCAGCCAGAAGCCAGCGGCACAAAAAGGAGGCCAATAATGGGCGCTTCCGCACGTTTGACTCATTGGTTGAAAACCGCTGTGGGTGCCCCATCCTCTACCCGTCGTTTGGGTAAAGGGTGGGAGAGCACGAACCCCTCCCGCAGTTCTCTAACCTTCTGGTTGAAGGGCGCTCAGGCTCTGGCTCTTGCCGTTGCTGTGTGCTTCAGCCTGGGCGCATCCGACGCCGGCTCGCGATTCAACAATCTCGGCCACCGCATGATGTGTACCTGCAGTTGCGCGCAGCTTTTGGGAGAGTGCAACCACGTTGGATGCACTCAGTCCGGGCAGGAACGCTCGGAACTGGCAGCGATGATTGCCAATGGCGACAACGACGAAAAGATTCTGGGCGCCTTCTCCGCCAAGTACGGGGCAACCGTGCTGGCCGCACCGACCGCGCATGGCTTCGATGTGGTGGCATGGATTGCTCCGGTCGCGGTCTTCGTGGCGGCGCTGCTGGGCACGATCCTGTTGGTACGCCGCTGGTCGGGCGTCTCCTTCAAAACGGAAAAAGCAGCTTTCAAAAACGGCGAGTTCGAGACCGATCCAGCGAAGGCAGCCTTGCGCGACAAGATTCGCCGGGAGACCGGCGCCGATGGAGGATTTTAATCGATGACCGAAACCCAGGGTCTTATCGCCGGCATGCTGATGTTGATCGCGCTCTTCCTCTATACCTTCTGGCCGGAGAACGTCTTTGCCAGCCAGAAAGAGAAGACGCGTCTCGACTATCTTTTGGAGCGCAAGGAACAGCTTTACGAAAATCTGCGCGACTTGAACTTTGAATACAAGGCGGGCAAGTATCCGGACGAGGACTTCCAGGTGCAGCGTTCCCACCTGGAGACCGAGACCGCTGTCCTGCTGGCTGAAATCGAGCAACTGCAAAAGGCTTAGGCTACAAACTTCCTTGTCATCCTGACCCTGAGGTACTCGAAGGGCAGCGAATCGAAAGCCTGCCCTGAGCGAAGCCGAAGGGACCTGCATTCGAACGCACTTCCTAGCTACCTCCCCAACCCGATTGATGGACATTGGATAGGATTCTTTACGATCATGAAATCGACACAGATGCTTCTCCGCACCGTTGCCCTGAGCCTGTTTGCTGTGGGCGCTTTGGCGCAAGCCGCCACCACGTCCGGTACCGTGACCAACAAGACTACCGGCAAACCATCGGCAGGCGACACCGTGGTGCTGATCGATGTGCAGGCGGGGATGGGCGAAGCAGCGCACGCCGTCACCGACGCAAACGGGAAATACTCGCTGAATGAGCCGGGCTCAGGTCCCTACCTGATTCGAGCCACCCACCAGGGTGCGACCTACTTCATCGGCGCTCCGCAAGGCAGCACCCCGGGCGAGATCACCGTCTATGACGCGGCCGCCAAGGTAGAAGGCATTGCCCTCAACGCCGACGTCATTGAGTTCGAAACCGGCAATGGGCAGTTGTTCGTGAACGAACGCTATTTCGTCAAAAACGCCAGCAGCCCGGCCCGCACGCAGAACGGCCCGCACGGCTTTGAAGTTGTGATTCCCGCCGACGCCGTTCTGGATGGCGCCGCGGCAACGCGTCCCGGCGGCTTACCCACCAATGCAACGCCGGAGCCCGCCGGACAGAAGGGCCACTACTTCATCAATGTGCCCATTCAGCCCAGCCTGGGAGAGAAAGACACCCTCTTCGACCTGCGCTATCACCTGCCCTACACCGGCGGCAAATACGTCTTCACGGCCAAGGAAACGCTGGCTGCGGATAACATCGCAGTCCTGATGCCCAAGAGCATGATCTTCACTCCGGGCAAAGACTCAGGCTTCCAGCCGATTCAGGAAGACCCCGCGCTGCTGACTTTTGTGGTGAAGAACGCGCCGGCAGGCAAGGCGATCAGCTTCACCATCTCCGGCCAGGGATCGATGCCGCGCGAGAACCAGGGCACTCCCGCCGCCCAGCAACCCACCATGGGCGGAGCCGACGCAGGTTCACCCGATGCAGCGACTCCCAATGGGCAGCCCGGCGGCGGCATGGCTCCTCCCATAGCCACACCGGATCCGCTGAGCAAGTACAAGTGGTGGATTCTTGCCGGCATGGCTCTGTTGTTGGTGGTGGCCGCTGCCTTCCTGCTGCGCAAGCCTGCTGCGGGCGCTCCTGTGAGCGGTGGCCCTGTCCTGGAAGTCAATGCCACCCCAGCGGCACGCAACTCGGCTCTGTTACATGTGCTGAAGGAAGAGCTCTTCGCCCTCGAAAGCGAGAAGATTGCCGGCACACTTCCGTTGGAGGACTACGCCGAGACCAAGGCAGCGCTGGAAGTCGTCTTGAAGCGTGCGCTGAAAAAGGGTTAGCGCGTTTTGGGTTTGAGCGCCAACGAACCTTCCGTGCCCCCAGGGCAATCGCATTTGAACCATTGAACCTTGATCCGGCAATAGGATTGATGAGATGGTTGAAAACTGCAAGTTGGACGCGCGTTTTATCGCACTTGGGAAATCACCGAAAAGGTGAGCCTGAAAACCACGAAAATGCAGGTCCTTCGACTCGCTTCGCTTGCTCAGGATGACAAAGTTTTGGGGTGGATGAACGCCTCAACCCACAAGCAACTGCTGTTTTTAGGTTGAAGGGTACGGGCTTCAGCCCCCGAGGGATATGGTTGAAGAAGGCAGCCTTGTGCGAGTTCAGTCCCTCAGGGGCTAAAGCCCCGCCGATTTTGGCTGCATATGTACGGGCTAAAGCCCGTACCCTTCTTACCTTTTCGCTTTTTCAAAGAATGATCCAAATGCGATTGCCCTGTCCGTGCCCCATCCTTGCATCGCTTTTTGATGCAAGGGTGGGAGGCCACAAATCCCAATTCAGTGCATTTTTGGAAAATGGTGTCGATCGGAATCTCATGGGCCTCCCACCCTTTCCGCAGAAAACGCGGAAAGGATGGGGCACGGGAGTTTACTGCAAAGGCTCGCAGATCCAGGATGTGACAACCGCACCCATCAGCCACAATGCGGCGCAGGCATGCTTCTCAAACGATCTTTGCGTTTCTGTGATTGGTCGCGCCGACGAGAGATAAGAGCATCCACCCATGAAGATCCCCGCGAGCGCAACCCATCCTTTGGACCGTCCGTGTTGCAGTGCGACGGGACGGATCGATGGTCCTACGACAGCTGTGCCTCCAGCGCGTCGAGAATCCTGTTCCATCCTTCCTCGGTCTGAGCGGCGAGTTCCGAATCCACGTCCTCATGCAACAGGATCAACTCGCAGCTTCTCTCCAAACGCACCAGGCTGACGGTCACTCGGGTCGTCTCGGTAGAGTAATACGGTACAGTAAAGTCAAACTCCAGGCGGTGTGGCCGATCGATTTCAACATAAGTGCCAATATGATGGATGTTGACGCCATCGCGCCTGTCGATAAAGAGAAAATCCCCACCTTCCCGCGGATCGATCTCCACATGGATCATCTTTCCCTCGGGCGTGGCAAACAGGAATTTGCGGGCAATCTTCGGATCGAGCCAGGCATCGAAGACTCGCTCCACGGGCTCATCAAATAGCCGGCAAACACGAATTGCAACTGTCGATTCAGTATTCAATGTGCATCCTCCTTTCGAGCGAAACCAGAGTTCCTGTGGCCCGGTGAGATTCATGCAAGGTCGCCGCTCCCTGATGGTCGCGTCGACTTTTGGGCAGTGCCTTCGAGATACAGCAACTCTGGTTTCGCTATCAAGCTGTAACCGTCGCCAGCGGAGAGGCTTGCTTGCCGACTCACCGGCGAGCCCAAGACCAAAAGCTGACCTGTCTGCCGATCCTGAAATGTCCAGAACCCGACAGTACCCATCAACTTTTCGGGAGGAATACTACCACTTTAATGACCGCAGCGCACTACGATTTGTGTACCCGGCATAACCATTGTTCCAGCCGGTGGCGCTTGCTCGCGGACAGTGCCATTGCCGGAGATCTGGACCTCCAACCCGGCAGCGGCGGCCGCTTCAATGACCTTCCGTACCGGCAATCCGATCAGCGAGGGAACACGGAGTTTCTTCGACTCATTGAGGGTGACTTTGGCGGTGGTTGGTTGACTAGCGCTTTGCGAAACGGCTTGTTGTTTCGCGGCTGGCTGTGCTGGTGCGGACAAGGCTTTCTTGGCAACGCTCGAGGAAGGGCCTGCCTTTGCCGGCTGGCTAGAAGCGGCCGCCTGTGTCTCTCCGGCCCGCAGCGGATCGTCATTGGGCAGATCGTTGGCCGCGTTATAGATCGCGTTGATGTCGCCCACGTGCTCGGCGGCATCGTCTTCCAGAACGCGTTTATCGTTCTTTGCTTCGGCACGAACCGTGTGCAACTCGATATCGTGCGCCACGCCGAGATACTCCAGCACCTGCTGCGCGACCTCCGTGAAAACCGGCGCGGAGACGGTCGCCCCGTAGATCTGTCCCTTGGGATTGTCCATCACTACCGCAACCGCGATCACCGGATTGTTCACCGGCGCAATTCCCGCGAAAGAAGCGACGTGCATCGTCTTCGAATACCGTCGCGTGGCGGGATCGATCTTCTGCGCCGTGCCGGTCTTGCCGCCGGAGGAGTAGCCGTTCAACTGCGCCTCCTTACCGGATCCGTAGAGAACAACGCCCTCCATCATCTTGCGCATCTGCGCCGCGGTCATGGTGGAGATCACGCGATGCGCTCCCTCGGGCAGGGGATTGGGCAACTCTTCTCCCGGCTTGAAGGGCGAAGCAGCCGGAAGCGGCTGAGCAGCACTTGTGCCTGCAAGATTGGCCGCCTGTCCCGGCATCAGGACGTGAGGCGGCAGATAGACGCCGCCATTGGCAATCGTCGAAACCATCGCCACCAGCTGGATGGGAGTCACGGCCACTTCCTGGCCCATGGCGATGGAGCCAATCGAATTGGAACTCCATCGTTTCACTGGCTGCAGCAGCCCGCGCGTCTCCCCGGGCAACTCCGTGCCGCTTCGCGCGCCGAATCCGAAGTCGCGGATGAATTGGTAGAACTTGTCCGGCCCAACCTTCAGGGCAAGCTTGATCGCGGCCACGTCGCTGGATTGCTCCAGCGCCTTGTGGACCGGAATCACGCCAAAGTGCTCGCCTTGATTGTCGTGAATGATGCGCCCGTTGAGATTGATGGCGCCGCCCTGGCAATCGATCATGTCGTCCGGATTCGTCACGTGCGCTTCCAGCGCCGCCGAATAGGTAACCAGCTTGAAAGTCGAACCCGGTTCGTAGACATCGCTAACGGCATGGTTGCGCAGCAACTGTGGAGTGGTGCGCCGAAACTGGTTGGGATTGAAAGTCGGACGAACCGCCAACGCGAGAATCTGACCGGTGTGCACATCCTGCACCACCACCGTGCCGCTGTCGGAGTGGGTATGCTCCATGGCGTGGTCCAGAGCTCGCTCGGCGAGGAACTGGATGTTCTCGTCAATGGTCAGAACCAGATTGCGGCCAGCCGCCGGCTCTCTCTCACTGGAACCGAGTACCCGACGTCGCGCATCGACGGCCGTGTACATGCGCCCGGAAACGCCATGCAGCTGGGTCTCGAACTTCTGCTCCAGACCTCCAAGCCCGTTGTCGTCTATCCCCACGTAGCCCAGCACCTGCGCGGCAATCTGGTTGTCGGGATAGAAACGCTGGAACTCTTTCTGAAAGTAGATCCCCTTCAGCGGGTCAGTCTTGTCGGTCCCACTCTTGGTCAGATCTCTTACTTTGGCCGAAACTTCCGGAGTCACACGGCGAGCGATCCAGGCAAAGTTGTTGCCCTTATTCAGACGGGCGGCAATCTGCTCTTCGGTGGTCTGGTTGTCGTCAGGATCGGTGTGAACGATGGCGGCCAGAGTCTTTGCAGCTCCGTCCTTATCGTCCATCTCCGAGGGGACAGCGTAAATGGAGTCCACCTGCACGGTCATGGCCAGCTCGCGCATGTTGCGGTCGTAGAGCACGCCGCGCCGCGGAGCTACCTCGAAGGTCCGCTGCTGCTGCTTTTGCGCCCGATCCACAAATTCCTGATGGCGCACGACCTGCAGCCAGAACAGCCGTCCCACGATGGCCAGCGCCCAGACCAGGAAGAACAAGCAGATGATCCAGAAGCGCGCCCGCTTGAACGGCACAGTGCGTGCCGCGCGGTTACGGTTCCGGTTGACTCGAGCTGTCGAGGACATGAGGAAGAGCTCCGGACGTTGCACTGCGCAGTCCGCTAAAGACATCTTTACAGATTTGCCGACTGGTTGGCTTCAAGTCCGGATCGTTGCGAAGGAATCGCAGGAACAGTTTGGATATCCAACGAATGAGTTTTGAAAAGGCACGGCTTTAGTCGTGCCGCTGCCAACGATATTTTGCCGCGGCTTTACAGGCTGCGGAAAAAAGCTGTGTTTCGCCAAGAATCCTGAAATACGTCCCTCGGTGGCTAAAGCCAACGCTGATTTGATTGACCTTATCGGCATGGCTAAAGCCATGCCCCTTCAAAGCTAATGGCAAAATAGAGTTTTTCCGCAGCCTGTAAAGCCGTGCCCCTTCATGACTAATGGCAAAATAGAGTTTTTCCGCAGCCTGTTTAGCCGCTGAGGGATGTTTTAGACGCTTCATGAGCATTCCCTCGGGGGCTAAAGCCCAGGACTCTTGAGACGACCTTGCGGGCGACTAAAGTCGAGCCCTTTCAAAGCCGCGGGTTCAGAGAGGCCCTACCGCGAAACCGAGGTTGGCGGAGTCACTTGGGCCAGCGCCGGAGCGCCCGGCTCAGAGAGCACATCGCCCGAGTGAATCACCTGGCCAGGCTGCGGTTCCAAAAGACCCATCTCCCGCGCCAGCCTGTCGATGCGCCCCGGTTCGCTCAGTTGCGCCTCTGCCAACCGCAACTGGCGATTGTCTTCGCGCATCTGGTCCAGCGTCTGCTTTTCCGACTCCACTCGATAGCCGCTCTCGATGGCGCTGAAATGCTGCAATCCATAAACCATGACCAGGGAAAACAGAATCGTCATCGCCGCGCAGAACAGGCGCATTTCGCGCGTCCGCACCGGATCTGCCGCCTTCACCAGGCGGGAGTTGTCAATGCGGCGCGAGAAATGAACCTCAGGCGTGCGAACACCCCGACGCCGCAAAGGCTGCTGCGCCATCAACTCCGCGTTGCGCTCGGCGATACGTACGCTCAAGCTGCGCCCGGACTCGAAATAGGTTGTTGCCATTGCCGCCATGGTGCTCTCCGAAGTGCAGGGGTCAGGGATCAGGGGTCAGGGGTCAGGGGTCAGGGGTCAGGGGTCAGGGAATGGTTTCTACCCGTCTCCTAGCCCTTGGCCGCGTCGCCTGCTCACCTTCCGTGCTAACTTTCTGATCCCAGAACCCTGTTCCCTGATCCCTGTCTCTTACTTGAAATACCCTGCTGGTTTTCTGCCGCTTGCTCTCTGTTTACTAATCCCTGATCCCTGAACCCTGTTCCCTGATCCCTGGTCTTTGATCCCTGTTTTCTCCGCCGCTCTCAACTTGGCACTGCGCGAGCGAGGATTGCGTCTCATCTCTTCTTCGCTGGCCGTTGCCGGTTTGCGGGTCAGAATCTCCCAGATTCCCAGTTGCGCGCCGTCGCGCAGACTGTCTTTGACAATGCGGTCTTCCAGCGAGTGGAAGCTGATGACGGCCAATCGTCCGGAGGGCTTCAGCACACTGGGTGCGGCCTCCAACAACGCCTTGATCTCGTCCAGTTCACGGTTTACGAAGATACGAAGAGCTTGAAAGGTCCGAGTCGCAGGGTGAATCTTGTCCGATTTCATTGCAGGAGCGGCTGATGCGACGATCCGGGCCAATTCCCCCGTAGTCGACAGCGGCCGCCCGCTGACAATGGCTCTGGCGATTCTCCGCGACCTCCTTTCCTCTCCGTACTCGTAAATGAGGTTCGCGAGCTCGTGCTCATCTTCCTCATTCACCACTTGTGCGGCGGTCGGGCTCTGACGCGTATCCATCCGCATGTCAAGAGGTCCGTCTGCTCGAAAACTGAATCCCCGGTCCGCCTCATCCAACTGCAGGCTGCTTACTCCGAAGTCGGCCATCAGGCCATCTACCGAAGCCAGTTCAATGTGCTTCAACAACGAACTGAAGGCCTCGTTCACCAGCGTCACTTTCGGCGCCTGAGTGCCCAGTTCCTGGCAAACCTCGTCCAGCCTTGCCTTGGCCAGTGCGAGTGCCTGTGCATCCCGGTCGAAGGCGATCAAATGCCCTTCCGGTCCCAACAACTTCGCGATCTCTGTCGAATGCCCCGCCAAACCCAGGGTGCAATCGACGTAAGTTCCACCGGCCCGTACACGGAGAAACTCGATCGTCTCGTTCAACAAAACCGGCACATGGCGTTCTTTGCTCATCGTCATGCGCTCCAAAACAGGGGTCAGGGAACAGGGTTCAGGGATCAGTTTTCAGTGCCCTGCCAATTCCCAAACTCAAGCCAACAATTTGAACCCTGATCCCTGACCCCTGATCCCTGACCCCTGATCCCTGACACCTGATCCCTGCTAAACGTCGTACCCCGTCAAAGCATCCAACTCCGCGGCGGTCAGCGGCGTCTCCTTGACGCTCTCACGCAGCTTCTTGAGGCTGGTTACACGAAGAAACTTGCCCTCGCCTGACACCTTCACATCCCCAGCAAGCACACCCTCATTGCGAAGCTCTTCGGGAAACAGCAAACGCCCCTGCGGATCCATGTCTACCCGGTCCCCGTACAGGTTGTACCGGTCCAGCAACTTTTGCCGCGCCGGATGACTCTGCGGCATATTGAAGATCTTCGCCAGGTGCTGCTGCCACTCCGGCATGGGATAGATCACTGCCGTCACGCCATCGCGGCTGGTGATATAGAACGCGTTGAAACCCTTGCCGTATTTCTTCTCCACGAAGGCCTTGAACTCGGCCGGCAGTTTCAGTCGGCCGCGCTCGTCCATGCGGGTCTTCGGATTGCCACTGAACCCAACCTGCAGATCATCCCAGGAACCAAACGCACCGCCGCCCGCCTCTGTCGAGGACTCTTCAGCGCCAAGCGGACGTTCTTCCTGGTTCTCGCTCATCTTCTGCTTTCACCCGAACCTTGCTACCCGTCCGGCAGTGCTTCCCCACTCTCGTCCGGAAAGGACCTAAGCGGTTCTGCCCATCATGAATTCCACCATCTTGTTGGCAACCGCCGAAGAAGGCACGTTGTATCCCCGGGAGATCGCCGCCTGAATGCTGGCTACCTTGCTCGATCTGACGGCCGAACCGGTCGCCGCCATCGAAAAGGCGCTTCCCGCGCTGCTCAAGGTTGCTTCGTCGTCGCCAATGTTGGTGACGTTCCCGGAGGAGGTGCTCTTCTTGGGACCGGAGACCGGAGCGGTCTGTGTCACGCCAAAAATCGAATTCAATCCACTCAAGTTATTCCCGATGACCATTTTTGCCTCTCCTTGCCCCAAACGGGCCCATTCAGACCCGCGCAGACCCAGTATCGCGCAATTTGCCCCCCTGCGGTAGAGCAAATGCTGTTTAAATCTGAAGATTGTTTTGCGGAAGACTGAGAGGGGTTGGCCAAGGATCGGACCCATACAAGGAATAGATAAATTTAGAAGTCTAACCACATCCAGTTGTGGGTGTTAACTTTTTTGGTCCCGATAGGGGAGAAGAATTTAAAGCTGTCTCAGTTTCGTGCATAGAGCGAAACAAAAGCGAATATAATCAAGACAAAATGCTCTACGCCTCAGGCGAAGACAATCCTGCACGTCGTTGTTCTTTCCGCCCCATCACGAGTTTCAACAGATAGAGAAACACGAGAAGGTTGACCGTCAGAAGGGCCACGCGCACGGCGGTCACTCGGCGGAAGATCTCGAAGACCTCCCAGGGCAGGAAGGAACCGGTGATCAGGAAGGTCATGTACTCGGCCCAAGCCTTTTCCATGTAAAGACCGATTCCCTCCACCAGATCGAGCGCCGCATAGATGAAGACCACCGCGCCAATGCGCCTCAGCAACTTGTCGGTGAGAAGCGAAGCGTTGTCGAGGATGAAGTTGACCAGCCGTGACTCGGGATTGAAGCGCAGATGATCGGCCAACCGCGACACTTCGTCGCCTATATCCTTGTGCAAGAGCCGCAATGCGCCCACGCCGATGGCGACAAACAGAGCTGCCTGCGCCAATTTGAATGCCGCAATCAGGATCAGCAACGAGTTGTGGTGTCTCGGTTTCCGCATGCGATGCGGTATGGGTTGGGTCATATTCTCTGTGAGTACACGAACTCGCTACATCTTCCTAAGTTAAACGATGCGGGGGGGGGGTTCTCCCGGACGAAGGCCAATTCGTCTTGCCATGGGGTACCGAAACGATCATTTCGGCGGAAATCTCCACCTAATCGGGAACGGCGTGGTCCAGCGCCATCGATGTGCAGACCCTGGCCAAGTCCTAGCCCAACTGCGAGTGGAGTACCCTGAGAGAGATGCCGCACCGATTTGAGACATGCCAGTGGGTTCCCTACCCCGTGGAGTTGGTGTTTGCCTTCTTCGCGAACCCATCCAACCTGCCCCCCTTAATGCCGCCCATCTTGCAGACGCGCATCGAGGACATTCGTCTGCAGCCTCCTCCTGCGCGGCCTCTGGCGGAGGCCCCTGAAAGGCGCTTCCAAAGCGTGGCTGCCGGGCGGGGGACGGAGTTGCACATCAGCTTCCAGCCTCTCGCCTGGATTCCTCGCCGCGTGAGTTGGATCGCCCGCATCACGGAGTTCGAATGGAACAGCCATTTCTGCGACGAGCAGGTAGGCGGTCCATTTCGGCAATTTCGACACCGGCACGGAATTCAGGCTGAAACACGCGATTGGATAGAAGGAACACTGGTCTCGGACGATATCGAGTTTACGTTGCCTTTTGGCCTGATCGGGTCTGTGGGCGGTTTCCTGGTGAGGCGGCAACTGGCAAAGTCGTTTGCCTACCGGCAGAAGCGGCTGTCAGGAATCCTGGAAGCAGCTTCACGGCAGGCAACGCGGCGGTCGTGAAGCTCCAGGCCTGAGAATTGCCCTTACGGCAGCCCTAAGGTAGACTTGAGAACAGCGCAGAAACTTTTGGTGCCGAATTCAGAACTGTGCCGGACGGCGGAGTTGCCCGGAACATTCTTCCCTTCCCCGACCATCGGAGACAGGGTATTGGCGCTGGAGGTTTTCATGTGCTCACAAACGCAGGATAGAGTGCAAGAGCGGGTCGCGCACCAAACGCAACTCGTTGATTTAGACGGTGAGAGCTCGTAGCTCAGTTGGTAGAGCAACGCCCTTTTAAGGCGTGGGTCCTGGGTTCGAGTCCCAGCGGGCTCACCATTCCTTCGGTGAGAGACAAAAAACACAAGATGTAGGCGTCGGATAAATGCCTCCAATGACCTATTCCTCTGATCTCTCTATGATCAAGCATCTTTCCGTAGAATCAATCGCCACACTCCTTGATTAGAACGATGCGGCCTTGCCGACCATTAAGGCACTCACCCCCTGCTGTGCGGGCGTGGATGTACGTTCCTTTGCAAGAGCGCCGTTAGGCGGTGCACTGTTTACTCTCCTCGAACATTCCAGTTCCAGGGAACAATGCCGGAGAGGTGCATGTTATTGTTCTAATACTACTTAAGACCCTTATTGAACGGATGGACACGCGAAAGTGCGACTATGGTTCTCACCAGCGAGCGAAGTCCCGATCTACCGGCAGTTGGCAACACAAGTGATGTTGGCGATTCTGAGCGGAGATCTTAAGCCGGGCGATCGGCTCCCGAGTACGCGCGAGTTGGCGCGGCGATTCAGCATCCATCCCAACACCATCAGCGCCGGATACCGTGAGCTCGCCGATCAAGGCTGGGTGGACTATCACCACGGGAGCGGCGTCTTTGTAAAGAGCGGGGCTAAGCCGGCAACCACGCCAGAGCTGATTCTGGACCAGCATATCGCCGCCTTCTTTCGCGCCGTGCGCGAGCTGCGTCTGCCGGCGGCCACGATCCGCAAGCGTGTGGCCGAATGGATCGCTTCCCCACCGCCCAGCCGGTTTGTGCTGATTGAACCCAATCCTGATGCAAGAGAAGTACTGCTAGAAGAGCTGCGGCAGCTGACCAACTGGCCGGTAATGGCGCTCTCGTTCGAAGAGGTGGCGAAGCCCGAAGCGCTACGCGCAGCCATTCCGCTCTGCCTACCAACCGATACCGAAACGGTGCGGGCCCTGCTGCCGGCGGGGCTCGAGCTCATAGCGCTTCAAATGCGCTCGGCCAATCAGTGGCTTAGCCCGGAGTTGCCCAGACTTAAAGGCCGGATGATCGGCGTGGTTTCACGCTGGGAAAACTTCCGCAAGCTCGGACGAACGATGCTGGAAGCCGCGGGCGTGGACGCGGAGTTGCTGGTGGTGCGCGATCCGCACAAACCTCGTTGGCTGCGCGGGCTGGAACAAACCGCTGCCATCGTCTGCGACGCCAAGACAGCGGCCAGCGCTCTGCCTAAGGAGCCAAGTGTGTTTTCATTCTCTGTGTTGGCCGACGCTGTGCTTACATTCCGCAGGTCGAAGTTTCAATATCCGCGAATTATCCTGACTGCGGATTCAGGGTTGGCGAGGCAGTTCGGTATTGATGAGCAACTCCGTTT
>Ga0302320_10010009_pt1 | contig 20298 bp, 18 predicted proteins | sample Bog_T0_3_FD_202130 | JGI IMG/M metagenome (GOLD analysis project Ga0302320, IMG submission 202130) | Peat permafrost microbial communities from Stordalen Mire near Abisko, Sweden - Bog_T0_3 | ecosystem: Environmental > Terrestrial > Soil > Wetlands > Peat | place: Sweden: Abisko, Stordalen Mire...
AGTGCTTGATTCACGTCAGCGGCGGCGAGTTCAATGTGGCCGCCAACCTGGCAGACTGCTTCAAGTTGAAAACCGCGGTGGCTTCGGCCATGGTGGATTATCCCATTGGCGACCTGATTGCCGAGCGTGTGCTCGCCATGGGCGTCAAGCCGATCTACAAGCACTTTGAGCACAACGGCGCGACGGGCCCGAACATGGCCACAGTCTATAGCGATCGCGGCGCGGGCGTGCGGCCTCCCGTGGTGTTTTACAATCGCGCCAACGAAGCAGGCGCCATGCTCAAGCCCGGTGACTTCGATTGGAAGAAGATTTTTGCTGGCGGCGTGCGCTGGGTGCACTCCGGCGGTATTTTTGCGGCGCTCTCGCCCACCACGGCACCGCTGGTTGCGGAGATGATGAAGGAAGCGAAAGCGGCCGGTGCCATCACGTCCTTCGATCTCAACTTCCGCGAGAAGCTATGGAAGATTTCCGGCGGCGCCGAGAAAGCTGTCGAGACCATTGCCTCGATCGTGAAGAACGTCGACGTGCTCATTGGCAACGAGGAAGATCTGCAGAAGGGCCTCGGCATTCCGGGACCCGATGTTCATGCAAAGTCAAAGCTCGATCCCAGCGTTTTCTTCGGCATGATCGACAACGTGGTCAAGAAGCATCCGCACGTGAAGATCGTGGCCACGACGCTGCGCGAGGTGCACTCCACCAACCGGCACAGTTGGAGCGCGGTGGCGTGGATCGACGGCAAGACCCATGTCGCGCCCACGGCGGAGCTGGACGTGATCGATCGCGTGGGCGGCGGCGACGGCTTTGCGGCGGGATTCATCTACGGACTCCTCAAGGGCGAAGAGCCCGAGACGGCGCTCAAGCTGGGCTGGGCGCATGGCGCATTGCTCACAACGTTCATCGGCGACACCACCATGGCGACGCTGGACCAGGTGCGCTCCTTTGCCAAGGGCGGATCGGCGAGAATTCAGCGGTAGGAGCAGTGATCGGTGATCAGTTCGGCGCGATGCTCATCGTCGGCAAAAGATGGCATCGGTCGCAACTGACCACTAACCACTAACCACTAACCACTAACCACTGACCACTAACCACTAACCACTGACCACTGTCCTCTTGCAACTGCTATTCTTGCCATGCACCGTGTTCTGGAGGTCTGCATGGCAAGAGTGACGTATATTTTCGGCGTTTTGCTGATCCTTGTAGGTCTGGTGGGGTACTTCGTTACGGGCAGCGCCCATCCCACGGCGCTGATTCCCACGTGGTTTGGCCTGGCGATGGTCGTGGGCGGATTTCTCGCCGTCAGTCCCAGTGAAAGTCGCCGCAAGCTTTTCATGCATATCAATGTGACCATCGGCCTGGTGGGCCTGATCGGCGCCATTGCCTCAGCCTTGCACGGCTACGGGCACGCGCGATCGCTCGGCATTGATCCCGACTACAAAGCGATGACTGCCCAACTAACCATGGCGGGGTTGCTACTCATCTACGTGAATCTTTGCGTGCGCTCTTTCATCCAAGCACGTAGATCACGGCAGGTGTAACGCATGGGCGGATTTCGCGGTGGTGGAATGGGAATGAGCATGCGCGCTGAGCGCTCGCCACACGGGCGAAGCGCACGGGCCGGCCAGGCTGAACCTCCCAAATCCAAGCCCAACCTGAGAAAAATCTGGCCTGAAGTCAAGGCTCTCGTGGTTCCGCGCAAAGGGCTCATTGCCATTGGCCTTGTGCTCATGGCCATCAATCGTGTCGCAGGCCTGGTGCTGCCCTTCACAGCCAGACCGCTCGTTGACAAAGTACTTTCGCCCCAGAATCCGCATCCGCAATTGCTGCCTCGGTACATCGCCATTGTCTTCTCGGCGATGGTGGTGCAAGCGCTAACCTCGTATGCGCTCACGCAGTCGCTTTCCAAAGCTGGGCAGCGACTGATTGCCGAATTGCGCCGCCAGGTGCAGCATCACGTGGGTCTGCTTTCTGTGGCATATTACGACGAGAACCGCACCGGAACGCTGGTGGCGCGGATTATGACCGACGTGGAAGGCGTGCGTAACCTGGTGGGCACGGGGTTGGTCGAGTTTCTTGGCGGACTGCTGACGGCCGTCATGGTCTTTATCTACATGATGTACCTCAGCGCAGAGGTCACGCTAACGGTTTTTGCTGTCCTCGGCGTTTTTGTTTTCATCCTGCAATACGGATTCAAGACCATTCGTCCTATCTTCCGTGAGCGCGGAAAGATCAACGCCGAAGTTACGGGCCGTCTGACGGAATCACTTGGCGGCGTGCGCGTCATCAAGGGCTATCACGCCGAAGATCGCGAGGCCACAGTTTTTTCCGGCGGCGTGGACCGGCTTTTGCAAAACGTGATGAAGTCGCTGACCATGACCAGCGTCCTGTCCTCGGCTTCGACAACCGTTGTCGCCCTGGTGTATGGAACCATCATGTGGCTTGGCGGCCAGTTGGTGCTCGCGTCTACGTGGACTACGGGCACCTATTTCCAATACACCCTGTTGCTTGGCTTCATGATCGCGCCGGTTTTCCAGATGGTGAACATCGGCACACAATTGACTGAGGCCTTCGCCGGTCTCGATCGCACGCACGAGATCATGTCGGAGCTCGAAGAGAACCAGACCCCGGGGCGCACCGCGAAAATGCCGCCGATCGAAGGCCGCGTCGAGTTTGAAAATGTAGAGTTTGCTTACACGCCCGAGAAACCCGTGCTGCACGGCATCAGCTTCAAGGCCGATCCGGGAACGGTGACCGCGCTGGTCGGCTCTTCGGGGTCCGGAAAGTCCACCATCATCAGTTTGCTCTGCGCCTTCCACACGCCGACCAAAGGCGCGGTGCTTGTGGACGATATCGATCTCGCCACCGTGGACCTGAACACCTATCGCTCGCAACTCGGCGTGGTGCTGCAGGAGTCGTTTCTTTTCGACGGCACCATCCGCGAAAACATTATGTTCTCGCGCCCCGATGCGACCGAGGAGCAGTTTCTCTTCGCCTGCCACACCGCAAATGTGGACGAGTTTGCCGAGCGCTTTCCCGAGGGCTACGACACCGTTGTCGGCGAGCGCGGCGTCAAGCTCTCGGGCGGGCAGCGCCAGCGCCTGTCGATCGCGCGGGCATTGTTGGCCGCGCCGCGTATTCTCATTCTCGACGAGGCCACCAGTTCGCTCGATTCCGAATCCGAAGCCATGATCCAAAGCGGCCTCGCCCAACTCATGCAGGGGCGGACCACATTCGTCATCGCGCACCGTCTGTCGACCATCCGACGCGCCGATCAGATATTAGTAGTCGAGCAGGGCCTCATCTTCGAGCGCGGCAACCACGCCGAACTATTTGCAAAGCGCGGCCGCTACTACGACCTCTACACCCGCCAGCACGGTCTTGAAGCCAACCTGTTTCTCGCCCCGGGCGAAGGCGACAAGATCGAAGAGGAAGAAGTGGACGAAGGCAGGGAAGCGTAGCCGCGCGCGCGGCCCGTGTCGCCGGTCTTCCGACCGGCTGCCGTGCAGGCGCCCATATCCGCAAGATAACTTCCCTGACGTCGCGCGTTTCCCACCCAACGTCGTCGCTCCTGCCGTTCCACCAGTTGACGCGCGTCCCATCATGTGAGAATCTAGAGATGGAATCAAAAAACGGAACAAAGGATCAACATGCGAGACGCTGCCCCTCAAGGCACCTACAAAGTTCAAGCCCTCGACCGGGCTTTTGCCGTACTGGATCTGCTGGGCGAAAGCGAAACCCCTTTGGGTCTGGCGCAGGTGGCCGCTTCGCTGCAACTGCACAAGAGCACCGCGCACCGCTTCCTCATGGTTCTGGAGCGGCATCGCATGGTGGAGCGGACCGCGAACGGCAAGTTCCGCCTGGGTTTGCGCCTGTTCGATTTCGGCAACCGCGCCATCGAGCAGTATGACCTCCGCGACCGCGCGCAGCCGCACTTGCGTCGGCTGGTTGCCGAGACCGAGGAGACCGCGCACCTGGCTCTGCTGGAGGCGGCGCGCGTCATCTACATCGACAAGATCGAGCCCACCCGCTCGGTGCGCATGATTACCCGCATCGGAGCCAGCAACCCCGTGCACTGCACCTCGGTGGGTAAAGCCATCCTTGCTTTTTTGCCTCCAGAGCGGGCGTCGGAGATTCTGAAGCGCGTGCGCTTTGAGCGCATGACGTCGCGTACCATCGCCACCCCCGAGGCGCTGCGCGCGGAACTCGAAAAGACACGACGTCGCGGCTACGCAGTGGACGATGAGGAACTCGAAGAAGGCTTGCGCTGCATCGCGGTGCCGGTTCTGGACGCGCAGCGGCTGCCAGTAGCAGCGGTGAGCGTGTCGGGACCATCGTTCCGTGTCACCGCGCAAAAACTTCCCACGATTGCCAATCATCTGCTGCAATGCGTGCGCGGCATCTCCATGGACATGGGCTACATGCCTGCCGGACGCGGCGCAAGGACGGCACTTTCGGCCTGAGCGGCTGCAATCGGCTCACCCCAAACTGCACGCGGAGTACATGACTCGGCGTGCAGTTCTCTCTGCGCGCAAGACAAATGCGAGGCGCCGCAGGGAAAGCGCTTCCTACAAGTTGGCAGCTATAAAGTTTTCCCAGTTGCCAGATCCTCAACGCCGTAATAGCCGAGTGGCATTCTCCGGTCCGGGAATAGGTCTTTGTCTGTGGGGTGGAAATCAACGCCACCTTGTATGAGGCCAGAAACTGACTCCATAGTGCGGACTATAGGCAGGGATTCCGCATGGTTGCGTTCAGGGAGCAAGCAACCGTCGTGTTGCGATAGATCAATTGCCAAGGCTGAATACTACGTTGACCGTTGTTTCAACTTCCACAGGCTGGCTATTGAGCCTATATGGCTTGTAGCGCCAGTTCCGCACGGCATCGAGGGCCGCCTGCCGCAACATGACCGGCCCGCTCACTGCGTGCAAGTCCTTAATTGTGCCATCCGTGGAAATAGTGGCGTGCAGCTCCACAGTGCCGGCTACGTGGGCTGTTTTAGCGATGGGCGGATACTCGGGCGGCGTTTTTTGAACCAGCATTCCAGTCGCGACGCCCGATGAAATGGCAACTGGTCTGGAAGATGCAACCCTAACATTGGGCTGGGAGTGTCCATTGAACATGCTGGCATTTGCGTTGCCGCCGCCCAGGCCATCCGCACCGGCCGTGTCTAAGCTCGCGGGGGGAGGCGCATTTTCCGCTTGTTGCTTGGGAATCCGTGTTGGCGCAGTCAGTTGATCGTTCATCATTGTTGTCTGCACCTGTGCCGATGTCGTTCCCTCCTGTTTGTCAGTTGGCTGGGCATCCGTTGTCTTTTGCCCTTCGGTGGTTGGCAGCGGCTTTCCCTCAGCTGGCGGCTTACTAGCCGCCGTGTCCGTATTCGACTGCGTATCGCTTGCCCCTGGAATGGGCTGAAGAGAAGGCTTCGCCACGGATTTCGTCCCATGATGGAACATCGTGATCATGAGGATGAGCGGAAGCAGAATCGCGCCGGCGCTGACGCCGCCGACGATCATCCACTTCTTCTTTGCCGTTTTCGGCTCTACTGCGACTTCGATTTTCTTCTGTGAAAACAACTGGAAAACTGCCTCGTCGGCTTTGCGTCTCGTTGTCAACGTGGGCTCGGGTGAGGTACGCACTGCATCCACCTTGGCGACATTTGGCAAACTCGGCGCCACGGGGACCTCAGGCGTCGCAAGGCGAGCTTCTGGCTTCTGCGAAGCACGGCTGGGCGATGCATCCACCGGATCGTTCGTTAACTCTTGCTTAACAATGACAGGTGCGGACGCGGCTGTCGCCGAGTCACTGGGCCTCTGCACTATGGGCGACAGGAACGCTTCGCGGCCGGCGGATTGTGCAGGAGACTTCGGAGTCTTGCCGAAGGAATGAGTCGCTTCCCATTGTTCCCATTCCGTACGGTCAACAGGCCAGGGCGCAGGAGTAGCTTCGCTATCCCAATCGATGAGATCCTCTTGCTGCTTAAGAAAGACTGGCGCAGACGCGGCTGAACCCGAAGTCCGCGGCCCGTCCACTAGCGTTGCCAGGAAGGCTTCGCGGTCACCGGATTGCCAAAGCGGTTTTTGCGTCTCGCCGAATGAATCAGCAGCTTCCCATGCGTCTCGTTCACCAGACTTAACAGGCGAAGGCGCAGCAGCAGCTTTGCCATCCCATTCGCTGAAATCCTCGGGAAGAGTTTCAGGTAGTAACGGAGCTAGTTCTTTTGGAGATGCCATTGTCCGTCCTCTCCTTTCTCGTAGATCGCGCCTTTGTAGGAGCGTGTTTCGCGCGGGCTTGCCATGACCGCGGCGCCTTCGTCCGTAACTTCCGCCGGCGTCGAATCTTCACGGGCAGAGTTGGTTGCCATAAAGCTTCGCGCGGGCTTAGTTTCAGGGGCTGCGGTTGGCGATGAACTCATGTCAGGCAATCCTTCCACCTCAAGCACGACCGCGCTCTGCGCCGTCGCGTATTTTTCCGTGTCCGCTGGAGTGAACGATGCGGAGAGCGTATACCTTCCCGGCGCGAGGACGTGACCCGCGGAAGGAGTGTAGATAAATGTTCCCGGAACCGATGCGGTGGCATTCAACTGAATGACGCTCAGCGCCGTGCCGTAGGAAACGGCAGCAGGGGTTGGCCAGGTGATGATGGTTGGTGATTTCTCGGTAACGGTCACCGACACGACCGCACGCACCGTTGTGTAGTTCAAAGTGTCGGCCGGAGTGAAGGCCACTGAGAGCTCGTGCTCTCCCGGCGCCAGCACTTCGCCTGCCGCAGGCCGATAGACGAATGATCCCGGCACGGTTGCAGTGGCATTAAGCTGGGTGGCGCTAAGAGCAGTGCCTTGGGTAACCGGCTCGGGCGCCGGCCACGTGACGGCAGGTGTTGCCTTGGCCACAGTCAGTGAAACGGAACTCTGCGATGAAGAGTAGGTCAGAGTATCCGCAGGCGAGAAAACCACCGACAGCCGATGCTGTCCTGCGGCAAGTACTGCTCCCAGGCCAGGATTGTATTCGAATTTTCCGGAAACCGGCGCCACGGCACTGAGCTGAGTGTCGCTGAGCTGTGTGCCATACATAATCGGATCGGGTGTTGCCCATTGGATGGCACACGCTGCCTTGGCCACAGTGACCGCCACCGTGGACTGTGCTGTGGTGTAGCTGGCGCTGTCGGCGGGCGTGAAGGTTACAGTGAGCGTATGCCTTCCCGGAGGCAGAATTTCGCCCGGCGCAGGAGTGTATTCAAAAGTTCCAGGTGTCGGCGCCGAGGCATTCAGTTGAGCATCGTCCAATGCGGTGCCGTAGATGATCGTGACAGGTTTTGGCCAGGTGAGGGCCGGCGTTGCCTTGGTCACAACAATTGAAGTTGCGGCCTGTAGCGGAGCGTAGCGGCCGGAATCTGCCGGCGTGAATGTGACCCAGAGCGTATGCGTCCCCACCGGCAGCACATAGCCTGGGCCGGGGGTGAAAATAAGTGTCCCCTCAATCGATGCTGTGGCATTGAGTTGGGCGAAGGTGAGCTTGTTTCCGTAGGCGATGGAATCGGGTGCCGGCCATGTAATGACCGGAGTCGAAGGCGCGTCGACGGAAGCCAATTTCGCAGAGCCCGGCTGTTCATCACGGGCAGAATCCACCTGTATAAAACCTCTTCCAGAACTTCTAGCTTCAGAATCGCTCTTCTTTTCCGGAGGAAGGGGTCGTCCGGTAATCGAGCTGGCCATCTCAAGGCTGATGCGCGAAATGCGTGTATCTGTAAGTCCGGTCTCGCCGGATTGCAGTGCTCGCGCAGCGTCCTGATCGTTGGGAAGCTTCCATCGCACCGGCTTGCCGAGAGCCTGGGCGATGACATCTTCGTTCACCGTTTCGTGAAAATGGGAATCAAACCGGTTGATGACGATTTCCAGGTTTCGATTTCCTTCGGTGAAGAACTGCGAGATCAGCCGATTGGAATTGCGCAGTTCCGAGATGCCGGTTTGGATAACAAGGTAGTTGGTAGAGGCGTGTTCGAAGAGGGTCTTGGCCGCCACATCAATTCTCGATCCCACGTCGACGACCACATGATCGAACTCGCGCCGCGCGATGGAGATCAGCTTGTCGATGGACTCTTTGGAAACCTCAATCTCGGGAACGTTGGTGGGAGCCGCAAGCACGAAGACTCCCGACCGATGCTGAACGAGGAGACTTTGCAGGAAAGCCGCATCCAGGCGGTCGATATTCCGGAGCGCATCCTCCGTAGAGAAACCCGCTGCAATCCCCAGACAAAGCGCCGCGTCTCCTATCGGCAGGGCGAGATCGATAAGCAGGGTCTTTTGGTCCGTTCTCTGCGCCAGAGCGATAGCAACATTGCAAGCGACCGTCGTAACACCGGATCCGCCTTTGGAGCCGGTAAAAACCAGCAACTTCCCCCCTTCTGGGAGCAGAGCCTTTTCATGGAGCGTGTTTGCGGTCCGAACCAGAGCCTCGGATGCCGCGCTCTGATCTATTGGCAGAAGGAGGTATTCGCGAGCGCCGGCGCGCATGATGCGGACAGCAAATCTCGGGTCGGCGTTCTCTGAATAAACCATGATCGCCGCGTTTCTAGCGCTCGCCGTCTTCACCATTTCGAGAGCGACATCCGGGTCGCTATCGAGGTCAAGGACAAGAACGTCGAATGACGATAGCAACCTTTGCAGGTGCTCAAGCTCTGGGGGGTAGGAATCGAACTCGCGCACAATAGCCCGGCGAGTTCCACCAAGAGCCGCCGCCACCGCCGAGCGCCTCTCCTCGTCTGGACCGATCAATGCGACCGTCAGAGGTTTGGCCCCATTGCCTCCGGCATGCTTCAAGCCGTAATTTGGTGAAACGTCTGCTGAACTCACGGTATTCACAACTCCTTGAGGTTGCGGCCCTCTTCTCGCTTAAACCTCAAATTCACTGCTGTAAGACGGCTGCTCTCGCAGGTTTCTTCCAATGGATGCGTACAAATGTGGCGCAATTCAGAGGAGAGAAACCTTCAGCGTAAGCATCGGCTTACCGCTGCCTGCCAACAACACTTTATCTGATGATGGTAATCATAATTTGATGCAATATGGAACTAAGATAACCATAAAGTGACATTACCAAAGTTTTTGCAGGTCTCCCCGGGCGAAAGGATTCCCACGGCAGATTGCTGCAATACTGCGACGGCGTCTTAAGGGGCGCTCTAAATGCAGGACTAAATCGTGGGCTGGGCGACAAGAGCAACGAATTCTGGATTGCGTCGCCCGACGTGAGCCGGTCGAGGATTGGAGCCCGAGAATTGGAGCCATAGAACGGCGCAGTTCGGCTGATGGACGCCCTCCAGCCACCCTCTCCGATCCTGATTTGTTTGATACAATTTGAATCACGGGACATGGACAGATGTTCTCGTGTTGCGGGTCGCCTGCAGCAGCATTGACGGCAGACTTTTATGCTCGCATGCTGTCCATTCATCGCGGAATATAGTTGGATTCCGTGAAAGTGGTGCAAGCGGGAGAAGGATAAACAGCAGCGTTGGACAGCAGTTTCTTAGACTTGACGCAAGTCGAAGAAAACAAAGAGGGGACGTAGCTCAGTTTGGTTAGAGCGCTGCCCTGTCACGGCAGAGGTCGCGGGTTCGAGCCCCGTCGTCCCCGCCATAAACCAATCAGAATCAATGGTTTGTGGCGATGTCCATATCTTTTACCCACCTTCATTGGGTTCTGGTGGGTTCGATTGCAGCCCCTCCGAATACAGAGCAGAAAATGCCAGGCGCTGGGCTGCGCGTTTGTCTTCGCTTACCGCCTGCTGATAAACCCGCATCGTGATCGAGGGGTTCGCGTGGCGAAGCAATTCCTGGGTGGTCTTCACATTGACTCCAAGAGAACTGAGCAGAGTTGCGAGCGTGTGTCTGAACGTGTGAAAGCCCACACGCTTGGTAACGCCAATCCTCCTGAGAGCCGGCCGAATCTCGCGCTTCAGAATGCTGTCCGGCGAAATGGCTTGTTCGCCATTCTTCCGGATAGACGGGAAGACAAAATCATCCTCTGACTTGTAGAGCGATTCTTCCCGCCACCGCTTTAGTTCTTCGACTACAAATGGAGGAAGAGGCACCGGCTTCTGCGAGCCCTCCGTTTTCGTTTCGCCCTCCACGTTGCGCCAGATCGATCGTTGAACGTTTGCCTGGCAAGACTTGAAATCGATGTCACTCCAGCGGAGAGCGATGATCTCGCCGCGACGCAGGCCTGTGCTCCCATCCAGCAATACGATCACCCTAGCCCGCTGAGGCAGTTCCGGGATAAGCGCCTGGAACTCTTCCGTGGTCAGCACATCCGGAATGCGTTGGCGCTTGGCCGACGTGCGCACCGAGGAAATCGGATTGCGCGATGACCACTCGTAACGGATTGCGTGGCTGAATAGGGCTGACATCAAGTTCCGGATCTTGGTTTTGGTGCCGGGGCTGGCCGGTTTTTCCTTCGCCGTCTTGAGTCCACGAAGCCAGGCTTCGACTTCGATGGCCTTAATGGAGGAAAGGCTGTGCCGGCCCCACTTTGGTAAAACATGCAGGTCGAGATAGTTCTTGTACCCCTCCTGCGTGGAATACGCTTTCGACGGCAGCTCGACATGCTTGTAGTGCGTGGCGAGCTGATCGAGGTTCATCGGAGCGTGCTCAGCTCCTTGGTTAATGTCCACCCTGAGCTGGGCGACGGCCTTCTCGGCGTCCGCCCGCCTAGGAAATTGGGTGATAGTGCCGACAGTTTGTTTCTTGTAGACAGTCTTGTTCCCCGTTTTCTCGTAATGACGAAACTCCCATACATCGGGAAGGCTCTTCCGCTTGCGCAGGCTCAGAGAACCGCGCTGGTATCGTTGCGCTTGCATACGGATGATCTCCTTTGCACGCGCACTGATGGCTGTCGAGGAGTCTATATGGTCTGGGCAAGAACGCGAAAGGGAAGTGGTCATGCAGCGCGGCCTTCCCTGGTCGTTGCGGCCCAGTCTCGGTTGGTCCGCGCAGCCAGCCATTCAGACAACTCACTCTCAATAAAGCGCCAAAACTTGCGCTTGCCTTCTCCAAGCGGATGACCAGGCAAATAGCCCTTTCTGGCCCAACGGGTGATTGTCTTTTCGTCCAAGCCAAGAAAAGCGGCGGCAGCCCGGGGTGTCATCGGCTTGACGAGCTTGATTTCACGGTTAGCGGAAGCGTTCTCGCCGGTCATTGCTTGGCTCCTGTCTTCACGAATCGGGACGAACAGGCGCCGAGTCGCTGGAAGCTGAGAATCTTCTGGGAATGAGAGCGTACCCAACTCGTTGTCAAGCCAAGGATGCCTGCGAGATCATCGCCGAGCAGCAAGCGCGGAAACGCCAAGAGAGCTTTCGCTCTCCGCCTCAGTGTCACTGGATGGATATTGAGGAATACGGCCCCTTGCTCAAGTGCCATGACGCCGGATTCAATCGGCAACGCGGACGCAGGTGAGGAGAGTTTCGTCGGAGTGCTCAGTATCGTCATGCCGCCTCCTTGAGACGGCAGTTGGCACAAGGGCACGGTGCCAAGTCGCGCTCGATGGCAGCGAGGACGACCTCGGCCCTGTTGTGCAAGTCGAGTTTCCGCATCAAATTGGAAACGTGAACTTCAACGGTATTCGGAGAGATGTTGAGAATGATGGCGATGGAGGGAACATCTTTTCCTTGCCCAAGCCAAGAGAGAATTTCTGATTCGCGGCGGGTGAGACGCTCGTCCGCAGGAAGGGGTGAGATTACACGATGTGCCACTGGTGATTCTCTTGCGGTCGCCTAGATTTGTGGCTAATTCCGCGCGGGGCCCCGGATAAGACGGTTTTTGCCCCTTCCGGCGCACGACCTGCCAACCAGGCACGTGGGATTCATCTCTGAACCGTTCCGGCGTTCAGTGGGCCAATCTGGCGATTGGCGGCCCATCCCTGGGCGCTTACCGTATAGCCCGCTCGTTTCTCTCTATGAGCGGTTACGAAAAGCATACATCAAGAGGTCGCCTCATGTGAAGCACTGGCTTCTACGCACTTCTCCTTATCGACTTGTCGGCCGGGACGGACTAACGTGTTCATTCACAGGAAGGCGGGCTGCAAGCCCGCAGAGGAGGACCCATGATGGAGAACATCGAACTCGTCCAAATCGATACTCAACCTCATGTAAGTGAAGCACTTCCAGGCTGCAGCATAATCTACGCCCCATCCGGGCAGGCGCGGTTCTCAAATCGCTCTTGGACATTTCACGCCGAACCACAAATCCAAGAACAACAAGGAATGAGTATGCGAAACCTGTGTTCGCGCGTGCCCGTCATCACGGACGATGACCTGGCTTGCGACGTTGTGGAATCAGGGCAGGCAGCATGGACAGTCGAGGGGCTAGCGATGCTGCTGAAAACGTCAACGAACTTCATTTATCAACAGATTCGGCGGGGATTGCTGCCGGCCTACCGGGTCGGATCGATGCTCCGTCTCGATCCGAAGGCAACGGCAAACTGGCTCAGGTCGAGAATGATGGGATCAGTCCAGACGGGGGTGCAACATGGCTAATATGAGTGGGTCCAGTTGGGCACACTACAGTTGGAACCCGTGGCAGGGCTGCGACAAGTGTGCGCCGGGTTGTGCACACTGTTACGCTTTTCGGATGATGCGCCGGCAGGGTCGTGATCCGAAGGAAGTTGAACGCATGACACGCTGCTGGAAAGAGCCGCTGAAATGGCAGGCGAAGGCGGCGAAGGATGGCGTATGCGAGCGCGTGATTTCCTGTAGCATGTCCGACTTTTTCATTGCGCAGGCTGACGAGTGGCGAGACGACGCATGGGAGATCATTCGGCAGACGCCAAACTTGATTTATGTTTTGTTGACGAAACGCCCCGAGCGGATCATGGGCCACTTACCGAAGGGATGGCCGGATGAGTTTCCGAACGTGTGGCTCGGCACCTCAGTTAGTTGTAAGCAAGACCTCGCCAGGGTCGATGCGTTGCGCAAGATTCACATTCATCCGAAGGCGATCCGCTACCTGTGCTGTGGGCCGCTGCTGGAAGATATTGCAGATGAACTCAACCTCGACGGTATCGGCTGGATTGATGTAGGCGGTGAAACCGGTCCTGGTGAGGAGTATTTGTGGAATCCGAGCGGGGATTGGAAAGCCGAACTCAAGACGGTCTCCGGGCGGCGCACGATGAAGCTCGAATGGGCAAAGCGAATCCGCGATAAGGTGAAAGCCGCGGGGTTGCCCTTTTGGTTTGCGCAGATTGCCAGCGAGCATCGCAGCGTTGGGATGAACGCGCTCGGCCAGCTATGGTGTGAAGTCCCGGCGCCGCCGCTGCCGCTACCGTGGAGAGAGCAATCGGCCGTCGAGGCCAAGCACCTTTACCTCGCGGAGGAACTTGCAAATCTGGATGAAGCCGGGCACCCGAAGGAAGGTCAACGCCCGGTATCGAAGCCCGAGCCTACTGGGTCAAATTTTGCCCCACTGCGGAGCAAGCTCGCAGCGATCGAGGACGGTCTTACCGTGGCAGCTGGCAAGACTCGGCGGCCCCTGAATGAGCGGGAAAAGGCGAAGCTCGCAGGGCGGCGAGAGGCTGTTGTCGCCGGCTTCGAGTCTACGCGCTATCTCCGAGGCAAGCTGCTCTCGGAATACCGGGAATTCTTCCGCCAATCGTACGGTCTTTGGATGCAGGCATTGCGCGCGATTTCCGCCGCCGAGGGAGTTTGCGTCAGCACGCTCAAGAATTACCTCAACGACTACAACGCCGCGGCGAGCCTTCCTCAGACCGTCCGTTCGGCATTGAACGACAAAGGGATCGATGCCGCGAAGAGAAAGAACCGTGTCCTGGTCGAACGGCTCGTGGACATTGTCAAGTCGGAGCCGGGGGAGCCGGATAAGGAACAGGCCGGTCAAATCGTCGCCGATGAAATGATGAAGATCCCAGTTGCGCCAGACCTTTCCGATGTATCCGAACCGTTAGATGCAGACGAGAAACTGCGGCACCTTATTCGCAAGGGAATAAGGCAGGCTGTTGCCAACATTCCGATTCCCAAGCGGCTAAGTGTTATCAAAGCTGCGCTCGAAGAAGAGATGTGGATGAACTGGGATCAGAAGGAACCGATAACAATCACTCTGACGCCTCATTGGACGGCGATAACATTTGATGGGCGCAAGCTCAAGTCCGATGACCGCACGCAGGAGGTGGCAGCGTGATCGATACGAAGATTTCATGGGCACACTTCACATGGAACCCGTGGACCGGATGCAATAAAGTCAGCGAGGAGTGTGAAGGCTGCTACGCCGAAACAATCTTGACCAGAGCCGGTCGGGACTTTAGCATTTTGTCCCCTACGCAAACTAATGTGGATCCTTACCGGATGGAAGCGGGTGCAAAGAAATGGAACAGGAACTCAATATGTTTCGTGTGCTCCCTATCGGACTTCTTTCATATCCAAGCTGACCCATGGCGAGGCAATGCATGGCGGACAATTCGCCAGTGTCCGCACGTCAAATTCATGCTGCTGACGAAGAGACCAGAAAGGATCATGGAATGCCTGCCCGCTGACTGGGCCAGCGGGTATCCGAATGTTTGGCTCGGGACCACCTGTGGTGTCCGCGCCTCATACAAGCGCGTTGACATTCTTCGGTCCGTTCCCTGCACGCTCCGGTTCCTGTCAGTCGAACCGCTGCTCGAGAGTGTTACTGATATTGACTTGATCGGCATTGGATGGGTTGCCGTCGGTGGAATGAGCGGCCGGCTGCATACCACGCGCAAGATGGATCTAGAATGGGCAGCCGAAGTTCATGATATTTGCAGAGCGCAAAGGATTCCGTTCCTCTTCAAACAAGCAAGTAACGCGCACACTGAGCGCGGGATCAACGCCCTGAGCTTATATTTTGCCGGGCGTGCTGGCCAAGAGGTGGACCCTGGAACTGTCCCGCCGATCCGAGAGTACCCAATGACCGAGCTGCCACTTATGCCATTCAGTGAGCATGGGAAGCGGTTCACGATGAAGGAGTACAGAGCCTATCAGAGCGACGCCTGATCGTCGGTGTCACAAGAGCGGATCGGAGGGTGGCGTGAACTACACGATGCATGGATTTTGGCTGGCCGCCATGTTCCACCCGCGTGCAGATCCTCGATGGACTGTAGTCCCGGATAGGGCAGACCGAATGACACTAAGGGCCTTCGGCAGGGGTTATGCCCATAGGTGAGTTATCTCACCACTGTTAGGGGTAGGAAGTATGTAGATACCAGTAAGTATGTACATACCAGTAAGTATTAGAGTGTTGCTCGAATCGACTTTACTTAAGGCTTGAAACCGACCGGCTTCAGGTCGCCCTTCGCAGGGGCGGCATGAAAGACGGGCGACGTCAGGTGGGACCTGAGCCGTGAGTACTTCATAACAGCTGCCGCCGCCGCGCTTGGAACGCGGACGGACGGCATATGAGACTCACAGGGTAGGTCGTTAAGACAAGCAATGTAGCGACTGTTCGCGGTAGCTTCCCGCAGGGATCCTCGGCGCGAACATTCAACCGCTCAGCGATTACCTTCGTAGGGGTAACCGGCATAGTTATTGGGCTGGCGCGGTCCGCGTCAAGCGGTAAGCGCAGCCCGGAGGAAAGAGAGATGGCACGACCAAGAAAGAACGTTTCTGCATACTTCGGACGGAAGTTCCCAGGTACGAGACTGAGAGTATTAAGTGGAGCCGGAAGAGACTCGCGAGGCAGAATCCGCGTGAAGGCTCTATGCAATTGTAAGAAGCGGAATGTGAAGGTGGTTGTTCTCTCGCAGGTGCTTTCAGGACACACCAAGAGCTGCGGCTGTCTAAAGCACCAGCGGTATGTTGAGCACACCCAGCGGGCTGTAGATCGGCTTACGCCCGCTCAAATACGGCAGTGTTTCCTGGCCACTGCAGACGACCACGCAGCGAAGCCGGATCTTCCATCGGACGTGATAACGGCAGGATATTACCGCCGCGTCGAATCGCTTAAGTCTCTACCTAGTAATGTCATGGCTACCGTCGAAAAGCGAGTTATGGCGCATGACACTTATGAATCCATCGCGCGTGACACCGCGCTGCAGCCTGCCGAGGTTGCTTGGCTGGCAAAGCACGTGATTAGGCCAAACGCTAAGCGCGCAAAAGAGATGAAGGATCATGCCCTGCAAAACATTCGCTATGCGAAACAAGGACTGGACTCTGAGCGAAAGGAAAGGCAGGAGGTGCAGAAGCGGCGAAGGAAGAGTAAGGAGCGGAATCAGAAACTGGATTACAAGGAGTGGCGACGAGAACGAGAGTTGCAGGAAGAGCGATTCTCGGCTGGTGAGTTGCGTGATCCGAAAAGCAAGGCAAGCCAAAAAGCCCGACTCGACGTTGACAGTCTGGACTTTTCCTGGCATTGGATGAAGACCAATGCTCAGAGCACGAAACTGAATTCTGACGAACAGGACTTGCTTAAGTGGTTTCGCGAGACAGCGGAGCGCACCTTCAAATGGAGGCGGGAAAAGCGCAGAGAGATGGCCCAGCGCGCGCTCGAGAAGAAATGTGACGACATCAAAGCAGCGGCTTAGATAAAGAGGGAACGTGGGAAGCGACATCGACGCTTCCAGTACCGATCGCGTGTAGCGCTGGGGGTAGAGCTCATCGGCGATTAGCCGGACAGAACGAATTCCCACCGTTCGGGATTGGCAGTTTTGTATCTACTTGTACATTCATCTGGAGACACCAGATTACGAAGGAGGACAGCGGATGGGATATAAAGTAGGCTTCGGTAAGCATAAAGATGAGACACTCGAATGGCTTTTCTTTAATGACCCTGGTTACGTCAGGTGGATGGTCGACAAAGGCGTTGCGCGGGAGTTTAGTGGGATCGTGCGGAGCCGCTTCGAGTACCTTGTTTTGCGAGCAATGAACCTTGCGGTGCCGGGAAAGTGTCGAAACTGCAATAGGCCCATCTCCCGGATGAGACTCACCAAAAACGCAAGCGGCAAGCTCGCACAGGTCGATTTCCTTTGCGACAAATGCCCACAAATAGGCGGCTCACGTCCGCTGGTGACTATGCCAGCGTTCTTCGTACCCGATTTCTTTAAGTCCAACGACAAGCGTGGAGAGAAGGCCCTAGTCGACAGCATCAAATACGCATTCTACGGCAAGAAGATGCGGATGACCCAGGAGAAGATGGTGGAATTCTTCGATGAGCCGAGCAACTTCGTCAATCCATGAATTCGTACGGTTGTCCAGACTGTACAAGTACCCATCCCGGAGTGTCCGCCCCGCGTTCCCCTGGAAGTGACCTCCGCAGCGCCCTCTGATCTTCAGGGTCAGCTCACGACACAGAGCACTTATTCCTGGGTCCTGGACGGGCCTAGGACGCGGCCGCATGATGCTCCATGTGGGTTACGGCGTCGACCTCTCATCGGACGCCCTATAGGTCATTCTGGCGCGTTGTTGACTTATCGACGACTAACTCATGGTCTTTACGGTTGTAGTAACTCACAATTAACGCAGACACTGAGATAAATAATACCTACACACGCTCTGGAGTAATATCGTCTCACTCGCCATAGTTATGTTTATATCATGCTCAAGTTCTAACATACTTGCGAGCAATAACATCGGAATGACATTGCTAGGGACACAATTGTGCCAGCTTTGTCCCAAGCGTGCACGATCCAGGGCATAGGTCCGACCAACGGCATCGGAACGCCGCTAGTAGGAAATCAATCGCGCCAGTTATGTCCCAAGCGTGCGCGAGCCTTTGCGTACTTGCGACCAACTGCCGCGGTGTGGCACTACTAAGGACAACATTGCGCCAGTTATGTATCTATCATTCGCGAGGGGATGCTCGATGAGGAGCAATTAAGGTCCATAGGCGTCTCGTTTCGCCTCGATTGTCCTCGTTGGTGTGGCTACGCCGCGTGCATGGGAATGACGCTGCCAAAGGGCGCCTGGCGACTGCCAGTCGAGGCCCAGATCACGGGGTAATCTGGGGCGGACTCAGGGAAACTCCCATATAGATCGGTCAGGAAGACCATCGTCTGCGGGTGGATTCCATGCTCATTGAGCCAGTCGAAGCAAGGACCGAAATCGGTGCCACCTCCGCCTACTGGTTCGAGATGGAGCATCTCACCGGCCATATAGGTATCGACCTTGTGAACTTCGGCGTCGAAGTAGAGAACATGCACCCGCTCGGGCCGCTGGCCTTCAATGATGGAACGGATCTCCGCCTCGAAGAGTCGCAACTGCCGTGCATTGACTGATCCCGAGCAATCGACGGCAATCGCGATTTCGCCCGTGCCTTCGCGCGCAACGCCGGGAAGGTAGAGTCCGCTCCAGATGTGGCGGCGGTTGGGCCGCATCCAACTCGAATCAGCCGGAATGGTATCGGACCAAAGACGGCGCAATAGTTCCCGCCAATCGACCTGGGCTTCCGCCGCACCTTCAAGAGTTCGTGCGAGGCCCGCTGGAGCCTTGCCGGCCTGCTTCGAGAGAGTGATTGCCTGGTTGACAGCTACACGCCATTCTCGGGCCTGCTCTTCAACACTCGGCGTCCCATCGTCCGGAAGTGGCGCATCGAGAACCTGGCCGACGCCACCTTCCGTCTCTGGCGCAGTTGGCTCATCCGTGCAGCATTGCTTTTCTGATGTTTCGCCCGAACCATCTCCGGCACCTTCGGATGCACTATTCTGGCCGCTAGGTTGAGGCTGCGCTTCCGCCTCACGCAGGTTGTAGATTTGTTCGGCACTCATCCCGCGAAAGCGAGGATCGACAAGAACGCCATCAGGCAGGCTGAGGCCTGCGTCGAGCAGCAGCGGATTTATGGCGTAGTCGCAGGCTTCGTTCCAACGCCTCGAATCGCGGCCGGAGCGCCGCACATGGTGCTGTAGCGCCGGGTGCAAGACCTCGTGAGCCAGCACCCCGGCCAGCGTCGCCGCGTTCAGCGTATCGACGAACGCGGGGTTGTAGCGGAGTACAACGCCGTTGGTCGCCATGGTCGGAATCGAGCGGCACTCGTCACCCTTCAGCCGGAATAGCAACGAGCCAAAGAAAGGATGGTCGAGCAGTAGCGCCGTGCGCGCCTTCCGAATGCGCTCGGCCGCCGGAGTTTCGTGTCTCATGCCGCGGGCGCCTCCATGTACGCCGACATATGGTCAAAGATGTTCTCAACCGCTGCAAGCTTTTCTTCAGCCTGCTCGGCCTCACGATTGCGAATCGCCTCATCCATGCGGGAGACGATTCCCGCTGCCTCGGTCGCCGTGACCACACGCAGCAGCTCATGCTTCTTGAGATCGTGCGCCGTGTAGGTGCAGAGCTTCTGGCGGGCTTCCTCGGCGAATCGATTCAACTCCGGGTCGCCCGTGACGTTTAGGCGAGGCAGCAGATCCACCAGATCGAAGATGTTCGTCACCAGCGTCGCGTGAAAGCGCGATTCCGGCTCATTCAGCCGGTCCACCATGTGCGAGACCACATCGCGCAGCCGGCTCCAAAGATCCTCCGTCCCGCGCACCAGCGACTGCCGAACATTCGAGTCGATCTCGCGGGCGACGCGCGCCTGCTCCTCGGCCGACATCTGCACGCGAAAGTCGTTGCCGGTGGGAATGGGCAGGACTTCGAGCTTGACGCCGAACTTGCGGCGCAGCTTCTCGGCCTTCGGGTAGTCCTCCTCGCGGAAGAGCCCATTTAACTCTGGCCGCACCTGCTCGATGTACTGCGGATAGATGGCAAGAAAAGCCTCGACGCCTTGCTCGAACTGTGCCTCGAACTCCCGCATCCGCGCGGTCAGATCGAAGTAGAGATTTGCCGGCAACAGGCGGTATCCCTCGTCGGTCCAGGGCAGCGTGATCTTGTAGAAGTACTGGCGGACCTGACCGGCGAGCGTGCGCAATTCGTCAAGCTTGTCGGCCCCGCGCAGCAGTTGCTTGTTGTAGCGGCCGGCGCTCATCGGAGCGCCGTTCCTTTCGGCCACGTCGCGGCTGACGCCGCGGTCGTGTTTGACGGCCGTCCAGATGCTGATGTGGACGGCGGCGAGCATGGCGCGTTCTTGAATCATTGGACAACTCCCTGGTGCTCGATGCCGAAGCGGATGAACTCCGGCGTGTGGGTGATGGCGCGATCCCGCGCCGCCGCGTCGCGCATGGCCATCACGCGCATCTCGGCGGGCATCCGGTCGAGATATTTGAGGCCGCGCGCGATGGAGCTATCGCTCATCACCCGGCCCAGCGCCGTCGAGATCGCAATCTGTGCCGACGGCTCCGCCGGCAGCGGCGCCGACTCGGGATTGAGCAGGATCTCGTCGATCGACGGCAACTGGCGGAAGAGGCGCAGAAAGGCCAGCAGTTCCGCAG
>Ga0302320_10010010_pt1 | contig 20298 bp, 22 predicted proteins | sample Bog_T0_3_FD_202130 | JGI IMG/M metagenome (GOLD analysis project Ga0302320, IMG submission 202130) | Peat permafrost microbial communities from Stordalen Mire near Abisko, Sweden - Bog_T0_3 | ecosystem: Environmental > Terrestrial > Soil > Wetlands > Peat | place: Sweden: Abisko, Stordalen Mire...
CATCCCACCAAATCTCATCAAAAAACCTGCTTTTTGTCTATCTCAAAATAGCCCCTCTCAAAATCAACAGCTTACCTCTTTATTCAAAAGTGCCCTGCACGCAAAATCCCGACAGCCGTTTCCTGACTCGACAAGATGCCAAAGAGAGATCCATGCTGCCTCTACAGCAACAAGCTGCAACCCGAGACTACTACCCCCCTCTTTCCCATGAAAAAAATCGAAGCCATTATCAAACCCTTCAAGTTGGAAGAGGTGAAGGATGCTCTTAGCGAGATTGGAATCGAGGGCATGACGGTGACCGAAGTCAAAGGCTACGGTCGCCAGAAGGGCCACACCGAAATCTACCGTGGCAGCGAATACACCGTTGATTTCCTGCCCAAGATCAAATTGGAAATTGTCCTGACTGATAGCGCTGTTGAGGAGACTATCCGCGTCATTTCCGAAGCGGCCAAAACCGGCAAGATTGGCGACGGCAAAATTTTTGTTCTCCCCGTGGAGAATGTCATTCGCATCCGTACCAATGAGACGGGCGATGCGGCCGTTTAGAAACGGGAAAGGAAAATTTCAAGGGATAAATGAGATGAAGGGGATGAATCATCAATCCCTGAGCGTCATTTATTTCAGGCATCGGTAATGCGATCCCCTCTTGCTTGTGAAAAATAGGATCCGTTGCGCCTGGGTCGGGCAGGGGAAGTCGTTTTACGAGGCCTACCATGACCACGAATGGGGAGTGCCAGTTCATGATGACGGCAGGCATTTTGAACTGCTGATCCTGGAGGGAGCTCAGGCGGGACTCAGCTGGGAGACCATCTTAAAGAAAAGGGAGGGCTACCGCCGGGCTTACAAAAACTTTGATCCGCAGGAAGTCGCCGCCATGAGCGATGCAGAACTGGAGGTGCTCCTGCTCGACCCTGGAATCATCCGAAACCGACTCAAGGTTTTCGCCGCGCGGAAAAACGCCCTAGTCTTTCTTGCCATCCAAAAGGAATTCGGCTCCTTTGACGCCTTTGTCTGGCGGTTTGTGGGAGGGAAACCGATGGTGAACAGACCTAAGAGCCTGAAGGAGATTCCCGCAACCACCCCAGAGTCCGATGCTCTTTCCAAAGAACTAAAAAAACGAGGAATGAGCTTTGTCGGATCAACGATTATTTACGCCCACATGCAGGCCACAGGTCTGGTCAACGACCACACCGCAGATTGTTTCAAGAGTTTCTGATCATGAAGACAAAAATACTCGTTCTTCTCGGTTTATCACTGTTGATCATTTGTTTCGCCTCGCCCGTCCAGGCGAAGCCCGTCACCAGTGCGATCACCCCCTCTCTTCTGCGCTGTGAGTATAGGATCAATCCCTTGGGCATTGATTCACCCCACCCCTGCCTTGATTGGTCGTTGGAGGCGAGTGATCCGACTGCCCGAGGAGTCAGTCAATCCGCCTATCAAATTTTGGTGGCTTCTTCACCGGAAATCCTGGCTCAGGATAAGGGGGATCTTTGGGATTGCGGAAAAATCTCTTCAGAGCGGACAATCCAGATTGCCTATGAGGGAAAGCCGTTAGGCTCGGCCCAACCTGTCTGGTGGAAGCTCAGGGTCTGGGATCAAGCGGGGAATCCCTCTCCCTGGAGCGCGGTGGCGCAATGGACGATGGGACTCCTCACGGAATCAGCATGGAAAGAAGCCCGCTGGATCGGCGCTCCATCTGGAGAGACTGCAACCGACAAGCTGAAATCCTCACCAGGATTTACGCCAAACGGTACCACCCTGCTGAAGCGTGGTTTTGAAACAAAGCCTGGTTTACAGCGCGCCCTGATCTTCGTCTGCGGTCTTGGGCAGCAAGTCCTCTCTCTTGACGGACACAAGGTCACCTCCGATCTCTTTGATCCCGGTTTCACCGATTATCGAAAGACCTGCCTTTACGGAACCTACGACATTACGGATTCCCTCAAACAGGCGGGCCCTCACACGCTAGAACTGCTTCTGGGAAACGGATTTTACAGTGTCTCTCCAGCCCCTGGTCGTTATATAAAAACCGATTTCCTCGGAGGCGGCTATCATGGTGGCTTTGGGCCTCGGAAGGGGATTGCCCTGGTTCGGCTCGAATACTCGGACGGCACTGTCGAGCATCTTCCGACGGATGAGAAATGGCAGGCGACCCCAGGAGCGACCACCTTTGCCAATGTCTATGCGGGCGAGGATGTGGATGCCCGCCTGGATGATGATGCCAAACGCGATTGGCAATCAGCCATCAAACTTCCACCTCCGGGCGGTCAGCTTCTGGGTGCCAATGCCGCCGCGCCTCCGGTCCGTATGGATGAGGTTTTTAAGCCCGTCTCCGTGAAGCAAAGGAGCCCGAGTATCAGCGTTTATGACTTCGGTCAAAATGCCACGATGATTCCGCGCCTCGTGGTGAAGGGGCCTGCCGGATCAAGTGTCAGGATGATTCCCGCAGAGGTACTCTATCCTGACGGGACACTTAATCGCAAAACCTGTACCCAGGATGGAGAGAAGCCTGTGTGGTGGCAATATACCCTGGCTGGAAAAGGAATAGGCACTGAATCCTATCTGCCCCAGTTTTTCTGGCACGCCAACCGTTATCTCCAAGTTGAACTGATGCCCGCAACACCGGGGGGTGAGTTGCCCAAGATCGAGTCGTTGGAATCGTGTTCGGTTCACTCGACGGCTCCGAGGGTGGGGGAGTTTTCCTGTTCCCATGAACTCTTGAACAAAATTTTCAGCCTCGTGCGCTGGGCCCAGCTCAACAACATGCAATCCCTGCTGACAGATTGCCCGCACCGGGAGAGATGGGGATGGCTTGAGGAGGATCATCTCAACGGTCCCTCCCTGCGCTACAATTTCGACATGGAGGCGCTTTTTAACAAAATCATGCGCGACATGGCCGACGACCAGTTGCCGAACGGCCTGGTTCCTAATTTTGTTCCAGAGTACACACCTCTTGGTGGAGCCTTCCGGGATTCCACGGAATGGGGAAGCTCCCTTATTCTCGTCGCCTGGCAACAATACCAATTCTACGGGGATAAGGCGATCCTGGCTCGCTATTACGAGTCGATGCAGCGGTATTTCAACTATCTCAACGACAAGGCGAAGGATCACATCGTGGGTGACGGTCTTGGGGACTGGTACGACATCGGCCCCAAGCCACCCAACAAGCCACAGCTCACTCCGGTGGAGAATACCGACACCTGCTTCTATTTTCATGATGCTGAGGTAATGGCGAAAATTGCTGCGCTACTCGGGAAGAAAAACGAGTCGGTGCAATATGCCAAACAGGCCGACGAGATCCGCGCTGCCTTTAATCGAAAATTCTTCAATTCTGCGACGGGTAACTACTCGACAGGTTCCCAGGGAGCCAACGCCATTCCTTACGAGATGGGAATCGTGGAACCTCAATACCGATCCGCACTCTTCAAGGCCATTATCGAGGATCTCAAGAATCATGGGAATGCCTTCACCACGGGCGAGGTGGCCTATCGTTATCTCCTGCGGGCTTTGGCCGATGAGGGGCGTTCCGACATGGTCTTGGCAATTAATGATCAAACCGAGAAGCCCGGCTACGGCATGCAGATTCGGAAAGGTCTCACCAGCTTGGGCGAACGATGGGATGGAGAACCCACGGAATGGGCCTCTCAAAGCCATTTCATGTCTGGAGAGATTATTGAGTGGTTCTATCACGATCTGGCAGGCATCCAGCAGGACGAGAGCGCTCCTGCATTTCAAAAAATCATCATCAAGCCTGCCGTTGTCGGCGATATCACCTGGGTAAAAGCCAGTTATCATTCCATCTCAGGGAAAATCATCAGCGAATGGATTCGGAAGGGCTCTGCCCTGACCCTGAAGGTCGCCATCCCGCCCAACACGACAGCAACGCTTTATGTGCCGACCTCGGACGCTTCAACCGTCATGGAAAACGGCAAGCCCGCAACTCAGTCACCAGGTCTCCACCTGATCCGATTTGAAGCACCCTATGCCATTTTCACCGCTGCCTCCGGCAGTTACACCTTCAGCTCTTTGCTGAACTAGCGCCTGTCCGCTCTAAGTCCGACAGGCTGCTAGACGCGGTCGTTGACGAGCACGATCCGATAGCGAGCCTTGCCCGTGCGCAAATGCTCAAGCGCTTCGTTCACTTGCGACATCGGGAATGTCTCGGTGATGGGTGCGATCGCATGGCGGGCGCTGAACTCTAGCATGGTGCTGATCGTCGTCGGGCTCCCTGTCGGCGAACCGGAGAGGGATTTCTGTCCCGAGATCAGCGCGAAGGCGGGAACCGGCATCGGCTCGAGAATCGCCCCGACGACATGAAGGCGGCCATTGGGCGCAAGCGCACCGAGCACGCCGGGAATATCCAGCGGGGCATTGATCGTCGAAATCATGAGATCGAGGCTTCCCTCGAGCTTCTGGAAGACTCCTTCGCGCTTTGTGTTGTGGACATCATGCGCGCCGAGCTTGCGGGCCTCCTCTTCCTTGCTGTCGCTGGTGGTAAAGGCATGAACTTCACATCCCCACTTGTTGGCAAATTGTAGCGCCATGTGCCCCAGGCCTCCAATCCCGATAACTCCCACGCGGGCGGTGGGAGAAATCTTATGCTTCAGGAACGGGGCAAATACCGTGACACCACCGCAGAGGAGCGGGCCGGTCTTTGCGAGATCGAGCGCATCTGGAAGAGGCCGAACCCATGTCCACTGGGCACGGAGACGATCGGCAAATCCACCGTAGCGGCCCACGATGGTTTCTTGTTTATGGGCGCAGAGATGATGATCGCCGGATAGGCACTCATGACAGGAGAGGCAACTGGAGGCCGACCAGCCGATGCCGACACGCTGGCCAATTTTAAGACCCTTGGCCTCATCGCCCAAGGCGACAACAGTGCCCACGGCTTCATGCCCGGGAACAAACGGGTATTGGGAGATGCCCCACTCGTTATCGAGCATGGACAAGTCGGAGTGGCAAACACCGCAGTGAGTGACTTGGATTTCGACTTCGTCTGGACGAAGTTCACCGAGGTCGAATTCGAAGGGCTTCAAGATGCCTTTGGCATCGGAAGCAGCGTAACCGTGGATTGTGGACATATGTTGGGGGGTTAGTGGTGGAAATGGTTATAGCTGCAAAACACCTTGCGCGTGACCCTTTCACAGATCACTTCTGCCGACAGGCTGCTTGAGCACAACGCGAGCTTTCATCATGCCTTCTCATTTCTTTGAGTTCTGGCGGCTTGGAGCATTTGTTGATGATCGGCTTCCTTGACTCCCTCTTCAACAAGCCTCGCGCTGTCGCTGTGGCCCTCTTCATCCTCGTCCTCGCTGCCGGCTTCTTCTTTCATGTGGCCGATCGATCCACGGATCGGATCCCAGCGTTCGGATTCGGGCGCTGATTCCAAAACAGCCTCTTTGGGGGCCATGTCCGGTTCACCCGTCAATTCTCTCTTGGCCTGTTCCCACTCCGTTTTCGACACATCTCTTGCTGAATGACCATTAATCTCAGCCAGCTCCATCGCTCGCTCCTTGATCATCTGACGAGATACCGTGCCAATACCTGTGGAATTTTCAACCAAGGCTCCTTGTTTCAGTGGGTTTGCACTCATGACTCGGGAATCTGTTTACTGGTGATGCCTCTCATGACCGGCTGAAGTTGCAGCGACGGGCAAACAGGAAGCCGATCAAAGCTCCCAGACCTCCAGCCACGGCCATGACGGAGTAAGAGTGCTCATGCAGTTTCTGGTCAACTGTATGAGAGGCTTTGCTACCCTTGTCCCGAAGGGATCGGCAGAGTTTCTTGCCACGCTCCACCCTGGCGATGAATTGGTTTCGAGGCACCTCAAGCAGATGTTCGGCCAACTCAAGAGCATCGTCCTTTAATTCGCGAACATCTCCTGAAAGATGTTCTGCATCTCTTCGTATTGCTTGTGTATGTTTTTTCATATTCAAGTTCCTTTGTAGTTTGATGTTGAAGGATTGACGGCTGCGGTTTGTGAATAGATTTCTTTTCCGCAATATCCATAAGCTACTGGAAGAGAGTTCAGATGCCATGGGGCGAACACCCCATTATCTTTGTAAAGTCAGACACTATCGTGGAGCCCAAATGAACATATCGAACGAGGATGTACCATTTTCCGCCTCTCGCAGGGATTTCTTGAGGACTGCCTCTTTGACGGCTGCTGCGGTTGCTTCTGGAATCGGCTTGGCAACGGCAAAGGAACGGGCATCTGCAATTGACGACACATCAGGTTGTTCGTCGTCGGGTGCCAAACCCATCCAGGGCGAATCACCGTTGTCGGCCACCCATGAGCATGTCTGCGGCCTCCATTTCTACAGCGGCGATATGAGGAGTCAGGTGATAGCCCAGCACTACTGCTCCCATGTCAGCGGGGATGTTCGCCAGTGCGTCATCTATGACTCTGACAAGAAGCATGCGCGACTCGTCGGCATCGAATACATCATCAGCGCCAAGCTTTTCGACGAGCTTTCCCCCGAGGAAAAGAAGCTCTGGCATAGCCATGTCTATGAGGTCAAATCAGGGCAGTTGATCGCACCCGGAATTTCCGAGGCTGCTGAAACCGAAGCCATGAAGAGCTTGATCGGCACCTACGGCAAGACCTGGTACACATGGCAGGTGGATCGCAGCGACAAAGTGCCGCTCGGCATCCCGCAGCTGATGATGGCCTTCACCGCGGACGGCCAGGTTCATCCGCAGCTCCTCGCAAAACGCGACGCAGAGTACGGCATTTCCTCGGAGGAGAAGAGAAAGAGCCGCCTCAACATCCTCTCGCCGACCATCCAGGCGGGCGCGGATGCATGGCAACAGGGCGAGGCGACTGAGCTCCAAACCAAAACCGTCGCGATGAAGAAGGAGAGATGACTCCAACCATGTCGGATAAGTCCGACAGGCTGCTAGTAAAAAGGATGTGACGCATTTGAATTTTGAGAGGCGGTGATTGAGGATGCTCGGATATGAACACAGGCTTCTACAGAAGCCTTCCCGTTTCGTTACATTTATGGTAATCGCCTCTCTTTCAACTCGTTGAGACAAGGAAGAGGGAACCGAGAAAAACACACAAACACACAAAAGGAGATTTTTTTGATAGAAGAAAAACAGGTCTTCAACGAAGAGCTATTAGGGTCATGATTGAGCGTGGCGCAAAGCCTCAGCCTCTCTTCAAACTCACGACCACCAATCCGGCTCCGGAAATCAGCATGGTAATCCCGACGATCGGTGCAAACGGAATGTTATGGTTTTTTTCCGTCGTTACCTGCACAGGCCCAATGTCGATCGCCTTTTCCCGAGTTGTGTAGTTGATACCTTGATAGGCAAGGGCGACGACTCCCAAGATAATCAGCAAAATTCCTATTAGACCTGTGGGTTTCATGCGTGTGGCGGAGAACTCGTCATTATAACCGTCTGCCTTGAAGGAGGTTCAAAACCACCATCACGATGGCAAACACAAGCAGGATGTGAATAAATCCACCCAGCGTGTAACTCGTGACCAGACCTAGAAGCCAAAGGACCACTAGAACAACTGCAATTGTGTATAACATAATTTTGTTTTGGTTAATTGAGTAACCCTCTTGCAAATGCCAGGCTAAAGCAATGGGGTGATTCCCTACTCACCAGGTTTCCAAGATCTCTAAATTTCATACCGGATCGTTGTATTCTTCTGCTGGCCTTCGGCACGCCCTAAGGAGCCTAGAACAAATAAGATGAACATTTGGCTGTTTTTTTGATCTCTGGCTGCGTTGCTCCTCAGACGCGTATCGCAACGGATATGCTCCTTCGTTGCGCCTTGTCAGAGACCCAAACTCCTGCCCTAATTCTGATCAACTTATTCTTTCTACGCTTCTAAAGCTTGACCCGGCATCCGATCTGGGAGAGTCTCCACCTCCCACAAAAGAAAGCAGGTGAATTTATTATGCCAGAAGTTATAGTCCGTAAGGGCGAACCTATCGATCGCGCTCTCAAGCGCCTCAAGTCCAAGCTCGACACCGAGGGAATCCTCGAGGAAGTGCGACGCCTACGAGCCTTTGAGACCCCGACTCAGCGCACTAAGCGCAAGGCCAAGGCCAACGCCAAGCGTGCCAAGGCCAAGATCCGTTTCGTTCTTAGCTAAAACTTTCTGTTTTCCACTCCCTCCATCAGCGTATGGCCACCGGAGTGAATCCTGAAGTTCTCATCATCGGCTGCGGTTTCCTAGGGGAGACCGCAGCCGATTTGTTTTGCGCCCAAGGCAAGCGGGTTCTGGCTTTGGTTCGTTCGGAAGAGTCCTTGAGCCATCTCGCATCAAAGCCGTTTGAGACCCTCCTCTGCGATGTCACCGACGATGTTTCCGTGGAGGCTTTGAAATCTAGGGCTCTAGGTGCGCCGCTCACCATCTATGCGGTGAGTTCCGGCGGCGGCAATGCTGCCGACTACGGTGCCGTTTACCGCGATGGTCTGCGCAGAGTCATGGAGGGCTGGCAGCCGCAGAACCTCATCTTTGTCAGTAGCACCTCGGTGTACGCGCAGGAGGATGGCTCTTGGGTAAGCGAGGAATCCCCGACACTCCCGGATCGCGAGACGGCACGCATCCTGCTGGAAGCGGAGCAAATCTCGCTCAATGCAGGCGGCATCGTTGCACGCTTCTCAGGACTCTACGGGACGGGCCGCTCGCTGCTCCTGCGCAAATTTCTTGGCAACGAGGCGGTTGTCGAAACAGGCGTCCCTCGCTACCTCAATCACATCCATCGGGATGATGGTGCCGCCGCCTTGCTCCAGCTTGCCCAGGCAGGTGCGCCGGGCGGTATTTACAATGTCAGCGATGATACGCCCGCGAAACAGCCGGAAGTGATCCGCTGGATTGCCGATTTTCTAAAGTCTCCCCTGCCGCCAGAGGGAGCCTCCCCCATCTCTCGCAAGCGGGGCAGTAGCTCAAAACGGATCAGCAATGCAAAGTTAAGAGCTCTCGGTTGGACCCCCCGTTACCCCACCTATCGGGAGGCACTACCGGAATTGGTGGCTGCTAGAGCGGTTTAAGTTGAGTTATAGCCACAAGGTTCCTGAGGAGTATAGCAGCAGTCTCTCGCGGAGAACGCGGAGGCTCGGAGAGAAGGGAGTGGAAATCATTCACAGGGATAAAAGGGATGATGGGGATGGAATACATAGCTGTGGGGACGGCTTGGATAGATCCGCATCAGGCGTACCCGATGAGGGCGAACCGAGCGGGAGCGAACGAGTCAAAGAAGGTTCACCGGATCAGTTTTCCTCATCCTTTTCATCCCCTTCATCCCTGTGAATCTTCTATTTCCTCTCCGTGCACTCCGCGAGCCCCGCGTGAAAATCTCAGAATATGATTCAGGAAAACAACGAAGCGTGAGTAAAGATTGCTCAAAATATAGAAATTGAGCCATCATGGCGCAACTTTTGTGAAACAGACTCTTCTCATTGTTGATGATGAAAAGCATACCCGTGATGGGTTGCGTGCGGCTTTTGAGGATCAGTATGATGTCTCCGTAGCCGGCGATAGCGTTGGTGCGCTTGCGCTTCTGGAGGCCGATCCGGCAGATCTCGTGATCACCGATCTGAAGCTGGGAACCGACGATGGGATGGCCCTGATGGAGAAGATTCAGAAGCTCCCTAATCCTCCCATTTGCATCATGATGACCGCCTATGGATCGGTCGATACGGCGGTCGAGGCGATGCGGCGCGGGGCCTATGATTTCGTGACCAAGCCTGTGAATCTCGACCGTCTGGAGATGCTCGTGCGCCGGGCTCTGCGGGAGCGGGCGATGCAGGCGGAAAATGTGGAGTTGCGTCGCGAAGTCGTCAAGACGCGCGCTCCCGATAAAATGATCGGTCGATCTCCCGCTATGGAGCGGGTCTTTGAGGTGATCCGACAGGTTGCTCCCAGCAAGGCAACCGTCCTGATTGAGGGAGAAAGCGGCACCGGCAAGGAAGTCGCGGCCAAGGCGATCCACGCCATGAGCACCCGCTCGGAGAAGTCCTTCATTGCCGTGCATTGCGCAGCCCTCTCCCCCCAGCTCCTGGAAAGCGAGCTTTTTGGCCATGAGAAGGGGGCCTTCACAGGAGCTGGGGAACGCCGCATCGGGCGATTTGAGCAGGCCTCCGGCGGGACGCTTTTTCTGGATGAAATCGGGGAGATTGATCCGACGGTGCAGGTGAAAATCCTGCGCGTGCTGGGCGAGAAGACCTTTGAACGCGTCGGAGGAAATCAGACTCTCTCCACCGATGTGCGGCTGATCGCCGCCACCAACAGGGATCTTGCCAGCATGGTGGCGGATGGAAAATTCCGGGAAGATCTTTACTACCGACTCCATGTCGTTCCGCTTCAGATGCCCCCGCTGCGCGAACATCCCGAGGATATTCCGCTGCTCACGAGCGCCTTCCTGAAGGAAATGATCCTCGAGCACGGCAAATCGGCACGCCGTTTTTCCTCTGAGGCAATGGCCGACCTGTCAGCTTACGCGTGGCCGGGAAACATCCGCGAGCTCAAGGCGGCCGTGGAGCACGCCGTTGTCCTGGGCACGGGCGAGGAACTCGGCGTCTCCGACCTTCCCATGGCCTTGCGATCTGCCCATTCGGAACTTCTCCCCTCGGACTCCTTGAATCTGGCCGAAGTGGAGAGTGCGCTGATTCGCAAGGCGCTCGCCGAGGCGGGAGAGAACCGAACCCTTGCGGCAAAAAAGCTCGGCATCAGCCGCCGCACCCTTCATCGTCACCTCTCGCAACTCGGCATTTTCAAGCAATCCCACTAACGCCCTTTATTTCTCATGGCTCTCCAGGAAACAGTCCTCGACATTGACTCAGGAACGACCGCCAAGTTCCTAAAACTCGGTATGATCACTGCCGTCATCATCGGCATGATCATGCTCTATTTCATGGTGCAATTCCGAGGGCTTGCCAATGAGTCCGCGATGGATCAAGCCCAGATCGCTCGATCCCTTATTTCGGGTGAAGGCTTCACCACGCGCTATATCCGCCCTCTCGCCATACGCGTCCTGAGCGATCTGGGCAAGCCGACCGACAAAGCTCACTTCCCGGAATTTTACAATGCTCCGCTGATGCCGCTCCTGGATGCCGCCGTTCTTTTCCCCGTAAAAAACCATCTTCAGATGTTGCCGACGGAAACCATCAGCATGGGAGATCGCGCCCTGGCCATACTCGGCATCATCCTGCTCTTTTCCGGAATTTTTGTCTGGTACCGCGTGGCCCAGCTGCTTTTCGACAAGACACTCGCCCTGATTGCGGCTGGATTGCTGCTCATCACAGACTTGATGTGGCAGTACGCTCTCTCAGGGCTGCCTCAGCTCTTTCTTATCATCCTCTTCGGAGGGGTGACTTACTGCGCGATCCAGGCCAAAAAATCCGACGATAAGGAAGTAGAACCCGGAGATCGCGCCGTCACTACCCTCCTCTGGCTCTCAGGAGCGGCCTTTGGATTGGGACTGATGTCGCTGACTCACGGCGTCACCGTCTTTTTACTGCCAGGTTATCTGGTCTTTGTCCTTCTGGGATTCCACACACGCATCACGGCCTTTTTGCTGACGCTAGGCATTTATCTTCTGACGGTCGCTCCCTGGCTCATTCACAATATTCTCGTCTGTCACAATCCCTTCGGTCTCACGATCTATCTGGCGCTTGCCGGAGCAGGGATTTCCGAGAGCGAGGTCATGCGTGGTGTGAATACAGGTCTCGCCCTGGGTGGAGGCCTGGCCACCAAGTTTAAGAGCAGCTTCATGGAACAAGGAGCCCATCTCTGGGAATACCTGGGGCTCAATCTTGCCGCCATTTTCTTTCTCCCCTCGATCATGCACCCCTTCCGCAGCCAGGCAGCCTCGCTCTGGCGTTGGATCATCCTGATCATGTGGTTTGGCCTGACGGTCGGCATGACCCTCTTTGGTGTGAAGGGAGCCATCTCCGGCAACCAGCTACACATTCTCTTTCTCCCGATTTTTGTCATCTACGGCACAGCCTTCCTGCTCGTCCTTTGGAATCGGTTGAATTTCACCCTGGCCGCCCTCCGCATCATCTTCCTCGCAGGAATCTTTCTCATCTCAGGAGCACCCATGATCCTGACCTTGCTCGCCGGCCAGCAGTCCCGCATTCAGTGGCCCCCGTATGTTCCCCCCTTCATCTCCGTGCTCAGCAAGTGGTACGAGCCCAATGAGATCCTCTGCTCTGACATGCCGTGGGGAGTGGCCTGGTACGCCAACCGCAAATGCCTTCTTCTCCCTGAGACGATTCATGCCTTCGACGAAGTTTCAGACTACGGCACCCTTGGTTCCTCCATTGTCGGACTCTACCTCACACCGATTTCTGGGCAGGAGGAATTTTTGACCCTCATGAAGGGGCATTACAAGGAATGGGGCCCCGTGATCATGCGCACGGTCAATCTCAATAATTTCGCGCTCAAGAGCTTTACCCCGCTTCCGATCGATGGTGAATGCATCCTTTACTCCGACTCAAACCGCTGGACCAGAAAGTCATCTCAGTCCGATCAATAAAAGCCATGCCCTCCTCACCTGACACTCCGGTCACCCCTCCGGCAGACAGCATCGAGTCCTCGCTCGCGCGATTGGAAGACATCGTGGATGAAATCGAGGAGACTCCGCCGCCACTCGAAACCCTCATAGAGCGCTATGAGGAAGGGATGAAACTGCTGAAAAACTGTCGGGAAAAACTCGATATTGCCGAACAGCGCATCGAACTCATCACCCGTACAGGGCGAGGAGAAACCCGGCTAGAGCCATTTTCAGAAGCATGAGTGATCCCAGCGGAATCAATCCTGTGCAAAACGGAGCCAAACCTGATTCCCCGTTGCTTGACCGGATCAAGGGCCCGGCCGACCTGAAAAGACTTCAGGAAGAACAGCTCCCCCAGCTTGCCGAAGAAATCCGCACAGAGCTGATCGGCACTCTCGCGGAAACCGGCGGTCATCTCGGCCCCAATCTCGGAGTTGTCGAGTTGAGCATCGCGCTCCACAGAGTCTTTGACACCCCCGCCGACAAGCTTCTCTTTGATGTCAGCCATCAGGGATACATTCACAAAATCCTCACCGGTCGTCGGGATCGACTCGCCTCCATGCGCCAGTATGGCGGCCTCAATGGCTTTCTGCTCCGCACCGAAAGCGAGCATGACTGCTATGGTGCCGGACATGCAGGCACCGCGCTCTCTGCCGCGCTCGGCATGGCGGCAGCTCGCGACATGAATGGCGGCAAGGAACATGTCGTGGCCGTTGCCGGAGATGCAGCCTTTACCTGCGGCGTCAGTTTTGAAGCCCTGAATAATGTCTCCGAGACGACCAAAAAATTCATCGTTGTCCTCAATGATAACGAATGGTCGATTGCCAAAAACACGGGAGCCATCGCCGAACATTTCAACCGCATCGCCACCAACCCAGCCTACACGCACCTCCACGACCAGGCGGCAAAGTTTGTCGAGTGGATCGGCGGCAAGGGGGCTCGACATCTCGCGCATAAAATCGAAACCGGGGTTAAGCAGATCCTGCTCCCAGGAATTATCTTTGAGGATCTCGGTCTGCGTTACTACGGCCCGATTGACGGCCACGACATCCCGCTGCTGATTCGCACCTTTGAGTTTCTGAAAACCCAGAGCGAGCCGGTCATCCTGCACATCCTCACCAAGAAAGGAAAAGGCTACGCCCCGGCGCTCGCCAAACCGGACAAATTTCACGGCCTTGGAAAATATCAGGCCGAGACAGGGGAAACCGCAGCGGCTGCGCTTCCGACCTATTCGGAGATTTTCGGTAAGACCCTCGCTGATTTCGCCGATCACAATCGTAAAATCGTCGCCATTACCGCTGCCATGCCCAATGGCACGGGCCTTACGCAATTTGCCGCACGCCACCCCGACCGATTTTTCGATGTCGGCATCGCCGAGGAGCATGCCGCCCTCTTCGCCGCAGGCATCGCCACGCGAGGGATGAAACCCTTCCTTTCCATCTACTCCACCTTCATGCAGCGGGCCTTTGACATGATCGTGCATGACATTGCCCTGCAAAATCTCAATGTGGCGCTCTGCATGGATCGCGCTGGGCTCTCCGGTGACGACGGCCCGACCCACCATGGACTCTTTGACATCGCCTACCTCCGAAGCATTCCCAACATGATCCTCATGCAGGCCCGCGATGAAGAGGAATACGCCGACATGCTCTGGACGATGACCCATCATCACGAGGGGCCTATCGCCATCCGCTATCCTCGCGGAGCCGGAACGGGAGCCATCCCCAAAACCACGCCGCGTCTGCTCGAAATAGGCAAAGCCGAAGTCATGCGACACGGCGCCGATGTCGCGCTTTTCGGACTCGGAAACTTCTGCGAAGTCGCCCTGGAAACTGCAGATATTTTGGAAAAGCAAGGCATCAGGTCAGCGGTGATTAACCCTCGCTGGATCAAGCCCCTTGATACCACCACCCTGAAATTTTTTGCGCGAGGGGTCAAAGTCCTCTGCACCCTGGAGGATCACGCCGTCACAGGAGGCTTCGGCTCTGCTGTCTGCGATCACCTTTCCGAGGCAGGGATCAGCACGCCGCTGGTGCGAGTCGGCTGGCCGGATCAGTTCATCGAGCATGGCTCCGTTTCCATCCTGCGCGAGAAATATGGCATGACTGCCCAAGCGGCCGCAGAACGGATTCTCGCGGCTTATCAAGTGGAGACAGGAAAGAAGCGCGTGCTACTCTAACCACGCTCAACCCACGCAAGTTGAAGGTTGCAAAACAAAACGAAAGATTTTGTATATTTTTATCGACGATAGAAATGGTCGTGTATATCGATTGTTCTATTGTTTCTGTGCTACCGATGAAAAATCACCCCGTAACCAATCCCCCTCTGAGTCTTGAGGTAAGTGGACGAACCGGCATGCATGCTGCGATGTGGAAGTTGTCGTGTTGTTGTCGCTGAGGATTCCCCTCCCGAATGGGGAAAAACTGCCCCGATAACACCCATCACAACTTCAACTACGCATCCCATGAACTTATCTACTCCCACAAAAACCCTTGGTAACATCAACACAACAAAATCCCCAGTCTTCAAAGACTTCAGGGAACTTTCCCTTGCCATTTGGAAGGATCACCATCTGGCTGAGGCCGTTATTCAAACCAGTGATGGAGAAGAGACGCAAATAATCGTCCGAACCTATAATCTGACACACGCTAGCCGCTACTTGGGAAAAACCGAAGCGGCACTAAGGCTGTTCCTGTGGGAAAACGGTCTCTTTCCCGATGTGACGAGCGAGAGAACGCCGCTCTTCTCCGAAGACTTCCTGGATCTTATCGATGCGTACGGATATCTGTTCGACTATTCGAAGAAATGGCGGCAGGCAGGACATCACGAGGAAGCGGACAATCTTCTCAAAGAGGCTCATGCAGTCTTCGGCCTGGCCGCTTCACCAACTCGTCACACCACATCTAAAAAGAAAGTCTCACCCGTCATTCCAGAGTCAACGGAAGATTGGGCGGGATCTCCTGACGAGTGGCGGGCTACGCCTGTTTATATCTGAAAAAGTCTCCAGATTTTGAAGCACCTCCGGAAGATGAATAGGGAAATGATTGATTCGTCCGATGCCTCCCGTGATCTGCTCCACCCTTCCAGAACCCGTCCGCCAAAAAAACCATCGGCCGGGTTCTGGAAGAGAGCGGTAATTCAACGCACGAATTTGTCAGGAACAATGCCTTATCTGCGCCGGATTAAGGGAAAATTCGGCCAGGCCGAAGGGATCACCTCCGCCTCACTCAAACTGGCACCTATCGTCCACGGCATCATCAAGAGCCAGCAGCTCTATGATGAGAAGGAGGCTTTCAAAATCATCCCTCAAGGAGAGACTCGTCGTCGCAAAGCTCTCGAGAAACAAGCCGCAGCTCTAGGCCTCACCCTCCATCCCGCTGCCCCTGAACAAATGAAGTTACTCGGGAGGGTAAACGAAAGGAAAGGGCTTTTGCTCTGTTTCTCGTGACGCCCCGCCCCTCTCTTCCTATTTTAGCGTTTCAGTTTTCCCAATTTTTTCGTCATCTTCCTCTCCCATGTCCCAGAAACGCCATATTCTCCCCGGATTTCATCTGAGCCTCGGATGGAGCGTGACCTGGCTTTCCCTTATTGTCCTACTTCCACTCGCCGCCCTGATCGGCAAGACCGCCTCCGGTGGATGGGTGCATTTTTGGGAGACCGTCACCGCCCCTCAAGTGGTGGCCTCCTACCGCGTCAGCTTTGGCATCTCGCTGATCGCCGCCCTCATCAATGGGTTTTTCGGCCTGATCGCAGCCTGGATTTTTGCCCGGTATAACTTTCCTGGCCGCCGACTCATGGAAGCGGTAACCGATCTTCCCTTCGCCCTGCCGACAGCGGTCGCCGGCATAGCCCTCTGCGCGCTCTACTCTCCTAATGAATGGTTGGGTAAACTTCTCACTCCCCTAGGCATCAAAATCGCCTTCACTCCCCTCGGTGTCCTGATAGCCATGATCTTCATCGGCTTTCCCTTTGTCGTGCGCTCGGTTCAGCCGGTAATTTCAGAACTCTCCGCCGATGTGGAAGAGGCGGCGGCCTGCCTCGGAGCGACACGATTGCAGACATTGCTGCGCGTTGTGCTTCCTCCCCTGATCCCCTCGCTGCTCACCGGTATCATCATGGCGTATGGTCGCGCGGTCGGCGAATATGGCTCCATCATTTTTATTTCGGGCAACATTCCCTTTAAGACCGAAATCACCCCGCTGATGATCGTCAACAAGCTTGAGCAATACGACTACACCGGGGCGGCAGCCATCGGCTTCACCATGCTCGCGGCATCGCTGGTGATTGTCCTCATCGGCAATGTCCTCCAATCCTGGGGCAATCGCTTCTGCAACCGCGCCTAACCCCTTTTTTCTCATGGCCAGCTTCATTGATTTTCGTAATCCACCAGGCAGCGACCGACGCGCAGATCAACTGATTCGCGCCACGGCCGAGCCGCTCTGGCTACGCCGTCTTCTCATCAGCACCGTTCTGGCTTTCTTTGTTCTTTTCCTGGTGCTTCCGCTGGCGGTGGTTTTTGAAGAAGCCTTTGCCAAGGGACTGGACACCTTTCTCCATGCCTTCACCAATCGAAGCATTCTGCATTCCATCCAGATGACACTTGTCGTCGCGCTGATCGCAGTTCCCTCCAATACACTTTTTGGCATAGCGGCGGCCTGGGCCATCACCCGCTATTCCTTCACGGGACGACAGCTCTTACTCGCCCTGATCGATCTTCCTCTCTGGGTCTCACCCGTCATTGGTGGACTCGTCTATGTCCTGCTCTATGGACGACGCGGCTACTTCGGCCCCTGGCTCCAGGCGCACGACATCCGCATCATCTTCGCCCTGCCCGGCATCGTGATGGCCACCACTTTCGTCACCTTTCCCTTTGTGGCTCGAAGCCTCATCCCGCTGATGCAGGCGCTGGGATGCGAGGAGGAAGAGGCCGCCCTCACGCTTGGAGCCAATGGCTTTCAAATTCTCCGTCACATCACTCTCCCAAAAATTCGCTGGGGCTTTTTCTACGGATTGATCCTCTGCAACGCCCGCGCCATGGGTGAATTTGGTGCCGTCAGCGTCGTCTCGGCCAAAATCAGTGGCAAGACCAATACCATGCCGCTTGAAATCGAACGACTCTACAACGACTACCTCTTTGCCGCAGGATTTGCGCTGGCCTCGGCTCTTGCTCTCCTCGCCCTCCTCACCCTTGTCCTCAAAACGCTAGCCGAGTGGCAGAATGCCCGTCAGTTTGCGGACGGACAGCTGGCGCAGCTCGAACCGACGATCGAAAATACCGCAGAAGTCCCTCTCCCAAAAGCTTATTAGGCTGAAGACTGTGAGACTATTAGCCAGAACAGAACGAAACCAGAAAGCTGCGTTCCGAATCCTGACTTCCGACTTCCGATCTCTTTTTCCACTTCCCATAGCCCATCCTCTTCCCCGTCTGACCTAATAGTCTAACAACCTTCAGTCTAAACCACTTCCCATCATGAGCATCGAAATCACCTCACTCTCCAAAAGCTTCGGTGCCTTTCCCGCCGTCAACAACATCGACTTGAAGGTTGAAACGGGGGAAATGGTTGCCTTCCTCGGCCCCAGCGGCTCGGGAAAAACCACCCTGCTTCGCATCATCGCGGGACTCGAATTTGCCGACAGCGGCAAGATCTTCTTCGCCGGAGAAAATGTGAGTGAAAAAAATGCGAATGAGCGCAAGGCCGGCTTCGTCTTTCAGAGCTACGCCCTCTTCAACCACATGACGATCTTCGACAATATCGCCTTTGGACTTCGCGTGGCTCCCCGCAGCAAACGACTCTCCAAAGAAAAGATTCGCGAACGCGTCATCTCCCTCCTGGAGACCATTCAACTCTCCGGCCTCGCAAAGCGCTTCCCCGTACAGCTCTCCGGCGGACAGCGCCAGCGCATCGCCTTTGCCAGAGCACTCGCGGTCGAACCTAGCGTCCTACTACTGGACGAACCCTTCGGCGCACTTGATGCCAAAGTCCGCAGAGAATTGCGCACCTGGCTCACAGAATTCCATAACAAAACCCAACTCACCAGCCTCTTTGTCACCCATGATCAGGAGGAGGCTTTTGAGGTCGCCAACCGCGTCGTCATCATCAACCGCGGAACCATCCAGCAAATCGCCACACCCGACGAAGTGCGCACCAATCCCGCCAATGAATTCGTCCGTGACTTTCTTGCCTTGGAGTAGGAGGGGAGAGAGAAGAGGCGTTTAGCCACTTAGACTGAAGGCTGTTAGGTCAGAACGGCCGAGAGGGAAAGACGAGAGCTGACAGTCGAGAGTCCAAGGACCAGCTTAAACTCTTGGAAACGGCGGCGCAAGGCGTCACCTGTGCCCGCAATAACCTCTATCCGATTGGCCGTTTCAAACTCTTGTGCTAGAAAGGAAAATGGAAACATCGCCTTGAAGGAGCAAGTGGCATAAAGAGAAAGGGATGGAGCAGATTTCTGAGGTTGAGAGAGTTCACCCTGAGAGTGAGGCGCAAAAAGCACTCAATAGTGATATAAGATCATGGCATGTGGACACGCCCGGCGGACGATATTACGCGGAATGGGACTCTGAGGCACCTGTGACACGCGAGAGACAGTTGATAATGTTCCAACCTTGCGTTTTGACTTGTTCTGACTCTGTTATGACTTTTTGTTTTTTGGGGCTCAAAAATAGTCGTAACTTACTGATTATCAGAGATGGTGCGCGATACAGGGTTCGAACCTGTGACTTCTTGCGTGTGAAGCAAGCGCTCTACCGCTGAGCTAATCGCGCAAACTATTGAAGGATAAGAGGTAATGACAATTCTTTTCGATCTCACAAAGTGACTTGCAACCCGTTTTTGTAACCCTTGTGGTTTTGGAACATCCTTGCAGGGAATTTTTCAAATACCATGAGTTCGAGTTCATCATTCGAGAAGGTCGGAGAGTGTCTCTACCGCAATCCATCAAGCGGTACATACTATGCCCGGCTCAAAATCCGGGGCAAGCAGATAAAATCCAGCCTCAAGACAAAAATCCTTGTCGAGGCCAGACGCAAGTTCAAGAGCAAACGGGAGGAATTGGAGGTCATTGATCCAGAGCAAGGGAAGATCAAGCTTGAAGCCCATCACGATCAGAAATCAGGCAGAAAGCACGAGGGTTGGAAAGAACGGCATCATCAAGCGTATTAAGAGCTCATCCGAAGCGTCAGGCACTCATGGCCTTTGCGGGGCCTCTGGCGAATCTGGCCATCGCCATTACGATGCCAGTGGTATTCAGAATTGGAATTGCTACGGGTTTTCTGACCACACCCTTTTTCTCAGATTCCGAGCATCTTGTAGTCTCGACGCATTCGGATTGGCTCTACATTGCTGCACGCCTAGGGAGTATTGCCCTCTACCTGAACAGTATTCTTTTCCTTTTCAACAAGATGCCGGTTCCACCTTTGGATGGATTTTCCGTTCTCAAGGGAATTCTTCCAAAAGCAGCAATAGGTTTCCATGACATGGTGGCTTCACATCCCGCATTGAGATGGGGTGGAATCATTCTTGCATGGTTTGCTTTTCCTTTTGTCGGACGACCGGTGTTTCAGTTCATCACCCGCCTGCTTGGTTCATAGCGCCCCGATTTTGTTGCTAGTGGTCTTGCCCCCTCAGCCGCTGAAATGTGAGAGCACATCAATATTTCCCATTGCAATTTTTTGAGCCCCTTGCATAGTGCATTTGCAGTAGCACCCAGTTCTGACTTTTGCCCACCCCGGCCACGGGCGGCAGCGTGTCACAGTGAAAGCAAGAGAGTCGAGGGA
>Ga0302320_10010012_pt1 | contig 20297 bp, 12 predicted proteins | sample Bog_T0_3_FD_202130 | JGI IMG/M metagenome (GOLD analysis project Ga0302320, IMG submission 202130) | Peat permafrost microbial communities from Stordalen Mire near Abisko, Sweden - Bog_T0_3 | ecosystem: Environmental > Terrestrial > Soil > Wetlands > Peat | place: Sweden: Abisko, Stordalen Mire...
TCGGCTCGGATTACCGGTTGTTGTTTCGACTTCAGGCCGACCATTTACAGGTGGTTGACCTGATCAACCGAAAAGATTTTGACCGCCGGCTCAAGACGCTAACATGACCAGCGCCCGCGTAGGCGGCGATACGGTGTATCTACCCGGCCAGCAAATCGGTCGCACGCCGGCGCCGGCGGTCGGCGATCCGCCGCTGTGCCTCCATGCGGCGGGGGTAAGATTTCTGCATCCGTTGAGTCGGGAGCCGGTCGTGTTCACGGCCCCGTTGCCTGCCTGGGCAAAATGATTTGATACAGCAAAGAGAACCGGCGGGCCAGACCTACGCGGTCAGTTGTTTCAGTTGATCCACGATTTGGACCATGCCGAGGGTGTCGAGGCCACAGTATTCTTCGAGGGCTTGGCGCACACGGCGGCGCTCGGCGGCGGGCACGTCGCCGAAGGTCACGCGGAGAAATTCGCGGCTGGCGGCGCCGCCTTCTTGAATCGTCAGTTTTTCATAGCCCTGACCGGTCAGGGCCGGGAGGACGGCTTTCATGGAGGCGCTGCCGTCCTGCTGCGGATGGTAGTAGCGGAAGCCCCGGAACGGTAACAGCAGGTCAACAATGCGCGGCGTCAATTTCCGCAACCACGGTTTGAATTCCGGTAGCTGCTCGCAACATTCTTTCAACCGGCTGGTTTCAAAGTTGGCGTTGTAGGTCACCACCGACCCGGTGGCGGGCAGATTTTTCACCAGGTGGCGCATGAATTCCGGGCGGGGGTCAGCGGTGCCGGCGGCCAGGTGCGAAACATGTACCGGAGCAGCCCCGGGTTGGCGGACGATGTGCAGGGAGTATTGAAAGGGTATCTGGCGATACGGGCCACTATTATCAAACAAGGGAATTGCCGTGCCGATGGTCTCGAAATCCAGGTAGCTGACAGGATACTCAAGCTGGCTGAGGAACGCAGCCAGGGCCGGGCGGTCAATGTGCGGTTTGCCACCAATCAGCACGGAACGCTGGATGGCTTGATTATCCGTAAGCGTGACGTCAGCGGGGATATCGGCGAGTCTTTGGATGCCCTGCTTGAGCAAGGCAAAACTTTTTTTGCCGCAGCGATAGAGCGTGAATACGCTGGCTTCGGGTAGAAACGACCAGCAACGTTCGTGCAAGGGACAAGTATAGGGATTATCGCAATGTGGGCCGATTTCAATAACCGGATGGACCTTGACCCCGATGACGCGTTGCATGGCGTCAATTTGTTCCCCGATGTCGCGGCTCAGAATAGAGACTGGCCGGGTGACGTCTTCGAGGGTGAAAAACTTTTGAGGATCAACCGGGCCGTGCCGGACGAATTCGTTGTTGATGTGGGCCAGGAAACATTTGCGGATTTTGATGCCTGCACCAGTGAGCACGAATCTCTGGAAGGCGATGTCGGGCAGGTGGACATCCTCTTTCAGGCTGGTGGTGGATTTGACTTCGACCAAATCCCACGCGTCGCCGGCGACCGGCACAAGAATGTCAGCGCGGGCGTAGCCGCCGCCGAAGGAGAAAGTTGCCTCGTAAATCGGGCGACGGTGTTTCAGTGCTTCCTGCGTCAACCGGATGGCGGCATCGAATTCGCCGGGTTCGGTATCAATCTCAATGCCGCCGGGGAAAAGTTGCTGCGCCAGTTCACCGACTTCCGTGCCTTGATCAAAGACGGCCTGCTGCGACTCGTCCGGCGCGGGGATCTGGTCTTTGGCGTTGTAGCGGAACCAGAGCAGCTTCGAGCATTGCCGCCCCATGAGGAAGGTGGACTTGGAGAGACCCGGCAAGCTGGAGGAAAGGCGGTTCATTTTTGAAATACCTCCAAGCTGAAGGCGAGGGCAAGGGCGGCGGTTTCGGGAAACGGGATGCGCTTTGTCAGCCGGTCGATCTGGGCATCATCCGCAGCATACTCGTCCACGATGTATTTTTCGCCCATCACGACTTGAAACCAGCGCTGGCGATCCTTAACGACCTGATACATCCGCTCGTCCTGAGTGGCGGCAACGTAGGGCAAATAAACCTGAACCGGCTGGAGAACATTTTGCGCCTTTGAATCCAGCCGGTCCACCCGACCGGTTCGTTGCTCGAGAGTGCTGGGATTCCAGCAGAGGTCATGGTGGATCACATGGCGGCACTGCAAATGGAGATCCACCCCCTCACTGAGAACGCTGCTGGCGACGAGAATCTCCGGGAAGAACGGGGTGTTGAAAGCGAGCAGGAGGCGACGGCGCGTCTCGGCATCGGTTTCGCCGTTGGCCAGCCGAACATTGGCGAGGAGACGTTCGCCCCCGGCCCGTGGTTTTCCCGATCGAGAACGGCTGGCTCCAGCCGACGACTCGGCGATGGTCCAGTGTTTGCCGGTCTGGAGATTTTCCAGAGCCTCCAGATACGCTTGCCGTTCAGACGGGGTGCGACCGTTCAGGAACTTGCACAGGGAGACGAACTTCTGGCGAAGGGTCAATCCCGACGCATCTTTTTGCTTGAGTGCGTGGGAGACGGGGTCGCCTTTGCCTTCCAGGGTGAAATAGCGGGCCAAGAAAGAGCGCGTGCGGAAGAAGCGCCGCATAATCTCAACCACTTTGTTCACTTCCTCCGGGGAGAAACGGCAGTATTGGCTGGCGAGCCGTGGGAGAACATCGTCGGCGGCTTTGCGCAGAGTGTCCTTGCGGGACTGAAACCGCCGGCCCAGGCGGACGAGGCGACGGCGAGCCGCCTCGATGGTGGCACAGCCGAAGCGAGCGGCGGCCAGTTCAAGAAGTTTACGGTCGAGAGCGCGGGAGATATGGAGCTGAAGGGCGCGACCGGTGGCGCGGTAATGACAGAAAACGAGAACCTTTTCCCCTTTTTCCCAAAGCCGGAGAACCTCATTGACGGTGGCCGAGATTTTGGGGTGGCGGCTGGATTTGTCGGGATCTCCCGAAGGAATTGATTCATCGAGGGATTGCAGATACCAACGAATGTCAGAACCGGCGGCGACGTCGTCGGCAAACGAGGCATACTGATCGTCCTCATCCACCTCCAGTTCGCCATGACGAGTTTGGCGGTAAGCTTCGAAGGAAGAGGCGAGTCCTTCGGCGAACATGGCCCGGCCGGTGCGGTTGTCGAGCGCCAAGGTTCTGGCGCGGGCGGCCAGCAGGAACGGGAGAAGGGCTTCCCCATCAACCGGGATACCGGCGGTGTTTTTTTTACCGAGAATAGACGCGCCCTCGATGAACTCACGACGGTTTTTGTGGGAATTGGGAAACTTGGGAGGCCAGCGGTGTCTAATCACCCAGGGCTGAAGAAGCTTCTCCGCCGTCTTCATGGCCCTGTGGGTTTCCAAATATTGTTGACGCACCTCGCCAACCAAGCTGTTGGGATCGGGAATCCGCTTCTGGATTTGAGACCACCATTGTTCCACTTCCATCAGGGATCCGCCCCGGTGGCGGAGATCAGCCGGGCGAAGCCGTCCCCACACCCGGTCAAGAACCAGGGCAGCACTGCGGGCGTCATCGAGAGCTTTCTCCAGTTGTTCCAATTCTTTCCCGACACCGTCGCGGGAGGCACTTGGGATGGGCGGTCTATTCCAAGCCACGTTTTTAAAGCGGTCGAGAACCCGCATCAACTCGTGATGCCCCAATTGGAAGGGCGTCGCGGTGAGGAACAGCATCCGGTCAAAAACGGCATTGAGGGGAACCTTCAGCATTTCGGCTTCGTCCTCCGCCCTTTGGTCCAGAAACAGCGACGCGAGATTCGTGTATGGATTTTTCAGGTGGTGGGCTTCATCGAGGATGAGGAGCGGGAGGCTGACGCGGCGACAGGCGCTGGCCAGCCAGGGTTCCCAGACATTGCTGAGCGCATCGGATACGGCCGCGCACGCTACTCTAATGCGTTTGCGTTCGCTGCGGCTCCAGCGGGCGGGGACTTTGCCGAGAGCCTCGGCAATAGAGTCAATGTGAGTATCGTCCAGGGTCTCGATGGCCTTTACGAGGTCTTCGGGCACCGGGTCGTCGGCAACCTGGCCACCGTGACGTTCAATGATTTTCCTCCAAACGGCAGGCCGGCTTGAGAGGAGGTCGTGAAAAAGATCGGGATTGTCCCTAGTCCAAGCGTTGGTGCCGAGAATCTCTGGAGCGAGACGACAAAAGGCGGGGATGCGAGACCGGAGCCATTGCCGCCGGAAGGTGCGGCGGAGCAGAGCGAGTTTCACCCAAGGATCGCGCAACCCGCGCGTGAGGGCGCCGTGCGTAAGAAATATAAGGTTACACCGCTTGTCATCATCATCATCGAGGAGCTTGAGAAACTCGACGCCGGACTCGATGGAGTCGGGATTTCCGTCACGATCTTGGGGAACGCGAATTTGTTTCTGAGCGCCAGGATTGAGGCACTTGTCGCGAAAGACACTCCAGTCGGTGGGCCATTTATCTTTCAATCCCGGCGGGACCATAACGACGACAGGACCCGCTTTGGGGTTGCGGAGAACCACCGAACAGGCGACGGCAAGGGCGACGAAGGTTTTGCCCATACCGACCTCATCCGCAAGGATGACCCCGGGCCGCTGGTGAAAACGGTGGAGGATGGCCTTGGCGGTGACCTGCTGGCGGATGGCGTATTCCGGCCGGATGCGGCGCGCACCATGCAGGTCGATGGCGGGAGCGAAATTGAATTTCAATGGCATAGCTGCGCCTCCTTGAATGCCCGTTTCACATAGGATTGAAGAACCGGAGATGCCGGCGAGAGGTTGGGAACAGCTTGTTTCTCAAGTTCCCGGATTAGTGCGCGCAATTGTCTGCGAACTTCCTTTTTGGCGATCGTCCCCGGCTCGGATACCAGACGGAGGTGTCCCAAGGTCAAAGCAATTTCGGCCAAGAGGAACGAAAACTCGCCGGGGGGACGACTGTTCAAATTCTCGGCGGCGAGAGCCTGAGCCAGGGCGGCCGGGCCAACAGGGCCGCGGAGCCGCCAGTGCAGTGCCTCCTGATTGGGAACAGGTTTTTCCAGACGAGCCTTCAGGTTCTGGAGCGCCTCGGCGAAGCGCTTGGTGCGAGGAAGGAGCGAATCCTGATTATGGAATCGCTGGAGCGGGTCAATTTCGGGATTGAGGCAATTGGGGCTGGGTTGGCCAGCCGCGCTTTTTTCGGCCCTGGCCAAGACCTGATAGAGGGGGCGGTTGGCACAAAGAATTTCGAGCAAGGCGTGGAGGGATAATTGGCGCAGTTGGTCCGGCGCGGGAAGCGCATTGCGATCCGAGACGTTGACAGGCCACAGGGCCGCGCGCCGTCTTTTATCCATTCCGCTCCATGAGACCGTGATGGCACAAGGCGGTGCGCCCGCCGGGCTTTCGAGATTCTTCCGTTCCGGTCTGCCATTGGCTTTCCAGGCTGATTGGTCAAAAAGCCGGATCTTCCCGGACTGATCAAAGAGGGTCCAAGACTCCGGGGGCTTGCCTTTGAACACAAGGCACAGAACACCTTTGCCATTTTTCCCGGGAAGAAATTCGGCAGCATCGAAGAACGCCGGCAGAGATGGATGGAGGGATTCGCCAGCCGCTTCCGGGTCGTCAAAATTGGGGTCCCAGATGATGTTCTTTGGGTTCTTTAGTTCCCGATCATATCCCGGCCATGCCCTCTCAAGGTGGTCGTATTGCGGTGTGCCGGGACGAGCTTCGTATATGACATTGGCCTCCACATTGCCCGGGGTTTTTTCAAGACCCAGGCCGGGTGATGTGAAATTGGATGAGCCGACCATGTAGGTGGCCCACTGCCGGCCTTCCAGCCAGATCGCTTTGGCATGAAGTTGACGGTCCTGACCATTCTCGGAGCGTTTGATTGCGTAGAGGAATGGTTTGGGTTCGGCCTTGGAAAGCGATTGGGGCGCCTGGACCCGGTGACGACCATCAGCTTCCTCGTCGGAAGCGAGGTAAAAATGGAGCGCAGGTGCGGCGCGCTTGGCGAGAATCCCGGCAAAACTTTTGACGGTCTGCGCGGCCTGCTTGTCGAAAAATGGAGAGAAGATGTGCGCCTGATTGGGCGGACTTTTAGTTTTCCATGTCTGCTGTAATTGGCGAAACACGGAGTAATTCTTGCCGTTGATCCGACCGTTGAAGCTGATTGAGGCGGGGATCGTGGATTTTCTGCGGTGTTCCTTCCATTTCCATATCTGGCGGCGAACCTGTAGCAAAAAGGCGCGAGCGCGGGTTTGCGCTTTTCCGGGCGGCGTATGGCAGAGGAGGTCTGCCAAAAAATCGAGCGTCCTGCGCAGTTCGGCAACCGGAGGCTCACCACCGTTGGCGAAGTCAAACACGCCAAAAATCTCCAGATTTGACCGATAGCCCGGCTCGGTCAAATTGGCGGAACCAATGATGAGGCGAACGATTTTTGACCACGCGAGGAGGGATACTTTGGCGTGCATGACACCGCCGTTGATGCGAACCGGGAGAATATCCCAAGCGAGTGAACGCTCGACGCCAGCTTCGCGGTGATCGGCAAGGACGGTCACACTACTGTCACGGAGCCGCTCTTCGCGCTCGATGAGATACGACGCCGTCCCGTGCTCCCCGGGAGTGGTTTCCATGTTAAGAAAACGGGCAAGGCAATGTTCTTCAAAGAATTCCGGGTCAAAGGTGAACGTGGTGGCCAAGCAACCGAGAGGCGTGCCAGCATTTCCGGGGCATTCCCATGCTTCGAGCAATTTGGCCCATCCGACTGCTGAGTTTGTGGTGCTCATAATCCGCCTTGGAGATCTTTGATAAAATTGGCCACGTTCGGAATTCTATAGCCGTGCACGTAGGCCATCTCACCCGTCGGAGGCTCATAAAGGCGATACGGATCCCGGACGACGACACCGTTGGTGGCGCGTTCAAACCAGGGCCGCTTGTTGCCCGGAGGCTTATTGCGCTGGACATATTCGTGACGGCGGATCAAGCGTTCAAAGAATGCCCCAGCATCGGAGACGGTGCCAAATGCGGTCATCAGGTCGGAGAAATCCGAGTCCAGATTTATTCTTTCCAGTGCGAGCGAAGCTTTATTTATGTCTGCGGACACACGTCTCAGGAGGCTGGCGGATTTCTCCGAAAAGTCCTTTGACGTGATGGGGCGCAACCTGGTTTTGGTAGAAAGATAGCGGATCCAGTCGAAAGCATCATGTAGTGTTCGACTAAGCCTTTCGTAGGCGGCGATGGCTTTCAAATGGAGACGCAGTTCTTCGGACACGCGCGATTCCAGCCAGCCGAGAAAATCGGCTTCGGCAAGGTTTTGCTGCCGCCGCATTGCAACAGGTTTGGAGAGAATGTGGAAAATTTGACGACGGCTGCTGTCACCCGAGGTGAGGAACGACCAGATTAGCTGGCGTTCAGATTTTCGGGGCCTGTCCGGGCGCAAACTATCGAGAAAGAAACGCCAGCGGCGGTTTTCAATTGTATGCCCGGCCCCGAGTCCCTCACGAACGATGCGTTGGAGATGCTCCCGAAGCGATTTCCCGGCACCATCCTGGCCATCGGCAAATCCCGTCATTCCCTCGGCTCTTTCCCAGGCGCGAACGAGGCGGTATCCGTTTGGCAGCAGGCAAAGTTCGTCATCCACAATTTCGAGGTCGCGGGCCAAGGTTTTGTAAACGCCATGGAAACCAAGAACAGTCGGGGTTTTGAGGTATCTGGTTGGCGATAGGAACGCTCCTTCATTTCTGGCCGTGCGAGTTTTCTCAATGCCGGGAATGTTTTTTAGGTTCCCATTATTCTGGGTATCGGCACGGGCGAATGCCTCAAGTGCAAACCACTCGAACACCAGATAGGCTGGAGTGCTGCCATCTGCCGCAGAACGGTCGCGGAATTTTTCGGTGACGACCGCTGCGACGGACATAGCGGTCAAAAAACGTGGCCGCCACATCCGCGCGGTCATACCTGGGAGAATCCGGTCGGCGAGCTGGGTGGCAAGATTAGCAAGGCCCAAGGGATCGCGACTGCCTTCCAGCTCGGTCAGCGGGTCAGAAAGTGATAGTTGGGGTGACAACATACCAAAATTCATCAGCAGGCCGGGGCGTCGGCGACTGGTTCCTGAGACATGGATTCAGTTCTCACGCGCATAGAATAACTGTGATGGTATGACAACGGCTGGCAGGGGGCGACCCACTTCAAAAGCCGAGTCGATAGTTTTTCCAAATTTAATCTGGGCTTCATTGCACACGATTGAATTGCTTGTCCAACGCGCACCGAGAAAATTCTGGAGTATGTGTTCGCCGGTAGATGAAGCGAAATTTGTGCGTGTATAAATGCAAGTATGCATTCTGAACAAATCTCATGGCATTGCATTCACCTCAAGCCTCAAGTTTTCAAATCTGTCTTCAATCCATGTGGAACTCGTGTCATCCTGCCCGTATGGCAACCAACACATTTACAAAAAAGAATCCGGAGGCGGTGGCGCTGGGACGGCTGGGTGGATTGAAGGGCGGCCCGGCGCTGGTGGAAAAATCAGACTACTCGACCCAATCAGCGCATAAAAGCTCGGCCTGTTGCAGAACCGTCTGGGTCGCTTTCTCCTGTTTGTCCGGCGGGTAGCCAAATTTACGGAGAACGCGTTTCACCATGACGCGCAACTTGGCACGGACGGATTCCTTGGCCGTCCAGTCTATGCTGACGTTGGCGCGGATGGTTTTCACCAGTTCCTGCGCGATGAATTTCAGGTTTTCATCGCCCAGCGCCTTGACGGCGCTGTCATTGGTTTCCAGCGCGTCGTAAAACGCGACCTCGTCCTGGCTCAAGCCAAGTTTTTTGCCGCGCGTGTCGGCCTGACGCATCTGCTTTGCGAGTTGAATCAATTCCTCAATCACCTGCGCAGTTTCGATGGCGCGGTTCTGGTATTTACGAATGGAATTTTCCAGCAGCTCGGCAAACGACTTCGACTGAATCAGAAATTTCTTGGAGCGCAGTTTGATTTCGTTGTTCAACAGCTTGCGCAACAACTCGACCGCGAGATTTTTTTGCGGCATCCCTCGCACCTCGGCCAGAAAATCATCGGACAAAATGGAAATGTCCGGTTTTTTCAAGCCGGCGGCGGCGAAAATATCAACGACTTCATCGGAAGCAACGGCGCGGGAAATAATCTGCCGAATGGCAGCGTCAATGTCCCCCGGCGATTTTTCCTTGCCGCTGATTTCGTTCTTGGCGATGGCGGCGCGGACGGCTTGAAAAAATCCAACGTCGTCGCGGATTTCAATCGCCTTAATATGCGGGACGGACAGGGCGAACGACTGCGACAGTTCGGTGACGGCACGGAGAAATTTCTGCTTATGCTCGTCCGGCTTTTTGGTCTTGGCCGCGTGTGCGTAAATAAATTCCTGCGCCGCTGGCAGCAAGCCGAGTTTTTCCGCCGGCTTACCCTTCGTCCATTTCGACCAGTCGAAGCCGTGGAAGTGGTCGCAGCAAATTTCGTATTTCTCCAGCATGACGGCGACGGCTTCCTCCTGGTCAATCGCCGTCCGTCCGTGGCCGCCGCTTTCCGTGTAGGTGGCGAGCGCCTGTTTCAACTCATGCGCCAAACCGAGATAATCCACCACCAAACCGCCCGGCTTGTCTTTGAAAACGCGGTTCACGCGGGCGATGGCCTGCATGAGTCCATGGCTGCGCATGGGCTTGTCCAGATACATCGTGTGCAGGCATGGCGCGTCAAACCCGGTCAGCCACATATCACGGACGATGACAATCTTGAACGGGTCTTTGCCGTCCTTGAACCGCTTGGCCAGCGCCTCCCGGCGCGGTTTGTTGCGGATATGATCCTGCCATTCGAGCGGGTCACTGGCCGAGCCGGTCATCACGATTTTAACCACGCCTTTTTCGTCGTCCTTGTGGTGCCATTTCGGGCGCAACTTGCGGATGGCTTCGTAAAGCTCGAAGCAAATGCGGCGGCTCATGCAAACAATCATCGCTTTGCCGTCCATCACCTCAAGCCGGGCTTCCCAATGCTTCACCAAGTCGTCGGCAATGAGGCCAATGCGCTTGTCCGCGCCGACGACGGCTTCCAACGCCGCCCATTTGGATTTGAGTTTTTCCTTGTGCTCAAGTTCTTCGCCCTCGGTCGCGTCTTCAAAATCCGGGTCAATCTTCGGTTTTTCTGACGGCTTCAATTCCAACTTGGCGAGACGGCTTTCGTAGAAAATCGGCACGGTCGCCTTGTCTTCGACGGCGCGCTGAATGTCGTAAATGGAAATGTAATCCCCAAACACCGCCCGCGTGTTGGCGTCGGCTTTTTCAATCGGTGTGCCGGTGAAGCCGATGAAAGAGGCGTTCGGCAGCGCGTCGCGCATGTGCCGGGCAAAGCCATCAATAAAATCGTATTGGCTGCGGTGCGCTTCGTCGGCGATGACGACGATGTTGCGCCGGTCGGACAGCAGTGGATGTTTGCCGCCCTTGTCCTCGGGAAAAAACTTCTGGATGGTGGTGAACACCACGCCGCCGGACGCGACGGCGAGAAGTTTTTTCAAGTGGTTCCGGTCCTGCGCCTGCACCGGTTTTTGCCGGAGCAATTCATGGCAGCGGGCGAACGTGCCGAAAAGCTGGTCGTCCAGATCGTTCCGGTCGGTGAGGATGACGAGCGTGGGATTTTCCATCGCCGGCTCGACCACGAGCCGCCCGGCGTAAAACGCCATCGTCAGCGACTTGCCTGATCCCTGCGTGTGCCAGACGACGCCGACACGCTTGTCGCCGGTTTCGCCGCCGGGCTGTTTCTTGGCGAAGTAGCCGCCGCTCTCCTTCAACTCCATCGCCCCGGCATCGGCGGCACGGATGGTTTCCGTCACGGCGATGTTGACGGCGTGGAACTGGTGGTAGCCCGCCAATTTTTTGATGACCGCATTGCCGCCGTCGTCCTCAAACACGACGAAATGCCGGACGAGATCCAGAAAACGGCGCTTGTCGAACACGCCGCGCAACAGGACTTCAAGCTGCGGCATGATGGCGGGCGCGACGGTTTCGCCGTCAATCGTGCGCCACGGCATGAAGCGTTCCTTGTCCGCGCTGATCGTGCCGATGCGCGCCTCCAAGCCGTCGGAAATAATCAGCACCGCGCTGTGGTGGAAGAGGGCCGGGATTTGCTGCTTGTAAGTTTGAAGCTGTTGGAACGCCTGCCAGATGTCGGCGTTTTCGTCCGCCGCATTTTTCAACTCAATGACGCCCAGCGGCAGACCATTGACGAAAATCACCACGTCAGGGCGGCGGTTATACTGGCCTTCGATCACGGTGAACTGGTTGACCACGAGCCAGTCATTATTCTCAGCGTCGGCAAAATCAATCAGCCGGACGATCTCCGCGCCGATGCTTCCATCCTTGCGACGGCACTCAACGGCGATGCCGTCCACCAACAGCCGGTGAAAGGCGCGGTTGCTGGCGATAATCGTGGGATGCTGCGGGATGGTAATTTTGCGAAATGCTTCGTCCAACGCCTCGGCGGGCAGTTTGGGATTCAACTTTCGTAACGCGGCGCGCAAGCGTTCCGGCAAAAACGCCTCGCCAAAGCTGGCCCGCTCGGCGGCGTCTTCGCCGGGGGCAATGATCTGGCCATGCAGCAAGGCATAATCCAGTTCACCGAACCACGACAGCGTGGCGTCTTCGACGACAGATTCGGTGAAGCTCATAAAGGCGGTGGCGTGCGAAATGGTCAGGTTTGGATTTTGATTTTGGCCTCCGCTTCTGCCACCTGAATTTCAGACTCAATCATCGCATAGATGGGCACTTCGCCCTGCATCACTTCAAAGGACACTGCGAGGCAATAACGAGCGGTGCCGGCACCGTCCAAATGATTCCAGCCGATGTGAGAACGCACCGCGATGGCAAATTCTTCCGGTAGGTCGTAAGAGTCAAAGACGGCCCAATCCTTTTGCACCGAACCACGATTGCGACAAGTATCTTCCGCTTCGCCAAAACCTTTGCGCTTATGGAGTGTCCAAGGAAACTCCTTGTAGGCTGATGCGCCGCCATTTTGCATCCGCGCCAGAAAATCGTCACCTGGCTCGCTCAATTTGCTAGATTCCCAATCGAGCCATGTTTCGAGATAGCCGGTGCGTCTTGCGCGAGTGCGGCGCGGCAATGCCGTATAGGCCAGCGTCACGTCTATCCGAATCCGTGCTTCCAAGGCGGGGTTCCGCAATTCTTCGGGAATCCTGATCGTGTAAAGATGCAGTTTTTTGCTCGGCAATATCTCCGCGTCCGGGGTAATCAGGGTGACGCGCCCCTCAGAATTGGAAGTGGCTCTTTCCAGCGAAGGTAGTCCATAGCCAATCAATTTGAGCACCTTGTCTTTGTTGGCTTCCGCTTCCGCCCAGCCCGGCCAGCGGGCGCTTTGCACAATCAGCGCCCGGTAAAGCAAAGGCGACGCGGCGGGAAATAAGTTTTGGATGTGCGCGGCAATGTGGGCCACCTTCGGCGCCGCAAACGAGGTTCCCGCCCCGTCTTTGGAGTAAGCGGGCGCACTGTGTAGGGTCGAGTTGAGCAATTCGACGGCAACCTCCGGGTGATGCTGGACATTATGCGGTGGATGTTTGGAATAAACCAGGTCGCCGCCAAGTTCAACGACTTCCGGCTTCACCACCGACCACGGCTCGCCGTAACCGGCCCGGCTGAAACCGGACGGCTGATGCTCACCGGTTGCAAATGACCGTGCGTTCGCATCCTCAAAAACTGCGCCGCTGATTGAGCCAACGGTTAAGGCGTGAAGGCTTTGCGCCGGATTGGCGACTCGCATGGAAGCTTCCAACTGATGATCTGGCGGCTGCCGGCCAGCATCCAGATGAGCGCTCAAGCCGGTATTCGCCTGATCACCATTGCTGAAACGCTGCTGATTGCCGGCGGATTGGATGAACAACACCTCCTGCTCATGGGAAAGCTGATCCAGCTTGGCGGCCCAAGAAGTCATGCGCTGCTTGGGGCAAGGCACATTCGCGTTGATAGAGTGATTGAAAATCTTGGTGAAGCGCGGAGCGGCATGAAAATGCGCGACGACTTGCTGAAGGTATTCTTCCGGCGTGAGCGCGTCGGGCAATTTGTTATCCGCATTTAGAACGCGCGCATTCTGAATCCACGCCACGGGGTCAACTTCCCCGGCGACGGGAATTTGGCCGGGATAAAGAACTGCGCCAGCGACCCGCGTGCCGTGGCCTTGCGGGACAACGTAATCAGCCACATCGTTCGGCGCAACGTCAGGGAGAAAGCAACGGCTGGTGTCCGAATCAATCGCCGGTTCAAGCCAGCGGTGATTTTCCTGAATGCCGCTGTCAATGACGCAGACTGTGGATGCGTCATTGGCCGGCGCATGCACCACCAGTTCCGGTTCGTCCTGCTGGGCTGGAAGTTCAGCAGACTCGCGCTGCAACTCGGGCGGCAAAACGGCTTCAAACAAATGCGCAAAATTCAAAATCACGTCGCGGAAACCTTCGCCCTTCATTTTCACGCGCACTTGCGTGCTATCGGGAAACACCATGCCGATTTCATTTTGCCGCGCTTCGTCGGAAATCATGCCGGAAATAATTTCCCCGCCGTAATGCTGGATGAACGCCTGAAGCTCGTTCACGCGGGCCTCGGCATTTTCATCCCATTCGATGTTTGCTTCCACCCAAGCCTTGCCGCGCTCCGTCTCGCGGCGCTGCAAAAATTCCGCCTCCGATTCATTTTTGCGGGGCTTTACTGGCGGCCACTTAACATCCCGCGAGCTGGTGGCGGTCTGGATGCCGAGATCAAAAGTATAAACAGTGGCATTTTCCAACGGCCACATCGCCAAAATCTCCGGGGCAAGAATGTTTTTCAGACGACGTTCGTCGTCTGGCTGGTCGTAAATATCGAGCAAGGATGAACCGGCTACGAGGCCGCCCGTGCCGGCCTCAAACTCCTTCAAGATCTCCTCCAGCTTGGTGAATTCAAGGTTCACGGATGAAACCAGCATCAACCCTTCCTCGGTTTCGGCGACCAGTTCCACGCCCAGCGCCCGGACGAGTGAGTCAACATCCACGCCTTCGGGCAATCTCAACAGAAAACCCCGGTCGGCGGGAATGGCGGGCAACCCCATTTCTGCGCGCAAGCGGCGAAGTTCTTCGTCCGACTGGCGCATCCGCCCGAAAATGGCGCGAATCCGGTTCGCGTGGCCTTTGGGATCGGCGCGGTTGGCATCAATCTCCTGGTTCTCGCGGGGCCCGCCCTGAAACATTGGATCGTAAATCCCTTGCAACGTGAATTGCAAATGCGGGAAGTCTGGATTCGTCGCCATAAATCATCCCTGCGCCTGGTGACGCTCCTGGACTTCGCCGAGCGCATGGCGGATGTCCGCCTCGCCGACACTACGACGGCCTTCAAGCACGGAATGTTTCGCGGCATTCTGCGCGATATGAACCACCTCCGAACCGGACATGCCATCCATCGCCTGGGCTATTTCCCGCCAGCTTATGGCTTTGTCAGTCACCATCGGCGAAAGGGTGGCTTGCAACAAACGGCGAATTTCGTCAATGCCCGGCAGCGGCACTTTCATCACTTCGTCGAAGCGCCGGAACAAGGCGCTGTCCAGCGCCGAATCCAAATTGGTGGCGGCGATCACCAAGCCGTCGCCTTTGTAATCCTCCAGCATTTCCAGCAAGGCGTTGGTGATGCGCGTGACTTCGCCCACGTCATTGCGCTCCGTGCGCGAACGCGCCAACGAATCGCACTCGTCCAGAAACAAAGCGCAAGGCGAAGCCTGGGCAGCGTCAAATACTTTGCGCAAATTGGTCATCGTCTCGCCGAAGTAGGATGACAGCAGCGTGTCGAAGCGCACTTTGCGGAGCGGCAGGCCGGTATTCCAGGCGAGGCGTTCCGCGCCGAGACTCTTGCCGCAACCGGGCGGACCATAGAGCAAGATGCGATGCCGAGGCTTCAAGCCGTGCTTGGCCAGCCGCGTGCGCGCGGCGAATTCCTTTTCAATCCGGTAAAAACGCCGCTCGACGGCATCCGGCAGAACCATGTGATGCCGGAGTTTATCCACCGGAATTTCCTGCATCAGCGGCGCGGACTCCCGGCGGCTGGTGGGCAGGCGTTGGAGCGTGCCATTGGGAGGTGCGGACTTGGGCGATGGTTTCGCCGTTAAAATTTGTTCCAGTTCCTTGGCTACGCGACCATGCCCCTGCTTCTTCTCCTCATCAATGACGCGACGGCACAGGACATCCACGTCGGCGCTCGTGCCCGACTGGATCACACGAAACAAGCGTTTCATCAGCGTCGCATTCATGTCTGTTTCAATTTAATGGTTTTGAGGCAATTTGGAAACCCTTGTGTTTTCAGGAATTTCTTAATAATTCGTGAGCGCATTCCAACCCCCTTTTTCGTTGTAATGCTGGCAGCCAGCCAAACCGCCGGCCTGCCACAAGGCGTCAAAGATCGGTTTCATGGCCACATCCGCCAGAGTTGAAAAATCTTCCAACAGCACATCTGGGAGCAAGAGGGTGTCGCGGTCAATTGCGTGCATTTGACCGTAGTCATACCAGTCAGAACGGAACCAGATGCGGTAGCTTTTGACACCTTGCATGGAGAGCATGATGACCATCGGCATGGAAACGCCGAGTCCTTTGGCAAGCGCCAGATATTTGCGGAGGCTTTCCAACAATTTGCCTTCCAAAGCAGGAGCGGGAATTAGAAGGTTCCCTTCCCGTTGCAGCATAAGGCCAGTCGCCACAGCCTCGAAAATGCCAGAGCGAAACACCTGGAGATAGGAGTCGGCGGGTTGATCCACCCGATATTGAGAATAAGTCAGGAAACCGTCCAAATTGAAACGATGATTCCATCCGGTGGCGCGGATCGGCGGCGCTTGTCCCGGATTCTGATTCAGCGGAGCGAGGTCTATCTGCGTGGCAGAATCAAGGATGGTCAAGGGGATCAGATGGAGAATGACCTTTGGCGTATCGGGAAGAACAACCGGCCCCTCGTTGGCGATGATTTTGCCGAGCCGTTCCGTGCGGAAGGCGGTGATTTTGGCCCGCAAATCGCCGGAGGCGGTGAACGCGGAACGAATTTCGCCAACGTCCAATTGCTGCTTGCCGGCGCTGGTGCGCGAAAAGAACCGGGAAAGATTCTTGAACGTGACCATGTGCGGTCCGGCCCAGCTTTTTGGTATGCGAATCACCAGCACCGGGCCGGAGGCAAAGCCATCTATGCTCCGAAGCCGGCAGCCGGGGATGCGCGGTTCGATGCCGGACTGGATAATGGCATCCAAGCGGTTGATTTCCGCCCCGACATTGATGCCCGCCAGGCCCTCGGCCTTTTCCGGCAGGTTCGTAGGTTTATTATCGGCATCACGCTTTTCGACGACACCAAAAACAAGGTCACCGCCGCCGGCATTGGCAAACGACGAGACATCGGCCAGAAATTCCTTTTTATCCTCGTCGCCATTGCCGGGGAGTTGCTGTTTGTATTCGAGGGCGCGGCCTTCGGCAACGGCATTGGCCACCAACGCCTCTATGTCGGCCTTGATGATGGCGTCAAAGTCACGGGGAATCATTATTTCAAATCCTCCGGCTTAATGGTTCGCGCGATGTAGGCGACGACCGCCGTGGTGACGGCGAGAATCATCTGGGAATCCAACTGGCTGTAATGCTCGTTTGGAGAATGGTGCGGCGCATTGGATGCGTCTTTGATTGCGCCAAGTGTGGTCTTTAGCCAGTCGTGCGTTGCCTGGCCCAGCTTGGTTTCCCAGCTTTTTTTGAGAACCGGTTTTTTCCGTGATTCCGGGTGGGTTGGGTCAACCGGCTCGTGGTCAAAAAACGGTTCAATTGCCAGCCGGCATTTGCCGGCGGCGTCATCGTAAAATCCGAGCCGGTGTTTTTCCTCCGCCTGCTTCAACGCCTTGAAGGAATGATCCAACGCCGCGCACGCTTCCAGCGGCGTGGCCGGAAATTCCAAGATATGCACCTTGCCGTAGCCGATGTTGGGCAGCACGCGCTCAATCCAATGCGTTTGCGGAATCTGAAATCCCTGCTGCAAGGTCATTACCTGCGCGGTGCGCAGTCCCCACAAGGCCGGACGCTTCGATTCCGCATGGGCTTCAATGACGCCAATTTCATCAACGTGAATTTGCATGTCCAGCCGAAGTGGCAGCGAGCCGCCCTGACGCATCCGTTCAATCACCGCAATGCGCTGGGCATCCAAAGGAAATTCAAGATTGAGATACTCGCTACCGAGATAAGCCTGATGGCCCTCAACCACGCGGGACAAGGAAATGGGACGGGCGTCGGCAATTTTCTGGCCCGCTGAGAAATACAACTGCGCGGACGCCGACCGGAAGGCGTAATCTGTTTGCGGTGCTTTCTGCGGCAAGAGCACAAGCTGAAGCTGCCAGACCAGGTGCGGATAATCCGCGCCGCCGCTGCCGGATAGACGCTCGACATCAAGATCCAACTCGGCCAACGAGCGCCCCATGCTGCTGTTAAAATGATGCCGACTCATTTTGCCGTATTCCTTTCAAAACTGGCCGGCACGCGCAACTCGCCGGACAGCAGCTTGGGCAGCAGCGCGTCGCGCAACTCGGCCAGCGTGCGGGATTCGCGACGATTATGCTCGGCGCGCTCGTAAAGCGGCGCGCAAACGCGATGAAATTTTTCTGGGATTTCCGATTTGTCCGGCCACGGCACTTCAAGCGCGCCAATAATCTCTGGGCGAACGGCGGGATAGGCTCCGCCGTCTGCGTGCTGCCCCAAATATTCAAACGTGGCCGTCTGCGTCATTGCCGCGTGAATAAAACTCCACGGCGTTTTTGTCGGCGTCAGCACGGCAAAACCGGTTGACGCAATAAGATTCGGTGACGGATTCAGGCTGAGGAAATACGACCCGCGATCCGGGCGCACTGTGGACAGGACAGTATCGCCGTGGCGCAATCTGCGACGCGCCCGGGTGGGTTCGTCCCCGCGATCGTAAGGCTGAATGTTGCCGATGTTGCCGCGCGTTACTTCCGAAATCTCGACATATTCGACGCGGTCTAACTCGTCGTTTTTGTTGAGCGTCCACGAATTGATTTCGCACAATTCTGAAATTTTCGCAAAGCGCCAGCCTTTGGGCAGTTTGGTTGCGGTGGAATCCACGAACAAAGATTTGAAAATAGTTTGCGCCAGCGCCTCCAGCGTCTCATTCATCCGCCGGTTCAACGCAATCTTGTCGTCCAGCGCGCCCAAAATTGAAGCGATGGCGCGTTGCTCGTCCGGCGGTGGAGCGAAAATTGGAATTCGATTCAGATTGCCTTGGGTCAACTTGGGCATCGTCGAACCCGTCAAATAACCGTGGATGTTGGCGTTGTTTAACGCATACATCAAAAACCGTGTGTCTGATTGCGCGTTGCCAGTGACGATGTGGGCATGATTATTCACCCAAAATTTTCCACGAGCGAGAAATGCAATGGGCGTTTTCTGCGTCCGTAAATTTTCGCCATCCTCGGCAATCAGCAGGTATTCGCCGTCAAAAATATATTTGTCAACGCGGTCAACGATGCCGGATGCGCCGTAATAGGGATAATTTCCCGACTTGCGCTCACTCTCCTTCACGGGAATGCGCTGGCCGTCGAAGTTCTCGGTCAATTCGCCCAGCGCTTTTTCTTTCCACTCACTCGACATGACCTAGCCCTTTTAGATTTATGTTGATGGCCTTTTCCAGTTTCGCAGATTCGACGAACTGGCCGCGCAGTTCAGAAACAAGGCGCTTCATTTTCCCCTCGAACGGTTCGCTGTCGTCTTCAACATCTTCCGCACCAACGTAACGTCCCGGCGTTAGCGTGTAATCGTGGCTGCGGATTTCATCAAGTGTGGTGTTTTTGCAGAAACCCGACTCATCTTCATATTTGGCCGCGCCCTTGTCGCCCCGCCATGCGTGGTATGTCCCTGCAATTTTGGCGATGTCATCGTCAGACAGTTCGCGATGCACGCGGTCAACCAACGTGCCGAATTTGCGGGCATCAATGAAAAGCACTTTGCCGCGCCGGTCTTTGAAACGGTTATTACGTTTGTCCCGCGAAATGAACCACAGGCAAACCGGAATTGGCGTGGAGTAAAAAAGTTGTCCCGGCAGCGCCACCATGCAATCCACCAAATCCGCTTCAACGAGAGCTTGGCGGATTTCACCTTCGCCGGATTGATTCGAGGACATTGAGCCGTTGGCGAGAACGAATCCGGCCATGCCGGTGGGCGCAAGGTGGTGGATGAAATGTTGCACCCACGCAAAGTTGGCGTTGCCCGTCGGCGGCACGCCGAATTTCCAGCGCACGTCCTCGCGCAGCCGGTCGCCGCCCCAATCGTCATCGTTGAACGGCGGATTCGCCAGAATGTAGTCGGCCTTCAACTCTTTGAATGCGTCTTTGTGAAACGAGCCTTGTTCGTTCCACGCGATGTGCGCTTCGATGCCGCGAATGGCCATGTTCATCATGGCGAGCCGCCAGGTGGTGTAATTGGACTCCTGCCCGTAAATGGAAATGTCGCCGATGCGTCCGCCGTGGGATTCCACGAATTTTTCGCTCTGCACAAACATCCCGCCCGAACCGCAGCACGGATCGAACACGCGGCCTTTGTAGGGCGCGAGAATTTCAATCAGCAGCCGGACGACGTGGCGCGGCGTGTAAAACTGGCCGCTCTGCTTGCCCTCGGCGCTGGCGAACTGGCTCAAAAAATATTCATACACGCGGCCAAGAATGTCCTTGGAACGGCTTTCGCGGTCGCCAAGGCCAATCGTGCCGATGAGGTCAATGAGTTCGCCGAGCCGGTGCTTGTCGAGCGCGGGGCGGGCGTATTCCTTCGGCAAAACGCCTTTGAGCGTGGGATTGTCTTTTTCCACGGCGATCATGGCGTCGTCGAGGTCTTTGCCGATGGTGGGCTGCTTGGCGCGGCCCTGCAAATACGACCAGCGGGCGATTTTGTTGACCCAAAAAATGTTGTCGGCGGTGTATTCGTCGCGGTCTTCGGCATCGGCGGATTTGTCCTGCGCCAGTGCAGCGTGCCGTTCCTCGAACGCATCGGAAATATATTTGAGAAAAATCAGGCCAAGGACGACGTGCTTGTATTCGCCCGCGTCCATGTTGCCCTTGAGCTTTTCAGCGGCAGACCACAGGGTCGCCTCAAAGCCGAGAGCGCCCGCGCCATTGCCGTTGGAATTATTACGAGCCATGCGTTAGTCAGGTTTTGGTAGCGACGATGCGCGCATGATGCACCTACGCGCGAAAACTTCACAGAAAAATTTCCGAATCTGACCGGAATGGAAGCGCAAGAATTACGCCGGAGTCAAATGTGGATGCGGTTTGGCAGTGGGCGGCGCGGCGTGGTGTTCAGGCTCGGAAATGC
>Ga0302320_10010013_pt1 | contig 20295 bp, 17 predicted proteins | sample Bog_T0_3_FD_202130 | JGI IMG/M metagenome (GOLD analysis project Ga0302320, IMG submission 202130) | Peat permafrost microbial communities from Stordalen Mire near Abisko, Sweden - Bog_T0_3 | ecosystem: Environmental > Terrestrial > Soil > Wetlands > Peat | place: Sweden: Abisko, Stordalen Mire...
GTGGTCACGAAGGCCACGCCCAACAGTCGGATCACCTGGCCGTCCCGCCAGACGTCGGAGTTCGCACCGCCGCTGTAAAGATGCAGGAAGTCCGGGTCCTGGAACAGTTCGACCAGGGTCGCGTTGTCGAGATCGCAGTGATAAAAGCCGTCGAAGTCGGGGACGTTGTTGTCGCGCAACCGGGCGACGGCGGCCAGCACCAGTTGCAGCGTCAGCCGGTCCCCGGTCACCAACTGCGAGGTGGCGGCCCGCCCCCGGGGGCGCAGGATGGTCGGCGCCACCGCCGAGACCACGGCGGCGCCCAGGGTGGCGTCGGCGACCGAGACCTCCGACGAGAAGGTCAGGGTTCCCGAAACCCCGCCCAACGCCGCCAAAGACGAGACATTGGCGGTATCGCGGACGCTGCCGATCAGGGCGTAAGGGTTGGCACCCACGGTCACGGTCATCGGATTGTCCGCCGAGACCGCGGTCAGGGCACCATTCACCGCGACACTCTCGAACCCGACCACCGTATCCACCCGCAGCGTGGTGGCGGGCGCGTCCGGGCGGGCGGTGACGAAGCTGTTGCCGCCCAGATAGACGGAAAACAGGGCATTACGCGCCAGCCGGTCCAGCGACTGGAGGGCATGAAGCCCCAGCCGGGTGGCATTGGCCAGGAACAGGTTGCCGACCGCGACCCGGCTGGTCTCGATGTTGAGGTCCATGGTCGTGCCGTAGGTGTTGAGGTCCAGGGTATATTGCTCGATGGACCAGGTCTCGGCGGTCAGGCCGTTGTCGAGTGCCAGATTGGTGGCGGGATCGCGCGGCGTGATGGCCGGAACCAGCAAACCGGTCCGGGTCCTGGTGATGGTTTCGCCGATGCCGATCGCCACCGGCTCCCGGTCGGCGACGGCCCGGAAGCCCAGCCTGGAGTGAAGACTGTCCTCGAAGAGGCGATCGAGACAATGGTCTTGAACGAGCGGTTGAAGGGGTGGCGGCAGGGAGTCGATGGCCATGGCCCGGGTTCCTTTCGATGGGGAGGCCGGCGAGCGGGAACCCGTGGGCGTGGTGTGGCCACGAAAAAAGCCCGGAGCAGTTTCCTGCCCGGGCTGTGGTCCCTCGTCTCGCGACGTTGACCTTTTGTACCGGTTGTCGCGCCGGCCGGTCAACGGCAAATTTTCAACCTGTGTCGGTTTGCCGGGTCCTCCGACCGGGTTTTGGATACCGCCGGGTCTGCCCGACGGTGCCGCCCTTTGTTCCGGTAGCCGTTGACAATCACCCCGGCCCCGGCTGCAATGTCGCCGGAGGCGGAGCCGGCGTGCCGGCCGCCATCATGCGCGTCAGATTCGGGGGAGCCGTCCGTGACCAAACGACGTGTCGCCTGTCTCCTGGGGGTCCTCACGCTGATGCCTGGCATCGTTCCCGCGTGGGCCGAGGCGCCGAAAGTCGCGATCTACAACTGGAACGACTATATCGGCACCGATACCCTGGACTCCTTCACCAAGGCCACCGGGTTCGAGACGACCTACGATGTCTACGACAGCCTGGAGACCCTGGAACAGAAACTTCTGGTCGAACATTCAGGCTACGACGTGGTGGTCCCGACCGCCGAGCCGACGCTTTCACGCCTGATCAGGGCGCAAGCGGTGCAAAAGCTCGACAAGAGCCGGCTTCCCAACCTCAAGAACCTGGATCCGGCGCTGATGCGGCTGGTCGCCGGCGCCGACCCGGGCAACGACTACGGCGTCATTTACCAGTGGGGCACCATCGGCCTCGGCATCAACCCGGCCCGGATCAAGGCGCTGCTGCCCGATGCGCCCCTGGAAAGCTGGGACCTGCTGTTCAAACCGGAGAACGCCGCGAAGCTGGCGGCCTGCGGCATCACCATTCTCGATTCCGAGATCGATGTCATTCCTACCGTGCTGCACTATCTCGGCCTTGATCCCAATTCCGAGAAGCCCGGGGACCTGGAGCGGGCCGAGTTGCTGTTGCAGGCGTTGCGGCCCTTCGTCAAGACCTTCGTCACCGACCAGACCATCGACATGCTGGCCCATGGCGAGGCCTGCCTCGCCTTTGCCTACAGCGGTGACGTCCTTCAGGCCCGGGAGCGCGCCCAGGCCACCGGTGCCGCCGGTTCCGTCACCTATGTCATTCCGAAGGAAGGCGCGGAGGTTTGGTTCGACACCCTGGCGATCCCGGCCGACGCCGCCAACCCCGCGGGGGCTCACGCCTTCATCAACTACGTTCTGCAACCCGAGGTCATGGCCGGCATCAGCAATACCGTCCATTATGCCAATGCGGTGTCGGCGTCGCTGCCGCTGCTGGAGCCTTCGGTGCGGGACGACCCGGCGGTCTACCCGCCTCCCGAAATCAGCACCAAGTTCTTCACCGTTACGGCCATCAGCGAAGCCGCCGAAACCGCCCGCGCCCGGCTGTGGGCCAGGATCAGGACCGAACCATGAGGCGACGCCACCCCCCCGGACTGCCCCCCCGGCCGGCCACCGTTTTACTGGCCGTCCTTCTGCTGTTGCCGGTGTTACCGGGATGTGCCGGACACGACGAGGAGGCCGCGCCCGATCCCAACGCGCCGCCCGTCACCCTGCTTTACAGCCCCAACGGCGAACCGCTCAACGGCGGGCCGCTGGGGCGGCCGACCTGTAACGAGGCCCTGAGCCGTTGGTTCGAGCGCCTCGCCGGCTCCGCCGATGGCGTCATCACCCGGGCGGTGTTCCTGGCCGACGCCCGGACCCAGTTCCGGCGGATGGACATCGACGGCAACGGCTATCTGGTTCCCGAGGAACTGGAGCGGTTTCGTCTGCCTTACCGCCAGCCGCTGCCGGCCGCCCGGCATCACCAGGATGCCGCCGAGACCACCGATAACGAGGGTTCCCCGTCCCACCACCGGCACCACGCCCCGGGAGATGCCGGTGCCGGTGAAATCACGTCCGACGCCACGCCTGTTGCCCGGACCCCTCGTGCCCGTAACGCGGCCCAGCCCGATCCAGTGATGTCCGCCGACACCGGACTCGACTTCAAGGTCACCCTCGACGCCTTTCTGATCCAGTCGGCCGTAACCTTCGCCAGACTCGATGCCGGCCACGGCGGACTGACCCGGGCCGGGGTGCTCGGCCTGTGTCAGCCCGCCAAATCCTGACCTCATGACATCATGGGTTCAAAGGGCCGACCGGCCCTTTGCGGGTGTGGGCAGAGCCCACAAAACCCTTCCATTTCAACGAGCCATTGTAACCTGGCGCCTGTGGGGCCAAGCCCCCCAACAGGTCACGCTCCACGCCCGCCGGGATTACTCGTCGTAGCTCAACAGCGACGCGCAGGGAACGTCCAACCGCTCCCGCCCTTTGAGGAAGGTCAGTTCGATCAGCACCCCGACCGCCCGGACGTCGGCGCCAACGTCGCGCAGCAGCTTGATTGCGGCGCTGAGCGTGCCGCCGGTTGCCAGCAGATCATCAAGAACCACCACCCGCTGTCCCGGCTTGACCGCATCCGCCTGAATCTCGATGGTGTCAGAGCCATATTCCAGGTCATAAGTGTGGCCGATGGTTGCGCCGGGCAGCTTGCCGCGCTTGCGCACCATGACAAAGCCGCACCCCAACGCCAGCGCCAGCGGTGCTGCCACCAGAAAGCCGCGGGATTCGATCCCCACCAGCAGATCCGGTTTGTGTTCGCCCAGGGCATCGGCCAACTGACGCACCGCCTCCCGCCAGGCACCGGTATGCGCCAGCAACGGACAGATGTCATAGAACAGGATGCCCGGCTTGGGAAAATCGGGGATATTACGGATGTGGTCCTTGAGGTTCATGGCGGGACTCCCGTGGCGGTTCGGGGACAGGGCAAAACGGCCCGGCATCCTAGCCACCGTCCCGGAGCGGCGCAACGGCCGTGGCGGGAGCGTGGTCGGATCGCGGTTCACCGGAAACAACCCGCACCACAAAGCCACGGAGGCCTGGCGGCGCCGTTGCCTGGCCATCCGTTGCCTGGCCATCCGTTGCCTGGCCATCAGGAGCGACAGGGCGGTGTCCAGGGCCTCGGATAACCACCGGGGGTTCCTTTTCCCGGCACTCCCGTTTCAGCTACAGGCCACGCAACCAGCGCGGTCGCAGCGTCTCGGCGTTTGCCGCGATGGCGGCATCAATCACGGTCAGCAGCCGGGCGCGGTCCTTGGGCAGGGTGCCGGCCAGCGGCAGGGCGTTGCTGGCATGGTTGGAGCGAAAGATCACCGGGGTCGGTGGCGCGAGGCATTCGACCAGCCGCCGCAGCTCCTGGAGGGTGTCGCGGTCGCAGGCCGGCTCGAACGGTTGCCCCATCCGTTGGGCGTGGCGGTCGAAGAAGCCGGCTGCGACCTCGGGAGCCAGCATCAGGTGCAGGGTCGACAGATAGGTGGGCGGCTGCCGGTTGATCAGCGCGGCGGTGGCCTCGATATGCTCCTGCCCGTGGGCGCGCCCGCCGAGACCCAGGATGACCGTTGCGGATACCTTGAGCCCGCTCTCCCGGGAGCGGGCGAGTGCCGCCTCCATCTGCCGCGCCGGACCCTTGCCCACCGCCTGCAACAGGCGGTCCAGGCCGGTCTCGATCCCGAGATAAACCAGCGTGAAACCGGCACGACGAAGAGTCCCGATCTCGTCCGCGCTCCGAGCCAGCAGGTTGAACGGCGTGGCGTAGGCGGTGATGCGCTGGAGCCCGGCGAAACGGTCCTTCAGCCGTGCCGAAAGCGCGAGCAGCGTTTCAGTGGGCAGGCCATAGGCGTCGCCATCGGCCAGGAACACCCGATGCGCCTGCGGCCAGACCCGTGCCGCCCGATCGATGTCGGCGAACACCGCGTCCAGCGGACGTTCGGTATAGACCTTGGTCTTGTACATCGAACAAAAAGTGCAACGGTTGAACCGGCAGCCCAACGTCGCCTGAATGATCAGGTTATCGCCCTCGGAAGGCGGTCGCCACAGCGGCAGGTCATAATCGGGCATGGTGATCCGATGTTCCGTGACGGTCCCGCCGGACTTGCCGGAAACCGGAACGGTTGCCCGGCCATCCGGGGATTTCCGGGAAAAGTGACGACCTCCGACCGGTGCCGGTCGGAGGTCGTCAAGAGGACAGGATGGAAGTGCTTGGATACCCCCGACCATAGACTTGGCCGCGGCTGCGGCCAAGTCATAATTTCGGTTGGGTGCCGAGGCCGGTGCCAGGCCCGGGTGGCTCAGCGGCGACGGGCCAGGCGGGCCAGGGACGCAGCCCGGGTGTCGGCCGGGGCGGAGGCACGTTGCAGAGTGGCCGGCGGTTGCCGCGCCGGTCGTTCCGGTTGCGGTGGCGCGGCAGCGGCCGTCCCGGGCGGATTGGGGGTCGGGTTGGCGGGCCGCCGGAGTGTCTCCAGGATACGGTTGGCGAACGACCAGTTGAGCAGCCGGTCGACGAGCTGGGTGACGTGGTCGGCCCGCCGGTTCTGGGTGTCAAGATAGTAGGCGTGCTCCCAGACATCGATGGTCAGCAGCGGCGTCACCCCGGGGACCTGGATCGGGGTTTCGGCGTTGGCGGTCCGGCGGATGGTCAAGCCGGTGCCGTCACCCTCGGCGCACAGCCAGACCCAGCCGCTGCCGAACTGGCTGATGGCGGCGGCGATCAGGCGCTCGCGGAAGGCGGGGTAGCCGCCGAAACTCCGGTCGATGGCCGCGGCGATGATGCCGCCCGGTCGGCCGCCGCCGCCGGGCGTCAGGTTGCGCCAGTAAAAGCTGTGGTTCCAGACCTGCGCGGCGTTGTTGAACAGGCCGGCGCGGGCGGGGTCGCCGGCGCTGTTGCGGATGATCGTGACCAGCGGTTCGGCGCCGGGGGGCCGGGCGGCCAACAGCCGGTTGAGGGCGGCGACATAGCCGGCATGGTGGCGGCGATAGTGGAAATACACCGTCCGCGCCGAAATTGCCGGCGCCAGCGCCCCCTCGGCGTAGGGCAGGGCGGGCAGCACGAAGGGGTGGCGCGGACCATGGCCAAGGTCGGGCAATGCCGGGAAGCCGGCCTCGGACGACGCCGGGTTCGCTCTCGGGGCGACGCGGCGCGTCGGTTCGGCGGCGGCGGCGGATCTCGGCAGCATCGGGCAGTCTCCGGGGACGGGGCAGCGGGGGCAGGGCCAGAACCACCCTGCTCCCAGGCGGAGAATACTTCATCGGCTCCGATAATGCATTGCAGTCTGCCGCGGGCAACCGGTCAATCTGCCGGGGTGTCAATTGAACAGGCACTAACCGGCGCCGCTTCCGGGCGGCGACCCGGGATTTGCGGCGTCAGGTGGGGCTGCCGGGAAACTGGCGGTGACGGTGGTGCCGTGACCGACCGTGCTGTCAACCCGGAGGCTTCCGCCGTGCAACTCGACCAGGCCCTTGACCAAAGCGAGGCCAAGCCCGGTTCCGCCGGTGGATCGCGAGTACCTGTTATCAATCTGCTCGAAAGGCAGCAAGACACGGTCGATCTGGTCGGACGGGATTCCGACCCCGGTATCGCTGACCGCGATCTCGAAGCCGCCGCAGCCGGTCGGGTGGGCGGACAGGGCGATGCTGCCGCCTTCAGGGGTGAATTTGAGGGCGTTTGACAGCAGGTTGGTGATGATCTGCTTGACCGCGCGCTCGTCCGCCCGGGTCTCGGGCAGCGGATCGGGAGCCGAGAGAGTGATGCTGACCCCCTGGCTGCGACTGAGTTCGCGCATCATGCTCAGGCTGGAATGGAGCGTCTGGCGCAGGTCGAAGCGGTCGATCATCACCGCCATCCGTCCGGCCTCGATTTTCGAAAGGTCAAGGATGTTGTTGACCAGATCCAGCAGGTGCTGGCCGCTCTCGCGGATTTCCCCGGCATAGCCGGCATAGGCTTCGATCGCCTGACGGTCCTCGCCGAACGACTGGTTGGCGATGATTTCGGCGAAGCCGATGATCGCGTTGAACGGGGTGCGCAGTTCGTGACTCATCTTGGCCAGGAACAGCGACTTGATTTCGCTGGTGCGCTCCGCCGCGGCCTTGGCCGCCTTCAGTTCATTTTCCCGCGCCTTGCGTTCGGTGATGTCGGCGTAGGTGGTGACGAAACCACCGTGGGCGGTGGGCATCCGCCGCGCCTCGATCACGGTGCCGTCGGCGCGGGTGCGTTCGAAATGATAGGGCTGGAGCCGCTGGGCGACCTGGAGCCGCTCGACCACCTGTTCCTCGACGCAGCCGAGGCCGAATTCGCCGCGCTCGGCGACGTGGCGCAGGAACGCCTCGAAGGACGTACCCAGCGGGAACTCGGCCTCCGGGATGTCGAGCAACTGATAATAGCTGCGGTTGGCGGCAATCAGGCGGAAATTATGGTCGAACATGGCAATGCCGTGGTCGACGCTCTGGAGCGTCGCCTCAAGCACATCGGTCTTTTGTCTCAACGCCAGTTCGGCGTTCCGTCGCACCGTGATGTCGGTATAGGTGGTCAGACGGCTGCCATCGGGCATTTGGACCCCCAGCACCTCGAGGGCGGTGCCGTTGGGCAGCACCCGCTCTCCCACATGGTCGTCGAGGGCCGATCGCGTGGCCAGGTGGTGGGCGACGGTTTCGGAAATGCCTTCGGAACCGTAGTCGCCCCGGGCCGCCCGCCACGCCAGAATGTCCGCGAGCGGCACGCCGACCCGCCCGAACACCGGCGGCAGGTCCAGGAGCGCCAGCCAGTTCCGGTTCCACAGCACCAGCCGCTGGTCGGCGTCAAACACGCACAGGCCCTGGACGATGTTTTCGACCGTGGTGCGCAGCACCAGCGCCTGACGGGCGACCTCGAACTGCTGTTGCTTGAGGTAGGTGATGTCGGTGCGGATATGGACCCGGCCACCGTCGTTGGTGGGAAACGCCCGGGTCAGCACCCATCCGCCGGTGGATAACTCCTGCTCCACCGCGTCGGTGGTCGGATGGCGGTGCTGATCGAGTCGGGTCCTGATCCAGCCTTCCGGGTCATCCCGGGCGGCCTTGACGAAACCGCTGTTCACCGCCGCCGACAGCAGGGTCCGGTAGGGCAGGCCCGGGGCCACCAGATCGCCCACCGGCCCAAGCAACTTGCGGTAGCGGTTGTTGAACAGCACGACACGTTCGTCCGGGGCGAACAGCACGAAGCCTTCGGTCATGCTTTCGATGGCGTTAGCCAGCTGGTGACGGGCGGCGATGGCTGCCGCTTCGTTGGCCTGAAGAGCCCGGGCGGCCGCCTCCAGGCGCGCGAGGTGGCGCGCGACGGCGATGGCGAACGCGATCATCGCGGCATTGGTCACCAATGCCGCCAGAATCTGGCCGACCCGGTAATCCTGTTGACCGCGCCACAGGTTCAACCCAAGGAAAACATCGACGCCCAGCAGGATCAGGATGCTGTACGCCACAAGCCGGGGCCGGTTTCCTTTCCGTTCGAGCGTGTCGTCCGCCATGACCCGAACCCCGTTGGCGGCTGGTTCCCCCCGCGCGCCTTCTCGTGTTGATGCTGCGATCCGATCTCGCGGCGAAGACCCGACGCGCCCGCCGGTTCAGGCCGCACCGCACTACCGCACCGCACTATAGAGCAGAAAAGAGCCGGGCGCGAAGAGGTGGAAAGTCGTCGGTCCACCGGCGCCGGTGTATTTTTTTTCCGGTTCCCCGCGCCGAAGGTCGCAACCACCTTTCGGCCCGGGGCCGGCAAGCGGGTTGACGCCCCGGTATCGTCCCGTGTACCAACCGCGGGACCAAGCGGGTGCCGATCGGGATTGCCAACAGTGCGGTGGTCGGGGTCGCGGCCGATGCCGGCCTTCGGACGGGGTCCCGTCGATGACCTCTTTTTTCGCCCTGATTTTTTATGGAGACGCGACGTGGCCCGAAAGAAGCCGACCGACAGTGCGTTCGTGTTGTTCGATGTTGTCTATGAAGACGGCGCCCGCACCTCGAACCGGAAAGTGCCCAGCCAGCTTCTGGGGGGGCTGGACGGAGATGCTCCCGCCCGCGACGTTATCGAAGAGCAGGATCACAAGATCGCAGAGATGTCAGGAATGCGGCGCGGACCGATCAAGTCAATCACCCGATCACCCGGCCAGTAAATCCCGGGTCCGCTGCACGTCAGGTACCGGGACTGAAGGCGAACCCCAGGGTCCAGGGAGTGTTGCTCCCTGGACCCTGGGGGCGTCAGGTCTTGATCAGATGGCTCTCAGATCATCGGCGGACGACTTGCCCTTCTTCGGGTCATGCCGGAGTTCGTAGGAAACCCGTTGGCCTTCATTCAAGGTCCGGATGCCAGCCCGCTCTACGGCCGAAATATGTACGAAAACGTCGGCACCGCCTTCATCGGGGGCGATGAAGCCGAAACCCTTGGTGCTATTGAACCACTTCACGGTGCCAGACGGCATCCTATTCTCCAAATGTTACAAGCTGCACGATACCAGATGTATCGCATGTCAGCTTCAGGTGATCGTCTTGCGACGAAAAGGCACAGGCACTGCTCTTCCCTGGCCGCCGGCTCGTTCAAGACGTCGATCCGCAGGGCCAACATTCCTGACTTTCGGTATTGTGCCACGAAAGTCTGGCCAAGGAAACCCTGTCGTCAGCGATTCTGATCATGAGCCGGTGCGGCGCAAATACCGCGCCCGGACCCCCCGACGCTTTGCGGTTGAATTGGAAAGCGAAAAAAATCAGGCTGTTATCTCTATGCCTGGGCGTCGCCGGGGCGCTCGGCGCCGAGGGCCGCAGGGTCGTGTCCCTGACCGGCCGGATTGAGAACCGGAATTCGGGGTCTGAGCTGCGGTTGGCGCTGGCCGGCGGTTTGGTGTATCAAAGCGTCGACCGCGGTGGTGCCGGCGGGCGGCGGGAAACTCGGGAAGCAATCAGGACAGGAAGGGTGAGGGCGCGATGAAGGTCCGGCTGGGGCTGTTCACCTCCTTGATGATCGCCGTGTTGATCACCTTCGGTTGTGGGCCGGCGAGGGCTGTTCCGCCACCCGTGCAGGTGGCCATGGGCATACTGCCCCAGAGCAGCCCGCTGATGGTGGTCGGCACCGTGTTTCAGGATTGCAGCGACTGTCCCGAAATGGTGGTGATGCCCCAAGGGACTTATGTCATGGGGGCGCCGCCCGGCGAGGAGGAGCAGGAAGGGGTGCCGGTGCGGCTGCGTGGACGCGCCATGCCCCAGCACAAGGTGATCATCTCGGATGCGTTCGCGGTCAGCCGCTACGAAATTACGGTGGGCGAGTTCGCACGTTTTGTTACCGCCACCGGGCGCCGGATGGACGGCTGTTGGGTGTCGGTTAATGGCGACTGGAAATTGCTGGAAGACCGCGACTGGCGGTTGCCCGGCTATGGCCAGACCGATCGCGACCCGGCGGTTTGTGTGTCGTGGGAGGATGCCAGGGCCTATGTCGACTGGCTGAGCGGCGCCATGAAGCAGCAGTACCGGCTGCTGTCGGAGGCGGAATGGGAGTTCGTGGCCCGGACCGGCACCACCACCGCCCGGCCGTGGGGGGCGGCCATCGGCCGCAACTTTACCAGCTGCGCCGGTTGCGGCAGCCGTTGGGACAGCCAGCGGCCGGCGCCGACCGGTTCGTTTTCGGTGAACCGCTTCGGCCTTTACGATATGCTGGGCAATGTTGCGGAATGGGTCGACGACTGCTGGCACGAAAGCTATCAGGGCGCACCCCGGGACGGCTCTTCGTGGACCGGCGGCGAGTGCGAATTCCGTGTGTTTCGTGGGGGTTCCTGGATGGATCCGCCACGGGTCATCCGGTCGGCCCAGCGTGACCGCGACATCCCGCAACTGCGCAGCGCATTCCTGGGCTTTCGGATCGCCCGGACCATTGAGCCGTGAGTGCCGCGGCTGAGAAGGGTCGTTGGCCCGGACCCGGCCGGGACAGAGGCGCGGTAACCCGAGCAAGGTAAAGATGACTCCAGACCGGATGCAGCGTTTTCAGAAAGACCGTCTGGCCCGTGGCAGCCGGCATCCGTTGTTTTTGATCTTTGTCACGTTGACCGCGGCGCTGACCGGGATCATGACCTTTGGTCTGGTGTACTGGCATGACCTTTCGGAGGCGGCGTTCGATCGCGAACAGCTTCGAACCTGCGCCAATGCCTGGGAACTGGCGAAGACCGCGACCGCCACGCGGCTGTGGGCCTTGGCCCGGCTGGCCGGGATTGAGGATCAGGTGCTGCCCCTGTTTGCCGCCGGCCAGCGGGAGCGGTTGGCGGCGGTGATGGCGCCCTGGTTCCAGACTCTGCGGAACACCCGGCAACTGACCCGGCTGGATTTCATTCAGGCCGACCGGCGGGTGCTGCTGCGGATGGAGGCGCCAGAGGACTTTGGGGATGTGGTTGACGGTGCGCCGCTGCTGGCGGCCGAACGCAGCCATGTGGCCAGTTCCGGACTGGTGGCGGGGGCCGGCGGGGTCGGGTTCGAGCTGGTGGTGCCGTTGCTGCAAGGAGGGGCGATCACCGGCTTTCTCGATCTCGGGGCCGACCTTGACGCCGTGCTCGGGGAATTGGGAACGGCGGTTGAGGCGGATTTCGTGTTGCTTGTTGACAAGGGGCTGGCCGATTTCCGGGCGGCTCCGGGGGCGGCTCCGGGGGCGGTTCGCCCACCCTGGCGGCCGGCCGGCTGGGACCGGTTCGCCGATCTGGTGGTGGCCGCCGAGTCGCGGCCCGGTCTGGCCGAGGGGCTGGTGCCGGGACCGGCGGATCGCATGACCCGGGGGGAACGGTCGTTGACGGTGGTGTCGGTGCCGGTTGCCGAGGCCGGCGGGCGGCCGATCGGGCGGCTCGACGGGATTCTGGACGACGGCGGGCGTCGGCGGATGGGCTGGATCGCTCTGGCGACCTTCGTCGGCGCGGTGCTGGCGGCGGCCGGACTGGCGGTGGTCGCCTGCCATGTGCTGCTCTACCGGGTTCAACCGTCGCTGGGACTGAGCGGCCGGCAGAGGCACGACATGGAACTGGTCTCGATGCGCGACGGCCTGACCGGCCTTTATAACCGGAGTGCCCTGGAGTCGCTGCTGGCCAGGGAACTGGCCCATGTTCGGGAGGCCGGCCTGCCGCTGGCGGTGATGATCGTCGCCCTTGATGACTATCGGCTGCTCCTGGAGACCAAAGAGCGCGGCATCGCCGACAAGGTGGCGCTGGCGGTGGCCGACAGCCTTCAGCATCAACTCCGGTTGGGCGATCTGGCGGTACGCAATGGCGGGGACGGTTTCATCCTGGTGGTCCAGCGGGTGGGTGGCATGTTGGCCCGGGATGTGGCGGAACGCCTGCGGCGGGCGATTTCCGGCACTCGAGTCGAAACCGGTTCCGGGTTGCTGCCGCTCAGCGCCTGCCTCGGCATTGCCTGCTACCCGGAAAGCGGCACGGTTTCGGCCGAGTTGATCGGCGCCGCCGAACAGGCGCTGGCCCTGGCCAGGGGGCAGGGGCGCAATCAGATCCGCATGGCCGAGGTCTGATCGAAGGGCCGGGATCGCGGGGATTCCGGGGCCGCTATTGAAGCGTGCAGGGCGTTTCCACGGGCGCCGGCGTTGCCGGCGGCGCGCTCGGCAACCAGACCGTGACGGTGGTTCCGACTCCGAGCCTGCTTTCGATGTTGAGGGAACCGCCGTGAAGATTGACCAGCCCCTGGACCAGCGACAGGCCAAGGCCGGTGCCGCCCTTGGTGCGGGTGTAGCGGTTGTCGATCTGTTCGAACGGCTTGGCCACCCGGGCGATCTGGTCTTCGGGAATGCCGATGCCGGTGTCGGAAACCTGGATGTTGACACCGTCTTTCATGGCCAGGGCGGCGAGGGCAATCCGCCCGCCGGCGGGCGTGAATTTGATGGCATTGGAAGAAAGATTGAACAGAATTTGTTTGATCGCCCGTTCGTCGGCCCACAGCACCAGCGAGTCGGCGATCGGCTCGATGGCCAGACCCAGGCGGTGCTTTTGTGCGGTTTCCTGAATCAGGCGGGTCACGTCCCGAAAAATACAGGAGACCGGCAGTGAGCGGAATTCCAGCTCCATCTTACCGGCTTCGATTTTCGAAATATCAAGAATATCATTAATCAAATTCAACAAATGCTGCCCGCTGCGATGGATGTATCCGGCATACTCGGAGTAATGAGGATGGCCGGTGGGGCCGAACATCTGGGATTGGATCACCTCGGAAAAGGCCAGGATCGAGTTCAAGGGCGTGCGCAACTCATGGCTCATCGCCGCGAGGAAACGCGATTTGGCGTTGTTGGCCCGGTCGGCCGCTTCCTTGGCGTCCGTCAGGGCCTCTTCCAGACGTTTGCGGTCGGTCAGGTCAAAGATGGTTTCGATGGCGCCGACGATCAGCCCCTTGGAGTCGCAGACCACCGAGGCCGCTCCGCGCAGAAAAACCGGGTTGCCGTCCGAACGTGGCACCGGCTCTTCGGCGACGATGGTGTCGCCGTGCACTTCAATATCCGGGTAATATTCGACGACAAAATCATCCGGTCTTAGCATCAGGTCAGCCAGAATCGGGCGACGATTGCCATAGAACGGCAGGGCATATTCAAAATTTCCCTTGCCGATCATGTCTGCCGCCGGGACTCCGGTCATTTGCTCCATCGCCCGGTTCCAATGCTGAACCCGTCCCCGCTGGTCGATCACCATGGTTGCTTCGGGCAGTAGATCGATGATGGTTTTCAGGTATTGTTCCGATTCCTTGATCGCCTCCTCGCTTCGTTTGATATCGGTGGTGAGGCTGACGGTGGCGCGTTGGAATTGATGGCGATAGTTATAAAGCTCAAGAAAAATATGAACTTTGGTGTTCAGGATAACCGGCTCGATCGGCTTTTCAATGTAGTCGACCGCGCCGGCCAGGTAGCCCCGGCGGCGGTGGGTCTCGTCAGCATACGCGGCGGTCAGAAAGATGACCGGGACATTGCGGGTCAGCGGTGCCCCCCGCATCAACTCCGCGACTTCGTAGCCATTCATGACCGGCATGTTGACATCGACCAGGGCCAGGGCGAAATCATGATCAAGGGCCAGCCCGAGGGCGGCGTTCCCCGAGGTGGCCTCGAACACGTCGGCGTCGTGGTGTTCGAGCAATCGGCGCAAGGCCAGCAAATTGGCTGGTTGGTCGTCGACGATCAGAATTTGGGGGCGCGTGGCGCTCTCGGAGTTCATTGGCAACACGTCCCAGCGGGGGGCGAAATCTGAAGGTCTGTGTCGCTCCGGAACGCGAGAGGGAGCGGCGGTAAAGGGTGAGCATGCAGCTATAGTTCAGGGACATTTAGACGTTGCGCCGATGGCGTCAAGGGTTACGCCGCAGCCCGCCCCGATGACGGGTCATAAAGGCAACGTTCCGTGCCTTTTTACCTCAATTGCCGGCGGTTGTTTCCGACGTCGGGTCTTCGGCCGGTCGGGCCGGGACTGCTTCAGTTTTCCGTGGCGAAGCCTGACAATGTCCGGACCGGCGAATCGGGTTTGCCGGTCGGGTTTGCCGATGGTGCCGACCGGCCGGCCCGTGTCATGCTGGAAACCGGCGGGTCCGGCAGAGACAGCGAAGCCGGGCCGGTGTCTTCAACCCCGGTTTTCTCAACCAAGGAGTGGGAAATGGCCAGGATAACGATCGTGTATCACAGCGGTTATGGACATACCCTGAAGCAAGCCGAAGCGGTACGGGCCGGCGCCGGCTCGGTCCCAGGGGCGGAGACGGTGCTGATTGCCGTCGATGCCGAGGGCAACCTGCCCGAGGGCGGCTGGGAAGCCCTGGCGGCTGCCGACGCCATCGTGTTCGGCGCCCCCACCTACATGGGCGGGCCGTCGTGGCAGTTTAAAAAATTTGCCGATGCCAGTTCCAAACCGTGGTTCAGCCAGGCCTGGAAGGACAAGATTGGCGCGGGCTTCACCAACTCGGCTTCGCTGAACGGCGACAAGCTGGCAACGCTCCATTACTTTTTCACTCTGGCCATGCAGCATAGCATGATCTGGATCGGCACCGGCCTGATGCCGTCCAACCGGAAGGCGGCGCAGCGCAACGATGTGAACTATTTGGCATCATTCTCGGGGGCGATGGCGCAGTCGCCGTCCGACGCCTCGCCCGACGAGGGACCGCTGCCGGGAGACCTGGAAACCGCAAACCTGTTCGGACAGCGGGTTGCCGGCTACGCGGTTAAAACCAAGGGTTGATTTCCCGGGGTCCGTCAGCCGATCCCCGCGACGGCTGACGGCGGCGAGGATACCGGCGGGCGGGGCGGGTTCGGGGGGCCGGGAAGAGTTCGCTCCCCGAGCCGAACGCCGGCGGTGACGGTCGTGTAGCGCGGCAACTGGTTTGGCAGTAAAACGCACTTGGTCTGGCAGCGCCGACGGCGCACAAACTCGAGTCTCGAGGCCCCGAGCGACCCCGTGATCGCTGATCACGGCAGGGTCAGTGACCGCAGGACGCCCGCGTCGAACGTTTTCGGGTGGGACGGGCGAACCGGGAACGATGAGCAGTCCGGCTTGCCGCCATACGCCATGCGCTGCACGGCGACAAATCGCGCGGTCCTCTGGATATCGGTTAGGTCGTTGGGGTGTGCCGCGCGCAGTCGCCGGAAATCGTCGCGGCTGACCAGTTGCAACCGCATTTCACTGAGCAGCGCCTCGGGGTGGTGGCGGACCACCCGGAACTGTTTGTCCCCAGAGACTCCAACGCTGGCAAACGGGGCGATTGACCGCGACGCCCGTCCGCCTTATGGTGCGTCCGACGGCGGCGCCAGCCTTCACCGCGGATTTGTGCGTGTGTGGTTGCTTGCTTCCGTGATCCCGTAGCTCAGCCGGTAGAGCACTTGACTTTTAATCAAGTGGCCCTGGGTTCGAATCCCAGCGGGATCACCAAACTTTCCTTGCAAAATCAACGAGTTAGCAGCACAACCCGCCCCAGCGGGCAATGCTGCTTTTACGTGTGCGCAGAAACTAACCCCTTGATCCTCAACGGTTTTGGTGTTATTCCACATAGTCTCCACGCTATCGGAAGTAAGCGATCCGACACATAATGGACACGCGCGGTTCGCAAAATGGGCTCCCATATCGATAAAGAACGGAAAATCTGTGATGGGCGTGTCACGCTTTATCAGCGGACAGATGTCCAAAAAGCCACTTGGCATTGTCGAATAGCCTTTCCAAAACAGCCACACATCCGCCAATCGCTTCTGACCACCAATGAAAAAGAAGCGGAACGAATGGCGGAAAAACTATACCGCGATCTGCTCTACCGCTACGAACGAGGTCTCCCGCTCAAACGGGTTTCGTTCGAGGAAGTGGCGGCGGCATACTTCGTCCACCTCGAAGATGAGGTCAGCCGTGGCATCACCAAGCCCGAACGGCTAACCACCAACCGCATCATGAGCCGGTATTGCTTGGAATATTTCAAGGGTCGGCCAATCGATACCATCACTTCTGCCGATATCAATAAGTTTCGAGAGTGGCGTCGAAAATACTGGACGACAGGCCCCGGCAGCAAAGTCCAGGAATATACCTACCAGCGACAGGGAAAAACCGTCGTATCGAAAAAACCGCCAGCCAAAGAACCTGCACTCAGTACCAGCAACAGCGAGAATGTCCTGTTGCGCGCGGTGTTCAACTATGCTGCCGCCAATGACTGGATTACAAAAGCGCAAATCCCTGTCATCGAGTTGAAGACACCTGCGGCCAAAAAGTCCAGAGATGCGCACCGTCGGCCTGGGCTTGATCGTAAAGAGGTGAAAAAACTTCTGGCAATTGCCGTAGCGCGATATCAAGAGGCCCCAGATGAACGCCTCAAACATCAGCGGTTTTTGCTTTATTGCTTTGTGGGAATGATGGCCTTTGGCGGAATGCGGCCATTTGAGTGTATGAATTTGAGATGGAAGGATATTGATGTCACCTCAAGAGAGGGATCCGCAATGGATAGTTATGCCAAAGTTTATGTCAGCGGGAAAAACAAAGCGCGCTGGCTCATACCGCTTGAAGGCTTCAGTGGGATATTATACCTGCTGACAGGCTATACCGTTGACCTACTGAAGAAGCGAGAGCCTGGGTTCAAATGGCAGCTCGATACAGATGATCGAATGATCTTCTGTGATCTCGACGGAAATACAATCAAGAGTTTGGCAGCTGGATTTAGAAACTTGCTGGAAGAAGCTGGCCTCTATATCGACCCTGAGACTGGAAAGCCCCGAGATTCCTATTGCTTGCGCCACTATTATGCCACGGAACGCCTGTTGGCTGGGGTTTCCGTGTATACGCTGGCGGAAAATATGGGAACCAGTGTCGCCATGATTGAGCGCCATTACGGCCACTTGAAGCCGGAGATGGCGGCAGCCGAACTCACCAAAGAGAACATGGCTTGACCGTGTTCGGGGCTATGGTCGCAGAACGACCGGCCGCTTCGAGTCGGCCGGTCGGTCAGTGTTGAGGGATCATTTCAGGGACTTCGGCGCCTTGTTGGCGGCCGCGGTGATCAGTTTCAGCGACCGCTTCCGGCCATCGCTGGCAGCCTTCAACGCGACATCCAACTCACCCGCCATCACCGCCTTCCGAACGGTCTGGAGGGTCGGAACCAACTTGTCCATGGTGCCGACCACGATGCTGGCCTTGCCTCCGACCGAGATCGGCTTGTTGGCGAAGCGGAGTTCGACCATCACCCTGTCGGCACCGGCAACGTACCACATGCGCCGCAGCGCCTTCGCCACTTTCCGCCGCTCCTTGGTACCGGTCGCCTTGTCGGTCTCGACCCACTTCTCGACGGTGATGGTGTAGGTTTCGCCCTTGATCTCGGCGGTGGCGGCGTTGATCTGGTGATCAAGGGCGGCGACCATCTTGCGTCGAAGCGCGATCTTCGGGTCGGCGTTTTCGGTACGCTTGGTGCTGTCCGACAGCGTGAGAGATTCGAGGATGCTCATGGCGATGTTCTCCATAGGTTCTTGATATCGTGAGCCTATGGATGGGTGGATGGCGGTCAACAGAAGATCGACCACCGTTTCAGATTGTTGGGTGCCCTCGGCGCCATAATGTTCCTTCCCTTTGCGGAAAACGTATAGGGCATGCTCGGCATGTCGTTGGACGTCCTGACCGTAGGGATCAGCGCGGGCATCATTATGATCCCCAAGGATGCCCGCCCATGTTCCCCATGTGCGGCACCGCTGCCAACATGCCGGAAACGGTCTCGACGCTGGACGGGCACGGCAGGCGCTACCGTGAACGCGAGCGTCATGCACCGGCTTGCGCATCATCCGAAACCGGCTTCTTCCTCCTGTTCGGTCCTTTTCTGATGCTTACGGCCCTGATCGCCTCCCACAATCGATCAGCCAGTTCCTCGTAAAGGGCGGAATGCAGGTGTTCCTTTGCCCTGATTGCTTCCCAGCATTTTAGGTCCAATCGAGTGTATAGGCCCATCATCACCGCCAAATTTGGTTCATGACCTGATGATTTAATCCAAGAATATAGTCGATCCGATCTGCCAAGCCATTCTCTGGAAAATTCATTACCAGACTCGACCAAGCCATGAATTTTCAACTCGTCATAGATTTCGTAGAGCAGTTCGTTCAAGTCCTTCATGGTTATCACCTCCCGGCTTTGATGTCTGCCAAGTCCTTCTGGCGCTTCACCATCTGATCACGGGCCTTATCAACTCCTACCTGTTTTTTCTGGATTTTGGCCGCCTTCATGGTATCGTCAGCGCGCTTGGCAATGGCATCAGCGCCGCTGCTCAAGACCTCTTCAAATTGTGGAAATATCTCATTTATCTTCATTTATTTGCACCTCAAATAATATTGTTTTGGGAGGGACCAGCTATGGGTTTCTTCGCTCGCAACCTCATCCTTGATCGCCTGCATCTCATCGCCACTCAATCCCCTTGATACAACCGGTTTTAGGTCATGGAACTTTTGTCGTTTCTTTTGGCTAATAGATTGCTGGATGCGATCAAATTCGGCTTTCAATTCCCGATAAAATATCGAGATGCTCATGTTTTTGTCCAATTCCATTCCGCAACCCCGCTACCCGTGTGTCCCTGGTATTTATCCGCCTTAATCAAAAGCCTCGAAGCTGCCGACAGTTGAATTGAATAATCATGATTTGGCAACTATAAATAGTGATCCAGCGCTACCAATCTAGTATAAATAGATATGTGGGGAGCGTTATTGAGGTGGCTCTCAATGATATCAGTATTCTGCGACCGCTGTGCTCCCCACTTTATATCAATTGTCGCAGAAAGAGTCGCAGTAAGTATTTTCAATATATTTTGAGGTATGTGGCGGCTCCTTCTTAGCAGGGAGTTATTTCTATGATTATTCACTATGTTGACGGCGTATGCGGGAGTTATAAAACAACCCACGCCCTTGAATTCGCGGTTAAAGCCGCAACCAAAATACGCCAGCCCATCCTGTTCGTGCAACCAACCACCATGTTGATAACCCAGAGTGTCGATGTCGTCAATAAGATGTCGTCGAAAGTCGTTGCAAAACGATTTGATAGCAGTGTCTGCGCTGGTTCAGTATTTTCCGATCTTCACGAGTTTATGACCGAATGGGATATCGATGATGATGGCGGATGTATCGTATTCATCACCCACAAATGCTTGTGGGAAATGCCGTGGTTTCCGAACCGGTCAAAGTGGAACTTGATTATCGACGAAATCCCGGATGTGGATTTCGAGTATCATTTGAATCTGCCAGATACCGCTGACTTTGCCCTGCAATCCGTGCTACAAGCGAACGAGTGCGGCCTGAACGCCATGCTGAAACTGACCGCCCGGCCGGAGAAGCGGAGTCAGGTCCAGCATTGGGCTCGCAATCCGGGCGCCGACGATCTGATCAAAGTGGTGCAGCCATTGTTTCGCGAACTGACCAGTCAGCATTCCAACGTGTTCGTCACCAGGGCATCGTGGCAGCGCCTTGGATGGGAGGGGCATGGACAGGTGGCCGTGCATGGCTGGCGCTCGCCGTCCGTCTGCGATGGCTGGTGCTCTGTCAGGATAATGGGGGCCTTCTTCACGGACAGCCTTTTGCACATGATTTGGTTGAACATGGATGTTGAATTTCGCGAAGATAATAGGATAAAGGTTTTGGCACAACGCCATAATTCCGATATCGGTAAGCGGGTTTCAATTCATTATTTTTCCGAGAAATCCTGGAGCAAGAAAGTTCGTGATAAGATAGCCAACGATGACGATCCGCTGGTGCATATCAAGCCGATTATTACTGGCCTGTGGGGCGATAATGAATTTCTATGGTCCGCAAATAAGGAGGCTCTTCCTGTGTTCCGGGGTGCTGGTTTGATGGTCAGCCGACCAAGGTTGCCACGAGGGCGCCGAGCAGTGCCTTTCCTCTTTTGCGAGCATTGTGGACGAATTGAAAGAAGGCAAGGTAGAT
>Ga0302320_10010014_pt1 | contig 20293 bp, 14 predicted proteins | sample Bog_T0_3_FD_202130 | JGI IMG/M metagenome (GOLD analysis project Ga0302320, IMG submission 202130) | Peat permafrost microbial communities from Stordalen Mire near Abisko, Sweden - Bog_T0_3 | ecosystem: Environmental > Terrestrial > Soil > Wetlands > Peat | place: Sweden: Abisko, Stordalen Mire...
CCAGGCTGGACCAATCCAACGAACCAACATCACTCGTCTGCGGTTCCGCATTATCAGTTTTGTACGACTCTGACTCTTCTTCCAAGCCCCGCGCATTTTTCATTGAATGTCGCCGGGAGACTGTTTTCGAGGCCTGCATCTTGATCAATTCCCAGTGTAAGTTTTCCTCTCTGCTTCGTTGGCTGCCGGTGGTTGCGGCGGCCGTTGCGCTGTGCGGCCCCTCGCTCGCGGCACAGCAGACGCTCGGCGGCATCACCGGCGAGGTGACTGACTCGTCGGGCGGCATGGTGCCCAACGTGCAAGTGACGCTGTTGGGCGAACAAACCTCGCTCAAGCGCGCGGCCAAGACCAACGGCTCCGGCGAATATACGTTTGTGAATCTGCCCATCGGCACCTACACGCTGACCTATGCAGCCGATGGCTTCGACGCGCAGAAGACCGAGCACATCGCGGTGCAGGCCGACCGTACGGCCACGGTCAATGTCCAGCTCAAAGTGGGCAAAATCAGCGAGACCGTCGAGGTGGAGGCTACGCCTCTGCTCAACGCCGTGGACACCACCAACGGCTACATTCTGGACCATGCGCAGATTGAGTTGGCGCCGCTTTCGACGGGCAGCTTTACCGGCCTGGCAATTCAATCAACCGGCGTGAGCGCCGAGCTGCCGGGCGGCACGGGCGTCAACTCCGGCCTGGGCAATGCGCCGATCTGGGCCAACGGCCAGCGCGATACCTCGAACACGTTTTTGCTGAATGGCGTGGATGCCTCGAACCTCTTCAACGGCAAGAGCACCAGCCAGGTGGCCAGCTTCCGCGTGATCAACAATACCGGCAGCGGCAACTCGACCGCCGGCGGCATCATCCAGAGCAGCGCTTCAATCTATCTCTCCATCGGCAACGCGATTCCCAGCCCCGCGCCGGAGACCATCGAAGAAGTGCGCGTGAATGCTTCGATGTATGACGCGCAGCAAGGCTCCACCGCCGGCGCGCACCTTGACCTGAGCACCAAGTCGGGCGCCAACGCCTTCCACGGCAGTGCTTATCTCCATCGCGGCACCAACTGGCTCAACGCCGCGCCCTTCTTCTTCAACAACGATCCCGATATTCCCGCCAATCAAAAGGTTCCCGAGCTGCATCGCGTCATCGTGGGCGGCACGGGCGGCGGCGCGCTCATCAAAGACAAGCTCTTCGGCTTCATCGCCTATCAGCACCTGCACGTCTCCGATCAAGAGATCGGCTACTCGCGCTTCTCGGTGCCGGTGGGGCTGAACGACGACCGCAGCGCCAACGGACTGGCGAATGTCGCCAATGAAGGCTGGGGAAGCTCTCTGGCCGGCAATGATCTGAATAACAATGCTTTGAACCCCGGCAGCGGCGTCGCCTACAACCTGCTCAACGCGCCGGCCAATGCAGGCGAGCCGGGCAAGTGGCTCATCCCCAATCCCACCGGAGTGGCCAGCGTCGCGCATCCCTACAACGTCTCGCTGCCCGGCACGGCTTACTTCCTCGGCGATCAGGCAGTGGCCGATCTGGATTGGAACGCCAGCCGCAACGACACGCTGGCGCTCAAGTATTATTACCAGCACGACCCCACCACCGCGCCCTACGCCTACTCCAATGTGCCCGGCTGGGCGCAGCATTTGGACGCCGGCAGCCAGGTCTTCTCCATCAACAATGTGAATATCGTCAAGTCGAATCTCAGCGTCACCGAGACGCTCGGCTTTGATCGCGAGAAGATCTACTCCACCAACGAGCAGCCCTTCAGCGCCGCCAGCATGGGCGTGAATAACCTCGGCTCTACGTACTATGCCGGCGTCACCATCGTGGACATCCTCGGCTCCAACACGCCCACTTCGCTGCAAACATTGAACATCGGCCCCGGATCGAATCAAGGCTCGCTCACCGGCGTCTTCCAGAATCGCTGGATGCCTTCGGCGAACGCCATCTGGACCCTCGGCAAGCACACGGTGGCCACGGGCGGAAGTTGGGCGCACACCCAGTTGAATCCCCGCGACCGGCGTCCCGGCGTGGCCGGAACCACCTCCTCGGCGGACTTCAGCCAGTTTGTGCAGGGGCTGGTCACCACCAACGACGACTTCAATGTGACCACCTTCCTGCAAGGCAACGGCGACCGCTACTATCGCACCAACCAGACCGGGCTCTACTTGCAGGACAAGTACCAGGTCTTGCCCAATCTGAGCCTCACGGCCGGCATCCGCTACGACCACAACGGCGCCTTCAGCGAGAAGTACGGCCGCCTCTATAACTTCGACCCCAGCTTGTTCGACGCCGGTACGGCCAATGACCCCTCCAACCCCAGCGGCGTGATTGCCAACAATGGATATGTGATCGCACACGACTCGAACGACACCACTCTCACCGGCCGGCAGTGGGGCATCGCTCCGCGCGTGGGCTTTGCCTGGGCGCCGCAGCACTTTGCCAATAAAATCGTGATCCGCGGCGGCACGGGCATCTATTACGACCGCGGCGAGCTTTTCAGCTACTTCTCTCCCGGCTACGCGGCCGGCCTGGTCGAGGGCGGACCCTTCGGCGTGGCCCAGGCGCCGCCCTTCGTCAACTCCCAGACCTGCAACACCGCCGACCTCAGCTATTACAACGGCTACATTCCCACCTGCGCGCCCACCGACGCCAACCTCTCCATGCCCTGGGGATCGTCGCTCGGTCCCGCGCCCACCGGCAAGGCATCGGACATCACGCAGTATCTGCCCAACGCTTACAACATCCTCAACAACGGCGCCATGCCCTTCAGCATGGGCGTCTACGACCGCAAGAACAAGCTCCCCTACGCCATCGCCTATACCCTCGACGTGCAGTGGCAGCCGCGCAACGATCTCGCCATCGAGATCGGCTATGTGGGCAACCTGGGACGCCACCAGGTGATTCCCACCCCCTTCAACCAGTCGCAGATCGCTAGCCCCACCAATCCCATTCGCGGCCAGAACTACTCCTACGGCTACACCATCCTCGATTCCTCAGGGAACCACATCAACCTGCCCGACGGATCGCCTTACCTGAGCAACTTCGAAGGCGGCAACGTGGATCTGCGCGTTCCCTACATCGGCTATTCGGGCGAGTCCATTGACTACCGCGCCGCCGGCGTCTCCCAGTACAACGCCGCGCAACTGCACATCGACAAGCGGCTCAACCACGGCTTCCAGGTCGGCGCCTCCTACACCTTCTCGCACACCACCGACGAGCAGAGCGGCCTCGGCCTCTTTTACAACGGCGACAACCCGGACAATCTGCGCTCCGGCTACGGGCTGGCCGACTTCGACCGCAAGCACGTGCTCAACTTCACTTACACTTATCAGTTGCGCAGCTTCTACTCGGATGGCTCGCTCAAGGGCGACTTCACCAACGGCTGGAGCCTGAACGGCACCACCATCCTGCAAAGTGGCCAGCCCTTCAGCGTGATTGACTTTACCGGCGCGGTGGGCAGCGTCTTCTATAGCGTCTCGGACGGCATCAACAACCCCATCGTCCCCCTGGCTCCCGGCTGCACGGCCAAGAGCGCCACCACCGGAGCCTCCGGCGCATGGGGAAATCCCGCGCTCAAGGCCGACTGCTTCACCATTCCGCTGCTCAATCCCGGCGACTTCGGCGGGGCAATTCCCGCCAACGATCCCTATGAGACCAACTTCATCTCACACGGGCAGCGCAACATCTTCCGCCAGGCTCCGCAGAAGCGCGCCGACATCTCGCTGGTCAAGGTCACGCCCTTCCAAAACCGCTACAAGCTGCGCTACACGCTCGATGTCTTCAACCTGACCAACACCACCAGCTTCGACGTCACCGGCGATCAGGTCTCGCAGAACGTGGACTACAACGGCTATCCGGTGCAAGGCACAACCCCGGCGCCCAACGGCTGTAATGCCCTGGGCCAGCAAACCAATACTTCGTTCTACAACTGCCCATCGGGATTGGGCTTTACGCTGCACACCATCGGCAGCCCGCGCCAGGTGCAGATGTCGCTCAGGCTGGATTTCTGAGCGGTTTTCAAGGCAGGCCAGGGGCGTTCGTGCAATTCGCGGACGCCCTTTTGCTTTCATATTGCTTTTGGGCTACAATGTAGCTCAGGAGTCTCTCATGCCTGCAAATGCTGTCGTCCGCGCCAGAATCAACGCACATGTAAAGGAAGAGGCCACAGCCATCTATGCCGCCGTCGGACTTACCCTCTCCGACGCCTTTCGCATGATGCTGATGCGAACCGTCGCCGAGCGCGCACTTCCCTTCGATCCGCTCATGCCCAACGCGGAAACTATTGAAGCCATGCTGGCCGCGCGTCGCGGCGAAGTTGTTCATATTGGAAGCATCGACAATCTGCTGGCTGACCTCCATGCGGACGATTAATCGTACGACTCGATTCAAGAAGGATTACAAGCGCGAAGCGAAAGGCCAGCATCGTGCGACGCTGGACAATGATTTGCTGGCGGTTGTTGCCCTGCTGGCCGAGAATATCGCTTTGCCAGATCACTTTCGCGATCACGCTTTGACCGGCGAATGGATCGACCATCGCGACTGTCACATCAAACCCGACCTGATTCTGATCTACCGGATTCCAGATGCAGATAAGCTGGAGTTGGTAAGACTTGGCTCGCACAGCGAGTTGAGTTTGTAATCGCCTGTCCCGATTACTGTCACACCATTCGTCCGCCTTTTCCGCTACAATTCCAACCATGAAGCTAGGCGAATTGGCAACGAGATTAGGCGCGGAGCTGCGCGGAGACGCGGAGCTGGAAGTCACAGGCGTTAAAGGAATTGAAGAGGCCGGACCCACGGAGATTACCTTCGTGGCCAATCCCAAGTACGCGAGTCTGGCGCGCAAGACCCGTGCCGCGGCGGTGCTGGTTGAGCCGGAGTTCCCTCAGATCAGCGCGCCCACGCTGCGCCTCAAAAACCCTTACCTCGGATTTTCGCGCGCGCTGGGACTCTTCTACCAGCCGCCGGTTTATGCGCCGGGGATTCATCCCACAGCGGTGATCGACCCGACGGCGGTCATCGGCGAGGGCGCGCACATCGGAGCTTATGTGGTAATCGGCCCGCGCGTTCGCCTGGGCGCTCACGCCACGCTGCTGCCCCACGTAGTGCTCTATCCGGGTGTCGAGGCAGGCAGCCATTTCTTTGCGCACGCTCATGCCGTGGTGCGGGAGAACTGCATTCTAGGCGACCACGTGACCCTGGAGAACGGCGCCATCATCGGCGCCGACGGCTTTGGCTTCGCCAAAAACGAGCAGGGTCACTGGGAGAAGATTCCGCAGTCCGGGCCGGTGCGCCTGGGCAGTCGCGTGGACGTGCAGGCCAACGCCACCATCGACCGGGCAACGGTAGGCGAGACGCGCATCGGCAACGGCAGCAAGATCGACAATCTCGTGCAGGTGGGCCACGCCTCGCACGTGGGTGAGAATTCCCTCATCTGCGCGCAGACCGGCCTGGCCGGCTCCTCCAATATCGGCAACGACGTGATCCTCACCGGGCAGACCGGCGTCGCCGGCCACTGCACGGTGGGCGACGGCGTCATCCTCACTGCGCAATCGGCGGTCTCGCACGACATTCCGGCAGGTAAAGTCATCTCCGGCTCTCCCGGCTTCGACAACCGCATCTGGCTGCGCGCGGTCACTCTCTTCCAGCGGCTGCCGGAGCTGGCCAAGCGCCTCGACCGCGTCGAAAAGAAGCTGGCGGCGCAGGAGAACGGCGGACCGGCTGACTCCGGCGTTTAAATATCGACTCCCTGCCTCTTCCCTCTTCGGTTTTTGCCGATATGCAGCGCGAGAGGACGAAGATGCGCGGGAGCGCTGCATCCATCTTCAACTGCTGCCCGCTTTTGCGATTGCGAAGGCAGTGGAGAACCGCGCTCGTGGCAGCAAGTTTCATTTTGGTCACTCTGGCCGCCTTCGCGCTGAACTGGCTTCCGCTACTCTGCGCCATCTATCCGCTCCTGGCTCTCATCCTGATTCGAAAGGGCAGCAGATGGGCGGGAATCTCCATCCTCTTCGTCGCTCTGACCGGAATCTGGTTCAATTTGCGCGGCTTGGGGCCATTTGCGCCGGCGCATTCCCTCCCGCCGATTGACAGCACCCTCCAGTTAATGATCTTCTTGGGCGCGGGCGGGTTGCTGCTCTACTTCATCTCGGCAGTGCTGAAGAGGGAGCGGGGCGTCGTGCGCCAACTCGAAAAAATCGCCGCGCTCCACGCCCTGGTCAGCGAAAACTCGCGCGATGCGATCATTCTCGCCGACCTCAGCGGCCACCGCAGCTACGTCTCCTCCGCCGCCGCGGATCTCGGATGGAATCCCGAAGAGTTGCTGACCGAAAGCGGTGTCGAAATGGTCCATCCCGACGACCAGCAGAGAGCGCAGACGATTGCCCGCGAGTTGAATACCGGCTGCCAAGGCGCCATGATCGAGTGTCGTGTGCGGAACCGGAACGGGGAATATATCTGGGTGGAGGCCAGCCTGCGCGTGGTGCGCGATCCCAATACCGGTTCTCCGTCTGGAATTCTCAATGTCGTTCGCGATGTCTCCGAACGCAAGAAGGCTGAACAAAAGCTGCAAGAGGCCTACAACGCCGTCGAGGCCCTGGCCGTGACCGATGCGCTCACCGGATTGGCCAATCGCCGGCGGTTCGACCAGTATCTCTCCACCGAGTGGCGCCGCAGTATGCGCGACCACCAACCGCTCTCCCTGCTGATGCTCGATGTGGACAGATTCAAGTCCTACAACGATACCTATGGCCACCAGCGCGGCGACAACTGTCTCAAGCAGATTGCCGAGGCCTGCATGGATGTCGTCTCGCGCCCCGGAGACCTGGTGGCCCGCTTCGGCGGCGAGGAGTTTGTCGTGATCCTGCCCAATACGGAGAGCGAGGGCGCAATGAAGATCGCCGAGGAAATCGGCGAGGCCCTGCGCTGCCGCAAAATTCCCCACAGCGGCAATCTGCCCGGCATCGCCACCATCTCCGCTGGGTGCGCCACCCTGGTTCCCAAATTCGGCAAACACGCCCCGGACTTGATCGAGATGGCCGATCAGGCGCTTTACAGAGCCAAGCTCAACGGACGAAACCAGGTCTGCAACGCCAATACCCTGGAAATACTGGGACGCGGGGCTATGACTTCTCTGCCGCCAGAGGTTGCCGCCGGCAACGAGCTTGAGCGGGCTTTAGCAGGGTTTGTTCACTTATAGTGTAAGAAAGCTCCGTGCCCCATCCATTTCACGCTCTTTGTGAAATGGGTGGGAAAGCGCGAATCCTAACATCCGAAATCTCACGATCAAAGATTTTCGGGATGCCCCACCCTAGCCGCGTTCTTGTTCTTGCGGCTGGGGTGGGTTCGCACACACTATGCAGTCATCTTCAATGCACCATGCTCTGGAAGAGCGGCGATTGCAGAAGGCTGGTGAACTGCGCGTCGCTGGTGGCGAAGTGGATGGTCATGCGCCCGGCGTCGGAGCTGATGGAAGTAGCGCTCAGCGCCTGCTTCTCCGCCTCCGTGCCGCTTACCTTGCGCACCGCCAATCCAGCCGTCATCAGCGAAGTGATGGTGGCTGCGGAAAAACTGTCGCCAGTGGAGATGATGAGGTCAAACTTGACGCCGTGCTGGAAGTTCATCGAATACCAGGAGGCATCCAGGCGCTTGCTCACGGTTTCCAGGTCGGTGACCGACCCCGCGCCCGCCTCGCCCAGTACCTGCTTGAGCATCGTCTGCGTGCCCTTCTTGTCCAAAATGCTCCATAGAGGCTCGGAGTCTACCGCCCTCATCGCATCCATCATGGGCGGATTGGTCAGCAGGCTGGGCGTAACCCCGTCGCGCGCATCCAGAGCCTTCTCCACCGCGTCGTTGTCGCCAAAGACCATGGTGGAGGGGTCAACAAAGCAGAGCACCATGTCCGTCTTGGCCAGAGGATAGATCCTGTTGGTGCGCAGCCGAATAGGCTTGACATTCAGCTTCCTGAAGTTGGCCAGAATATCCGTCACCGCGAACTGGCCCTGGGCCACGCCGACGGTTGACAATCTCTCGTCGCTGCTTTTGGGGCGGAAGAGGGCAAAGGCCAACTGCTCGACATCATGATTTTCGTTCAGGCCGGATTTGTGCAGCGCCTCTTCAAATTTCTTGAGATCGGGCGGCATCACGCGGTCGCGCAGCTCCGTGGCCGAGTTGGAGTTCTCCATCGCATGGTAGTCGATCACCACCAACTGCTGAACGTCGTGCGGAATGGCTGTGCGGGCATCGGTGGACAACTGCGCCGCCTGCGCCAGAGTTGCCGCGGCAAAGATTAGAACCGGAATTGATACTCTCAGAATTGCTTTCAACGAATTGATCCTCCACAACTGCGGCGCCGGTTGAATCCACAAACCTGAGTCCGATCGAACTGCTGGACTCTTGCATTCGAAAACCAACTACGCCGGTACTGTCTCATTAATATTTTACCTGTTGAGCAAGGGAACGGCGCACATTCCATCCAAACTGCCGTTCATGCCGCTCCAGGCCAGACCAAAGGAACCTCAAGGCGGCGCTCCAGAATCTTGGTTTGCGCATCGAACCCTACTAATTGACGCATCCACTCGCTCTCCCGCTCACAGGCCGCCTCAGGAATCAAGCCGATGATCTCGCCTTCGACCGGCGTGGCCTTGAATCGTAAGGCCAATTCCGAAACCGTCCGAAAGACCTGGGAGATCGGCGTCACGGCAAAATCGCTGATGTTCATGGTGAGTTGAGCGCGGCCACGAACCAGCACTCCCAGCGCCTTCACGCCCTTGAGCCCACCTGAAGCGGCGCGAATCTCGCGGGCAATCGAGCGCGCCACCGCAACGTCCGCCGAATCGAAATAAATGTTGTAAGCCACTAAGAACTTGCGCGCGCCCACAGCACAGGCTCCGGCGGTGGGATGAAGGCCCGGCCCGCCGATATCCGGGCGGCGCGACGAATCCTTGCCCACGGCCTCGCGCAAGCCCTCGAACTGCCCCTGCCGCACTTCTTCGAGATTAGCCCGGTCGGGCCGTGCGGCCGCCGCCTCATAAAAATAGACCGGCACGTTATACCGGCGCCAGATCTCCAGGCCGGCCTGTCGCGCCAGCAGCACGCACTGCTCCAGTTTGATGCCGCGGATGGGCACAAAAGGAATCACGTCCGCCGCGCCGATGCGGGGGTGAACCCCCTGCTGGCCGGTCAGGTCGATCAGTTCTGCGGCCTTGCCAGCTCCCAGCACCGCCGACTCAACCACCGAGGCCGGATCGCCGGCAATCGTCACCACCGAGCGGTTGCAGGCCGCATCCATTGACCAGTCAAGCAGATGCACCCCTTCGACGCGCATCGCGGCCACAATCGCCTCGACCCGCCGGGCATCCCTGCCCTCGGAGAAGTTCGGTACACACTCGACCAATGCTTCGCTCATCGTCCCTTTCAAAGACTACTTCCAGTACGTGTAGCCCACCTGCACCTGGACGCTGGCGTTGATGCCGGGGTTGCGGTCGCCCAGCGAGGCCGAGGAGATATGCACGCCGTTGACACCAATATCAATCGACCGCTTGGCGCGCGTGAACAGATGAACGCCCACGCCCCCCTGCGGCGAAAAATTCCAGACACAAGTGCCGCCGTCAAATCCCAGTGCAGGATTACTCATGAAATTCGGCGGAAACTTGTGCGTGGTGTAGATCAGCCCGCCCGCGCCCTGAAACCAGGGCTGAATGCGCCGCGATTTGGTCAGGAAGTTCCAGCGCAAAATCACCGGCGTGAGGCTGACGCCGCGGAAGGTGCCGCCCCCGACCAGCAGCGAGCAAGGCGTCCCGGAACAGTTGTAGGTATGGTAGTGCGCGGCCGGCGCGTAAGACTGCCACAGCGGCATGATGTTGCCGCCAAACTCGAACTGGCCGCTGAGGATGCCGGCTTGCATGACTCCGCTCAACGGCTTGGACAACTGGAAGCCAGCGGAGAGGAACTTGTAGCCGGAGCGCTCGCCCACGCCATTGCCATAATTGACAAACGGGCCGTACTCCCAGCTCTTGGCATCCCGCACCTGGGCAACGGGGTTTGCCGCCACCCGATCAGCAGCAGATGTGGCTATGAACGCCGACTGGGCTGGAGCGGCCATCGCTCCCGCCATCAATACAAAGACAAAAAGATGAAAAGTTCGGTTCAATGCTCTTCCCTTCCCTGAAATAAAATCTGCCTCTCCACAAAAAAGCCGCCACTCCGGGCGGCCTTTTGTTGCCTGCCCCCAAACAGCCTTATCCGGCCGCCGCTTCCATCTGATCGGCGTCCATATCAAAGTTCGAGTAGACATTCTGTGTATCGTCGCACTCTTCCAGAACCTCCAGTAGGCGGATCATCTGATTGGCTTCCTTGCCTTCCAGCTTGGTATAAGTGGAGGCGACCATCGTCACCTCGCTCATCACCGTGGGGATTTTGGCAGCTTTGACGGCCGCGGCAACCGCCTCGTAGGCTGACGGCTCGGTCACAATCTCCCAGCTGTCGCCCTCGTCGTTCAGGTCTTCGCCGCCATGTTCGAGCACGATCTCCATCAACTGCTCTTCCGTGGCCGCATCCTTCTCAATGGCGATCAACCCCTTCTTCGAGAACATGAAGCGCACCGAGCCGCTTTCGCCCAGATTGCCGCCGTTCTTTGAGAAAGCATGCCGTATCTCGCTCACCGCGCGATTGCGGTTGTCGGTCAGCACGTCCACAATGACCGCCACGCCGCCCGGTCCGTAGCCCTCGAAGCTGATCTCCTCATAGCTGAGGCCCTCCAACTCGCCGGTGCCGCGCTGGATCGCCCGCTTGATGTTCTCCTGCGGCATATTCTCCGCTTTGGCCGCCAGCACCGCGGTTCGCAGCCGCGCGTTGGTGTCGGGATTGCCGCCGCCCTTGGCCGCAACCGCGATTTCCCTGAGCAGGCGTGTGAATATCTTGCCGCGCTTGGCATCCAGCGCGCCCTTCTTGTGCTTGATTGTGGCCCATTTTGAATGGCCTGACATGGGAACCTCAGTGATTGCGAAGATTACGGCGTGCTAGTCGCATTTTCTTGAATGGTGTGTAATCCCTCCGTACCCCATCCATTTCACGTTCTTTGTGAAATGGGTGGGAAACCAAGAAACCAACCTGATAACAACCATGAAAATGCGCTGGACGCCTGACCTTGTGAGTATATCACCGGAGCCACTTCGCAAGGATTCCGCAACCGGCGCTACGCGTCAAACTGCAAGCCGCACAGCTCCGGCTAATACTACTGTTGCAGATCGAGTGGACCGGAGTGAGCAGGAGCCTTTAGGCTCCTCAAAAAACGTAAATTGGAAGGGCCTTTGGGCACGGGCATTTTTCGCTTTTCAGAACTTCAATAAATACATCTGTAGTGCTAATCCAGCTCTTCCAGCCGCTTCCGCCGCTGCTCAAAGAGTTCTTCGAGTTCGGCGCGTCCCACAGCCGGCGCGTCCGCCTCGGCCTTGCGCGCCAATCGGGCGTCGGGCAGGCCCACCCGCCGCTTGAAAGCCAGAATCTCCTCGATCTTGTCGTCAGGAATCGCCTGCAGGGGCTGGCCGATCTGCTGCGCAATCAGGTAGGTCTTGCAGCAGTTTTCAAAGATCTCCGTCAGCCACTGGGCGTGCGTGACGGTGTCTGACCAGCAGACGATGCCGTGGTTCCTGAGCAGGATGGTGTTGTGCTGTTCGGCAAAGGGGACCACCGTCTCGGCAAAGGCCTGTGTGCCGGGGGTCTCATAGCCTGTCACCGCCACCGGGCCGATAAACATCTCGTACTCGGTGATCAGCCCGTTGGGCGGCGCGGAGCCCGCCACGGCAAAGGCCGTCGAATACGGCGGATGGCAGTGAACCACGGCGCGGGCGCGGGGATTGGCCTTGTAAATCTCCAGGTGCAATAGCAGTTCGCTGGTGCGCAGCCGATCCCCGGCCAGCATGTTTCCATCCAGATCCGAGAGGCAGATATCGGCCGGCAGCAGATCGCCTTTGCTGACCATGGTGGGGGTGCAGAGCACATATTGCGCGCCCAGCCGGACGCTGATGTTGCCGCCGTTGCCGTCCACGTACTGCCGCTGCCACAGCTTGCGCCCGGCGCGGATGATCTCGTCGCGCAGAGCCGTGGCCTCCTGGGAGCTGGCAGCCGCCAGAGGCGAACTCTCCTCCGCCGAGGGCGTGCGCGCCCCCTCAGCCGCGGCGCGGGCCGGCCTTCCCTGCACGGTGGGTCCCTGTTCCGCTGGCGAAACCGCTCTCTGCTGCATCAATAACCTCACGCTTGGGATGGATGGCCGCAAGTGGCGCACCAGCATTTGCTCAGATTATATAGAACGCCGCCCGCCGCGCTGGCCTGTGACTCCGATCTCAAATGAACTGGACGGTATCTCGCGCCGAAGACGCCTGTGAGACCGGGCGGCGGCTGCCTCCTGTCGCACGCATGGCATCGGCGCGGGGATGCGAGTATTCTTGAATTTTGCAACCCACTCATTGAAATCGAGGATGAAAATGGCGGAGATCGCTGTTGAAGCCACCGCAATACCCGCGCAGTTGCCCCACATCCGCGTCGCCGTTCTGGGCGCTGGCAAGATGGGCGGCATTTTGCTGCAAGCCTTTTTGAAGCAGAACCTCTTCGCTCCCGAGCAGATGCACGCCACCGTCGGCCACGCCGAGCGCGCCCTGGCTCTCAGTACGCAGTGGGGCATGGACGTGAGCACCAACAACCTGGAGGCGGCGAGCCAGGCGGATCTGATTCTGCTGGGCGTCAAGCCCTTCCAGATTATGGATCTGATCGAGGAGATTCGCCCCGCGCTGACTCCGGAAAAGACGCTGATCTCAATCGCCGCCGGAATCAAGACGCGTTCGATTGAAGAGGCGACCGGCATCGAAATCGCTGTCATCCGCGCCATGCCCAACACGCCCTCGCGGCTCGGCGCCGGCGCCGCCGCGCTCTGCCGCGGACGCTTTGTGAGCAAAGAAAAGCTGGAGCTGGCCGAGCGCATCTTCGAGACCGTCGGCCGTGTCGTCACCGTCGAAGAGAAGCACATGGACGCGGTCACCGGCCTCAGCGGCTCCGGCCCGGCGTACATCTACATCATCATCGAGGCGCTGGCCGAGGCGGGCGTCAAGGTCGGCCTGCCGCGCGACATAGCCACCGAGCTAGCCGCCCAAACCACCTACGGCGCAGCCAAGATGGTGCTCGAGACGGGCTACCATCCGGCGATGCTCAAGGATGCCGTGACCACACCGGCCGGCACCACAATCGACGGCATCATGGCTCTGGAAGAGGGCGGCCTGCGCGTCACGCTCATTAAAGCCGTCATGCGCGCCACCGAGCGCTCCAAGCAATTGGCGACCGGGTGAGACTGTGATCAGGGGTCAGAGATCAGGGATCAGTTTTTCGAGCTGGGATTGAGGGTTGTGGTTTCCTGTTCACGAACGGCTTCTTCGGAGGAGCGATGAATGTTGAAGAAGGATCGAGGAGGATGCGCCGCGCGGGGAAATGGATCGTTATCATCCCCCTGATTCTGGCGGCGTTGTTTTGTTTATTGGGCATTTTCGCCCACGCCCTGAACCGCAACCCCGGAATCATTGGATTGGCGCTGCCACTCATTCCTATTGTTTTTTTGGGAGCGGTGCTCTGGCTGGCCGGATGGATTGTGGAAGGCTTCGCCAAAAACACCGACTGAGACGTTTTTTTGAGAGATCAAAGAACTAGCTTGTCTATTACCCGACCAACCTGGCTTCCCTCTTATTTACCGGAACTCGACGGCCTGCGCGGTCTGGCGATTCTGGCGGTGGTGCTCTATCACTGCGACTACAAGCAACTGGAGCGCACCAGCCTGCACGGCGCGGTGCAGTGGGGATGGGCGGGGGTCAATCTCTTTTTTGTCCTCTCCGGCTTTCTGATTACCTCGAACTTGCTGGGAGCGCGAGACAAGCCGCGCTACTTCCACAACTTCCATGCGCGCCGGGTGCTGCGCATCTGGCCGGTCTACCTGCTGGTGCTGGCTGCGGTCTACCTGAATGCGCCTTGGTTTGTCGGCCTCAGCGTGATGGACGCTATCAAAACCGCGCCGTGGTGGGCTTATCTCCTTTGTGTGCAAAACCTCTTTCACCTCACGCTGCCTCCGGCCCTCGCCCCCTCCTGGGCGCTGGCTCTGGAAGAGCAGTATTACTTTCTCTGGGCGCCGGCCGTGCGCTGGCTGCGCCGACCGTGGATGCTGGCGGCGGTTCTCGGCAGCGCGCTGGTCTGCTCGCCGCTGCTGCGCCATTTGAACCCGGTATGGCTGTGGGGGATTCCCACCCATACTCTAATCAAGCTGGACGGCATTGCCCTGGGCAGTTTGTTGGCGCTGGGGCTTTATACAATCGCGCTCAGCCGCCGCGCCTGGTTTTGGATCGGCCTGGGCGCGTTTGTACTGGGCATGGCCGCCGCGGCCACCCTGGCCGGCGGCACCTCTCTGCTCGACACTGCTCTGGCAACCGGCTTCGCCGGCGCGGTCCTGGCCGCGATCGCCTCGTCAACCGGGGTCCCCGGCGACAGGTCTTCGTCGCTGGGGTGGTCAACCGGGGTCCCCGGCGACAGGTCTTCGTCGCTGGGGTGGTCAACCGGGGTCCCCGGCGACAGGTCTTCGTCGCCGGGGTGGTCAACCGGCGCCCGCAATCCCATCAGCGCCCTGCTGCGACGCGGGCCGCTGGCCTTCTATGGCCGCATCAGCTACGGCCTCTACATGACGCATATCATGGTCTTTGTCTACTTTGGCTGGTTTGATGCCCGCATGAACTCCCGCGGCTTCACCGGCATTCTGGCCGTCGTGGCTCTGCGCCTTGTTGCCACCACTGTGGTCGCTAGCGCGCTCTGGTATGGCTTTGAATCGCGGATTCTCAAGCTCAAGCGATATTTTTGAGACAAATCCGAGTGTTATCCTGTCAGTATGAACGTCCGATTTAAAATGTTCCCGAAAGGGTTATCCATGCATTCGTTCCGTCCCGTCGCCAATCTTGTGCTTGCCTTTTTGTGCATCTCCACCTTCGCCGTCTCCGGCCTTCATGCTGGTGCGCAGGCGCCAGTCGCACCAGCCGCACCTGCCTCCACTGCCGCCGCTCCACCTGCGGTAACAACCATTTTGCACGCCAATGCGAACCTCGTGCTGGTGGATGTTGTCGTGAGCGAACACGGCAACGCCGTTCATGGACTCCCTCAAGGGAATTTTCGCATCTTCGACAATGGGCGCGAGCAGACCATTTCCTCGTTCGAAGAGCACCGCCCCGTTGAGGTCCCGGCTATCGCCAAGCCTATCAAGCTGCCTCCCAACACCTACACGAACCTGCCTGTTTATCCTGAAGCCACCGCAATCAACGTGCTGCTGCTGGACGGGCTGAATACGATTGCGGTAGACCAGGTTTATGTCCGCCGCAAGATGATTGAATACATGGACAAGATCAAGCCGGGCACATCATTGGCCATCTTTACCCTCTCCCAGCGGCTGCGCATGATCGAGGGCTTCACCACAGACGTCGCCAAGCTCTCCAAGGACTTTCAAGCCGCGAAGACCGGACCGTCGGACTCGCTTGATGTTAACTCTGGAATCACGGATTCGATGAACAACCTGTCCAATTATGCGCCGACACCCTCTGGCCGAGGGATGGATCCGAACGCGTTGAGTTCGGCCATTAACCAAATGAACGAGTTCGCCGCGGATGTCACTGCCGCCCAGGAAGAGACCCGGGAAAGAATGACACTCAATGCCTTGCAGCAATTGGCGCGCTATCTCAACGCCATTCCGGGCCGCAAGAACCTGATCTGGTTCTCCGGCTCCTTCCCCATTGCGCTCAGTCCCGACGGCGCGATGAATAGCCCATTCCGAAATATGCAAAACAATGAGGACGATGTGCGCGAGACCAGCGAGATGCTCTCGGCCGCGCGCGTGGCCGTCTATCCGGTGGATGGGGAGGGATTGTTGACGCCGAAATCCCTGGATGCAGCCAACCGAGGGAATGGCAAGCAGGCGCAGGCCCCAACCGGCCTCAACAATCCCAACACCGTTCTGCCCAACGGCATGAGCAATGACTCCAAAGACATGTCGGAGACCCTGGCCAAACAGGCCTCGATCAAGCTGATCGCCGATCTGACCGGCGGCAAGGCGTACATCGACACCAACGGACTCAAAGAGGCCGTGGGGAACGCCGTTGACAACGGCGCAAGTTATTACACCATCAGTTATGTTCCTGCCGCCGAAAAGCTCGATGGGCAGTTCCACAAGATTCAGGTTCGCCTGAACAAATCCAGCTATAAACTCGCTTATCGCAGCGGGTTTTATGCAAATTCGCCCAACAAGCCCTCCGCTTACAAACTCGCTTCAGCAAGCCAGATGACGACCGCGACGCTGCTGGGAGCGCCGCCGGAGACGCAGATTCTCTTTCTGGCGCGCGTGTTGCCCGCTACGGACCCGCAGTTCAAGGACCTGAAGATGTCAGATGACCCGGCGGGAACGCCGTCGAAAGATGTGAAGGGGCCGCTTCATCGCTACATCATCGATCTGACCATTGACTCGCACACTCTCACCTTTGAAAAGACGCCGGAGGGTGCGCACAAGGTCTCTGTCGAATTCGCCCTGGTCGCCTATGACTCCAACTTCAATCAGGTCAATTTTTTGGATCGCGGCATACAGTTGAATCTGAATGACCAGCGTTATGCGCGCGCTATCGCCACTGGCACTCCCGTTCGTCTCGCGCTCGATCTGCCCGCGGGAGAGGATATTCTGCGCATCGCGATCCAGGATACCGCTGCCAACCGGGCCGGCTCCATCGAAATCCCCGTGGCTGTGTCGCGGTAGGCACTTTAGTTACTCCGCGTCCGGATGCGGCAGCCGGGCGCGGAGTGGCAAACGTATTCTCTGCTGCTCCTCTGACCAGTATTCCAAGAGTCGACCGCAACTAAATTGCTGGAATGGTGTTTTAGAGGAGTAGCTGGCTGGGAGCAGGTGCACCGCAGCCGAATGTTCCCGAAAGGACAATCCATGCCTCCGTTCCGTCCCGTCGCCAATCTCGCGATTGCCTGTCTGTGCATCTCCGCCTTCGCCGCCTCCGGCCTTCATGCTATAGCGCAGGCTCCAGCCGCCCCTCCCGCCTCCGCCCCACCCGAGGTGACAACCGTTCTGCACGCCAACGTGAATCTCGTGCTGGTGGATGTTGTCGTGGACGATCACGGCAAGGCTGTTCATGGACTCACTCAAGGGAGTTTTCACGTCTTCGACAATAGGCGCGAGCAAATCATCTCCTCCTTCGACGAGCACCGGCCCGCCGAGCTTTCGGCTCCCGCCAAACCTGTCAAGCTGCCACCCAACACCTACACCAACCTGCCTGCTTATCCTGAAGCCACCGCGGTCAATGTGCTGCTGCTGGACTGGGCGGATACGGCCCTGGGCGAACAGATGTATGTGCGCAACCAGATGTTTGAATACATGAACAAGATGAAGCCGGGCACAACGCTGGCCGTCTTTACACTTTCTTCTCATGCGCGGCTGCGCATGATCGAGGGATTCTCTACCGATGCCGTCAAACTGTCCATGGATCTTCAAGCCAAGAAGATTGCGCCGATGGACGCGTTTGATGTCGACTCCAGCTTTTCAGCGGCGCTGAACAGAATCGCCCGTGATGTGGGTGTGCATAACCCGGCTGGAGGAGCGATGTTTGCGCGCTTCAACGCGGACACTCATCAGAGCGTGGCCGACGCGGGTGCGAGGGATACGCTTTCAGCCCTGCAGGGATTGGCACACTACCTGAACGCCGTTCCCGGCCGCAAGAACCTGCTCTGGTTCGCCGGCAGCTTCCCGTCTATGCTCAGGCCCGATAGGCGGACCTACACGGACGAGGCGCGCGAGACCATCGAGATGCTCGCAGCCGCGCGCGTGGCCGTCTATCCCATGGATGCAAACGGATTGAGACAGGAGATTACCTCTCAGGCCCAACAGGCCACGATGAAAGATATGGCCGATCTCTCCGGCGGCAAGGCGTACTTCGATAAGAACGAATTCCAAGAAGACGTGGCGGACGCCGTTGAGCATGGCGCAAGCTATTACACCATCGGTTATGTTCCAAGCGGCGAAAAGTTTGATCGGCATTTCCACAAGATTCAGGTTCGCATGGACAAACCCAGCTACCAGCTCGCTTATCGCAACGAGTACTACGCGATCTCGCCCGACAAGCCTTTTGCATTTAACCCCGGCGCTCCGGCCAGCTTGATGACAACCGCAACCCTGCTGGGCGCGCCGCCGCAGACGCAGATTATCTTTCTGGCGCGCGTGTTGCCCGCTACTGACCCTGAGTTCAAGGATCTGAAGATCTCCGATCTCCCGGCGGGAGAGCCGTCGAAAGATGCGAAGAGGCCGCTCCATCGCACCATTGTGGATTTGACGATTGATCCGCACTCTCTCAACTATGCGAAGGCGCCGGATGGGACGCACCAGGCCTCTCTCGAGTTCGTCCTCGTCGCCTATGACTCCAACTTCAACCAGGTCAATTTTCTGGACCGCGCAATTCAACTGAATCTGCATGACCGGCATTACACGCAATTTCACGCGACCGGCACTCCCGTGCGTCTGGCGCTCGATCTGCCCGCCGGAGAGAACACCCTGCTCATCGCGGTTCAGGACACTGCCGCGAACCGGGCCGGCTCCATCGAGATCCCCGTGGCCGTGGCGCAATAGAGTTCTTCTCCGCAGCCCAATGGAAGTGCGCAGCGGCGCTCATCGCCAGCAATCCGTTGGCAGAGCGCCGCTGCTGCTTTTCCCGAGAATGGAATCTTCACCAGCAAGTTTCACAATATGAACCAGCGTGTCACCTGCATGTGACTTCAATCACCCCAACAGGAACCGCTGACTGCTAGGCTGATAGTGTCACTGGGAGCTTCCCCACGAGGTGATTTATGAGCAAAGCAACAAGCAGCGGACCCCTTAGCCCCGATCTGCTGGCCAAGATGAATGCCTACTGGCGCGCCGCCAACTACCTCTCCGTAGGCCAGATTTATCTCAAGGACAACCCGCTGCTGGAGCGTCCTCTCACTCTGGATGACGTGAAGCCGCGCCTGCTTGGCCACTGGGGAACGACTCCCGGCCTCAACTTCCTCTATGTTCACTGGAATCGCCTGATCCGCGAGCGCGACCTGAACATGATGTACATCATCGGCCCAGGGCACGGCGGGCCAGCACTGGTGGCCAACACCTATCTGGAAGGCTCCTACACCGAAATTTATCCGCACATTGAGCAGAATGCCGACGGCATCAAGCGGTTATTCCGGCAATTCAGTTGGCCATACGGGATTCCCAGCCACGTGGCGCCGGAGACCCCCGGCTCGATTCACGAGGGCGGCGAGTTGGGCTACTCCCTGGTTCATGCCTATGGCGCGGCCTTCGACAATCCCAACCTGATTGTGGCTTGCGTGGTGGGCGACGGCGAGGCCGAAACCGGTCCGCTGGCCACCAGTTGGCACGGCAACAAGTTTCTCAATCCCGCCACCGACGGCGCAGTGCTTCCCATTCTGCATTTGAACGGCTACAAGATCGCCAACCCGACGATTCTGGCGCGCATTCCTCACGCCGAGTTGGAGAGCCTGATGCGCGGCTACGGCTACGAGCCGTTTACCCTCGAAGGCGACGACCCGCTCACCATGCACCAGCAGGCGGCGGCCGTCTTTGACAAAATCTTCGACCGCATCGCCGAAATCCAGCAAACCGCCCGCAAAGCCAATACAAAAGATAAGAGCGCGGAGCGCCGCCCCGCGTGGCCAATGCTGATTATGCGCACCCCCAAGGGCTGGACCGGGCCGAAGTTTGTTGACGGCAAGCCGGTGGAAGGCACCTGGCGCGCCCATCAGGTTCCCTTCAGCGAGTTGCGTGAAAAACCGGAGCATATGCAGCTGCTGGAAGAGTGGATGCACAGCTACAAGCCGGAGGAACTCTTCGACGAGAAGGGCGCCTTCCGCGCCGAACTGGCCGAGATTGCGCCCAAGGGCCGGCGGCGCATGGGCATGAACGCCCACGCCAACGGCGGCCTGCTGCTCAAGCCGCTGGAGATGCCCAACTTCCGCGATTTTGCGGTCAAGATCGAAGGCCGCGGGCAAAAGGATGTCGAATCCACGCGCATTCTGGGGCTACTGCTCCACGGCGTGATGGAGGCCAACAAGGAGCAGAAGAACTTCCGCGTCTTCGGCCCCGATGAGACGGCCTCCAACCGCCTTCAGGACGTGATCACCGGAACCGGCAAGGAGTGGATGGAAGAGACACTGCCGGTGGATGAAAACCTCTCGCAGACGGGCCGCG
>Ga0302320_10010017_pt1 | contig 20292 bp, 13 predicted proteins | sample Bog_T0_3_FD_202130 | JGI IMG/M metagenome (GOLD analysis project Ga0302320, IMG submission 202130) | Peat permafrost microbial communities from Stordalen Mire near Abisko, Sweden - Bog_T0_3 | ecosystem: Environmental > Terrestrial > Soil > Wetlands > Peat | place: Sweden: Abisko, Stordalen Mire...
ATGGAACGGCGAGTAAAGACTATCACGGACTCTTGCTCAGCGTCCTTCAATTGATATGCACTCGATGTAGCCCACAGTGATCAACCGCAGAGAGGGGCCAATGCTGATGCTCACTTGGCAGGAAAGAGCTTACTGGAGGTCACCTAATCCCGCGTCCAAGAATTCGACTGCGAAGCGTTCAAATGCTACCAGTGCAGAGCCGGTTTCTCATGGAAGCATTTTCGATGACTTCAACGTTTGTCGAGTTGGCCCAGTTGTGAAGTGAAAAGAGCGCGACGGAAAAGGTTCCGACTTGCGGCTTTCGGGTTCGGCTCCGGGAATTGAAATTATTCATCTCAGCCTGCCTTGCACGCAGCCCAAGGGCTAACTGGCCGTCTGACAACGGAGTCATGTAAAATACCGTAGGTTGAGGCGACAACGCAGAGCGCCGTCACTCGATTGTGGCCCCGTAGCTCAGGTGGATAGAGCAGCAGTTTCCTAAACTGCTTGTCGCATGTTCGAATCATGCCGGGGTCACCACATTTCCCCATCCCAAATCAACCTTTGGTCGCTCGGGCGAGGTGCACGAATTCAGCTTCTGTGCGGCGAACAATCCTTTCCGGTCTGGTGGAGAAAGTTTGGTACAAGAGCAGGGATGAAATCGATCAGGGAAGGCAACCTCGATTAAAAGAATCGGCATCGAATCCGGCAAATAGATCTTGTATCGTGCGCAGAAACCGTTTGTGGATGGGTAGATCGATGTTCTCGTTGCTCGTTCAAGAAAGCCGACCGGCAGCGCGTTTCGGCCTATCGACCTTAATGTTCGCTTTGCTTTTCATGACCTGTGTGCGCGTGCTTTCCGCGCCAGGGAGAGCGTTTAGGTTTAGACTCCGTCATCGTTTCATCGGAACGGCGAGGCCGCTGGCGCTTGGTTTCTGCTTCTACAGTGCACTGATCACTCCAACCTTCGGCGCGGAAATACCTTCTGGGGGAAACCAGCAGAATCCGTTGAAAACTCTCAGTCTTGAGGAACTCGGGAATATCGAGATTACTACTGTTTCCAGGGAACCGGAGGCAGTCTGGAAAACGCCGGCGGCAATCTATGTGATCACGCAGGAGGACATCCTGCGATCTGGTGCCACGAACATCTCCGAGGCATTGCGGTTGGCACCTGGCGTTGAGGTGGCGCGCATAACTTCTGGCGAGTACGCCATTGGCATTCGCGGGTTCAACAGCCGCTTATCGCGGTCCGTTCTCGTGCTGATCGATGGACGCACGGTATACAGTACGTTTACGGCGGGCACTTATTGGGAGACGCAGGACACGCTTATTCAAGATATCGATCACATTGAGATTATCCGCGGTCCGGGGGGTACGATCTGGGGACCGAATGCGGTAAACGGCGTTATCAATATCATCACCAAGAACACAAAGGACACGCAGGGAGTGCTGGCGGCGGGCGGCGGCGGCAATGTTGAACAGATCCTCGGAGACGCCCGCTTCGGCTCGGGCAACGGCAGAGGATTCACTTACCGAGTTTATGCGAAAGGCTTCGGATGGACTCCGCAGCACCATCCCGACGGCGACAATTACGACGACTGGCATAGCGGCCAAGGTGGATTCCGGATGGACTGGAATGCTAATAGTCGCGACACCTACCGGCTGCAAGGGGATGTGTACGGCCAGGATCTTGGCGAGAGAGTGACGGAGACAACCTACAACCCACCCGCCAACGCGACTATTGATGGCGATGCTTCCCTATACGGAGGAAACTTTCTCTGGAACTGGAGAAGAACCCAGGGCGAGGGAAAGGACATTCAGCTTGCCGCCTACTATGACCACACTACGAGGAACGAACTGAACTTCGGCGATATTCGCAACACAGCGAATGTCGATTACCTCGAACGCTATCCATGGCATGGCCAGGAGCTATCATGGGGCGCCACACTGCGACTCAGCCATGGAAACGAGGTTGAAGTCGTCACCGGGCTGACCTTTACGCCGCCGCAAAGAACGGACCAGCTCTACCAGGGATTCGTTCAGGACGAATTCTCGCTCGTCACGAACCAGTTATCCGCGGTAGTCGGAACAAAGGTCTTGAAAACGAACTACACCGGGGTGCTCGCAGAGCCGAGCGCACGACTCGTATATACGCCAACAGCCACTCAGACGATCTGGGCAGCATACACCCATGCACTGCGGACCCCTGCCGACGTCGAGCGCGACTTCAATCTTTCAAGCTACCTGGGTGTAGCATCGGATGGACTGCCGCTCTTTGCACGTTTCAGCGCGAATCCTGCGTTCAGGTCGGAGCAGTTGAACGGCTACGAGCTCGGCTATCGCACCCTTGCAGGTCCGAAATTCTTTGTTGACATAAGCAGCTTTTACAACCATTACGGCGACCTCTTCAGTGAAGACCTTATCGCCATCGGTATCGTCGAACCTAACCCGCCTCCCACTCACCTTTTGATATCTGCGGAATTTGGAAATGGACTGGTGGCGAGCACGACCGGAATGGAAATCGCACCTGAGTGGCGGCCGGAGCCCTGGTGGCGTTTGGGGGGTTCCTACTCCTTTCTCGATATGCACGTCGAGAAGGGTACCAATTCAAAAGACATCGGCTCTGCGCGAACCGTGCAAGGATCGAGTCCCGAATACCAGGCACTCATCCAGAACGGTTTCGATTTGCCAAAGTCAGTCAGCGCGGACATGAACGTGCGGTACGTCAGTGCCCTTCCCGGTATCCAGGTACCCTCGTATTGGACAGGGGGCGCCACTGTGCAGTGGGCTGCGACTCATCACATTCAGTTGAAGGCCGTGGGCGATAGTCTTTTTCAGCCACATCATGTGGAATTTGTCTATGATCCCGGAGCTCCTACGGGAATCCGGCGCGGCTTTTACGGCCAGATAACCTTTCATAAGTGATCCTGGGTATGAAAACTGCCGGCTGCATAAGAAATGCCACCCTAAAACCGATTTCTCTTCGTAATCCATGCGCCGAACCCGCGGGTCAGTAACCAATCACAGACCGGAAGATGGTTGAACTACTGCGCCTTGTAGGTGTAGTCGTTATAGACCAACACGCCGTTGTACCTGGTATAGACGCGAGCGTAAATTGTCACGCCGTTTGTCGGCAGGCTACTGAAGGTTGCGGACGTTGCTGTCTGCTGGCCTGAGTCATAGAGGTTCTTGGATCCGACTCCGGTCGTTCCCAGGAACAGCCAGTACCCCTGATTGCCGGGACTCGCGGCCGTCCAGGTGAACGTCGCGCTGGAGCCTGAAAGCGTGCTGCCTGGCGTGGGGCTCGTCAGCACAGGTGGCTGCATCCACGCGGTGTATATGTAGTCGTTGTAGACTAGAGTGCCGTTGTACCGGGTATAAACGCGGGCATAAATTGTCTCGCCGTTTGTTGGCAGGCTGTTGAAACTTGCAGAAGTAGATGTCTGCTGACCCGAGTCATAGAGGTTTTTCGATCCGACTCCGGTCGTCCCCAAGAAGAGCCAATATCCCTGGTTTCCTGATGCGGCTGCCGTCCATGTGAACGTCGCACTGGAGCCTGTAAGCGTGCTGCCTGGTGTGGGACTGGTCATCACTGGCGGCTGCATCCAAGCGGTGTATGTGTAGTCGTTATAAACCAGCGTGCCGTTGTACCGGGTGTAGACGCGGGCATAAATCGTTTCGCCGTTGACGGGCAGGCTGCTGAAGGTTGCGGAAGTGGATGATTGTTGCCCTGAGTCATACAAGTTTTTCGACCCTACTCCAGCAGTCCCCAGAAAAAGCCAATAGCCAACACCGCCTGAAACCGTCGTCCATGTGAACGTCGCGCTGGGGCCCGTAAACGTAGAACGAGGCGTTGGAGACGTCAGAATGGGCGCCTCGGAGGTCGACTGGAAGGCGCTCGACTGCGCGGTAAGACTCAACGAGGGGTTCAATGGCAGTGTGGCCTTAAGTTTGTCGCTGGCGGATGCGCCGGTGAGGGTGAGACTACTGAATGTTGCCGAACCCGATGAGAGAGCCGCGGAGGTGGTTCCGCTCAGCAGTGAGGCGGTGTCGGTCATCGAAACAGAGTTGGTTGCCACCGCAGGTGTGCCATTCTCTGTAAGACGAACGACAGGTGCGGGCGAAATTACAATGTCGGCGATAACGCTGGATGGCGGTTCAGTGGTAAATGCGAGCGCGTAGTTGGTCTGCACTGCGCCGGAGTCGACGCAGGCTGTGCCGCTATACGTGACAGTGCGCGGAAAGCCGCGCTGATCAGTAGTCAGGCTATTTGCGTTCGCAGCGGTCCCGGCACAGATGGCGGCGCTTCCGGGCAATGGCAAATAGGTTTGTGTCGGTCCGCCAAAAGTGCCTAGCGGGGTGAGACCGAGGTCAGTTACACCGATCAGGTTTCCGCCTGAGTTTGTTTCCGTCCCGCCATTGTTGACAACGTCGCTTCCGCTTGGCACATTTCCTGAAACGATGCTATTGGCCACTGTTACAGTCTGGAGGGAATAAACCCCGCCGCCCTGCCCATCCGCGGTGTTGGCGGTGACGGTGCAGTTGAGCAAGAGGAGAACGTCGTTGGCGCTGCCGGTGGTGTAGATACCGCCGCCTAATCCATTGCCACCAGAGGTGATGGTGTTGTCTGCAACGGTAGTGTTGTATAGCGACAGACTGCCGCTGTTATAGATGCCACCACCTTTGGCAGTGGCACCGACAGCATTGAGCGTGTTGCCGGAGATCGTACTGTCGGTCACGGTCAACGTACCCGTGTTGTAGATACCTCCACCCGCGGTCGCGATGCCGCTGGTTGTGGATGACGCTGCATTTCCGGAAATGGTGCTGCTGGTAATTGCCAGGGTTCCGTTGTTGGTGATTCCGCCGCCATGACCGGTCGACTTTCCGCCTGTGATGTTTAAGGAATTCAGGCTGGCCCCGTTGACTCCGCCTGCAACGGTGAAGACTGTCGAGGCATTGCCTGCGCTCACAGTCACGAGGTTTGTGAGAGTCGCGCCCGTCCCTGAAGTGATGCCGGTGATGGCAACATTCTGAGATATGCTTAGGGAGCCGTGGGTCAGTGAGATTGTGTTTTGAGCGGCCGTATTGCCCGCGCTGAAAACAGATGAGCTGAAGCTGATATTCGCAGGCGTTGCAGGTGGAGCGGCGGCATAAGCCAGAGCATCGCGCAGACTGCATGACGAATCGGTTCCGGTGCCCGGCGCGGCTTGAGGCGTGCAATCGGAAGAGCCTCCGGGGCTGTCGTCGTATGCTGTCGTAACGACCAGGTTCGGCGCGCTTACGATCACGCTGTTGGAAGTACCCGTGGGGGTGCTATTCGAGGCGTCTGTTGCGGTAACCGTCTGCGACCCGAGCGTCGCGAACGCGAGCGAAAATGTGCCCGTGCCCGCGGTCAGGGTCGATTGCGCAGGCAACGCGGCGTAAGCATCGGAACTACTGAAATCGATAGGTCCCGAATAGCCTGTTGCTTGAGCGCCATAAGCATCGAAAGCTGTCACCGTAAAGTTGATCGTGGCTCCAGCAAATGCCGACGAAGGCACGGAGACAGTAAAGGTGGCCGCAGGGCCCGGTCCAACTGTGAAACTTCCGGTACTAGTCAGCGTAGAACTTGTTGTATCTGTTGCCGTGATGGTCTGGGTTCCCAAAGTCTTCAGAGTTACTGTCGTCTGGCCGACTCCACTCGCCAACTTCAGTGTGCCGGGGTTGACAAACTTCGGATCGGAGCTCGTGAAACCGACTGTGCCGTTGTAGCCAACCGCGGTGAATCCGTTGGGATCGAGGGCGGTCACTGTCAGTGTGAACGGAGATCCCTCTCCGACTGTTGCTGTGGTCGTGAGAGAGAAATGCGACGCCGGCAGAGCGACCTCTTCAGTAAAGGGGGCTGAGTTGGAAGGAGCATCGCCGGTATCACCGCCATAGGAAGCGACAATAATGTTCTCACCTGAACTCAGCGTCGAGCCAGTGACGACGTGCGTTGCAGTCGCACTGCAAGTTGTTGCGCCTTTCGTCCCGGTGCAACCACCGGAGAGTGTCCCCTGCCCTAAGAGCGTTCCTGAAGTGGAATTCAGATAAAACTTGACGGTTCCTGTCGGAGTCTTAGAGTTGCCGCGACCGCTGTCTGTGACGGTTGCCGTGAGAGTCGCGCTGGAGGTTGCCAATATGCTCTGCGCGCTCGAACTCAACACAGTAACTGTGGCGTAGCCGGCGCCAAGGCTGGTCCAATTCTCGACCAGGTTGTAGATGTTCACGCTGCCCAGGCCGGTTGTCAGGTCATAACCGGCACCTGCATAGTAGGCGAGTGTGGAGGAGGAGGCGCCGGGGATCGATGTGAGCCCGAAAGTGTCGTTGGTGTTGCTGGCGTAGCAGTCGGTGATTACGCCGTACAAACAGGGTTCGACATTATTGCTTGCAATAGTGCCACCCTGCAGGCTGGGGGTGTCCGCGGCAATGTCGTGAAATATGCAGGATGTGGCGACGCTGGCTCCCTTTGCCGAGCCGGAGCATTTTGTCAAATTGGCGGTGTTGGGCGAGCCTGGGGTTCCGTACTCCTGCGCGGCCAGGTTATAGAGGTTGTAATCGGCCTGCCCCTGGCTACTGCCGGTTTTCTGATTGATCAGGGCCATGAGCCCGGCAACCTGAGGAGCTACAAACGACGTGCCTCCGGCTGCGCTATCGTTTGCCGGGCTTGTAGTGCAGGCTGCTACGTCCGATTCGCAAAAAGGCAGGATGTGGTTCCATGGGGCATCGGCGGCAAAGAGCGAAAAATCGGGAACAGTGCGATAGGTTGTCGAGCCTGAGTAGAGTCCGACTCCATAAACATTTTGCCAACCGGGAGCGGTGTTGAAGGTGCTGACGCCACCGCTTGCGCCCGCCGCCAGTACAGGTTCGAAGCCACTGTTGCAGAGTTCCTCGGGGGTGGTTCCATATTGCGTTTGGCCGACGTAATTCAGGTACGAAGAGTAGAGCGAGTTGGAGCAAATTCCTCCCCAGGCGATTTCGGGGATGTAGCTCAGGGCTGAGCCGTTGTCTGCGGTGTTGGCTCCCCACCAGGTGGAGGCCGAACCGGTCGTATAGCCCGCCGTCTGATAGTAGTCACTGAAATCGGTTCCGCCTACAGAGACATTGAATGCTGAGCTTCCAAGTCCGTTCACCGATGGGTTTCCGTTTACATACGAGCTTCCGTTGTCGCAGGAGGTCGTGCCGGAATCTCCGGTTGAGACAATGGCCGAGATGCCCTCTGCGGCAAACTGCTCCCACTGATTGTTGTAGTAGGTCGTGGAAGTGGCACCCATATCCGATTCGCACGCACCATAGCTCAAGCTGGCTGCCGTTACCGTGCTCGATAGATAGTTCACGACATGCTGCGCGGCATAGTCTATTCCCTGGCTTCCAAAGGGTGCATTCGCAGGCCCACCGCATGCAACAAAATCGACGATCGCGTTCGGCGCCACAGCACCGGACCACTGCAGATCAATGTCCGCCTCTTCTTCCTCGCGTGAGCCGTTGGGACCGCCGGTGGTGGTGGTCAACGGAGCGGTGCAGGCCGTGTCGCCGCCTGCGCCTTCGTTTGTCCCATAAATATAGTTGACGCCGCCGTGGGTTGAGTTCGGAGTTGCGGGGTAGGTCGGCAAGCCGAACTGAGCGCGAAAACTTCCTACGTCCGCTGGATTGACCTCTACCTCTTCAATGACTGCGATGGTCTGGCCCGCGCCGGTAATGCCTGCGGTCAGCAACGGATTCTCGTTGTAGATGGTGTAGAAATCCTGAGGTCCCACCATGTAGGCGCTGCCGTTTGTGTAGCCAGGAACGGATTTGTCAGGCTCCGCTGCGTTGACACGCGTTGCCCTGCCCGTCTGCGGATCTCTTGTGAAGGTCCCTTCCTTGGTGTGCAGGGGTTTGGGAGCGAAGTCATCCAGCTTGTGCAGTCCGGCAATCACAGGCGCCAGCGCTGTGGGCACTTGCGGCTCGTTCATGGTTGCCATGTGGGCCTCGCCGTTCACAATCAGGCGGTGTATGTCCACGTGGAAGGCATCGCGCAATTCACCTACGGTCCCGGTAAAAGTGATGTGGGTCTTTGAAGGCGGAATCTCGACTACGATCAGATGTTTGCTATTGAGCCAATTCACCACGGCGGTGACATCTTCGTCGGCAGGTGAGAAGCGCCGCCCGAATTCAGCCGGTGTCAGCCACTGGTGATAGTCCTTTGAGTGCACGTTATGCAGTTGGTCCACGAGCGAGTCAAGTTCCTGTTGCTGCTCGGGGGTTCGCGAGAGCAGCAGCATGATTTGGCCAAGCTGCAAATTGGCATCGACGGAACCGCGATCGTTGGCCTCGTTGGCGTCGGGACGAATATGGCCCTTGAGCGTTGTGAGTTGGCTTTCGTCGATCACTTGCGTGACTCTTCGTGGCTCTTTGGCCTGCCCATGAGCGGACCAGGGGGCGAGCACAATCAAGGAAGCCAACAACAGAAAAACGGGAAAGCAAGTTGATGAAAACCTGCTCGAAGCGGAGGCAACATGCAGCTTCATTCAAACCTCACCCGGCAAAAATTGGCCGAGGTTTCGGGAGTCGTTGGAGGTGTGTGAACCGCCTTGGTGAAGCGGATAGGAAGTTTCACGCGAGCAGCCGCTCAATGCCCAGTTTCCGTTCCCCTGGCAACACGAAAAGTCGTGCAAAAGATGTGCGAGGGACTCGGAATTGCGGCAATATCTTGTTGAGGTTAGCGGTTGCGGCGATCGAGGTCAATGACTCTTAGCAGCTGCGAATCAACACTTTAGTTGTATGAAATTCAAATGCTTGGGTTACGGAAGGGATGGTTGATGGAGTCCGCGTGGCGGCCAAGGACCGTGACGAGACCCGCAAAGAAGCCAATGATGTAGCTCAGGAATGTCGGTTACTCAACCGGTCGCTTCGCATGGGGCTGAAGTCCTCGAGCGATGAATCCGAGACCCCCGACGAGCAATACGAGCAGCACGATGGTACTGAAGAGACTCAAGGGCCGGAAATAGATATGCAGATTGGCGATAATGCCGGCGAAAATGAACAGAGCACCACCTATGGTTAAGATCCATCCGGCAATGCTTCGGCCGCGCCAGAAGAGAAGGCCAATGCCGAAAAGCATGGGTAAAAGGGTTATACCGAATGCATTTTCGCCATGGAAGTTCCAATATGAGCCCACGACGGTCACCTGATTTACGAGTAGGTATCCGCCAACACATGCCATAACGAAGCCCAATGCAAAGTGGCCGAGGCCGCCGGGAGTACCGCCGGCATCGCTGAATGAACGGTTGTCCATGGCGCGAAGTATAACAGAGGCCGAAAGTACGGAAGTTCGCTCCTGCGGCGAGGTTTGGGATTCGCAAATCGAGCTAAAAATTCACGCTCGTTATTATCCAAGTAATCAATAGCATTGGAACTTTGCAGGATGAATGTGCGTAAATAGAGGAGAGTCGCATTCGATGCCTCCGATTTTTCAAACCGCAGAGCTTCCCCGACACGGTGCTAAAGATTCAGTTTTGGAGAGATTCGCGGCAATTCCGGGGGCATCACGCAAATCCCAAAGGATGGCCTCTGCGAAGGACGGTAGACTCTTTGAGTCCCGGACATCGGCGGGATGCGAGCAGCTATCAGCCCTGGCAAATCTCGAGTTTCAGCATGTCCGCTTGCCGCGCTGCGCTAGTCAGGGCTATGCTTACCACAACATTTACTGGATTCCAATTCGGTTACAGGGTTCCGAACGGCTCCTGGCTACTCGAATCGTGTGGGGAGGGTTATGACTGAAAAGCATGGATTTCTCGACGCTTTGAAGCACGTGGCATTTGAGGACGAACCGACGCCGCCGGAGAAGCATACGCCGCCGCCCGCCGCCGCGAATTTTGCGGCGCCAGCCTTTGTCTCGACGCCAGTTCAAGTTCCGACGCAACCAACCGCCTATGCGCCGCCGGCAGCATATACGCCGCCGATCGACGCTGGAGTTGTGCCAGATAACGATGCGGTATACCAGACGCTGCTTTCCAAGACGGATTTTGAGAGCACGACTACGGCTGGCACGATCCATAAGTTTCTCGACCCGTTGAAGGCCATTCCGGACACGGTGATGCCGACGAATGTGAAGTTCAGAACTGCTGTGCTTCAGGCCTCCGCGCAGGCCGGACTCACGGAAGAGGGGATACTTGGAACCTTTGACACGCTGAAGGCTAAATTGCAGCAGGAAAAGGATGCATTTGGCTCAAAGGCGCAGCTTTTCGCAGCTAAGGAAGTCAAAGGGCGACAGGATCAGATTCAAAAGATAACCGACCAAATTACGCAGCTTCAGCAGGAGCTAGCCCGGCTGTCGAACGAACTGGTGGATGCCCAGGGAAAAGGCAGCCATGCGCAGAGTCAGTTTGAAGCAGCCGTGCAACGTCGTAGCAGCGAACTCGAACAGCAGAAGGCTCTCTACGCCTCCCTGCTTAAAGGATAAGAGATTCTCATGAGCCTCTCCCCAGTGACTCCCAACTTTACCCAGAACCTTCAGGGCTATACACCGAAATCGTTCTGGAAACGCCCTGAGGGCCCGTTCGGCATCGCGGCGCTGGTGGCCTTGATCATTGCCGGTGGTATCGGCCTGTACGAGATCATGCCGTACATCATCTCCTTGCTGACAGACACGATTCATGCGGTTGCTCTTGCAGCGGTGCTGATCGCGATTCTGTGGCTTGCGGTCAATCCTACCTTCCGCACGGCAGTCTCGAACCTGTTCCAGAATGCAGTTCGATTTTTCGCATCATGGGTGGTCGAGACCGATCCGATCGGCATTCTTCGCAACAATCTGGACGACATGAAGAAGGCCAAAAGCAGCCTTGATCAAACGCTGCAGCGCTTCTCAGGGAGCGACGAGCGGCTTCAACGCAGCATCGCGGCCAAGACCGATGAGATTAACGGGCTTGGGCGAAAGGCCGCCAAGGCCGAGCAGATGGCCAATGCCGCCAGCGACCCGATGGAGCGTGAGCGGCTCTCGCTTGAGCGCCAGACATTCCTGGAGCAGGCGGGGATGCTGATGCAGGGCGTGAAACAGCTTCAGGCGCTTGAAGATCAGACGTCGAAGATGCTGAAGACCTTTCAACACTGGTCGCAAATTGCCGACAGCAAGATTCAGCGGACGGAGAACAAGGTCAATTTCCTTGCCGAACAGCGCAAGATGATCCTGGACGCGAAGGCCACTCTAGGCGTGGGACAGCAGTTGCTGCGCGGAAATCCGGAGCAGTTGAAGATGGTTGACATGGCGCTCGACTATCTCGAAGACGATACGGCGCGGACTCTCGGCGAGATACGCGAATTTTCGCGCTATACCGATAAGCTTTTGACGGACGATCAGATCGAATCCGGGGCAGCAGCGGACGACGCAGCGGCCAAGTTCGCGGAGTTCAATCAGAAGCTCTTGACATCGGGTAGTCAGTCCACGGGCGCCGATCTGATCCATGTACCGGGAATGGATGTGCCGGCAGGAGCTAAAGTGCCAGCAACCGTTTCCAATATAGCCGCGTCGGGCACCAAGTCCGACAGCGATTACGACAACATGTTCAAGTAGTCAATTCAACGCAAGTCAACCGAAGGGAAGAATGAAATGCCGCGTTTGAAGCCTCAAGCGAAGCTGGTTTTGATTGTGGTTGCGGGAGTGGGAGTGGTGTTTGGACTGCGCGCCGCGATGCAGCATGGGCTTATCCCAACACCGGGGATCATGCAGTCGATTGTGGCGTCGCGTGTTCAACTGCCACCTCAGGAAGAAGCCCAAGTTGCCAACGTGCAGGCATCGCCTTACCCAACAGTCGCTCCGGCCAATGTTGCGGCCACGCATGTTGTTTTCGACGTTTGGGAATGGAACGCGATGTTCTCGCTGATCTATGCCAACGGCGGCGCGGACACTACCAAGGGTTCCTTGATGGAAAAGAACGGAGTCAACCTGACTCTGCATCGTGAGGACTCAAACACGCAGATGGGCAACGATCTGATCGATTGCGCCAAACAGCTTCATGACGGCGAGAAGACCTGCTCCAAGGGGGCGGAGGCTATCGTTGTGATGGGCGACAGCGGCGGCCAGTGGCTATCGAATCTGAACCCGCAACTGAAGAAGCTGGGGCCTGAGTATCAGGCCGTCATCATCGGTGCGGTGGGCCGCTCGAACGGCGAAGATGCCTTGCTTGGTCCCGCGGAGTGGAAGTCGAATCCGCAAAGCATGAAGGGCAAGACGGTGGTCGGCGTTATTCGCGACGGCGACTGGAATATCGCGCTGAACTACGAAGGCTCAAACGGACTGAAGAACAATCCCGATCTGAAGACATGGGATCCGGATGCGGTCAACTGGATTGCCGCGCCGGATGAGGACTACATCAAGGCCGTCACCGATGTGTTCATCCCTAACCGCTGCGAAGATCGCAAGGTCGTCAAGGATGGCCGGCCAACCGGCGAGACAAAAAACGTGTGCCCAGACGGCGTTGTGACCTGGACTCCCGGCGACGAGCAGGCCGTGCACGGACGTCCGGGCACGACAAAGATTATTTCCTCACATGAGTACGCTTCGCAGATGCCGGCTGTGATTCTGGGCATCAAGAAGTTCTTCAACGACAATCGCGATGAGATCTCCGGGCTGTTGGCCGCAAGTTTCCAGGCGGCCGACCAAGTGAAGGCATTTGACGCTGTTCGCCGTAAGGCGGGTGACATTTCTGCCAAGATTTACAACGACCAGAACGGCGATTACTGGTACAAGTACTACGCAGGACTGCGCGATCCGAAGTCGGGCCAGATGCTGGGCGGGTCGGCGGTGTTTGGTCTCGAAGACGATGTGAACTACTTCGGACTGGACGGCAAGCACAACAACAATATGCGTGCGACCTATGAGACTTTCGGCAAGATCGCGACGCAGAATTATCCGCAGCTTTTCAAAGACAACCCGATCCCGCCGTATAAGGAAGCAGTCGATACTTCGTTCATCTTCAGCGCTCAGTCGTTGCTGAATTCGGGCGGTGTGCAGGGAGCGAGCGCCGAGACGGTTGACTATGCGAAAGAAGCGCAGTCTGGCACAGTGCTCGGCCATAAGGCAGTTTACATCAACTTTGCGTCGGGCTCGGACCAGCCTCTTCCGGACAGTTTGCCGACCTTGAATGAACTCAAGGACTCACTGGCCATCAACTCTCAACTCGCGCTGCAGATCGACGGCTACACAGATAACGCCGGAAGCGACTCGATCAATACGCCGTTGAGCGAGAAGAGAGCGCAGGCCGTCAAGAGCTACTTTCAGAAAGTGGCACCGCTGAGCTTCCCCGACTCGCGCTTCAAACAGGTCGCGGGTCATGGCTCGCAGGATCCGATAGCCTCGAACGCATCGACGCAGGGGAAGGCTCTGAACCGCCGCGTTGAAATAACTCAGATAGGTCAGTAGAAAAGCAACAAACGGGGAGGCTCGATCCTCCCCGATTCTTTCTGTCCACGTGGAAATCATGAACCATGCTCTAGCAGTTTTTTCGCCTAACGCGATCTTAGACAAGAACGCCGTGCGAATTCTGGTTGCCGTCCAGATCGCCATCGTGGTCGTGCTATGGGTGTTCAGCCCTTTCGTATTGCTGCCCAAACCCGGTGAAGTTCTGAGTGCCTTTGGAGACTTGTGGGAACAGGGGCTCGGCGCGGAGCTGATCACAAGCTTCTATCTCAACGTGCAGGCCATCGCACTGTCTACCGTTGTTTCGCTGCTGCTGGCCTATGCAACGGTGATGCCCTTCTTCCGCCCCGTAGTCGCGTTGCTTAGCAAGCTGCGTTTTTTGTCGCTGGTAGGGTTGACCTTCTTCTTCACGCTCATGGCCAGGAGCGGACATGAATTGAAGCTGTCGTTACTCGTGTTTTCGGTCTCAGTATTCTTTGTCACCGGAATGGCCGATGTAATCAACGGCGTCCCGAAGGAAATGTTCGACCTGGCTCGCACCCTGCGCATGGGTGAGTGGCGTGTGGTTTGGGAAGTGATCGTGCTTGGCCAGATCGACCAGGTCTTCGACGTTCTCCGGCAGAATGCGGCGATGGGTTGGATGATGCTGACGATGGTTGAAGGCATTGTTCGTTCGGAGGGCGGCGTCGGAACGGTTCTGCTCGACCAAAACCACCACTTCCGGCTGGCCGCGGTCTTTGCCATTCAGTTGACGATTCTATTGCTGGGTCTGTTCCAGGATTACAGCATCGGGCTAACGAAGAGCCTGCTCTGTCCGTATGCGGCGTTGACTCTGGAGCGGAAATAATGGCGAGCACACCTTACAGCTTCGGCAAGACACTGTTGAAGATCGAGAACGTTTCGCTCGAATACGATGGCCGTCCGGTGTTGAGCGGCGTGAACGCTGAGGTGCGCGACATCATCGTGCCAGGCTGCGTAAAAGGGCAGGTTGTCGGCATCCTTGGCCCCTCCGGTTGCGGCAAAACGACGCTGTTCCGGATCATTGCCGGCTTGCACCCTCCCACTTCCGGTAGAGTTTCGGTGAACGGCTTTGACCGGCCGGTGATGGCAGGCGAAGTCGGCGTGGTTGCGCAGAGTTATCCGCTTTTTGAGCATCGCACAGTGCTTGGAAATCTGATGTTGGGCGCGACGAAAAAAGAAAAGGACGCCAAGGTTGCCCATGACAAGGTGATGGAGTTTCTCACGGAATTTGGGCTGGAAGACAAGTACAACCTTTATCCAGCGCAACTATCCGGCGGACAGCGGCAAAGGTGTGCAATTATCCAGCAGATACTATGCAGCGAGCACTTTTTGCTCATGGACGAGCCGTTTTCGGGGCTCGATTTGATCATGCTTGAAAAGACCTGCGAGTTGATTGCAAAGGTCGCCGACATGGACGATCTAAACACCATCATCGTCGTAACACACGACGTGACGGCGGCATGTTCAGTGGCTGATCATCTTTGGCTCATGGGCCACGGCCCCGACGAAGAGGGCAAGACCTTGCCGGGGGCACGAATCGTGAAACAGTATAACCTGATTGACAAGGATTTGTGCTGGCAGCCGGCAATCATCACGACGCCTCGGTTCACAGATTTTGTGCGAGAAGTTAAAGAAGAATTCAGGAGACTGTAAATGAGCGACAAGACAGAAATCGAACTGCTGGTTTGTAAATGCAAGTCCTGCACGCATTGGGAAATCGGTAAGGATTTGCTGATTTGCAAGACCTGCGGCCTGACCCTGCCTGCGAAGATTACCGTGGATGACAGCCATCATATGCTTCATTGGGAGAAGCACGAGCGGTAACGCGATTCAAGCTGAACTCAAACTATCCACTGAAACCAATTCAAGAGCCGGCTGCATTGTGGAATGCCGAGCGTGCATCAAGCGCGCTCGGCGTTCAGTGCGTTCCAGGTACTCCGAGGTGATTTTTGCACCGTTGGCGGAAAAATGGCAGGCACGTAACTCCTTTGTTTTGAAAAAATGCCGAAAGCCAAAATAGGTAAGTCCTTTGTTTTTAGAGGCTAAATTAACGTAACGTGTTTGTTATCAGGTAGATGAGATGAAAACCGTACTTGGAGTGTTTTTTGGGGCGGTGGGCTTCGGCGGTTCAGTGCTTTCTTAGGCTGACGGGGTCGAAGGCGGGACGGATTTGATCCGCGATGTAAACCGCAATTTCGGGCTTTTTGAGGCTTACTTTTTTATTGTGCGCCATCAAGGTGGAATGAACTGCAAATTGGGATGAAATATTTTTACTGGAAAGTCAAAGTGTTTTTAGGGGTTGGCGCTCGATCCGCTCAGCAATTTGTATCGTGGAGTGGGAGAATGAGGTTCACCGCGACCCTAGGGAACTCGAAAACGCTGTTGGGACACGTTCCCAGGATTCTATCCTGGGCCATTCTCGATCTTTCCCTCTGGAAAGGGTGACGTAGCAGCTCCATTCAGGTTATTCGGCATTCACACTAGCCCGGGATGGCGACCTTGACGCAGATCCCAGAGTGCCGCTATCAGAGCGTCGATTTCCTCACAGGTGTTGTACAGCGCGAGGGTAGCTCGCAGTGTGCTCTCGACACCAAACCGGCGCAGAATCGGCTGTGCGCAGTGATGGCCACCGCGGACCGCGATGCCCTTCCGGTTGAGATAGTCTCCGATCTCTTCGGTGCGGAAGCCATCCATGATGAATGAGAGCACGCCCGCTTTTTCTTTTGCGGTTCCAATGATGTGCAGACCAGGAATACGCTGCAGCGCTTCCGTGGCATAGACCAGCAATGCGTGCTCGTGGCGAGCGACGTTCGCTATGCCGACGCGATCGAGATAATCGATTGCCGCACCGAGGCCGACCGCATCGGCAATGTTTCCCGTGCCGGCTTCAAATCGTTGCGGAGGCGGCTGGTAGAGCGTCTTCTCGAAGGTTACATCCTGGATCATGTTTCCACCACCCTGCCAAGGCGGCATGTTGTCCAGCACTTCGGACTTGCCGAAGATAACGCCGATGCCGGTAGGCGCAAAAACCTTGTGTCCTGAAAAGACGTAGAAGTCGCAGTTGATGGCCTGCACATCGACGCGCATGTGAGAGACGGCTTGCGCTCCATCTACCAGGACACGCGCGCCATGACGGTGGGCAGCTTCTACCATCTCCTTGACGGGAACGACAGTGCCGAGGGCATTCGAGACATGGGCGATTGAAACCAGGCGCGTCTTCGGTCCCAGAAGCTTCTCATATTCGTCGAGCAATACCTGGCCGGAATCATCGACAGGTGCGACTCGAAGGCGAGCGCCTTTTTCAGCGCAAAGCATTTGCCATGGCACGATGTTGGCGTGGTGTTCGAGCCAGGTGATGACGATTTCGTCATCCTTTTGAACGTTGCGGCGTCCCCAGCTTTGCGCGACGAGGTTGATGGCTTCGGTGGCTCCGCGGACAAAGACAATTTCGCGCGTGGCTCCGGCATTGAGGAAGCGGCGAGTTTTCTCGCGTGCCGATTCGTATGCATCCGTGGCGCGTGCGGCAAGTTCATGCGCAGCGCGATGCACATTCGAGTTCTCGTGTTCATAGAAGTACGTCAGGCGGTCGATGACCGACTGCGGTTTCTGCGTAGTTGCGCCGTTGTCGAGCCAGATGAGCGGACGGCCATTGACGACTTCGCGAAGGATAGGAAAGTCGCGGCGAATTGTTTCTACATCGAAGGAATAGGACGAGAGTCCGAGATCGCTGGCAAGTTCAGGCTGCCCTGCTCCAGGCGCCAGGGTGGGCGCAAAGTCAGGCGCATAGAGGGGGCGGGGTTGGCTTGCCGCATCACGAGAAGCCGGTGGCCGAGATTCGGCTGGGTGGGCGACTGCGCCAGGGAGCGGCGGAGCATTCAGATCCAGTGGTGCTGCGAAAGGAGTCGTTCCGTTGGTAGCGGATTTATCGGGGCCGGTACCATTCGGCAGTTTCAGATCTGCCGGAACGGGTCCGGGTAAAGTAGCAGGTGCAGAGAACAGAGGTCGAGCCTCTTCAAGAAATGAAAACGCGGGGATCGACGAAGAATCGACTACGCCAAAAGCGCTGGGAATTGCCGGAGCGGGAGGCTGCGAAGACGCGGAGAGATTCGATGGTTGAACATCCGTAAAGAGCGACGAAGGAATCGCCGCATAACCTTGCTCACTCGGCGCTAGATTCCCAGAGGCCGACGCGGGTGCGCTTGGGAATTTCGACTCTCCAACAGGTTCAATAAAGAGGGGACGCGCATCAGCAAGAAATCCAAAGCCTGGTTCGGGCGGTGGCGTAGGGCCCAAACCCTTTCCTGAGCGCGAGGCCTCCGGAGCAGTGGGAGCTGACGCATTGGAACGGGTGTCGGGCGGCACACTTCGGTCCGGGGTCGCGAGAAGCACTCCAGGCTGCAACTCCGTCAAGCCTGCCAGGATTCCCGGAACCGCAGGCGCAGTTGGACTGGGAACCGCGGCATACGGGTTCCCTGAAAAGGCAGAGTTAGAAGGCAGCACCGCACGAGCCACCGTTACGACCGGCTGCTGCAGCGAATCCGGGAGCGCATTGAACATCTCGTTGGCCATGCGCGCCAAGTCGGCGGGAGATAAAACGCCGGGTGCGATTCCTTGGCTTGCCGGCACTCCCGCAGATTCACCAGCACCTGGAACGGCTGCCGTTACGAGCGCCTGCTCACTTGTACTCATGGTATTGTCCTACGTCTACGTCTTCGAGCAGGGCAATTGCATCGTCAGTCAACACCGCCGCCGAGCAGTAGAGCGACACCAGGTAGGAAGCGAGCGCTCGCTGGTCGATTCCCATGAAGCGCACTGACAGCCCAGGACTCTGTTCTCCCGGAAGTCCAGGCTGAAAGAGGCCAACCACGCCCTGTTTCTTTTCACCCACACGCAGCAGCAGAATCTTCGTCTTGTGGTCTCGGCTTCTCACGGCAATTTTGTCTGAAGGAATCAGCGGAACCCCGCGCCAGGTAAGGAAGGGGGTGCCGAATAACGATACTGTCGGTGGCGGGACTCCGCGGCGGGTGCACTCGCGTCCGAAAGCGGCAATGGCGCGCGGATGTGCCAGGAACAGCGACGGTTCCTTCCAAACTTTGGTCAGCAATTCGTCGAGATCGTCGGGTGTAGGTGCGCCCTTGCGCGTCTTGATCTTCTGCGAATCGACGACGTTGTTCAGCAGGCCGTAGTCGGCATTGTTGAGCAGTTCGCTCTCCTGCTTCTCTTTCACGCTCTCGATCAGAAGCCGCAACTGCTCACGAACCTGGTCGTAAGGATTGCTGAAAAGATCGGAGACCCGTGTATGCACGTTGAGCACAGCATTGATGCTGCTCAATACATACTCTCGGGGCTCTTCCTGATACTTGATGTACGTCGCGGCTAAGGTCGACTCATCCTCGTGGCCGCAGGTGGACTCAATCGGCTTGGTCTCATCGACCTTGTTCAGCCGAAAGATTCCCGCCTCAAGCGGCTTCCAATCCAGCAACCGAACCAGCCAACGTGGCGTAATGGCCCCAAATTGGGGAGCAGTCTTGGTGACATTGGCAAGCTGATATGCCGCTTCTTCGCTCAACGAAGCGCGAACGACTTCTTCAGGCACAGGTGGCCTCCTTCTTGGTAATCGCAACTGGATTCTAGTGCTTGCGGGTGAAGTCCGGCAAGCACGCAGGTGCGGTGGCGGGCTGGCACTCTGTGGGAAACGCGTGGCTTCGGGAGAAGCTTATCCGGCTGAGCAAAGATTCAATAATTCGGTAATCGAGATCCGAAGTCCGCTAGTACTTCCGGACCCCGTGATCGACCCGGTCAGACCATGCGTGGATGCCGCCGGTCAGGTTCCAAACCTTGTTAAAGCCTGCCTTGTTAAGGAATTGCACAGCTTTGGCGCCCCGCGGCCCCATCTTGCAGACGGCGATGATCTTCTGGTTAACATCGAGCTCATTCAACCGGCGCGGCAACTCGGCAAGCGGGATGAGGTGTCCGCCGATATTGGAAGTTTCAAACTCGAATTCATCGCGAACATCGAGCAAAAACAGATTTTCGCCAGCGTCGAGCCTCCGCTTCAGATCTTCCGCTCGTATTTCAGGAACGCCCATTATTTTCTCCATCCCAGAGAACGGCTCGGTAAGTATCCATCGGCCGCACCCGCCTCGATTTCAGCCCAAAATAAAAAACCCACCTGCCAGATCAACTTCTGGCGGTGAGTCCGATTGAGGTGCCGGCTTGTAACTTACTCTAGCCCTGCCATTTCCTCACGCCAGAAAACATGTGTACGCAACACATTGCGCAACAACATGCTCCGGAATTCTTGGCGAGGAAACTGTTCACCAAACAACAATAGCACCACAGCCCCGGAATCGCAATTCCCACTTTAGCGTCAGAAATCTGCTACAAAGCCCTCCAACTTTGAACGCCTGGGTCGTTGCGCGCGTAATAACCGTCATGCCAATTAATAATTTTCCGATTGAGGCGTCATCTATATGAACCGCTCAGAAGGAGAACAAGTGGCCGCGAGCAGCGCAGCATTGCCGTTAACTGAAGGTCTCTCCCAGTTATTCGGAGAGCATCACAGGCGTGTGCTGAAGGCGGCCTATCGCATTACGGGCAACATGGCGGATGCGGAGGACGTTGCGCAAGCTGTTTTTCTGCGCCTTGCGAATGCCGGCGGTCCTGTTACGAATGCCGGAAGCTACCTCTACCGGGCGGCGATTAACGGAGCGCTGGACTTGCTTCGGGGACGCAAAGCTGCTTCGACAGAACCGCTGGAGTTAGCCGCGGGTGTTGCTTCAACGGATCGAGGAAGTTCACCCGAGAATGAGGTTTCCAGCAGGGAGCTTGGAGATTTTCTGCGGATGGCAATTGCAGAATTGCCTGCGCGTGCCGCT
>Ga0302320_10010021_pt1 | contig 20285 bp, 27 predicted proteins | sample Bog_T0_3_FD_202130 | JGI IMG/M metagenome (GOLD analysis project Ga0302320, IMG submission 202130) | Peat permafrost microbial communities from Stordalen Mire near Abisko, Sweden - Bog_T0_3 | ecosystem: Environmental > Terrestrial > Soil > Wetlands > Peat | place: Sweden: Abisko, Stordalen Mire...
CTTTCCGCACGGCGGGAATATCACTGGTCACCCCGGTAGAGGTTTCGTTGTGCACCACCATCACCGCGCGGATCTCATGCCCGCGATCTTCCAGCAGCCTGGCTTCGAGCTCCACCGCGTTCGCGCCACGGCGCCAGTCCCCGGGAATCAGTTCGACCTTGAGGCCGAGGTTCTTCGCCATCCTGACCCACAGGCCGGCGAAGTGGCCGGAATCGAAAGCCAGAACTTTGTCGCCAGGATTCAAGGTATTGACCAGTGCCGCTTCCCACGCGCCGGTGCCCGATGAGGGGAAGATCACAACCTCCTCGCGAGTCTTGAATACGGCCTTCAGGCCTTCGAAGCAGGCGAGCGCCAGCGACGCGAATTTGGCACTGCGATGGTCTATGGTGGGGTATTCGATCGCATGCAGAACGCGGTCCGGAACGTTGGTGGGACCTGGAATCTGCAGGAAGTGCCTGCCCGGCTGGTATGCCATTTTTGTCTCCTCTATCTTTTATACCCGCCAGTCCAGATCGGCCGAACCGGGCTACTGATCGATGTGTTTCTTTTCGATGGTCCACTTGGGGTCCGTGCAGAGGCCGCAGGATTTTCCGACAAACATCATGCTGGCCTTCTTGTCGCCCTTGAGTTGCCATTTGAGCCAGGCGCCGGCGGTCTGGGCAAACGCGCCGCCATTCGGCTCCCGGTAGGTGGCCGGATAGTGTCCGACGGCCTGCCAGGCGTGAACTTCGGGCACCTGATCGATGGCTTCAAAGTCCATGGTCGCGCTGCGATGGCCCGTATCGGTGTCGCCGCCGGTTATAAAAAGGATCGGCGCGTGGATCTTTGCCAGGATCTCAACGCCGCGATTCTGCGCGGGGGGCGCCGGAGCGGGCGCATTCGGATCGGCCGGGGCGCGCACGAGGACGGGAGCAAACGGAGCGTAGCGTTGGTCGGTGGCGACCGGACCGCCGCGCCCTCGACCAGCGCGTCCCGGTCCGGCAGCATTGGGACCGCGCCCGGCAGGAGGGGGTCCGATGTTAATGCCCTGGCCGAACGCGACCGTGGTAGTAACGCGCGGATCGTCCGACACCTGAATGGCCTGCTGCGCCCCACAGGATTGGCCGGTGACCGCAATCTTCGTCACATCGAGCTTGTGATAATACGCGCTGCCTTCCCTTGAATTCTCGGCAATGGCCCACGTCACTCCGTCGAGCAGTTGCGTGGCAACCGTCATATTCTGGCGATCTTCCGACCCCATCACGACTGCGTTGCCGGCCGGTCCGATGGCGACCACAAGAAATCCCTGGGAGGCGAGTTCGGACAACATATTGCGGAACTCGCCCGAAGTGTTCCGGCATCCGCCGTTGCCGAAGGCCACGATGGGGAGAAGATTCTGCGGTCCGAACGGACCCAGATCGCGCGGCCTGTAGATGGCATGTGTAGGCAGGCTGGGTTCGCCCCACAGGATCGCCTTGTAAGGGCCGGTGCCGCCATCCCCGATCGTGACGGCGAGGCGCTCGAGGCGCCCGCTCTTCGACGTGACGTTGAAGGCTACCGTCCCGGTGAGTTCCGGCGGTTCATCCTGGGCGGTAACGAGTGAAGGCAATGCCAGCAAAAGCAAAGAGGTGGATAAAAGCGTGGTTCGGCCAATAAAATTCATATGGAACTCTTTTCAGTACGTAAGTATATGTTGCGGCGGAAACCCGCGCAATCAGTGCTGGATGGGCTTCAGCTTAATGTTCTTGAACTCGATGGGATATTTTTGATACTGGAGCCGGATGAGACCCTCGGGAAATCTGGTGTCGTGAACGTCGATGGTTTTGGTTCCGTTCAGAACCACGATCAGGTGATCGCCGTCGCAGGTAATCTCGTAGTGGTTCCAGGCATCAGCCTTGAAATCGAACACGCCGTTGGTTTTGGCGGTGCCCACGAGGGAGCCGGTGTTGTAGCCCTGCGGCTGCTTCCTCCAGATCTGCACCTCGTAGCCGCGCGCGAAGACGCCGCTGTTGGTGTCGACGCCGGTCTTGAAATCCGCGTCGAGGATGAAGTCTTTATAGTTGGCTTTCAACGTGAGATAGCCGGCGGGATCTCCGCAGGGCGAGAGTGTGCCATCGATCACCTCCCAGTGTGAAGCGCCGGGCGGAACCGGGGCGTTACCCATCGGCGTAGAACAGGGCCGGGGATTAGATCCGACGGCGGGCAGATCGCCAGGCTGCGGGGGTGCGGGCGCGGCCTTTTTTGCGGTTCCGCCCGCTCTGCCGCGGCCTCCGGCAGGCGCAACAACCGCCGAGTCCCATCCGTTCAGGGTCTTGCCATCGAACAGCAGCACCCAGCCGGCGGCCTTCTCCTGCGGTGTGAGAACATTATCGGCGGCAGGCAGCGCGGCGGCAAGCAGGAATACGAGGCAAATCGCTTTCATAGTGCGATGAATATATCACGGCGGCGTCAGACCGATCGGGCAAATGCCCGGAACAAGCGCATCTGAATCGGGTCGTCCATCATGTCTTCCGGATGCCACTGAACTCCGACGGCGAATTGCGCGCCGGACAGATCGATGCCTTCAATAACTCCATCCTCGGGATCCCGCGCGGTAACTAACAGGCCTTCGCCCAGGCAATCGACGGCCTGATGATGACGCGAATTCACTTGCATGCGGGGCACGCCGTAAATGGAATCGAATGGGGGCGCGAGTACGACTTCATGCACCGGCGCGCCACCGGTTTGCTGCCGGTGCTTTTCCGCATTGGCCAGATGCTGAATCAGCGTACCGCCGCGCACTACATTGAACAGTTGCATGCCCCGGCAGATCGCCAGGACTGGCATATCGCGCGCCAGGGCCTTGCGCAGCAGCGCCGATTCGTAATCGTCGCGCGCGCGGTCGGAAGGACCATTTTCCGGATGCGGATCGGCGCCGTAAATCGCGGGATCGATATCGCTGCCGCCGGTTAGCACCAGGCCGTGCACCTCATCGAGAGAGCCTGGGGCGTCGGGTATAAACGACACTGGATCCAGATCCACCTGGCGCAGCGCGCGTTGGTAGGGAACCGCCTTATTTGGATTTCGGAACAACAGGGCTACTTTCGTCATCGCGATCCAGACGTTTTTTCAACGGCACCAGGGCGACCAGAGTAAGTGCGTTCAACACCGCCAGCACAATGGCTACTTCGTATCGTCCGATGGCGACCGCCGCTCCGATGGCGCCGGTGTTCCAGATGCTGGCGGCCATCGCCGTTCCCTGGACGCTCATGCCTTCCCGGACAATGGCGCCGCCCCCTACGAAGCCGATGCCTGCGACCAGGCCTTGCAATACGCGCGAATTAGCCGCGATGCCGTCGCTCCCGGGTATACCGTGGAGGATCAATAAATAGCCGCAACTGGCCATGGCCACGATAGGAAACGTGCGTACGCCGGTGGCATGGCCCTCCTTCTCGCCCCACCAGCCGGTAGGCATGGAGAGCAGATAGGCGAGGCCGATTTTTTCGAACGTCTGCCAAAGCAGGTGCCAATCTATTGAGAGGGGCGGCATGCTGTTATTGTTGAATCTATTGTCGCCTGAACAAGTTCATCGCCACGAATAAGTCATGAAGATCAGCGAAGTTAAAGCCTTCCTCCTCAGCTTCCCGCTTCCCCAGCCGCTCCGGCTCGCATTTTACGGCGGCGAACGCACGGTTCTGAAGCGCGACGCGATGCTGATTCGCGTAAAAGTTTCGAGCGGCCTGGTGGGTTACGCGCCCGGCCCCGGCAGCGAGCGCGTGTATGAGTGGATTCGCGACGTGATTGCGCCATTTCTTGAAGGCATGACGCTGGCCGATCCCGATGCCCTTCGGGTAAGATTCGAGACCGGCCCCGGCAGCGGCAATACGGAGTTGATGAAGGCTTACTGCGCGGTGGAAATAGCACTGTGGGATATCTTCGCCAAAGCGCGCGAAATGCCGATGTCGGAAGCTATCGGCGGGCGTGTGCGCGATCGCATCCGGCTCTACGGCAGCGCCGGGATGTATCAGCCGCCTGAGAAATACGCGGAGGAAGCCGCCGCCATAGCAGCGCTCGGATTCCGCGCCTATAAGATGCGCCCGGCGCTGGGCCCCGACGAGGACGTCAGGACGGTGCGGCTGATGCGCGCGGCGGTGGGGCCGGCGATAGATCTGATGATTGATGCGCACACGTGGTGGCGCATGGGCGACCGCAGTTACTCGCCCGAGACCGTGGAACGCGTGGCGGGCGAAATGTCGCAATACGATCCGTTGTGGTTGGAGGAGCCGCTGCCACCCGCCGATCATCAGGCCTATGCTGAGCTGCACGCGAAAGATCTGCTGCCGCTTGCTTCGGGCGAGCATGAGCCGAGTGAGGAAGGCTACCTGGATCTGATCGATTCCGATGGCGTCGATTACGTGCAGATGGATGTGTGCTGCCAGGGCGGCTTCACGCAGGGGCGCCGGCTGTTTGCCACCATCGCGCGCCGCGAACTGCGCTTCGCATTTCATAGCTGGGGCACCGGACTTGAGGTCCTGGCCGCCGCGCATTTGGGCATCTGCTGGCCGGATACGGTGGTCGAATGGCTGGAGTATCCCTGTTATTCGGATGCAGGCAAGCCGGGGATGTATCCGTTCCCTCTGGCTGCGGAGATTCTCAAAGAGCCGCTGCGCATCGAGCGTGGTGAGTTGATTGTCCCGCGCGAACCCGGTCTCGGCATGGAAGTGAACGAGGCGGCGATCGAGAAATATCCCTGGATTCCGGGGCCGTGGTCGTACTTCCGCATCGATTACCCGGCGCAGACGCTGGCGGTGGTCGGCGATCATTCGATTCCCTGGGAGGGCCGGTCTATTGCCTGACGAAGTGAGGCAGTACCGTTATCTGGATCTGCTGATTAATGTCTTTTTGGTTGTGCTGATTGTGTCGAATCTGATTGCGCCTAAGTTTGTCGCGGTAGGGTGGCTTAAGTTCAGCGCGGCGCAATTACTGTTCCCCATCACGTATATATTCGGGGATGTGTTTACCGAGGTGTATGGTTACGCGGCCGCGCGCCGGGCTATCTGGGTTGGATTCATGGGTAGTGTGATTATGGCGTTATTCGGGATCTTCGCGATCCTGTTGCCGCCCGCTCCGGAGTTTAAAAATCAGCAGGCGTTCGAGATTATCTTCGGCGTGGTGCCGAGGAATGTGGCGGGCAGTTTGCTGGCGTATTGGGCGGGCGACTTTGCCAACTCATATACGATTGCCAAAATGAAGCTTTGGACTGGCGGAAAATATCTTTGGACCCGGACTGTTGGATCTACTGTAGTGGGTCAGGCGGTCGACACTACCATCGTTATATTTTTTATTTTCTGGGGCCAGCCGCTTAACGTGATCTTTGGATTGATTGTTGGGGGGTATGTGTTCAAGGTAACTTATGAAGTGGTGGCTACTCCACTTACTTACTGGGTGGTTAATTCCCTTAAGCGGAGTGAGGGTGTGAATTACTTCGATCGGGGTACCGATTTCAACCCATTCGCGATTGGGTCAGGGTCTTGAGCCGCGGTCTTACTTATGCCGCGCGGCGCGCCAGAAATCAGCCACGGACTTGCCTTTCCAATACCGGTTAAAGTTCTCGAGAGTCGTGAACGATCTTGACTCCATGCGGTCGAGATAAAGCTGCCCGTGCAGATGATCGATCTCGTGCTGGAGAATCCGCGCGTACCAGCCCTCGGCGCGGATCGCGACCGGCTCGGCTCGCTCATTCAGACACTCAACCCGCACGGCCAGCGCTCGCGGCACAATGGCGGTGAATCCCGCCACGCTCAGGCAGCCCTCGAAGAAATGCATCTCATCGGCGACCTCAATGGTCAGCGTGGGATTGATGATCGCCTGGAAAGGCACCGCCACGCGCTTTCGTTCGGCGGCCTGGCCCGGCGGTAGTTTGTCGATGTAATCCTGCGCGTCTTCAATCACCGCCAACTGAAACGGCATACCGACCTGGGGAGCGGCCAGTCCCACGCCCGGAGCGTCGCGCATGGTGTCGCGCATGGCCACGATCAACTCCTGGACCGGCTCGGAGAGAATTTCGTCCCGGCTGAGCGGGCGCGCAAACTGCCGCAGCACAACATCCCCCGTCTGAACAATCTTGAGAATCATGCCGAATCAGTGAGTCATTGAATACATTACGTCGTTCACGCCGATGCGTATCCCCAGCGCCGAATATTTTTCGGGATAGCGCGCATCGTCGGCCCACTCCCAGGAATCGCCGATGTCGGAGTTAAACGACATGGCGACCATCAGGCGGCCCTTATCGTCATAAATACCGCGCCAGTGCGGGGTCTGGCCATCCGCCCGGTACATCTCGCCGCGGCGCAGCGCCCACTGGCCGGGAATCTGATACCGGTCGTCGAGGTCGTAGACGATATGGAAAATGGGGTCTTTATCGTCGATCTCCACAATCTCGCGGTCGGGAAATATGACCTTCATGCTGTCCATGAAGCGGTTCCACTCGGCCGTTCCCCAGAAATCGTCAAGCATCAGGAAGCCGCCGCGCAGCAGATATTCGCGCACCGTTTTCGCCTGTTCGCGCGTCAGGAGCCAGTCACCCATCTCGCCCGCCACCATCCACGGCCAGTTGTAGATATCGTCGCCATCGTCGGGATTGACGGGCTGTTCCAGCGAGCGCACGTGGAGTCGGGTCAGGCGCCGCATGGCCAGGGCGAAGTTTCGATCCGCGCGGGGGTAGTCCTGCGACCAACTGGTTCCGCCCTCGCGCCAGTCGCGATAACCGCCGAGGCCGATGGGCCGCGAATAGAGCCCGTTGGGATGGGGCGGATACATCAATCGCGCCTGAACCCATTCGGTTTTTTCCTGCGCATCATCGGGGAGTCCGATGTCGTCGTAGGGCTCAAGGCTGCGGTAAATCCGCCATGGGCGCGGAGCGGAGGAGGACGCGGCGTAGAGCCCCGTCAACAGCGCTAATCCGCTGCCCGACAGCCAAAGCGCTTTGATCAGCGTCATCGTGCGGACCCGATCCGAGGATAGCATTGCGCGAAAGGCTGGTTCTTTCGAGCCTCGCCGAGGGCGATAAACACGGCTACGCCATGATGCAGGATATTGAAGCGTTCGCCGGCATTCGGCTGGGTCCGGGGACGCTTTATGGAGCGATTACTCGGCTCGAACAGCATGGGTGGATTCGGCCCGTCGCGTCGACAGATCGCCGCCAGCCGTACACGATTACGCCGTCAGGCAGGCTGCATCTTAAGACGGCGCTGAGTGGTTTGCAGCATGTTGTAAAGACCGGGCTGGCGAGGTTGAACAACGCATGAACCGATTAGCGGGGTCGTTGATTCGTCTTTACCCGGCGGCGTGGCGCAAGCGTTATGAGGCTGAATTCGCAGCCATGCTCGAAGAGGTTCCGCAGGGATGGTCCGCGGTTTTCGATTTGTTGGAAGGAGCAACTCGCATGCATCTCTCGATGCCGTCGTTTCCTAAATTGGCGCTGACACTTTCGTTGCTGGGATTGGGGGTGTCGTTCACGATAGCCCCGCGATACGAGTCCACCACGGTGCCGATCTATCATGGCGAGCGCTCGGACCGCCAGGCAGCGATCGAGGGCCTCCAAGCCATGGAGGCAAATGTCCTGAGCCGTACGTCGCTTTCCAATTTGATCCAGGACCCGCGGCTCAATCTCTTTCCCGACGAAAGCCCATCGAAGACGTGATCGAAGAAATGCGCCGCGACATCCGGATCAGCGTGGCGCCGGGCGGCCCAAGGCTGACGTTCGCGGTCAGCTTCACTTATACGGACCGATTGAAGGCGCAGGCTGTGGTCCAGGCGCTGGTTACTCGTTTTGCAGACGAAAATGTCTATATCCAACGCGAGGCCAAAGCGACCGGCGGAAGTGAAGAGCTGCAACTGATCGCGTCCCGAATTGCCGCCCTCGAACAGCGTGCCGGCATCCCACCGTCGCAGGTTACATACATCGGAAGCGCCAACGCAGATGCCCTCGAGGTTCTCGATCCACCCAACCTCCCGGTGAATCCCATTTATCCCAATCGCGGCGTGATTGCTGCCATCGGTTTCGTTGCCGGTTTCGTTTTGGCGCTGATCATCGCGATCTTCCGCCGCCGCTTCCAACCGGCCGGCCTCGCCAAATCCTTCGCCCATCTTTATCCGGACGAATGACGCAAGCGCTATGGCGCTCCATCCTAAAGCGTCATAACGAACGCCACAACGTCTTCCTTTTCCTGTTCGCTGAGGCGGTCTTTGAACGACGTCATCTCTGCGGGGCCGGTATTGATGATGTCGAGTATCTGGTCGTGGGTGGCTTTGCGTCCGTCCGGCAGTTTGCCGTCTTTAATTCCCTGCAGGCCCGGACCTACTCGTACTTCCTTGCTGTAGGCATCGTGGCAGTCGTCGCAGTTCTCAGCGAAGACAACTTTGCCGCGGTCAACATCGCCACGCGGGGCATCAGTGTCAGGCTTGTCCTGCAGCGCGAAACCGGCGGCACACCCCAGCAACAGCATGCCGAAGACGGCCCACTTACTCATCCTTTCATTTTATGCGGTCACGGCGAAAGGGGCGTCCTGCATTCTCCAGTCTGAGGCCGGCGATCAATTGCAGAAGCGTCGGCCACGACAGAAACAGTAAGACCAGGAAAAGCGCCAGAACGATGAGCGTATTCATGCGGGGTATAAACCTTGCGTGGCGTTCATCACGCGGTTGGGCGGAAGCAAGTCGGGCACTGCAACAGGCATTGCCGAGGGATACGCCGGAGCATGTACCTTAGCCTCTGCAGCCGGAATCTCCTGAATGTAGCCGTGTCTCACGGAAAGAATGCGCCACGCCCTCACGATTTGTCCGGCACGTTCACGGGACAGGCCATAGCGATGCGCAATATCGAACAGCGACCAGCCTCGCACGAAATACAGAACTGCCAGCCGCCACTGGATATCGCCGCGCGATTGCTTTTCCCATGCCGGCGCCTGCGAGGGGAAACTGACGCGATTGGTTCGCACGGCCTCGCGTAGTTCGTGACTTTGCAAAGTGGTGAGATCCATTGAAGTCGTCCCCGTGTTCAGAGTCTAAAGGGGCGGGTGTGAGGAGGGCATAAGGCGCGGCTAAGTAATCGCGCGCCTCCGGTCGATTATTTGGATAGGCCTGATAAACGATATTGCTGGCATCTTTAATTCATGATTTTTGGACGAGTTACTCATATACTTCCCACGAATATCTTATGGCTTTCTTATGTCTTCGTCAGTACCATGCATTTGTACGACGGGCCTGCCCCCGTAACGCGGGTTTCCAGTTCGTGGGAGGCTCTAGCGATGACTGCACCATGCGGGCGCGTTCTGATCGTTGACGACGACTACTCCGTACGCCGCGCTCTCCATACTACGCTTTACGAAGAAGGCTTTGACGTGGCCGAAACCGCCTCGCCGGAAGACGCCATGTCGCTGGCGCAGGCCATCCGTTACGACGCGGTTCTGCTCGACATCGCGACCGCGGGCAGAGACGGTGGGGACGTTTGCCATCAACTCCGCAGCCTCTTTCCGCGTTTGGCGATTCTGGCGCTTACCGCTCGCAGCGATCGCGAGGTCAGAGTGAGCGCGCTCGATTCCGGGGCCGACGATTGCATTTCCAAACCGTTTGAGATGCGCGAACTGCTGGCCAGGCTGCGTGCCTCGGTCCGCCGGTTCCGCACTACTGTGAGCGAGGCCGACCATGCCATTCGGATTGGGGAAATCAGCCTCTACGTTACGCGGCGCGTGGTGCAGAAAGGCGGTCAGCCTGTGCATTTGACGCGCAAAGAGTTCGATTTGCTGGAGTATCTGATGAAGCACAGCGGCTTGCCCATTGCGCACGGGAAGTTGCTGGCGTCGGTATGGGGGCCGGAGTGCTCGAGCCAGACCTTATATCTGCGGACGTTTGTCCGGCAATTGCGCAAGAAGCTGGAGGACGATCCAGCGGAACCCAGATATCTGCTCACCGACAGTCACATCGGGTATCGATTTGTGGATGCGGGCTCGCTGTAGGCCTGGTCAGCGGGTGCGCAGGGAGTTTGCAAAGGCTGCACCCTTCGCGAAGTCGGTCGCGAAATCGTCTTTGAGCTGCTGGAGTTTGGCGATATAGGCGTCGAGCGCCGCCTCGACCGCCGGTGCATTGGTTTGGAGGATGTCGCTCCAGAGGTCGTAAGAACTCAGCGCCAGCCGCGTCATGTCGAGCAGGCCAGGTCCGGCGATTGCGGCGCTCTCGGGCGCCCGATCCTGCAGAGCTGAAGCCAGAGCGGTCGAGGCCAACTGGGGCAGATGGGAACCCCATGCCACCAGCCGGTCGTGCGCCGCCGGATCGAGTACAATTTCGCGAGCCCCAAAACGCCCGATCCATTGGCGAAACTCGAGGGCCACGGGATGGTCCGTTTCGGCCGTCAGAATCCAGGGGCGTCCGCGGAAGAGCTCGGCATCGGCAGCCGCGGCGCCGCGCTGCTCCTTCCCCGCCATGGGATGGCCGCCCAGAAATGCACATCGCGTCAGAGAGCGAGTGGCCTCGGCAACGATGGTTTGCTTGGTGCTGCCCACGTCAGTCACAAGCGCTTCGGGGCGCACCAGGGAATTGAGTTTCCCAACGGTTTCGATAATCCCGAAGATCGGCTGGGCAAGAAACAGCAGGTCTGCCGACGCGGCCGCTTCTTCCAGCGATACGCCGCGATCGATAGCGCCCCGTTGCAGCGCCTGATCGATACTGCGCGGGGAACTGACGCCCAGAATGGATCCGGAAAAACCCGCCTGGCGCAATGCAAGCCCGAACGATCCGCCGATCAAGCCGACGCCGACGATGGCGACCGTATCCATTTAAATCGAACGCGCCACGGCCGCCGCGATGAGCCGCAGCTGGTCCATGAGCACAGTGTACTGGCCCGGATACAACGATTGCGCACCATCGCTCAGCGCGTGGTCGGGGTCATGATGGACTTCCATGAGCAGACCGTCCGCTCCGGCCGCGACCGCGGCGCGCGCCATGGGCGGCACCAGATCGCGACGGCCCGTACCATGCGAAGGATCGGCCACGATCGGCAAATGCGAGAGCTTCTTCACCACCGGGATGGCGGAGACGTCGAAGGTATTGCGCGTATAGGTCTCAAATGTGCGGATACCGCGCTCGCACAGAATCACTTCATAGTTGCCGCCCGAAAGAATGTATTCGGCGGAGAGCAGCAGTTCCTCGATGGTCGCGGACTGGCCGCGCTTCAGCAGGATCGGCTTGCGAATGCGCCCCAACTCGCGCAGCAGATTGAAGTTCTGCATGTTGCGCGCGCCCACCTGCAGGATGTCCGCGTAAGCCGAGAGCAGAGGGATCTGCGAGGAATCCATCACTTCGCTGATGACCAGCAGGCCGCGCCGGTTGGCCGCTTCGCGCATCATCTGCAGACCCTCTTCGCCGAGCCCCTGAAAACTGTAGGGCGAAGAGCGGGGTTTGAAGGCGCCTCCGCGAATCACGCGGGCGCCGCCATCTGCCGCGATATCGGCCGCACGCTCGATCTGATCGCGATTTTCGACGCTGCAGGGGCCAGCCATCACTACTACCGCTTTGCCGCCGATTTCGACATCCTTAATCTTCACGACAGTGCCGTGCGGACGGAATCCGCGGCTCGCCAGCTTATACGGCGAAACGATGCGATGGACCTCTTTGACGCCTTCCATCACTTCGAAAACAGCGGTGTCAAAATCCTCCTTGCCGCCGACTCCGCCCAGCACGGTGTGGATCACGCCGGTCGACCGGTGAACGTTAAAGCCGTCTTCAACGAGGCGGTCGATGATCTTCTGTATCTGCGCTTCGGAGGCGCCCTCCTGCATTACGACGAGCATGGATATTTATAAACCCTTCTGTTCCATCCGGTCTTTCTGTACTTTGCGCATCTCGTCTATGATGCGTTCGAAGATCCGCTTCACGGCGTCGTTCGGCATCGGCCCGCCATTGTTCGAAGTGACGTTAAGGTACACCTGATCCTCGCGCTTCGGCTCATAGATGGGCATGTGCGCTTCCTTCTTGATACGGCCGATTTCCTCGACCACCGAAGTCCGCCGGTTGAGCAGTTCCAGAATACGGAGGTCGATTGCGTCGATTTGCTCGCGGCATTGCGCGAGAGCGTCTAAGGTGTCGCCTGACATCGCACTCTAAGATATCGCGGCCTGTACGATCGGGCGCTTCAGGTCGCGCATGAAGGCCTCGAGTTTGGATGGATCCTGTTCGATCTGGCGTACGATGGCGCTGCCGATCACTACGGCCTCGACCTTGCCGGCCAGCTCGGCCACATGCTCCGGCTTCGAGATGCCGAAACCCATGGCGAGCGGGAGATTGGTGTGGGCGCGCATGCGTTCGATGAGCGGCATGGCGGATTCTGAAATGGTCTGTTGCATGCCGGTGATGCCTGTGCGCGAGACCAGATAAACGAAGCCGCTCGAGTACTCGGCCACCAGTTTGAGACGTGCTTCGGTGCTGGTGGGAGCGGCGAGAAAGACGGTGTCGAGATTGGCGGCGCGCATGGTTTTCACATAGTCGCGCGCCTCCTCGACGCTGACGTCGGTGAGCAGGCAGCCATCGATGCCGGCGGCCTTCGCATCGCGCGCGAGGCGTTCAAATCCATAACGGAGCGCCGGGTTGAGGTAGGTGAAAAGCAGCAGGGGGATTTCGGAAGTCCTGCGTATCTCGGTTGCAATTCCGAGCACTTTGGAAAGCGTTGTGCCGGCGCGGAGGGAGCGTTCTCCCGCCTGCTGGATCACGGGACCATCGGCGATGGGGTCTGAGAAGGGCACGCCCAGCTCGATGAGATCGGCGCCGCCCCGTTCGAGCGCGGCGACCAATTCCGGGGTGGCCTCGGGGGTTGGATCGCCGGCGGTCAGGTAGGCAATGATGCCGCAGCGGTTCTCCCGTTTCAGGGATTCGAATAAGCGAGCGATGCGCGTCAAGCCTGGTCCAACTCTCGCAGGTTTTCCCTGTAGATATCGATGTCTTTGTCGCCGCGGCCGGAGAGGTTTACGACGAAAACCTGGCCGGGGTGAGCGGGGGCGAGGCGCACGGCTTCGGCTACGGCATGGGCGGACTCGAGCGCCGGAATGATACCTTCCATGCGGCTGAGAAGCAGTGCGGCGGCCATAGCATCGGCATCGGAACAGGAGCAGTATTCGGCGCGGGCTTCGTCGTGCAGCCAGGCATGCTCGGGTCCCACGGAGGCGTAATCGAGGCCGGCGGAAATGGAATGGGTTAGTGCGATCTGGCCGTCGTCGTCCTGCAGGAGATAGCTTCGAGTGCCTTGGAGGACGCCGGGAGAGCCACCTGAAAACCGCGCCGCATGTTCACCCAGCAGCAGGCTGCGCCCGCCGGCTTCGACGCCGATGAGCTTCACTCCGGCATCCTGAATGAAGGGATGGAAGATTCCGATGGCGTTGCTGCCGCCGCCCACACACGCGATCACGACGTTGGGCAATCGGCCTTCCGCCTTGAGGATTTGTTCGCGGGCTTCGATGCCGATGACACGATGGAAGTCGCGAACCATGGCGGGATAAGGGTGCGCGCCCAGGGCCGAGCCGAGCAGGTAATGGGTGTTCGAAACGTTAGTGACCCAGTCGCGCATAGCTTCGCTGATGGCGTCTTTCAGAGTGCGGCTGCCGTTCGTCACGGGGATTACGTTGGCGCCCAGCAGGCGCATGCGGAAGACATTCAGACGCTGCCTGCGCATGTCCTCCTCGCCCATGTACACCGTGCAATCGAAACCGAAAAGGGCGCACACGGTGGCCGTGGCGACGCCGTGCTGACCCGCACCCGTCTCGGCGATAATGCGCCGCTTTCCCATGCGCCGGGCGAGCAGAGCCTGGCCGAGGCAGTTATTGATCTTGTGCGCGCCGGTGTGCAACAGGTCTTCGCGTTTAATGTAGATCTTCGCGCCGCCCAGGTGCGCGGACAACCGGCGCGCGTGATAGAGCGGCGTGGGGCGTCCGGCGTAGTTGCGTAGCAAATCGTCGAGCTCGGCATGGAAAGCCGGGTCGGCCTTGGCTTCCGTGTAGGTGCGCTCGAGTTCTTCGAGCGGACACATCAGAACTTCGGGAACGTATTTGCCGCCGTAGGGACCGAAGTGCCCGCCTGCGTCGGGTTGCGCGGAGATCATGAGCGTAGAGCCGCCTCGATAAACATTTTCATGCGAGCGTGGTCTTTGCGGCCGGGCGACGATTCGACGCCGGAAGCGGTATCGACTCCCCAGGGTTGGGTTTGGTGGATGGCGGCCCGGACATTTTCGGGGGTTAGGCCGCCCGCGAGGATAAGACGCGGAGCTAAGACGGGCAGGTCGGAAACCTGCCCCACCACTTCCCAGTTGAAGGTTTGGCCTGACGCTGGGCCATCTAACAGGATGGCTTCGGCCGGGTAGCGGGGCGGCGGCGTTCCTTCGCCGTTGACTCGGAAAGCTTTCCAGATTCGCAGGTCGCGCGGATGGCGGTCGGGCGTCTCGTTGCCGTGAAGCTGCGCAACGTCGAGGTGAAGTTGCGCGGCGATCTGCTCGATGCGCCTCGGGTCTTCGTTAACGAATACGCCAACCTTCCAGATATCCTCGGGAATTTCGGCCAGCCAAGGCTCCAGCGTTTCGGGTGTTACATAGCGCGGGCTCGGCGGATGGAAGATAAAGCCGAGGGCGCGGGCGCCGGAATCGATAGCGGCAAGCGCATCCTCGCGATTGGTAATGCCGCAGATTTTGACGAACATCAGGCCACCAGTTCCCGCAGCGCGCGTGCGGCGTCGCCGGATTTCACCAGATGCTCGCCAACCAGAAAAGCATCGAAGCCGGCGTCCATAAGGCGATGGATATCGGCGGAATTGAAGATGCCGCTCTCGCTTACTTTGGTAACTTCGGGCGGGATATCGGCGGCAAGTTTTATCGAAGTATCGAGCGAAACGCTGAACGTGCGTAGATCCCGATTGTTGATGCCGACGATCTCCGCGCCGGAGCGGAGGGCAATGGCGAGTTCGCCGGCGTCGTGCGCTTCAACCAACGCTGCCATGCCGAATTCGCGCGCCAGCTCGCGGAAGCCGCGGAGCTGGGAGTCGTCGAGGATGGCGACGATCAGCAGAATCGCATCGGCCCCGGCGGCGGCCGCTTCGAGCACGTGGTAGTCGGAGATGGTGAAATCTTTGCGAATTACGGGGAGCGTGCAGGCGGCGCGGGCGGCTCGCAAGTCATCCAGACTGCCCTGAAAAAAATCGCGATCCGTGAGGACGGAGATCGCCGCGGCGCCGCCCTGTTGGTATTTGGCGGCAAGTTCGGCGGGGCGGAAATCCTCCACGAGGACTCCTTTACTCGGGGAAGCTTTTTTGATTTCAGATATGATGGCCGGCCGTCTGGATCGCAGCGCGGCGGCAAAATCGCGGCGATCGGCACGCATGGCTTCCGCGGTCGCACGCAGTTCGGGCAAGGGGATGGCCGCCGCACGCAGTTCCTCTTGCTTGCGGGACACAATTCGGGTGAGGATGTCCGGCGCGGTTGGGGTCAAGATCAATGGTATCGCAGGGACTGGACAGGACAGTCGAAAGCGCCTGCCCCACATGTGTCCGATTTTGGGATTCTCAGGTTCGTAGTTGTAGAAATCAACTTTTTCCGAGCCTTTTCCGGCCAGGCAGGGGCGGGTGAGGGGCGTGCGATCGAGGCCGGGATTGGGGTCGTAGAGTCTCATTGCGATTTCAGAGTTGCATGGGGCGTGTGCGAGTTGGACTCAGGCGGGTGGGCGCAGGAACCCGCGGGCGCTTGTTTTCAGCAGGTTGGTGATGGTGAAGTTTATTTTCAGGATTTGTGATTGACGCCGGCGAAGTTTCCGGGCGGCTTAGTAAGGAGACGCATTTAGGGCTTGGGTTCGGGGCGGATCCGTGGTTGGGAATGGCGTTTTCATTGGGATTCTCAGGTTCGTTTGGAAATTCGACCTTTTTCGGGCGGCTTCCATGCGGTTTCGCTTTCATTGCGCCCTCTTTTTCCCGTGCGGCCGGGATGTCGTCAGGCGCGGTGCGACCGGGCCGTTGTTTTTTCGGAGGTCGATCGTCGTGAGAGGTTCATAAACGATCCGATCATGGCATCGGTGGGTGTGGAACTTTAGTGGAGTTTCTGGAGGGCCCCGCTGGCGGTGCTCATTCTACGGGAGTTATGGCTTGAAAATCATATGAAGATTTTTGTCACCAGGAAACCGGGGATCATTTTGTGCCGCGGGAGTTCCCTGGAGGGCGAGGCTGTCATGCGGGGACCTGCATCAGCTCCCTAGGCTGTTTCCCGGATGCCGACGATCCGCCCGGAGCTACCCGGACGCTTCGTCCAAAGCCGTCTGGGGTTCCCGAATGATGGAATCGAACGGTCAGGCGCCGGAAAACGGGTTGACTATCTCGATTCCGGCAATCTTTTCTCCTGCATTCAGATCCTCGGTCAACAATTGTTCTGCGCCGCTTTGTTCCGCGGATGCCAGAATCATCGCATCCCAAAATGAGATCCGCCAGACCTCGCCGATTTCTGAAGCGCGCACGATCGTTGCCGCCGTGATAGAGGATTCCACCCAAGCGGCGTAATCGCGCACAACCTCACGAGCCGCTGTGGCCCCCAGCGGCATGCCAATTTTGCGAGTCACATTCACATAGAACTCCTGGAGCACCTGAGTACTCAGCAGGCCGGTTCCCGACTTCCAGAGATCTCTCAGCTGATCTGCTGCTATGCGCTGTTTCGACCCGGCATCGGCATCGTGCGCGTAGATAAGAACGTTAGAATCAACGAAGGTTCGCACGATCATGCAGTTCCTCCCTGGGAAGCCGCTTTTGGCCACCGAGGTGGAATGGTGCGGAGAGCCGCGCCAGCGCCCTTCGTCTGGCCAGTTCGTACTCGGTCTCCCGATCCGCGATCCTGGTCAGCTCCTGCGCCAGCATCGAGCTGATGCTGGCGCCGCGCTGTGACGCTAGCGCGCGCGCTTTCCGAAGAAGGGTCTTCTCAACCGAAATCGTAATGTTTTGCTTCATGGCGCTGCACTCCCAGTCTACACGCAAAATACGTGAAGCGCGGTTTTCCTTTCGCTTCCTTAAGCCGGAGGAAACGCTCATTGTGACGGAAGGGTCGTTCAGACAGAGTCCTTGTGTTCCCGAACGCCGTTTGGGTTAACTCGCGGATTACGACGATCCTCCCAGACTCAGGAGGGAAATGGCGACTGCGGCCGAGCGCTCCTCGTAATGATCGGGCGTGGCTGCCAGGTGGGTTTCTTTCATCGTGTTGCCGGGGAGACCGGCGGCGAATGGCGTGTCCGGTACCTTATGATGGGCTTAGCAGGCTGAAGCCATGGCGACCGCCACACAACCTCTCTCGCTCGAAGAGTTTCGTTCCCGGTATCGGCAGCAGAAGCCTTACTTTGAATACTGGTTCGGAGAGCCAATCCAGAAGACAATTCCGACATGGTTGCACGCGGTGCTGCAGAGGATCATCGGCGAGGCTCTTTGCCAGGCCGGATATAAGTCCGGCGCTGAAGTGGAATTGCGGATCGATCCTCAATGGGAACCGGTTCCGGACGTGATTGCCACGTTGAAGTCCATCAAAGATTATCCAACCGAGCCCGTCGAGATTGTGGTGGAAATCCTGTCTCCCGACGACAAGTTAATGCACATCATCAGGAAATGCCGTCAATACGAACGGATTGGCACAGAGCGGATATTTGTGCTGGACCCAGTCGAAAAATTCGCCTGGCGGTGGAAGGCGGGAAGCCTGGAAGCGATTACTCAATTGTCACTGCCTAACGGTGTCAGGGTGGCCCTCGAAGAAATTTGGCGGCAGCTTGAAGAACAGGCGTAACGTGGGTTCCCGGACGATCCCTTCCTCACTGCCCGAGTGAGGCGCGAGGCGGAGTTGCCTGGCCGCAAGTTTCCGACCTCGCCGTATCGCGGGAGCGTCGGACGGGGACCTTCGCCAGATGCCACCACTAACTCATGTGGTTTCCGTGGACGGCGTTTCGCAGGGCCTATCCAGCGCAACGGCACACTTTCCACCATCCGAACTTATGCGAACGCCCCGCCTCCCACTGACGCTTTGTTGCCCTACCGTGGGCGTCGATGGCCTTCGCCACTATCTCTGGCTGTCTGAATCCTTCGGATCGCGTTGCCGGCGCTCTTCGAGTGTTCGTTCCAGTCGAACGTTGCGGTCGCCTCTTGCGGAAATTGTTTCCAGCACCGATCAAGGTAAGCAAGAAAAATGTTAGCGCGATCCAGACGCTCTTTGATTCCGTCACATCTAACAATCGAATGGTAAGCATCTTGGTCGATGATCGGAGTATCAGTCACTACCGCGTCGATATAGGCAAATTCGCGGACCAGCGTCGTGATGTGGTACGCGCCGATTGAGGAAACACGGACCGCCCGGGGGCCGGCGCCACCCGCGATCGGCGCCATGCGGGCGGCTGTGTCGAGCAGTTTCTTCGCATGACCACGAATTACGGACGTATCGATCTGTTCGGGCGTGAAGCCAACTGACTGGAAACGCTCGTAAACTCGGCCGCCCTCTATGAAACCTTCTTTATCCTCAGCGGTTCCTGTTGCATGGACGAAGCTTAGCAGGCATGGCAAAAGGAAGTGTTCCTTTGGGTCAAGCGTGCTCACATCGAACAGGTTCGCAATTAATGATCGCGCTGGGTTGTAGTATTCGTTATCGCCGTATATAACAGCCCTCAAAAAACTCGTGAAGAGGTACAACATAGTCGTCGTACCTATATTTGTCGATAATCTTCTGCGTATCGACATGTCCGCTTCCGATGAAATTTCGTACAAGGTCGAGGGCGGTTCTCACATTGCCACTAGCGATGTTATCAATGCACGCGATAAGCTCCTGAGACCGGTCGAGAGAGTGCAGGAAGCACTCGATGAGCGTTTGAAGTGCTTCCAGCTTAACCGTGACACCGACGGGTAAACCAGAGATCGCGTACTCGCCACGGGTGATCCTTAGCCCAAATGAAAGGCGTTTCTGAAGGATGTGGTCTATCCTTGGTGGAGAAACGGTGAACGCTCTTGTGTGGTAGCCAGTAAGAGCACCCCGCTGTCTAGAGGCGTGGAAGGTCTCCGGCCTCAACGGCAGAAAAACGACTGCATGCCATTGCTCAGACATCTCCTGACCAATTAGAAATGCGTCTTCCTGATCTCTTTCGTTTCGTTGATCCGTGTTGTCTAAGAAAATTACGATTTGTCTACGGGTCGAGCGTGATATAAAGTCCAGGCTTGCTCGTAGATGCTCTTCTCGATTGGATAGGAAGTGCTGCATGAACTCGACTTCCTTCTCCAGATATACTTTTGGCTTGGTCCTCTTCAATCGCGCTGCAGGGGAGTGCTGAAACCGTCCGAGTTCAGCCCCATACGCGCTTCGGACAAATTGGTCGCTACCGATGTCTATCTGATATTTGTCGAGGAGCTGGCGTTCAATGTCGTCTAAAATCAACTTTTTTAGATCGAGAGCAAGGGCGCCTCTCCGCCCTAGATCTAGGTATATTGCCACGGCGGTTTTATTGAGAGATTCTGATTCCGTGTACAGTAGGTTCCTGATGAAAGTCGTCTTGCCGACACCAACGTCGCCAATGAGTAATATTGGTCGTCGGGCCAAACCCTCAGCGAGAAGCTTGGGCGATATTCCATGTTTGTCGGTCACAGGTATAAGAGCAGGGCCTGGGTTTTGGGAATCGAAAAGTGCCGCGTAGCGAGCACGCAGGATAGTTCTGCTTATCTGGGCGTGTTGCGACAATGCTCCGCTTTGGCTGTAGCACTCTTTTATGAAGGCCGGCTCCAGTTCCCTCGTGTGGACAAGGTCCTCCAATATTAGCTCGCTCATATCCTGTAAGCTGGCTTGCATTGTGTTCCTGCCCTTCGTCCCGGGAAAACCAGCTATGCGAGCCGAGAGTTTGATAGAGAGCTTTGGGCGAGTTCTCCCAAGAAGTTTCAGGCGTAACGTTTGATTTTCTATTGCCGGGCGGGATACGGAATTCCATAATTCGACAAAACGGTCGGCCATGAAATCGAGCGTCGGAAATACGACGGCTGACCCCTCGTATGGCGACCTACCGTCGTCACGTGAGGCTACAAAGGCGATCAGTTGATGTCCGTTGGTGACTGCAGCAAATGGTACGCCTCGACGCTGGCAGTACCCTCCAACCTGTTCCAATGCGTTTCGTAGCGCACGAGATGTCATCGATCATCTGAAATCGTCGTTTTCTGAACTTTTGCCGGTATAGCGAAGCGCGACAACATCATCTGCGCCGCAGGCGCAGTCATCCGTCCAATCATCAACACTGCCACTGATAAAGTTCTTC
>Ga0302320_10010023_pt1 | contig 20283 bp, 16 predicted proteins | sample Bog_T0_3_FD_202130 | JGI IMG/M metagenome (GOLD analysis project Ga0302320, IMG submission 202130) | Peat permafrost microbial communities from Stordalen Mire near Abisko, Sweden - Bog_T0_3 | ecosystem: Environmental > Terrestrial > Soil > Wetlands > Peat | place: Sweden: Abisko, Stordalen Mire...
AGGACCTGAGCGTTGGCCAGTTCACGCGGCTGATGGCGGCGATCACCACGTGGGTGGCGCCGCAGCAGGGCTGCACGTACTGCCACGTCGATGCCAACAACCTGTCGTCGGACGACATCTACACCAAAGTGGTGGCGCGCCGGATGCTGCAGATGACGCAGCATATCAACGCCGACTGGACCAACCACGTCGCCGCCACCGGCGTGACCTGCTACACCTGCCACCGTGGCAACCCGGTTCCGGCCGGCGTTTGGTACAACGACACCGGCACGCTGGACCACCGGGGCATTGGGCATGGGCGCACGCCGAGCGGCCAGAACCGGGTGGCGCTGAATGCCGCGTTCTCGTCGCTGCCGTATGATCCGCTGACGCCGTTCCTGGAACAGACCAACGAGATCCGGGTACAGCCGACGACGGCGCTGCCGAATGGCAGCGTGATCAGCACCAAGCAGACCGAGTGGACCTACGCGCTGATGATGAACTTCTCCCAGGCATTGGGGGTGAACTGCACGTATTGCCACAACTCGCGGTCGTTCTTCGCCTGGGATGCCAGCACCCCGCAGCGCGCGACGGCGTGGTATGGCATTCGGCTGGTGCGTGACCTGAACAACAACTTCCTGAAGCCTTTGCAGCCGGTGTTCCCGGCGGTGCGGCTTGGGCCCGACGGCGATGGTCCGAAGCTGGCATGCGTGACGTGCCACCAGGGCGTCTACAAGCCGCTGTTCGGGGTCAACATCGTGAATGGCTATCCGGAACTGAAGACCGTGGTGAAGCAGTAGGCTCCCGCGACGACTGATGCGGCGCTCCGACGGCCGGGAGGCGGTTCCCCCGGCCGTCGGTCGCCGAAAATGCGGGCCGCCGCTGGCCTTCACGCGAGGCCGCTGGCGGCCTGATCATGTTCATCGGCCTGTCGGGTGAGCTTGCGTCATGCAGATGCGGTGGCATCCCTGTGCCTTTGCCATGCTGGCTAGCGCCGCCGAGAAATGCCGCTGCAAGTTGACCGACCCGGTGGACCGGGACGGCCGACAGCAGGCTGGTTTCCGCCCGACGCAAGCGTGAGTTCGGCGCAGCCACCCGAGGCCGAGGCTTGCATCTACGTTAACACTGGAACGATCTGTTTTGCTTCCGCCCTCGCGGGGTGCCGTTGACCCCGGCAATAGGAACGGCCTTCCCCGGAGTTGGCCCAGCGAGGCCGACCGAGAAGTCCTCGTGGCGGACTTGCCGGGTGCCGAAAGTGACACCCCGGCGCCGCAAGCACCGCTGCACGGCATTCTCCGGCATCGCCACGCGGCGCATCGTTCCGCCCATAGGAGGAGCAGGCAATGCCACCACATCCAGACCACCGTTGCGAGACATGCAAGCATTGGGATGGGGACTACCGGCCGGTGCCCGTGTGCAAGAGGCATGCGATGTTCGAGAAGTGGCAGCCCATAGGAGCCAGCGGCTGGTGCGGCGAATGGGAGGCGGCCCCCTGGGGGCCAATGCCAATGCCACGCCGAAGCGAATGATGTAGCCGGACACGAAGCCGCCACCCCGCGTGAACCGGGAGTCTGGGGCCAAGGTGCGGGCGGCGCTAGATGAAGGCCGGTCGCGTGGGTAGCTTGGCGAGTGGCGCCGAGACTGTGCCAGCAATGCCGCGCCTGATGGCGGCACACGCCGGCACAGCCCGCCTGTGCCAGCCGCAGACCCTTCGGCGGCCCTGGGCGGCGCCCGTGGCGGCCAACACGCGTGCTGCCGCCGTCCAGAGCCGCACCAGGTGTCCGACGGCAGCTTGGGCCTGACATCCGGAACCAGATCGACATCGTCCGCCGCTTCCGGCGACACCGGGACTGCCGTTTATCGCGCCCGGGACGTCAATCGGCGTGCGAAGCCCGAACAATACCACCCAGTTGAACGTCGGCGCGCTGACGGTTCCGTTGAGTCCGGCGCAGAATTTGGGGAGCTGATGCTTGATGGCCGGGGCAGGTACCCGCATGCATGTGGGGCGGTCATCTCCGCAGGCTGATGGCGGGCTCGAGGGACCGCGGGGGACGTGGGTGCGGCCAAACGGATCCGCGCTGAAGTGGGTCTGTTTGAGCTGATTACGCACGAGGCACTGGATGCCATTGGTAACAGGAAAGTGCTTTCTGCAATGGGCTGGAAATCACTAAAGCAGCCAAGGTCCGTTTCTTAAGGCCTCCGGCTGGCGCCCAGGCCGCTCGAATGTCCGGTCCGGTGCTTCGCGAGAGTCGGCAGGAGAGCCAGCACCCTCAACAACCCGACATTCGCCGGGGGAGAGGCAATAATGCGAAATGCAGCAGTAAAGCCGGGGCATGCCAGCGAGAAGGAACCCGCAGCGTCCTTGGCCGCCTCTGATGGAGCCTTTTCGTCGGCTTCCCGGACCGCAAGACGAAGGCCATTCCGGCACGCACTCAAATACGGCGGCTTTTTCTGCCGCCCCCTGATTCTGGCCGGGCTGGCGGTGCCGTCCGGCGCCGCGTCCGTCCTCGCCCAACCCGTGCCGCCCGTCATCATCGCCGGACCGGCGCTCAATTTCGCGACGCTCGACTTCGGGTCGAACTCCACCTTTCTGACCGGCATCCGCGGAAACACAATCACAGGCCAGTACGTCATTCCCGGCGGCGGCACCGGAGGCCTGATTTGGTCGACCACGACCCAGGCATGGACCCCGTTTCCCGTGGCGACGACATCGGGAGTCAATTTTCCGGGTGCGATCGACAATACTCCGTATGGACCGAGCTTCGGCTCCTATGGCGGCATCCTCCGCACGGTTGGAAGTTACCAGACTCAGGCATCCGCGCCTTATGACCTCGGGTATCTCTACGATGGGTCAACCGCCAGCAAGCTGCTGACTCTCCAATATCCGACCGCGCCGGGGGCGGCGCCGCTCTTCACCATTCCGCACAGCACCTTTGGCAATCAGGTCGTCGGGAACTATGACACGCAGTTCGCGACCGGCCATGCCTTCCTCTACAACATCGCCACCGGAACCTACGCGAACATCGACAAGCCCGGCGCCGTCAGCACCACCGCCTACGGTGTCTGGGGAGACAAGATTGCAGGCGGCTACGCCGCCCCCGGCGACGGTCCAGGCGTCACGCACGGCTACATCTACAACCAGACGACGGGCGTATATACCAGTTACGATCACCCCGGAGCGCTCATTACGCATTTCGAGGGGATCGCCGGAGCAGGGCGGGCGGGCACCTACAACCTCGTCGCGGATTGGGTCGGCATCGACGGCATACCCCGCGCCTCGGTCCTCCATATCGACGCCCAGGGCAACCAGACATGGATCGACTACAACGTCCCTGGCGCGGCGGTGACGTCAGCCAACTCCATGTACCAGGGCACGGCGCTCGGCATCTACGTCGATTCGACCGGCGGCACGCACGGCTACACCGTCAACATCCCTGGCATATACAACCCCATTCACAACATCGGGACGCTGACAACCAGCGCGCCAAATGCGCCCGCCATCACCGGCGCGCCCGGCGACGATGTCCTGAACGACGGCACGATAAGCACGAGCGGCGCCAACAGCCCCGGTGTGCGTGCCGACACCTATGGGGTCATCACCAACAACGGCGGGATAACGGTCAGCGGTCCGGGAAGCGCTGCCGTCCAGATGAACGGCTTGTTCGGCACGCTGCTCAATTGGGGGAAACTTGCCGCCGCGCCTGGAGCCGACGCCATCGGCACCGGGCCGACGGCGTCGGGCACCCTCGTCGTCAACTACGGGACGATCGACGGCCGCGTCGATGTGTCCGCAGGTCCCTTTGCCCGCTTCGAGAACAGCGGCTGGCTTGGCATCACTGCCCCCGGATCGGGAACGACCCACCTGGTCACCGGAACCTTCGTCCAGACCGATGCCGGCACGCTGCAGCTCAGGGTCGCTGCGAACGGCAGCCACGACGCGCTACAGGTCGTCGGGACGGCACAGATCGCCGGCTCGCTGGCCCTGGCGCCGCAGCCTGGCCTTTATGCCAACCAGACAGTTTACGCCGGCGCCGTCTCGGCCACCGGCGAGCTCCGGGGCACATTCGGGACCGTCACGACGCCATCGCCTTTCCTCCAGGCCAGTTTGCTTCCTGGCAGCGACAGCATTGGCGTGGTGATGACGCGGCTGCCGTTCGACGCATTTCCCGGACTGACCCCAAACCAGCGGGCGGTCGCCGCTGGCGTGGAGCAGGGCTACAGCCAGGCGCTTTCGACTGGCGCCGGCGCGGGCCTGTACGGGCAGCTGCTGGGCACCACCGTTCCCGCCGGCGCGGTTCCTGCCGCCTATGACGCACTGAGCGGCGAGGGCGTGACTGGAAGCCAGCAGACCATGTTCATGATCAGCTCCGCCTTCGTCAACGCGATCAGGGACCAGGGTGCGCTCTGGCTTTCGGGAGAGAGTCCCGACGCTGGCGGGCTCGCATCCAATGGCGCGCCGATCCGGCCGGGCTCCTGGCGGGGGTGGGTCAGTGGTGACGGCGGCGCCGGGCATCTCGGATCCGATTATTCGATGGGTGCGGCGCGGCTGTCCTTCGGCACCTGGGGCGGGCTGGCCGGCATCGACTATGCAGTCTCGCCCAACATCCTTGTCGGCGTTGCGATGGGTGGCTCCGGGGGAAGCTTCTCGGTTTCCGACCGGCAGACCGATGGCACCGTCAACGGCGGCGAGGGCGGCGTCTATGCGCTGGGCAGGTGGAGCGGCCTGTATGCTTCGGGCACCCTGGCGTACGGCCGCTACAATGTCGGCACGACCCGCACCATTTCGGGTCTTGGGCTGACCGCGGTGAGCAATGGCAGCTTTGACGCAGGCGTTCTCACCGGCCGCGTCGAGGGCGGCTATATCATCCGGACGTCACTGGCCAATCTGAATGTGACGCCGGTCATAGCCTACCAGCCGTCGTGGATCAGCCAGCCAGGCTTTTCCGAGGCGGTCAGCGCCAGCTACGCTCCCGTCGGGTTGGCGTTTCAGGGGAAGACCGCGACCTCCCAGCCGATCTCGCTCGGGCTGCAGGTTGACCGCACATTCGCCCTCGGCGGCGAGTGGACCCTGGCTCCGACAGCCCGCGCCGCCTGGGTGCACGAATTCAGCACCGAGCGCAGCCTCTCAGCCAGCCTGCTGCAGGCTCCGTCGGCGGCATGGCAGGTCTACGGTGCCCCCGCCGCACGCGACTCGGCATTGTTGATCGGCACCCTGTACGCCGCGCACGGGCAACGCCTGGCCCTGTTTTCAACCATCAATGCAGGCCTGTCGGGGCCCAGCCTGGCCTTGGGGGGATACGTCGGCGTCCGGCTGACATTGTAGACCGGTGGCGGGATTGTCCCATCCCCGGATCTCTGCGCGGGCGGGCAGGGCAAATACTATCTTGCGGCTGCGGCTGCGGCGGCCTGTGAATCGTGGAGTTGCTTTGCTCGCCTATAGCCGAGCCGTAATGCTTGATCGGGGCGGCATCTCCGCGCCAGCCAGCACCGCGAGAAGGGCCAACAGCAGCACCTCTTCGAGCGGATACGTGACCTTTCCGGGCTGGCGCGGATCCGGCAAGTCTTTGAAAAAGCTAAGAAAAGCTACCGCCTCGAGAACCGCCCCGTCATCCGTTGCCACGCAATCCATCACCGTCCCCCGCGAATCGACTCAGAGGGTCGGTACAGATTCAGGATCTTAACGGTTTGTCACGCACTTTTTCACCCGATTGCCCTGGGCCCGAGAGCAGCAAGCCGCCGCAACAGAGGTCTCGGGGCACGGCTCCGATCGCCGCTACCCCGTCTTCCCCAGGCAGCACTTCTTGAATTTCCTTCCGCTGCCACAGCACAGGGACATGGACCGTTGCGGCCCACATCACGGAGCGGATTTCGGACGGAAGCCTTGCTCGGCCGCCGATTCGGGTCGATCCCAAATCGCCGCATGCGGTCCTCGTCGGACTGGAAAGCATACCAGGTGGACAGGTGGGCCACGGCACTGTCAAGACGGCCAACGTCTCTGAGGTGCCTCTCGAACACCGCCGTCGGCACCGCCGCTTGTTGTGCGGCGTGCAGTTTTCTGTGAAAATCGTGGCTGACAAGTATACCACGGTCAATCCAGCCATTCTCGAAGGCATCGTCGACCAGTGGCACAAGTTCTTCAAGTGCAAGCACAGCGATGGTGTATTGCCAACCGACCCAGACGAAGCAACCAATCTGTGGTCTGAGGATCGTATGCAACTCGCGCAGATAGCGCGCCGCTTCGTCGCGGTCGAAGCGTCCCGTTGCGGTCAGCCAAGCCAGCGCCCGGAGGCCGGCATCGCGCGCGTAGTTGTCAGCATTCGCGGCGTCGATCAGCATCCGTAACGGCGCGGGATCGCCATCGTAGACGCGGACGAGGATAAGGGCCAAGTCCTCGGTGACACCGTCTCCGATCATTCGAGTCATGCTCTCGCCATCGGCCGCGATCGCGCAGAGCGGCCGGAATGCGCGTGTCTCGCCGACCTCCGCCATCAGATAGGTTGCGAACAACAGGATCCTGTTCGTGCGATCGGAGCGGTCGGTTCCGTCGGCCGCGGCTTCGAGCAATGCCAACAGGACGGGGCCGACCTCCGGCCACCGGGCCGCAGCCTGCTCCAGCGCGACTCGGGGCAGCACGCGCCCGGCGGTGGCGAAGGCATCCAGCATGCCCTCAAGGCGGAGCGTCCCGTCAGGCGTCATCACACATCCTCAGAGTTCGGCGAGGTTGTCGGCCGAATACATGCCGGCGTCGCCGACAAACAGGCAGCGGCCGAGCCGCCACGCATGCAGGTCCTGCTTGATGCGGGCGACGGTGGTCACGTCGGCGGTGTTGCCCGGCAGCACCCACGAGCGCACCGGCATGCCGTCGCGCGTGACCGCCAAAGCGATGACGACCTGCGGATTGCCGTCGCGGCCTTCCTTGCTGTGGCCCAACTGGCGCGAGCCCTCGAACAGCTTGCCGCCCCACAGCTCGCAGTGGTCGTCGGGTTCGTCGATCTCGAAATACGCCGTTGTGGTGTCATAGAAGATCAGGTCAACGTCGAGGCGCAGCAGGTCGGCGCTGCGCAGGAACACGTCGCGCTCGATCTCGTCGGACCAGACTGCAAGGAAGTCGAGCGCACGATAGAGCTGGTCGACCGCGAGCTTGCCTGCTTCCGGCAGCCAGGCGATATCGGGCAGCCAGCGCGTGGCGCAACCGAGCTTCGAGCCGGGATCGTCGAGGCGCTGCGCCGCCATCGCAAACAGCGCCAGCTCGTGCGGCGCGGTCAGTTCCGCACGCTCCATGCGGGTGCGGATGGCTTCACCGATGCCGAGCTCCTCCCACAGGGCGCGGGCGACCAGCACGATGCCGAGGTCGAAGACGGCGTCGATCTCGATCTCCGGGATGACGGTCTTGCCGCGGATCGGCAGGGCGGCGGCGTCATCGGCGTCGATGACGCGCTGGATGCTGGCGACCAGGCGCTGCAGAGCGGCGCGGTCGAGCTGGTCGGCGCGGCCAAAGCTGTGCACCACCCGCGCTTCGGAGCGCTTGGTCTTGGCGTTCCAGACGTTTTCGGCGAGGGCGTAGTAGGCGACTGTGGAGCCGTCGCGGTTACGCCGCTCGGTGACGCGCAGATACCTGCCTAGACGCTAGGCGTATATGCGGCGATTCGCAAGGGGTTTCCGAGGCCGGCGTGTGTCTAGGTTTTTCGGCCGTTACGACCGCTGGCCGCGGCAGAAACCCAGCAATTCCGCGGCTTTCCCGGCGCCGACCCACCCCGCGTGTGCCCCGTGACCGCGAACCCCGGCCGAGGTCACTTTCATCCAGCCATGGCGCCGCCCTCCGGTCCGGCCGGGATCAGTTTACCTGGCGGCCTTCCGGGGCCGCCCGACGGGCTTGTCGGCTTGCGCCCCAGGCCGATCGCCTTGGCAAGCGTCGAGCGTCGCTCGGCGTAGTTTGGCGCTACCATCGGGTAGTTGGCGGGGAGGCCCCACTTGGTCCGATACTGCTCGGGCGTCAGGCCGCAGGCCGTGTGAAGGTGGCGCTTGAGCGTCTTCAGCTTCTTGTCGTCCTCCAGACAGACGATGTGATCAGCGAAGACCGATCTTTTGATCGGTATTGCCGGCTCCCGCTTTTCTGGTTCTGGTGTCGGCGCTTCCGGATATACCAGCGTGGCGTAGACCGACTTTATCAAAGCAGGCAGATCTCCGACAGGCACCGCGTTATGCCCGAATGGGCGGAGACGATCTGTGCTGCGAGGCTGAGAAGTTGGTCACTCATGGTTTCCATCTATTCCGGGCTCAGCCGTCGGCTCCCGCCCAGACCGATCGCCTTCGCGAGCGTCGAGCGCTTCTCGGCGTAGGCCGGCGCTACCATCGGGTAGTTGGCGGGCAGGTTCCACTTGGCGCGATACTGCTCAGGCGTCAGGCCGTAGGCGGTGTGAAGGTGCCGCTTGAGCATTTTCAGCTTCTTGCCGTCCTCCAGGCAGACGATGTGGTCGGCGAAGACCGACTTCTTGACCGGCACTGCCGGTTCCGGCTTCTCCGGCTCTGGCGTTTGGACCCCGACTTGTGTGTGTGTCGCGTAGACTGTCTGTATCAACGCGGGCAGCTCGCAGGCCGGCACAGCGTTGTTCTTTGCGTGGGCAGAGACGATCTGCGCCGCGAGTGTGAGGACTTGTTCGCTCATGGGTTCCAGCTAAGTTCGATGGCCGCATTCTAATCGATCCGCCTGCCAACAATCCAGTCCCGCCGCGTCGAGGCGTGGCATTCTTCCAGTAACCTCGACGTAGCTCATCCGTCTGGAAATCGCTGATCCGATAATTGCTTGTTGCAGCTTCGGGCGATGGAGACAGCCGCCTGCGAGTCCGGCGAGCGCACATCGGCGGGTATTGGGATTGGCCGCGCGGTCCGTTCGCGTTCAGAGCCACCGGCTTGGACGGCCTCGGCCGACCGCGGCAGATGGAGCAGACGACGGCGTCGACTGGTATCGGGCAGAGACGCCGCAATCACCATCCTCTGGCACTCCGCCGGCAGCGCCTGGGAGAACCGGCCACACATACGAGCTTCAGCCCGCGGCCGCCGTGAACAAAACCATCTGGCGCGGCTGCGCGGCGCTCATCGGCAGATCGCCGGGTTCCTCCCGGACATAGGTCGCTAGCGCCGTTGCCGCGCCCAGCGCGCCGTCAGCCGCGACGCGTGCGGCGATCGCATGGCCGCGCAGCTCCGCCCGCGCGGCTTCGAGACCGCGCCGCGCTTCCGGTGAAAGTCCGGGTGCCCGCGCGGCATCGACCTCCTGTCGCACCAGGCGCTCGGCCGCGGCCTGGTAGTCGCGGCAGAGCTCAGCCGCATGTGCAACATGAGCATCCACCAGTCCACGCAGACGCATTGTCGCCTCGTCACGGCCAACGCCCGCCTCAAGGGTCCGTGCCTGATAGGCGAACTCCCGGGCGTAACCAGCATGTGCATCGTGGTGCGCGCCACCACGCCCGGCGGTCAGTGTGTCCACCAGCGAGCGCGGCGGTGCCAGCCGGGCCAACAGCTCCACGCTCGGCGCTTCGCGTCGAACGGCGGGAAATTGCAATATGTTCGACCCCAATTCGGCAGGCATCCCACGCTCCTTATCCGGAGCGGAATCGTACGAACTGCCGGGCTGAGTCGCAACTACCTCGTGCACCCAGCCATCGTGCCAAACCGAAGCGCTGGTTCGTCGGCCGCCACAAGACCCGAAGTCCGGCAGGCAACTCAGGCGGACCGGGCAGCTTGCCGAATTGCCTAACAACGCATGGCCGCTTGCGGTTGGCCAGCTCGTCGGGACTGGTGTATCGCTGGGGACCTCGCAGAACGTCGGAACCTCAACCGACCGCAGATTTGCCGCCAGCCGGTCAGAGCGGACTCTGATCCGATGTGCGCCGCGGCGCTTCTGCGCTATCCGGTTTCAGAAAGGACGGCAGCAGCTCCGCTGCCATCCACTCACGCAGCGCCTTCGCAGCCGGCTTGTTGGACTCTCTGACCAGGAGGCCGAACCCTTCCTCGGTGATCGCGGTCACGGACTGCACCATGCCCTTGGTCAGCACGGTGGCGTGGCTGCGGAACTGCTCGGGCAACAGCCGGCTCACAGCGTCCGTCCGTATGCCGATGATCCGACAGACATCACTCGCGATAATCCAAGGACGTCCGCCGCGGGCAAACAGACGAATCGACGACGCCTCGCCGCCGCGGGGTTTGAACGTGACGGTGACAGTCGTCTGGATGGCGGGGGCAGCCATGTCGATACTGACTCCTGAGCAGAACGAGATGGCCACGGAGACCCGCCCGGTGTCCAGCGCAGGAGGCGAGGGGGCGACCGTGGGGCTGGTTATATCCAACCATAGCGGAGCACCTATCAACGCGGGGCCCGTGTCGAACGGCGCCACCCAGCCGTCCGACCGGGATCAGTTCACTTGCCGACCTTCCGCGGCCGCCCGACGGGCTTGCGGACCACCTCGGGCTCCGGGGCTGCCGGCTTGCGCCCCAGGCCGATCGCCTTGGCAAGCTCCGAGCGTTTCTCGGCGTAGTTTGGCGCCACCATTGGGTAGTTGGCGGGGAGGCTCCACTTGGCGCGATACTGTTCGGGCGTCAGGCCGAAGGCCGTGTGAAGGTGGCGTTTGAGCATTTTAAGCTTTTTGCCATCCTCCAGACAGACGAGGTGGTCAGCGAAGACCGACTTCTTGATCGGTACTGCCGGCTCCCGCTTTTCGGGCTCTGGCGCTTGCTCTTCGGGGTGTGCCAGCGTGGCGTAGACCGACTGTATCAAGGCGGGCAGATCCTTGACCGGCACGACATTGTGTTCGACGTGGGCTGAGACGATCTGCGCTGCGAGGCTGAGAAGTTGGTCGCTCATGGGTTCCATCTCTGATTGACGGCCGGATTTCAGGCCATTACATGCCATTAACCCACATACTGCGCATCGTGTCGAGTGACTATTAGAGGTGGCTGAAGACTTTTCCAGCGGCAGCGCGTTCACAACCGGAACGGGAATTTTAGCCTTTGAGGCAGGACAGTCATGGGCGAAGCCAAGCTCATACCGGCCGCGCCGTGTACTGATTATTCCGTTCGGCCACTCGCCGGGCGGCTGGATTCGACGCAGGTCGGGACTGCAGCGACAAGCCGCCTGACAAAAAGAGCTTGTCGCTAAGATACTGGGTTGTGATCTGTTGCCGATCGTGATTCTGTTCTGTGGAACAGGAGCTTTCAGGAGGCGATTCGGTCATGGCAGTAAAGCAGGCTGTGGCGAAGGCGGCGCCAGCCGAGGTGTCCCATGCGCCGGCAGAAAAGAAGCTGCCCGCCAGCGCACAGACGGCACTCACCAAGCCGTCAGCATCCAAGGCGGCGGAGGCGCAGCCGGCAAAGCCTGCGGCGGCCGCTACGATCACGCTGAAGCAACTCGCTGCCGAAATCGCGGAGCGCCAGCAGATCGCAAAGCGGGGGGCCGAGGCGATCCTGACCGGCCTGGCCGGGCTCCTGGCGGATCACTTGAAGAACGGCGACCGGCTGCGCATCGGCGGCCTGGGCATCCTCGAAGTGAAAGACAGGCCCGAGCGGACCGGCCGCAACCCCGCAACCGGAGAGGCGATCACGATCAAGGCCAGCAAGAAGATCGCGTTTCGCCCGGCGAAAGAGCTGAAGGAGGCAATCTAGCCGAGGCAGACCGCACGCGCTGAGGGCTGGGGAGCAGACGTTATCGCACCTTGCCTGCGCGGCGTGGGACAGGCTTGGCATGGCGGCGGGCATCACTGTGCCGAGACCCGCTTCCCGAGGGTCATCGCCCTGGCAACCGCCAGAGCCTGCTGGAGCTGGAAATCCGTCTCGTCGGGCCTGGCGGGGTCGAAAGCGGGGAAATTCGCCGGCGGCGCTTCGGCGATCCCCTTCGCAATTGGCGCCACATCCAGGCGCGCCGGCAACTCCAACTGGTCGGCGTCGCCCTCGTTGCTCAGCACGTGGTTGAGACCGGCCTCCCGTTCGTCGCCAAACAGGCGCGCCGGCTCGCGGCTCTCGGACACGGTGATGTCCGGTTCGATGCCAAGTGCCTGGATCGAGCGGCCGGATGGCGTGAAGTAACGGGCAGTCGTCATATCGAGGGCGCCACCGTTCGGCAGCGGGAACAGGGTCTGCACCGAGCCCTTGCCGAAGCTGCGCGTCCCGACCAGCACCGCCCGCTGATGGTCCTGCAACGCGCCGGCGACGATCTCGGAGGCCGACGCCGAGCCGCCATTGATCAGCACCACCATGGGCAAGCCGCCAAGGATGTCCCGGCCCTTGGCGACCCAGCGTTCGCTGTCCTCGGGGTGGCGGGCGCGGGTGGATACGATTCCGCCCTCGTCGAGGAAGTCCGAGGCGACGGCGACCGCCTGTTCCAGCAGGCCGCCGGGGTTGTCGCGCAGGTCGAGGATCAGAGCCCGCAGCGCGCCGCCAGCTTGCGCCTTCAGCCTGCGGACCGCCCGCCTGGTCCCGGCATCCGCCGACTCGGTGAATTCGGCGAGGCGAATATAGCCGACGTTGTCCGCCAGCAGCCGCGACTGAACGGCCTCGATATGGATGGTCTCGCGCATCATCGAGACGTGGAGCGGTTGGTTGGCGCCCGCGCGCTTGATCGTCAGGGAGACCCTGGTGTTGGGCGCGCCGCGCATCATTCCGACCGCGTCGTTGAGGGTGAGGCCCCGCACGCTCTTGCCGTCCACCGCGGCAATGATGTCATCGACGTTCACCCCGGCCCTGGCGGCCGGCATGTGGTCCATTCGGCTGACCACCTTGATAAAGCCGTTGTCCTGCGCAACCTCAATTCCGAGGCCGCCAAACGCGCCCTTGCTCTCGATCTCCAAGTCGCGGAACTCGCCCGTGGTCAGATAGGATGAGTGCGGATCAAGGCCGGTGAGCATGCCGTCAATCGCATTCTCGACCAGGTCCCTGTCGTTCACCGGGTCAACGTAGTCGCGGTGCACCAACCGCAGCACGTCGCCGAACAGGGTGAGCAGACGGTGCTTCTCGGCCTGGTCGTCGCTCTCGGCGAGGGCGCTGGCGGTTCCGGCCCGCGTGGCGAGAAATCCCGATACCGGCACGAGAGCCCCAGCGGCCACAAAGACAGTGCCGATCAGCAGGGCAGAGCGGAGACGCCCGATGCGGCGCGTGGGGCGGGGATCCATTCGTCCGTTCCTCTTGCGCACGCGCAGATGGGCACGGCCGCCCATCCGGCCAATGGCAAACCGCCGGTGCGCGCCACGCAACATCCTGTCCAGAGGCGCGATCCGCGGCCGCGGATGCAGCGCGCCAGAATGGCCTGATCCGGAAATCTAGAAAAGCGAAAGCTGAGGGGCCCGTGTCTGGGGAGGCTGCTCGAGGTTGGAGACGGTCACTCCGAGCAATCTCACGCCGAGACGAGGCGGAAACTGTGGGCGCAACAGGTCGCGGCCGGCCTCCTCCAGAACGGCGCGCGACGTGATTGGCTCGGCCAGAGACCGGCTGCGTGTAATCTGCTGAAAGTTGGCGTACTTGACCTTCACCGTCACCGTCCGCCCGGTGTGGCCTGCTTTGGAATAGGCCGTCCATAGCTTTGCGAAGACTGGCTCCAGCGCCGGGGCGACCTGATCCCATCGCTCGAGGTCGCGTTCGAACGTCACCTCCGCGCCCACCGACTTGGGAGACCGGTCCGGGTTCACCGGCCTGTCGTCCTGGCCGCGGGCGATGCCGTAGTAGAAATCGCCCGCCTTGCCGAAGTGCCCGGTCAGGAACGCACGTGTTCGGCCGCGCAGGTCGAGGCCGGTGCTGATGCCGAGCGCTTTCATCCTGGCGGCCGTGACCGGACCGATACCATGGAACTTGCCAACGGGGAGGGGTTCAACGAAAGCGGGTCCCATCCGTGGCGTGATGACGAACAGGCCGTCGGGCTTGCGATGGTCCGATGCCAACTTCGCGAGGAACTTGTTATAGGACACGCCAGCTGATGCCGTCAGACCGGTCTCGGCCGTGATGGCGGCCCTGATCTCCCCGGCGATCGCCGTCGCCGAGCCGCGGTCCAGCAGTGGCGCCGTAACGTCCAGGTAGGCTTCGTCCAGCGACAGCGGCTGGATCAGCGGCGTGTAGCGGGCGAAGATGGCCTGGATCTGGTGCGACACGGCCCGGTAGACGTCGAAGCGCGGCCGCACGAACACAAGCTCCGGGCATTTCCGGCGGGCGGTGACAGATGGCAGCGCGGAGTGGACGCCGAACCGGCGCGCCTCGTAGCTGGCCGCGGCCACCACGCCCCGCTCCTTGTTGCCGCCAACGGCGACCGGCCGGCCGCGCAGGCTCGGGTCGTCGCGCTGCTCCACGGACGCGTAGAACGCGTCCATGTCGATGTGGATGATGCGCCGCTGGACAGATGGCTGGTCAGGCGAAGACATGCCGACTCGAACCTTACCACGCGTTCAGCGCCATGAGAACGAAACGGGATTGTCGGCGCCGTCGGTTTCCGCCCTATGGTAAGGTTTGGGACATACCGCGTGCGACGCTGCCCGGACTTGCGGCCGACCGTCGTCAGCAGGCAGACCGGCGCGCCGGCAAGCTCGTCAGTCTGGCTCACGCCGCCTTCCCCGATCGTTGGATCCGGTCGCACGATGCCAGGACAGGCGATGTCGCGGGAAGCGGAATGGCCGTCTTTCCGCAGCGCGGCGTCTCAGCGGGACGCTTCGGGTGGCCGACCGACAACGTGTTGGTGAGTAACTGAAAGGTCTGGCAGGATTCAAGCGGCGCGGCGCTGTGGGTGCCTGGCGCAGTCCGCCGACACCGGGCAGCAGCGGAACGGGCTGGAACTCCGGTCTCCCGGCCCGTCACGGCGTTGCCGCTTCCCATCTTCGCGGTCTTGGGGCTCCTGCTCCGCTGTTCACCAAGGCCCGCTATAATCCGTCAGTTCAGGAAGCTAAGGTGCTTGTGCGCAAAGAAACAATGGTAGGTGTGATGAAAGCCGTTTCGATCATTGCCGTGGTCCTCCTGCTGGCGGTTAACGCGCTCGCACTGCTGCCCGCGACGAGCGTGTTCCAGCCCTATCTGACGGGTGCCACGATCGCGCTTGGACTCGTGGCGCTGGCGTCGATCGTGGCCGCGCGTGGCTCGAAAGGCGGGAGCGGAGGTCCCCCGGCCGAGGCAGCCCAGCCGCTGCCCGCCGGGACTCGCGAGAAGCAGGGGGACGCCGAAATTGTCAGCTTCCTTGCGACCCTCCAGGAGAAGGGCAGGCTGGTCGATTTCCTCATGGACGACGTCAATGCCTATGACGACGCCCAGGTCGGGGCGGCCGCGCGCGCCGTGCATGCCGGTTGCAGGGCTGCGCTGCAGGAGCACTTCCGAATCCACCCGGTGCGTCCGGAGAGCGAGGGATCGACGGTGCAGGTTGCCGCTGGCTATGTGGCGGACGAGTACCGGCTGATGGGCAGGATCAGCGGCCATGCGCCCTTTTCGGGCGTGCTTGTCCATCGCGGCTGGAAGACGGACTTTGTGAAGCTGCCGCGCATCGTGCGCAGCCCGGGCGACCCGTTACCGACGATCGCCCCGGCTGAGGTGGAACTCAAATAGGCCGCATGAGACGGCTGTCATTCGGCCAAGCCGGCAGCCGGGTGTGCCCCTCCAGGGAAGTCAGGATGCCGGCGGCACCGGTGCTTCCCGCCAGCGGCGCGCCGCCGCTGGCGGGACTCTCACTGGCACGGCGCAATGGACATTGACCCATGGACGCTCGCTTCAGCCTCGGCATCGATCTCGGCACCAGCAATAGCGCCATCGCTGTCGCCGATCTGGAGACTGGCCGCGCCGGGATCGTTGAAATCACGCAGGTCCTCGGTCCGAACCAGGTGGGCGAGAGGCCGACGCTGCCGTCGGCGCTCTATCTTCCGCACCCTGAGGAGTTCCCGCAGGGTTCCTTCCCGCTGCCATGGAGTGAGCCCGGGGAGGCTTCAATCGTTGGCCAGTTCGCACGTGAACACGGCGCGCTCGTGCCCGACCGCCTGGTCACGTCCGCAAAGTCATGGCTCTCCAACCCGCATATCGACCCGAAACAGAGGACGCTGCCCTGGCGGTCCGACATTGCGGAGGAGAAACTTTCGCCGTTCGAGTGCTCCCGCCGCTATCTGCAGCATCTCCGGGAAGCGTTCCTGCACGAAGAGCGTGCCCAGGGGCGGGACTGGGCCCTTTCGGAGGGCCAAATCGTCGTAACCGTTCCCGCCTCGTTCGATGAAGTCGCACGGGTGCTGACGGCCGAGGCGGCCGAGGCCGCGGGGCTCGGGAATGTCACATTGCTGGAGGAGCCGCAGGCGGCGTTCTACGCCTGGACGGGGCAGGCGGGCCGGATGTGGCGCGACCTGGTTGCCCCCGGCGATGTCGTCCTGGTCTGCGACATCGGTGGCGGAACCGCCGATTTCAGCCTGATCGCGGTCACCGATGTCGATGGCGCCCTGGAGCTGGAGCGCATCAGCGTCGGTGAACACATTCTTCTCGGCGGCGACAACATGGACCTGGCGCTCGCCTTTGCGCTGCAGACCAAGCTGGAGGCTGCGGGCAAATCGCTGGACGCCTGGCAGTTCCTGGCGCTCGTCCACGCCGCCGCCAGGGACAAGATTACGCTGTTCGAGAATGATGGGCTGTCGGAGGTGCCAATCGCGGTGCCATCGCGCGGCTCCAGCCTCCTTGCCGGGACGGTCTCGACAACGCTCGATCGCGCAACCCTGCAGCAGACCGTTCTCGATGGCTTCTTCGCCCGGACCGGCCTTGGCGATGTGCCGCGTGAGGGCAGGGGTGGGCTGCAGGAATTCGGCCTGCCCTATGCGTCCGATCCGGTGGTCAGCAAGCACCTGGCGCGCTTTCTCCGCCGCAGCCTGGAGAACGTGAAGGCGAGCGGCAAGCTCACCGCCTTGGTCGGGCCGCGGAGCGGGGCGGAGGCGCTCATGCCGACCGCGGTCCTGTTCAACGGCGGCGTGTTCAAGGCCGCGCCGGTCCGGACCCGCGTGCTCGATCTCCTGGCGTCCTGGAACGGGGGCCAGCCGGTGCGCGAACTGCAAGGCTTCGAGCCGGACCTCGCCGTCGCGCGAGGCGCCATGATCTATGGACGCCAGCGTGCCACCGGCAAGGGGATGCGCATCAAGGCCGGCACCTCGCGGTCCTATTACATCGGTCTGGAGACCTCCGCGCCCGCCGTCCCGGGCTTCAGGCCGCCGGTGAAGGCGCTGTGCGTGGTCCCGCAGGGCATGCAGGAAGGCACGGAACTTCTGATCGAGGGGAACGAGTTCGGCCTCGTGACCGGTCAGGCGGCGGAGTTCCGGTTCTTCTCCTCGTCGGTGCGAAGCGGCGATACGCCGGGGCGAATCCTGGCTGACGCCGAACGGGAACTGGAGGAAACCAGCCTGCTCGAAGTCGAGTTGCCCGCGATCGCGGGCGTCCCGGTGGGACAGGTCGTGCCGGTGCGTATCAACGCCGTCGTAACCGCGCTCGGGACACTGGAGCTTTGGATGCAGCACACCAACTCCGAACGCCGTTGGAAGGTCGAGTTCCAGGTCCGCACGGAATAGCGCCAGCCTCCGGCAGCCGGTCTCCACGATGGCGCAACCCCGTTTCTCAATCGGCATCGATCTGGGTACGACGAACTCGGCGCTCGCTTTTGTGCCGCTGTCGGGCGAGGCGAAGCCCGGGAGCCTGCTTATCCCGCAATGGGACACCCTTGCCGGCCTGGCGGAGGAGGCGGCGCTTCCCTCCTTTCTCTACCTGCCGGAGGACGCTGTCGCCGCCCGGCTTCGTGGCCGGGCCGCCGGGACAGGGGAGTGGGTCGTCGGCCGCCTGGCGCGCCGCAAGGCCGCCGAAACGCCGGGACGGGTTGTCCATTCCGCGAAGTCCTGGCTTTGCCACCACACGGCCGACCGGTCGGCGCCATTCCTGCCCTGGGCATCGGAGGACCTCTCACCTGAGCAGAAGATCTCGCCGGTTCGCGCTTCAGCCCTCATCCTCAACTGTCTTCGCGCTGCCTGGAACGACCGGTTCGCCGCCGAGGGCTTCACATTCGATGACCAGATCATCACCATTGCCGTTCCAGCGTCGTTCGACGCCGCCGCACAGCGGCTGACGGTCGCCGCCGCTGAGCAAGCGGGTTTTCCGGAAGGCGTCCGGCTGATCGAGGAACCGCAGGCGGCATTCTATTGCTGGCTGGAACAACACGATGCTGCACGCGAGCTTTGGCACCAGCTGCCGGAGCGCGACGCCGGGCAGCGTCATGTGCTGGTGATCGACATCGGCGGCGGCACCTCGGACTTCAGCCTCTTCGAACTGCGCCAGGACAGCCCGCCTGCGGTCCCCGGGATCAGGCGCGTGGCCGTGAGCGAGCACATCCTGCTGGGCGGCGACAATATCGATCTGGCTATCGCTCACCTTGTGGAAGCACGGCTGGCCGGGGAACGGGGCCAGCTTGCCGGGCCGCAATGGGACCATCTCGTCGCCGCCTGCCGTGATCTGAAGGAGACGGTGCTGGCAGGTTCGGGCCCTCCGGACCAGCATTTCGCCGTCTCGCTCCCCGGTCGCGGATCGGGCCTGATCGCCGGCACACGGACAGCAACGGTGACGCGGGCGGAACTCGAGGGCATGTTGCTGGAAGGGTTCTTTCCCGTCTGCGACGCGCGCGCGCGGCCCTACCGGGCGCAGGCAGCTTTGCGGGAATGGGGCCTTCCCTATGCCGCCGACAGCGCGGTCACGCGCCATCTGGCCGACTTCATCAGGGATCGCCCGCGGGTCGACGCCGTGCTGTTCAACGGCGGATCGCTGCATCCGCCGCTGCTGCGCCGGAGACTGTGCGACCAGTTTGGCGCCTGGCAGGACGGCTTCGCGCCGTTCGTTTTGGAGAACGCGGAGCCCGTTCTGGCCGTGGCGCGCGGCGCTGCGCGATCCGGCACGCTCGTCCACCGGAAAGCCGGCCGCATCGCTGCCGGCGCAGCCCATGCGGTGTTCCTGGAAGTGCATGGGCCGGCGTCACAGGATGGCGGGGCGGGGCATCCCGCGCTCGTGTGCGTGCTTCCCCACGGCGCCTCGCCGGAGCAGCTGTTCGAAATCGCCGATCCTGCGCTCGAACTGCGCATCAATCGTCTAGTCCGTTTCCGGGCCTACTCCTCGAGCAAACTCGGGAACTGCCGGGCCGGAGAGTTGCTCACGTGGCGGGAAGGCGATTTTCAGGCGCTGCCGCCGCTTCAGACAATTGTCGAAGTGGGGGAGGCGATCCGCCCCCGGACGAGTGGAACCGTGCCCGTCCGCCTGGCCGCAAAGATGAACGCGCTGGGCCTGGTCCAGATATCCTGCGTCAGCGCGGACCCGGCGATCCAGCGGTCGTGGCCGTTGGAATTCAATCTCCGCCCGCGCGAGCAAGGCGGCGCATGGTGGCCTGACGCGGCGGCCGTCCAGACCGAGCCGAATGCCGCCCGGGACGCGCTTGAAGCGGCGCGCTCGCGCATTGGGATTATGTTCGCCAACGCGCCAGTCGGACGGGACAGGGTGACCGCCGCCGGGGTACTGAAGAGCCTGGAACGCACCTTCGGTTTGCCCAGGAGCGAATGGAACGCGTCCCTCCTGCGCGCTCTCTGGCCTTTCCTGGAGGCGCGGTCGGACGGCCGAAGGCTTTCGGTGGATCACGAGGAGGCTTGGCTCGCCGTCGCCGGGTTCCTGCTGCGCCCTGGCTTCGGCGTTGCCGGCGACGGCCTTCGCATCGACAGCCTATGGCAGCTGTGCGAAGCCCCGTTCTTCCGTAGTCGGCGGATCAAATGCCAGGAATACATCCTCTGGCGTCGGCTGGCTGGCGGGCTGCCGCGGGAGCGCCAAGAGAAACTTCTGGCCGGCGAGATCGACAGGGTCCGCAGCGGCAAGGCGCCGGCCGAGTTCGTGCGCCTGGCCGGGTCCCTGGAACTGATTCCTCTCGAAATGAAGACGGAACTGGCCAGCCTGTTCATTGATGCGGCCGTGTCACTCGCTCGCGCGCGGCGGCATTGCGCGCCCTATCTCGCCGCCCTCGGTTGCCTGCTGAACCGGGTTCCGCTCCATGGCGGCCCGGAGACCGTCGTTTCGGCGGCCCTGGTCGAGCAAGCATACGCCGTGTTCCGGTCGTTCGACTGGGCCGAACGGGAGCTGCTCGGTCTGCAAACCCTTTTCCTTCGCGCCGCGCGTGTCGTTGGCGACCGGTGCGCGGGCCGGAGTTTTCGCCACCTGAGGCCGATCGTAATCGCCACCCGAGGCCGATCGTAACCGCCACCTGAGGCCGGGGAATTCGCCACCCTTGGCCGCAGGCACCGAGCCTTTAGGCGA
>Ga0302320_10010024_pt1 | contig 20282 bp, 19 predicted proteins | sample Bog_T0_3_FD_202130 | JGI IMG/M metagenome (GOLD analysis project Ga0302320, IMG submission 202130) | Peat permafrost microbial communities from Stordalen Mire near Abisko, Sweden - Bog_T0_3 | ecosystem: Environmental > Terrestrial > Soil > Wetlands > Peat | place: Sweden: Abisko, Stordalen Mire...
GCTCTCCGGGATCATAACCGCCGTGGACGGGACGCCGGCAGCGGGCGCTGTCGTTCAATTGAAGAACCTGAAGACGCTGCAGATCCGCTCCTACATCGCGCGGGAAAAAGGCGATTATCATTTCAACGGCCTGGGCACGGACGTCGATTATGAGGTCAAGGCCGAATTCAACGGCCACACCAGTAATACACGAACGCTGAGTACTTTCGATAGCCACCCCGATGCCGTTATTAACCTGCAACTGAAGTAGTGGTGCCTGCACCAGCGTCTTCAACGGAGTGGACGTTTGTTAAACTCCGAACAAACACATGCTTCCCGATATTAAGCTGGCGATCCGGCTGCAAATTCTCGACGATCGGGCCGCCGTGCTCGCGAAAGAGATTGCGGCCTTACCCAAACACATCGCCGAGGTGGAGAAAAAACTGGAGAGCCATCAGCGCCGTCTCGATGCCGATCGCGCCGCGCTGGCCGTCAATCAGAAAGAGCGCAAGAAGCTGGAGATCGACATCCAGGCCCAGGATCCGAAGATCACCAAGCTGAAGAATCAGATGCTGGAGGCGAAGAACAACGAGCAGTATAAGGCCTTTCAGCACGAGATCGATTTCTGCCAGCAGGAGATCCGCCGCTTCGAAGATCGCATTCTCGAATTGATGACGGAATCGGAACCGCTGGAGAAAAATGTGAAAGCGGCCGAAGCCGCATTGGCCGTCGAGAAGCGGCAGATCGATGCCGAGAAGAAGCAGGCGCAGGAGCGCACGGCGGTGGATCAGAAGGAGATCGGTTCCCTCAGAGCGGAGCGCGCCGGAATCCTTGCCGAGATGACGCCGAAGGTTGCCGCGGAGTACGAGCGCATTCGCAAGGGCAGGGCAGGCGTGGCGATCGCCGAGGCGCTGAACGGGCGCTGTTCCAAGTGCAACATCACGCTGCGCCCGCAGTTTCTGCAGGAGCTTCGGCGCGGCGATTCCATCATGGTCTGCGAAAGCTGCAAGCGTATGCTTTACATCAATCCGCCCGAGAGCTTCGAAGTCCTGGTTCCACAATCGGCGCGGCAGAGCACCGAGTAGCCATCACTTCGGCTTCCAGTTTTCGAGGAGAGTGATAGCGGTGGCGGCGCTGTCCTTAACGGTGTTGATGAGGAAGCGCCCGTCGGGGGATATGTCGAATTGCTCCCCGCCCGTATTCACATCCAGCCCGCCGCCGAAGATTGGCGCCTGGAACAGCGCTACCGGCGCGCCCGGCTCCGGTGTGGTCGCCTTTAAAGAGATCGGCGCCGCCATCATCCGGCCGCCGGGCGCTACCCAATATAACTCGCCTCCGTCGTGACGCCAGACCGGAAAGAGTCCGCCATCGAGGGAGACTTGCCAAACCCCGCCGGCTCTGTTCGCCCCCGCATCGGCAAATGCCCGGATATAGACTTCCGATCGACCCGACTCGTTCGAGGTATACGCCACCCAGCGGCCATCCGGCGAGAAGCGCGCATATTTTTCGTCGAACTTCGTTTGGAGGAACACTCGCGGCTTGCGTTCCCCCACGAGCGGCAGAGTCCACAGGTCGTAGCCCGTGGTGGAATTAACGCTCTGATACACGAGCAGGGCGCCATCCGGAGACCAGTCGTCGAGAGCGCCGATGACGTCCGGCAGCGAATCCACCACCGCCGCCTCGCTTTGCGCACTGTCGACGGGCTTGGTGTAAAAGCGCGCGTAATAACGTGCACCCCCTTTTGCGCCTCCGCCGAACGCGAGTTGCCGGCCATCGGGCGACCAGACGGGATTGCCCGCCCCGTCGAAAGTAAAACGGTTGGCGTGCGCTTCGTCGATGAGCCAGATGTCGTCCAGGTCATGCACTCTGCGTTCGACCGCTACGCGGCGACCATCGGGGGAAATACGCACATGCGAAGGATTGTAACCGTCTTTGTCGGCTGGTTCGGCGAGTGCGCCAAGGATCTGCCCGGACCGGTCGAACCAGCGCAGCTGTGAGATGGGCGTGCCATTCCGATAGGTCACGAGGCCCGTAGCCGACACCGAGAACAGGCGGGCATGGCTGGTATCGAAGAACACGGGTTCGGCGACTGTGAACGCATTGCCTGAAAATTCTCCCCGCGCCACATTCAGACGCTGAGCGACCAGTACACCCGCGCGAACCCACAAAAGCCAGCCGGGCGGCATGTACAAACCCGCAGTGTCGGCTGCGGTGAGCCGTTGATTCTCTCCCGAGTCGAGCGAGGCAAGATAGATAGATCCGAAAATACCGGGTCCGGGTTTTTCCGGCGATCCCTCTGCGTAATACAGAAAGTGCCTGCCGTCGGGAAGAAACTGGGCGAACCGATGGCCGGCCTGCCAGCTCTCCAGCTTCGTGACCGCGACAGCCTCGCCTCCCGAAGCCTGCACTCGGAAGAGCGGGCTTGCCGGGGAGGGAGTAAACAAGATCACCCCGTCCGCATTCCACGTTCCGCCGCGTCCGGATTTGGCGTCCGTTACAACCTGCGGTAAACCACCGCCGCCGGCATCGATCCTTTTGAGTTTGCCGCTCGAAAAAAAGCCGATGGAACGGCTGTCGGGGGACCAGAACGGATAGGCCGCTCCACCTTCCGTTACGGTCAGCGCCTGCGCCTTTGTCGAGGCCAACTGCCGCACCCACAGCCGGGATTGGCCGTCGGCGGTTGCGACGTATGCCAGTTGCCTCCCGTCCGGCGAGAGCGCGAAGGATCGGGGATCGTTGGTGACGGGCGTGTCGATTTCAACGCGCATCTCGGGTAAGTCGGGCGCCTTGGCGCTGCGGAAATAGACCGTAGCCGCGAACGACGCAGCGATGGCGGCCGAGGCGGCGGCGATAGGCCAAGGGTTGGTTGGGGAACGTCGTGGCCGGGGCGGCGGCTCCGCGCTCGCCTCCTGCGGCACCTTTGTCTCTGCCCTGCAATCCGCGACAAACCGGTAGCCGACGCTGGGAACCGTTTCGATATACCGGGGCGCTTTGGGATCGTCGTCCAGCGCTTTGCGGGTTTGGGTAATCGCCCGGGCGAGCGAGTTATCCGAGACGACCGCATCGGGCCAGACAGCGGCCATAATCTCATCTTTGGTAATAACGCGGCCCGGATTTTCAATCAGAAACAGCAGTAAGCGGAAGGATTTGGGTTCCAGTGGGCGAATCTCTGAACCCACCGTAACTCATAGATTCTGAACGTCAATCACGACGTCGTCGAATCGGTAACAGCGGTTCTTCACATCCTTCATGATTTCCTCAACGCCCTTCAGGAAACCTTCCGACCACCGTCAAGACCCGAAGGGGCAGTGCGCCGCAGACTGCCCTCATGCGACCCACAAACCACAAGATCCAGTTCCTGATTTGTTCACTCATTATAGCCGCGGGCCCTCTGTTTGGCGACGTTAGAATCGAGGTTCGCGACGGCCGTCCCGTAGTGGATGGCGTGTATGTAGACGGTCATGGACCCTACCGGTTTTTGGTGGACACGGGGAGCAACGTTAACCTGATCGACGCAAAACTGGCTCAGTCGATCGGGCTGAAGGCGACCTTTGAGTCGAAGCTGGCCTCGTCATCGGGCGTGACCGTCGTTCCCGGAAACGACCGGATCGAGGTAATGCTCGACCCCGTTAAGGCGGATGCCCAGGAGTTCCTGTTTTCGGGGCTCGAAGCGATCCACAATCGTTGGCCCGATATTCAGGGCGTACTGGGCCAGTGGTTTCTGTCACGATTCGATTACACGCTCGATCTGCGGGGTAAGCGTCTCGATTTCGGAAAGCAGGACCGGAGCGGCACGCGGGCTCACTTCACGACGATCAACGGGCGGCCGGCGGTTTCCACCAGCCTGGGAAACCTGGTTCTGGACTCGGGCGCCGACCGGCTGATTCTGTTCGGCGTCAAGCCGGATACCGGCTCGGGAATGAAAAGTGAACTACGGACCGTCGCGGGCTCGCAGCAAATCGGAATGGTATTCGACAAACCGCTGAGTATCGAGGGTCGAAAAGTCTGGCGTGGCGATGCCGTAGCCCTTCCGAGCCGGACGGAGCCGGGAGTGGACGGACTACTGCCGCTTGGCGTTTTCAAAGCGGTGTATGTGTGCAACTCCGAAGGTTACGTGGTTTTCGAGTAGCGAAAAGGCGGGGCCAAGGCGGGGAGTACACTGGCTACACCGCTTATGGCTCTTTCCGCAGGGACTCGGGTGGGACCGTACGAGATCCTTGCGCTGCTGGGCGCCGGCGGCATGGGCGAAGTTTATCGCGCCCTCGACCCGCGGCTCGGCCGTGAAGTCGCCGTTAAGTTTCTCGACGCGAAATACGTGGACCGGCTGGAAGGCGAAGCCCGCGCGATCGCCGCGCTCAATCATCCGCACATCTGCGCGATTTACGACATAGGATCCAATTACCTGGTGATGGAGTATCTGCGGGGCGCTCCTCTTAAAGGGCCTCTGCCGCCGGAGGAAGCCGTCCGGTTGGGAGCGCAGATCGCGCGAGCGCTCGAATACGCCCACTCGATGGGTGTCACGCATCGGGATTTGAAACCGGACAACATTATGGTGACGGCCGCGGGCGTCAAACTGCTCGATTTCGGTCTGGCGAAGTTCGTCGTCTCCGAGGATGCGGACGTCACCGAAACCAATGCCGGCGCGGTGATGGGCTCGGCCGGTTACATGGCCCCCGAACAGATCCAAAGCCAACCCGTCGATGCACGGTCGGACATTTTCTCGTATGGCGCAGTGTTATATGAAATGTTGAGTGGCGCGCGGGCATTCCCCGGCGCTACCGCCGTAGCGGCCATGGCGGCCATCCTGTATAAAGAGCCCGTTCCCATCGATGCGGCGCCGGAGCTCCAGTCCATCATTGCGCGCTGCCTTCGTAAGGCGCCGTCCGAGCGGTTTCAATCCGCCACGGAACTGCGCGCGGCGCTGGAATCAGGCCCGAAGCCGGCAACGAACACGCCCTCAATTGCAGTGCTTCCCTTCGCGAACCTGAGCCGAGACCCGGATGACGAATACTTCAGCGATGGGCTGGCCGAGGAAATCATCAATGCGCTCGCCCAGGTGGCGGGGCTTAAGATCATCGCCCGTACCTCGGCATTTGCTTTCAAGGGCAGGAACGAAGATATCCGTAAGATCGCCGAGACGCTGGGTGTTTCAAACGTTCTGGAGGGCAGCGTACGGCGCGCGGGCAATCGACTCCGCGTTACGGCACAGCTGATCAAGGCCGAGGATGGCACGCATCTCTGGTCGCAGCGCTTCGATCGGGAAATGACGGATGTATTCGGCGTGCAGGATGAAATCGCGGCGGCGATCGCCGAGGCACTGCAGGTGAAACTCCTGATGGCGCCCGCGGAACTGCGGCAGTATACACCCAATCTCCCCGCCTATGAGGCGTACCTGAAGGCCCGGCATCACCTGGCAAAGGTCACGCCGGAAGCTCTGGCGCGGGGGAAGGAATGTTATGAGCAGGCCATCGCGCTCGACGCGGGATTTGCCCTGGCGCATATCGGATTCGCGGAGTATTACCTGCTGCTGACGTTCAGTACTTCCTTATTGCCGGCACACGATGCAATGCCGCTTGTGCGCGCTTGTGCGCGAAAAGCGCTCGAACTGGACCCTTCGCTTCCAGAGGCGCAGGCGATGCTGGGTGTAGTAGCGGCCGTTTACGACTACGACTGGAAGGAAGCCGCGCGACTCTTCCGGCTGGCAATGGCACATGAATCGGTCTCTCCTCACGTTCACGAGTATTACGGTTACCTCTACCTCTTGCCGATGGGACGACCGGCCGATGCGGTGGAGGAACTGGAGAAGGCACTTCGGCGAGACCCGCTCAACCTGATGTTTCGTTTGCTGCTGGGCGATGGCCTCAGGGCGGCGGGAAGGTATGAAGATTCATCCGCCGAATACCGCAGGATTCTGGAGCTTGACGAAAACTACTGGTGGGCCTGGGTGGTGCTGGCGTGGAATCACGCGCTGAGTGGAGCGATCGCAGAAGCGCTCCCGTTGGCTGAAAGAGGGTATTCGATGACGCCCTGGAACCTGACGGCAGTGGCAGTCCTGGCGGCGGTTCTCCAACGATCGGGGAAAACGATCCGAGCGGAAGAGGTGCTGCGGACCCTGAACAACTCACCCGCGCAATACGGAGCTCCGCGGGCGCTGGCGACTTACTATTATTTGTGTGGCGAGATGGATCTGGCGGCGGAGTGGGCCGGGAAATCAGTGGAGCAGCGCGATCCGGGCATCCCCGCGCTGTTGGCGTTGGCACCGTTCCGATCCAGCGCGCGCTGGCCGGCGCTGGCGAAAGCGATGAACCTGGTAAGCGATTGAGGTCAGTCGTTGGTGAGCACGATCTTGCCTTCCACTGTTCCGCCGGCCAGAAGTTCCAAGGCCTTTCTCGCGTCCGGGAGCGGGAAGGTGCGGCTGACGAGCGGATCGATCTTCTTCTCCGCGAGGAGGGCGAAGATTTTGCGCAGATCTTCATGGAGCGGCGCAGGATCCTTCCGGTAGAGCATGGTGATGCCGTAGAACTTACCGCGGCGTCCGCGCAGGCGCGCCCCGAGGAAAATATTGGCGAACATGGCGGTCTGGGAAAGGAAGTCCGTGGCGTTCACGAAACCGAATGCGACCAATGTCCCGCCGCGCCGGAGCGCGCCGATGCAGGGACCGATGGCAGGACCGCCGATGGCATCGAAGACATAGTCGACGCCTCCTGGTTCAAGAGCGCGTGTGAGCCGGTCGATCGCTCCGGCGCGGTAGTCTATCGGCATGGCTCCGAGCGGTCGCAGCAGGCCGTGTTTGGGCGCCGAGGCAGAGCCGTAAATCTTTAGTCCGGCCAGCTTCAACAGCTGCAAAGCGGCCGTGCCTACGCCTCCTGCCGCGCCATTTACCAGTGCGGTCTGGCCTGCCTGCACTTTCGCCGTGCGATGGATCATTTGCCAGGCGGTCCCGAAGTTCAGCACCACCGCGGCCGCGTCGCGGTCGGAGACGGCGTCGGGGATGGCGACGAAGTGTTCGGCGTCACGCACGAGAAACTCCGCGAAGCTCCCGAAGACGGTGAGGGCGGCCACACGCTGGCCCGGTTCGAAACCTTCGACTCCGGCGCCAATGGCATCGACCACGCCGGCGACCTCATAACCTGGTACAAACGGAATCTTTGGCGCGTATCGATACTTTCCGGCCAGCGCGATCAAATCGGTGGAGCAAACGCCGGCCGCGCGCACGCGGATGCGCAGTTGGCCGGGGCCGGGAGCTTCAACGGGGAGTTCGACAACTTTGAGCGCCTCGGGGCCGCCCGCTTTCGTCACCATCACCGCGCGATATGTGGCTGCCATGAATGCATCCATGTTGCCATGAATCGAAAAGTGCGCACGGGAGCCATGTCTCAGACCGAGTGAAACGATTCCTATTGGTGGGCAGGTTGGTAGCCTGGCGCCGATTGGCAATCGATTGGCAATCAGCCAACCCAAACGTTAACCAATCACCGGGGGGACGGACATGTGATGAAACCTCGCAGGCGGGCGCCGTCGAAAACACTTTGCTCGCCGGTCCAGTAGAGATTGGTACACACCCGCGGAGGCCGATTACCAATCGGCCGCAGGTTAACAACCTGCCCCACCTGCGACAAATTATTCGAACTGAATCTGGGCGATGACCAGGGATGGCAGTGCCTGGTTCCAGGTATCCGGAATATTGTCGAAGGGCAGGCGGAAAGGCTTGGTCTGTCCTGGCGCCAGCGCTCCCGAACGGCCGCCCACCACCAGCGCCGGCTCCCGCGCTATAACCTCTCCGGCGTAATCGCGAAACACACAGTTGACTTCGACCACCTTCAGGTTCCGCGTGCCGTGGTTGGTAATGTCGCCGAGGATCTCGACGAGCCGCGCCTGCACGTAGCTTTCAGCGGCCTGCATATGCACGTTCGAGAGCTCGAGATTACCCAGATACTGCTTCGCTTCCGCCGTCAGAACGGGGCGGGGAGGCGGCTCGGGCTTGGGTCCGAACGTGAGCCAGCCGAAAACACCCAGGATCAGAACTCCGGCCAGCGCGATCACCATGCTCGCGGGCGAAATCTTAACGTCCGGCAACAGTCATCTCTCCGATCATGATGGTCGGCGCGGAGACGGAGCCGCGGAACTCCAGATCGCTGCCGATCTCCGCGACGTTATTCAGCATCTCCTGCAAAGTGCTGGCGATAGTCACCTCCGATACCGGGAATGCCAGCTCGCCGTCGCGCACCCACAGGCCCACGGCGCCGCGCGAATAATCGCCGGTCACTATATTGACACCGCTGCCGATCAGTTCGGTCACATAAAAACCGTTGCGCACGCCGCGAATCATCTCTTCCGGAGACTTATCGCCTGCTTCGAGAAAGAAATTCCCGTGTCCGATGCCGGCGTTGCCCGTAATCCCGCGCGAGGCGTTGCCGGTGGTTTTCATGCCCAGTTTACGGGCCGTGTAGGTGTTCAGCAGGTAGCTCTTGAGCACGCCCTTTTCGATCACCGGCGTGCGCCGCGTGGGAACGCCTTCGTCGTCGAAAGGCTGCGAACCGAACAGATGCGGAATGGTGCCGTCGTCGATCAGGGTGATTCTTTGGTCGGCGATCTTCTCGCCCAGTTTGCCGGCCAGAAAGGAAGCCTGACGATAGATCGACCGCCCTTCCACGGCCTCGAAAAGATTGCCCAGCAGCGTGCGCGCCACGCGCGGCTCGAAGATCACCGGGACGCGCTGCGTCTCCACCTTAACAGCGCCCAGACGCCGTATGGCCCGCTCGGCTGCGATGCGTCCCACCGACTCGGGATCTTCCAGACCGGCGAAATCCCGGGCCATGGTGAACCAGTAATCGCGCTCCATGGCGCCGTTTTGTATGGCGACGGGCACGGCGGAAATCGAACAATACGTCGAGCGGTAAGCGCCGATGAATCCGCGCGAATTGGCGAAGACACGGCCACCGATATTCGAATCGAACGAGCCGCCTTCCGAGTTGGTAATGCGGGGATCGAAAGCCAGCGCGGCAGCTTCGGCGCGTTTGGCGGAGTCGATTTTCAGCTCGGCCGGAAGCCCGGCTACATCTTCGGAAAAAAGCCGCAGATCGCCCGTGATGGAGCCCAGTTCATCGGCATCGGGCAGGCCCGCGTGGGGATCCTCCGTGGTCACCGAGGCCAGATCGATGGCCGAACGCACCATATGCCGGATGCCTTCGGGTGTCAGATCCGAGGTGTAGGAAGAACCCATGCACTGGCCGATCAATACGCGCAATCCGGCACCGCGCGAACCGGCTTCCTTCAGCGTTTCGACCTCGCCCATGCGCACGGAAGCGGAAAATTCATCGCCCTCGGAGATGGTGCACTCGGCATCCCCCGCGCCCTCATCGAGCGCTTGTTTGATCGCGGCCTGGGCAATCTCAGGCAGTCTGTCGAACGTCAAGCCGTCCCCCCGACGGTCATGCGATCGATGCGCACGGTAGGAATCCCGACGCCTACCGGAACGCTCTGGCCTTCCTTGCCGCAGATGCCGATGCCTTCGTCGAGCTTCAGGTCGTTGCCCACCATGCTCACGTATTTCATGGCCTCCGGGCCGTTGCCGATCAGCGTGGCGTTGCGCACGGGGCGCGTCAGCTTGCCGTCTTCGATCAGATAACTCTCGGAGGCCGAGAAGACGAAATTGCCGCTGGTGATGTCGACCTGGCCGCCGGCGAAATTGGCGCAGTAGAGTCCGCGCGGCACGGAGCGGATAATGTCCGCCGGGTCGCTTTCACCGGCCATCATAAATGTATTAGTCATGCGGGGCATGGGGATGTGTTCGTAGCTTTCGCGGCGTCCGCTGCCAGTGGGTTTGGCGCCCAGGATGCGGCTGGAAAGATTATCCTGCAGATACCCGCGCAGCACGCCGTTTTCGATCAGCACGTTGCGCTGCGTTTCATTTCCCTCGTCGTCCACATTAAGCGAACCGCGGCGGCCGCCGATGGTGCCGTCGTCGACTACGGTGCAGAGAGGACTCGCCACCTGCTGGCCGATCCGGCCGCTGAACGCCGATACGCCTTTGCGATTGAAGTCGGCTTCAAGGCCGTGCCCCACCGCTTCATGCAGCAGAACGCCTGGCCAGCCGGGACCTAATACAACGATCTGCTCGCCCGCCGGCGCTTCCACCGCGTCAAGCTGCACAAGTGCCTGACGAGCAGCCTCTTTGGCGAACGATTCAGGGGTGCGCTCATTCTGAAACCAACTGAGTTCGTAACGGCCGCCGCCGCCCGAATGCCCTTGCTGGGGTACGCCATTGCCGTCCCTCGCCAAGGTGAAGACGCTCATGCGGGCGAGGGGCTGACGATCGAAGTTGAGGACGCCGTCGCTGGTGGCGACGAGAACCTCGCGCAGATTATCCGCGTACGTGACCTGTACCTGAAAGATGCGGGGATCGTAGGCGCGCGCCGCGCGATCCGCACGCTGTGCCAACTCCACCCGTTCCCGGAAGGCAGTCTCGCTGGGCGCGGTCAGGACGGGATACAGATTGCGCTTCACTCCTTCATGCAGCGCCGTCTTTTCCACCTTGGCGGGGCCGGACGCGATGAGGGCCGCCACCTGCGCGGCATGTTTGATCTTTTCCGGACTCAGGTCGTCGGAATAGGCATAGCCGGTGCGCTCGCCGGCGATGACACGAACGCCGACGCCCACGGAAACGCCCTGAGTGGCGCTTTTGACAATCGACTCATCGATGCTGATTGAGCTGGTTGCCAGGTATTCAAAGTAAAGATCGGCGTAGTCGCCCCCGCGCGACAACGCATCCTCGAGATAGTTCTCGAGTTCTCGCCGCGCGATGCCGAACTTAGCGGCGAAAAACGAATCGTTAAAACTCATAACTACTTTTCACTGTAGCAAGTTGGGGTGAGAGAATAGCGTTTTGAATCCCTTTTCGCTCGAAGGCAAGACCGCGCTGGTGACGGGCGCCAGCCGCGGCATCGGTCTGGCTATCGCCCGCAGCATGCACCAGGCGGGCGCCAATATGATTTTGGCGGCCCGCTCCAAAGACAAGCTGGATGAACTGGCGCGGGAGATGAATGGGCGAGCTATCGAGCTCGACATGATGGAATCCGCGTCGATCCGGCGCGCCGCGGAGGAAGCGTTCGAGGGCGGCGGCGTGGACATCCTGGCGAATGTGGCTGGTATGAATATCCGGCGCCGCTTCGAATCGTACACGCGCGAGCAGTATGACCGTATTATGCAGACGAATCTGCATGGGCTGGCGGAGTTCACCCAGTTAGTTGGGGCGCGCATGATCGAGCGCGGCCAGGGCGGCAAAATCATCAACATTGGCAGCTTTACGACGTTCGTCGGCTTGCCGTATGTGTCTGTGTATTCGATGACGAAAGGCGCGGTGGGGCAGCTGACGAAGGCGCTCGCCGCCGAGTGGGCGCCTTACAACATTCAGGTGAACTGTATTGCGCCCGGTTTTATCCTTACCGATCTGAATCGCGATATGTGGCAATCGGCGGAGATGGATCAATGGCGCAAGGGCGTACAGGCTATAGACAGGCTCGGCAAGCCGGAAGATCTGGGACCGGTCGCCGTGTTCCTGGCAAGTCCTGGGGCGGATTACATTACCGGGCAGGTGATAGCGGTCGACGGCGGGGCGACCACGACGGCGAAATGGCCGGTCCCCGCACCGCCGACCTGACGGGTGGGAGCACAGTCACGCTTTACGCGGCGGTGAATCCGGATCGAACGCGCGCTGAATCGCCAGACTGACTTGCCGCATGCGCAAACCCGATAGCGGGCGTGGGAGACGCTCTCCAGGCAACGATTTCCGCAGCGTGGTGATGAAATGGCCCTTGAGCCACGACGGCCCCGGCAGGCCAGTCTCGCCCGGCGCGAATCGCAGGGTAGTGGGACCGTCCGCGCCCAGGCTGCCGAATGGAACGATCAGGGCGGAGTCGGCCCGCTCGCTCAGATTGCGAGAGTCGAGGGGAAACCAGCGCCCATCGCGGTACAGATCTCGCAGCGTCCACGAGCGCGCTAAGGCTGGTCAAAGGCATCTCTTGAGAAGCCGCGCTCAGGGCATTTTCCATGTCGGCCTCTTCCGCGGCGGCGGTGGCAGGCAGGTCCCTGAAGTAAGCGACGGTCTGGAGCTCGATCGTTGCGCGTTGGTCCAGATGGCGGGTTATTTCCGCGACCTTGTCCACCGCCGCGCCGACACTTTCGGCCTTTCCGGATTTGACCATCTTGTGCAGCCAGACGTAATTATTGGCGTCGATCGTAGTAGAGAGTTTCTTGCGTGGCGGTCCGTCCCCTACTTTAGGAGATAAAGTATCCCCCTGTCTACCCCGCCTCGGTAGTGAGTTATTTCAGCTCGGTCATCATCCCGGGCAGACTCCATTGCATATTCAGGCTGTTCGGCGCCCACTGGTACTCGGCGGTCATGACCTTCGCAATCTCGTCCTGGCTCTTTCCCTGATGAATCAAGCCCGAAACCCTGTTGCGTAATTTCTCGACGTTGTTGCGGTAAGCGATCAAGCCGGCCTTCGTGGTTACGGCGCCATGGCCGGGAATCACGGTATCGAAATCCAGCTTCAAGGTCTCATCGAGCGTCTTCGTCCATTCGATCAGGCTGCCGCCGCCCGCGTAATCGATCAGCGGACTCGTTCCCGCCATCAGATCGCCGGTGTGGAGAGTCCGCAGTGACGGAAAATAAATCACCGCATCGCCATTGGTATGGCCGCGCCCGTAATATCTTGCACGCACTTCTTTGCCACCTAGAAACACGCTCATCTCCTGCGTAAACGCGAGGCGCGCCGGTACGACATCGGCGGCGTTGGGCTGCTTGTGCTCGACGATGTTGTTGCGCGCATTGAGAGTGGAAATAATCTCCACAGTTGGCAAAAACTTCGCGTTGCCGCCGCTGTGATCGGAGTGGTGGTGGGTGCTGAAAATGTATTTGATCGGCTGCGCGGTGACGCTCCTGACCTTCGCCACAATCTGGTCATGGTCCTGATCGAACTTATCGTCGATAAGAATCACGCCTTCGCCGGTGACCAGCACCGCAACATTGCCGCCGTCGCCCTCGATCTCAAAAAGATCGTCCTTCACTTTGTTGAGCGTGAGTTGCGGAGGCGTCTGCGTCTGCGTCCACGCCACCCAGCCAAGCGTCAGGAACGCGGCTCCGATAATGACTCGCGCAACAAAGGTTCGGGACATGGAGGGAGCATACCAGATTTCTCGTTACCTGAGCCAACGCTCGTAGATTTGGTGGCGCTTGGGAGGCAGGCTTCCGAAGCGCCGATGGCGGTTGCGGAACTCGCTCACTGCCTGGCGAAGCGCGAGCCTATCGAAATCGGGCCACATGCATTCGGTGAAAACCAGTTCCGCATAGGCGCATTCCCAGAGCAGAAAATCGCTCAGCCGCTGTTCGCCTCCGCTGCGGATCAGCAGATCGACCGATTGCGGCCTGCCCATCGATTCCTCGAACCATTCGAGCGTTAGCGGCGCGCCGCGGGCCTGTTCACAAGCGCGCAGAATGGCGTCCCGGGCCGAATAATCGATTGCCAAACGCAGATGCAGCCTGGTGCATTGACGCGTCGCTGCCTCGGCGAATTCAATCGCATGGCGAAGCCGCGCTGGAATACGATCGCGCCGCCCGATTACGGACAACCGGACATCGTTGGCCACCAGACGGGGCGTTTCATACTCGAGGTACCACGCGAGCAGTGTCATGAGCGCGCCTACCTCGGCGGGGGGCCTTTTCCAGTTGTCCGACGAGAAAGCGTAGGCGGTAAGCGTGCCAATGCCGAAATCCGGGGCCGCTTCCGCAATATTGCGCAAAGCTTCGGCGCCGGCGCGATGCCCCGCCGTGCGCGAAAGTCCTTTCTGAGTGGCCCACCGGCCATTGCCATCCATGATGATCGCGACGTGCAATGAACTTTGTATCATAAAGTATTGAGGTAAATTTTTTTAGTGCTGACGAGTCGCCTTGATGAGTGCTTCCATGTGCGTCAGATAAGCATCGAGCGCGGCTCTGCCCTTCTCGCTGAGACGGTATTCCGTGCGCGGCAGACGGCCTTCGAAGCGCTTCTCGCAGACGACGTATCCGGCGTCTTCCAATTTGCGGGAGTGGACGCTCAGGTTGCCATCGGTGGTGGAGAGGATTTTCTTGAGTTCGGTGAACGTGAGGCTCTCATTGACGGAGAGCGCGCTGACAATGCCGAGGCGCAGCCGTTCGTGAATAACGCGGTCCAGCGCCCGCGCGCCTGCGCCCGCCGAAACCACCTGAGGGGCGCTCGGATTCTCGCCGGCCGTGTGCTCCGCCTTTAGCGCCGTGTTTTGTTTAGCCACCGTAGTTCCTCATAATTACAAAACCAAAGATTATGTGCAGACCGCCGAATCCGGCAGCCATCAAAGGATCGGCCCAGGACGCCGGAGCCAGCGCTGCGACCGCGCCCACCGCGAGAAACGACATACCCATCATGGGTACCACGCGCACCGAAAACGCGCCGCCGCACGAAACGGCCACTCCGTATAAGAGCAACCACACGCCTGGAATCAAACGCAACTCGCCGGCCCGGTACAGCACAAAACTTAGAAGAGCCCCCACAAAGACGGCCGGCACCATGGCCAGTACGAAGCGGCGAAAAGGCCGGGAAAGCAGCGGCGTGCTGTTACGCATGGCTTTGCGATAGGAAAACGCGATACCGATGGCCAGCGCCAGCAAGGCCTCGCCACTCCAAATGGCCAGCCAGGCGCGCGGGCTCTTGCTCAGATGGGCTGCGAAAGCTGCAAACAACGCCGTCGCTCCCATCAGCATGCCGCCAACTCCAGGGACGGCCGTGAACGAGCCGGCACTCTCCATGGCGTTACGGATGAAGCGCAGATTATCCATCGCCTGGGTGTGCAGACCCACCGGTTCCGCACGCGCTGGACGAATTGGTCTGACAACCGCCATAAAAAGATTATAGAGCGGCGTGGAGAACTTTGCAATGTAAAGTTATAAATGTACGTACCAGTACATAATTTCGATATTTATGGCATAATTCGTATTTATGCATGCAAAAAGTCGTGTCGCGATCATCGGCTTACTAATGCTGCGGGCGGCCAGCGCAACGTCGGTTCCGCAACTTTCATTCGAACAGCTAACGGATACCTCGGATCTGATTGCCACGGGTTCGGTGACCCAATCCTGGACGGCATGGGATGCAGAACACAAATACATCTGGACCCATTACCAACTTTCGGTGTCATCGGTTAAAAAGGGCGCGGCGGGAAGCTCCGTGGAATTCGCCGAGCCGGGTGGCGCGGTCGACGGCGTCGGAATGGACATTGCGGGCTCGGTATCGTATCGAACAGGCGAGAACGTCCTGATTTTTCTGCAGCGTATGCCTAACGGGTATCTGCGGACCACGGGCTGGGGACAAGGAAAATATTCGATCGACGGCGCCGGCCGGCTGCGTGCCGCTGCGTCGTTGCGCGGTCTGGAAATCGTCGACGGCAAATCGGCTGCTGCCGCTCCCGTGCGCAGCCTCGATGGCATGACGGTAACGGAGGCCAGTCAGCGGATCGCCGATCGAGTGCGCGCTGCCCAATCCACGGAAAGGGGACAATGACGAAGTCTTCCGTATTAACGCGGGCGATTGCCCTTGTTGTGCCGATGACACTGTGGATGGACCCGGCGGCGTTTGGATACATCCGTCAGTCCTTCGTCGATGCAAAGGGCGTCGTCGTGCCTGTGCAGCGCATCGACAATACGGGCATCCAGTTCTATCTGAACAATCTGATCGTACCGGGCGTCCAGAGCAGTGCCAGCGGATCTGCCGTAACGGTTATTTCCCCGGGCAGCGATCCCGTTTCCGCCGTAACCTCTGCGGCGGCTACCTGGAACGCCGTGGCGACGGCCAACGTGCATTTTCTTCCGGTGCTTTCGACTGCCAGGGTCATCGACCCGATGGACTTCCAGATGACTATCGCGATCGGGAGCACGGCTTCCGACCTGAGCGCCCTCGGTGGCGCCGTAGCCATCACGCTCGATTCGTACGTGACGGGCGCTGGTGTGTTAAACGGCGTAAACTACGCCGAGGGTAACATTTACGATTCCGACATTGTGCTCAATCCAGCGGTCAAATTTTCCACGGACGGCTCGACCTCTACGGACCTGCAGGCCGTGATGACGCACGAATTCGGACATTCGCTCAGCGCGAACCACAGCGGTCTGCTCGGGGCCACGATGTTTCAGTACGCCTCACTCAATGAACGCTATCTGTCGGTTGACGATGTCAGTTTGGTTACCTCGGCGTATCCGGCTTCCACGGCCAGCCTGGGGACGATCACCGGCAAAGTTGTCGCGAGCGACGGCAGCGCCGTGCAGAATGGGCTGGTTACGATGATCGATACTGCGGGCGGGAATGTGGTGGGCTCGCTGACGGGTACGGATGGAAGCTATACGGTGCAGGCCCCTGCGGCCTCGTACATGATTTACGTGGAGCCGATGGCTGCCGGAAGTATCGTGCAGCCGGCTAACCTCTATTTCCCGGCATCGACCGTGGTCACCACCAATTTCCAGACCACCGCGCTCGGCGGATTCAGTGCGCCTACGCAGCTCACCGTGGCCGCAGGCAAGACTACGACAGTCCCGAATCTGACCGTAACGGCCGGAACCAGCGCCTTGCAGCAGCCCTATATCGGCGTTGGCAAAGCAGGTGGCTCGGGCAGCATTGGTACCGTAGCTTCCCTCGCGGAGGTGGCGCCTTCGGGACAATCGATCGATATCGCTCTGATTGGCGGTGGCATCGATGGGACGGTTGCGATTCAGGCGCTGGGTCAGGGCGTCTCGGTGCAGCCGGGCTCGGTGAGGGTCGACAGTAGTGTGAGTTTCGGTGGAATCCTCACCGGCATGCCGTTGGTTCGCGTAACGCTGAACCTGACATCGCGGCAGACCTCCACCCTGGCCAGCCTGATCATTACCAAGGGGCAGAGCACGATTGCTCTTTCGGGCGTGGCGGTGATTGTGCCTCCCACCCCGGTGATCTCGAGCGTCAATGACGCCGAGAGCGCCCGCACCAGCATCGTGCCCGGCGAGTGGGTCGCCATCTATGGTTCGAATCTGGCCAACTCTTATTATGTGTGGGCAGGCACGGATTTTGTTAGTGGGAATCTCCTGCCGGTTCGCATCAACGGCGTCAGCGTTCAGTTCAATGGAACTCCGGCCGCGGTGTACTTTACCCTGGGGACTCAGATCAACGCCCAGGCGCCCTCCGGGCTCAGCGGCAACGTTAACGTTACCGTCAGCAACAACGGATCGTACAGCGCGCCTTTTGTTGCTACCGCGGTCCCCGTCGCGCCGTCACTGTTCAACTACCCGGCAGGCTCAAACTTCTATCCCGCCGCGGTGCATCTGAGTGGAGCTATTGTAGGAGACCCGTCAGCGCTTGCCGGGACGACGAAGGCTCTGCCGGGCGAGACCATCGTTTTCTTTGTCAATGGTCTGGCATCGTCTTCGGGTGGCAGCATCGTTAGTGCGGCGGTGCCCTATACGAATCCCGTCACCCTGACCATCGGAACGGCGACAGCGACCCCCAGCTACGCGGGCCTCGTGGCTGCCGGCGAGTATCAGCTGAACGTTACCATTCCAACCACCCTGGCGCCGGGTAATTATCCGATCACCGTCTCGACTCAGGGCCAGACCTCGCCATCGGGCATCATCCTGCCTGTCGGCCCGTAATCGTTATCATAGACAGCGTATTGCCGTTTCTAAAAATCATCCTGCCGCTGGCGGTGTGCTGGAGTCTGGCGGGCCAGGAGATCAGGATCTACTCCGAGTTTCAGCGCTTCGATCCGCGCGGCCGCGTGGTCGCTCCGGACCGTGAGCCGCGCCCTCGCGAGATCCTCTCCCCCGCCGTGCCGCGCAACGGCCATTTATCCGTTCAGGTGGTGGTGACGGCGCCCTCCGGCACCAACTACTTTCTCTACGCGGGGTCGAATCCGGCGGATACCGTGCGCATGACCGTCTATCGCGAACACTTCGTTCCCTGCGGCGACGATTACTGCCCGGACTGGCTCACGCCGCAGCCGTCGCCTTCGTTCGGCGCCATTCCGGAATCGCTGCGCGACATGCCGGATCAGACTACGCGCTGCTATCTTCTCGACATCTGGGTGCCACCGGATGTGCCTCCACGGCGAATCCGTATCGAGGCGCTGCTCAAGGTCGGGGTCTGGGTGGTGGCGCCCATGGAGATCCGTGTGATCGCGCCCACGGTTCCCGATACGCTGTCAATGCCGGTCCATCAAGACGTCGCGCCCGTCGATGCGCCATCGAGTGCGACGGCGCAGACGCAGCTGCTGCGCTATCTCAACGGCCTGCCGCCCGAGGCGCCCCCCGGCCTGCTGACGGCGCGGGATGTGATTCAGCGCAATGCCGCCGAGGATATGTGGCTCGCCGAGTCGCTCGATATGCGGGTTCCCGAGATGAATCAGCTGGCTTGGGCGCCGTTCGTGTTTCCGGAGCTCGGCGCCGAGTGGTATCTGCGCGTCCGCGATTTCATCTATCGTTTTTCAGGAGACGAGTGAGCACCTATACAATCGACGAACAAATCAACTACCTCAGAAAAGGCCTGGCCGAGCTGATCCGCGAGGATGATCTGCGTCAGCGCCTCATCCTGCGTGCGAGCCAGGGCCGGCCGCTGCGCGTGAAGGCCGGGTTCGATCCCACCGCGCCCGATCTCCATCTGGGCCACACCGTGCTCCTGCGCAAGATGAAGCATTTTCAGGACATGGGGCATCGCGTGATCTTCCTCGTCGGCGATTCGACCGCAATGATCGGCGACCCCACCGGGCGCAATGCCACGCGTCCTCCGCTCACGCGGGAAGAGATCGAGGCCAACACCGAGACTTACAAGACGCAGGTGTTTAAGATTCTCGATCCGGAGAAAACGGAGGTCCGGTACAACAGCGAATGGCTGGGCAAGATGCGCTACGAAGATATGGTGCGGCTGTGCTCGCGCTATACCGTGGCAAGGCTGCTTGAGAGAGACGATTTCGCCAAACGTTACGCGGGCGGCGTGGCGATCTCTATGCACGAACTGCTGTATCCACTGGCCCAGGGCTTCGATTCAGTCGCACTCGAATGCGATGTGGAGATGGGCGGCACGGACCAGAAGTTCAATCTGCTGGTGGGTCGCGAGTTGCAGAAAGACTACGGCCAGCCCTCGCAGATTGTGGCTACCACGCCGCTTCTCGAAGGTCTGGACGGCGAGAAGAAGATGTCGAAATCGCTGGGCAACTACATAGGGATCACCGAAGCGCCTGAGGTGATGTTCCGCAAGGTGATGCAGATCGGCGACGGCCTGATGTTCCGCTATTACGAATTGCTGACCGACACCAGCATGAGCGAAATTGCGGCGCTGCAGGAAAGAATCGCGCGCGGCGAACTACATCCCATGACCGCCAAGATCGAACTGGGGAAGTTGATTGTGGCCGACTTCCATTCCGCCGCGGAAGCGGGCCACGCGGCCGAAGAGTTCAACCGGGTGGTGCGCCAAAAGGAAGTGCCGTCTGATATCCAGACCGTGCCCGTGCCGGACGGGGTGCTGGGACCGGCCGGCGTCCATGTCGACAAGCTGGTGGCGCGCGTCGGGCTGGCCGAATCGGTCAGCGACGCCCGGCGCAGGCGCGAAGCCGGAGCGGTGGCGATCAACGGGCAGCGCATAACGGATTTAATGTTTTCGATCGCGGGCCTGAGCGAAATGCTCATCCAGGTAGGCAAACAGTGGCGCAGGGTATTGTTCGGGTAGGCTGCGCTATACTGGTGAAGTTGTGATTTACCTTTTGACTATCGTGCACGTCCTCGTGTGCCTGTTCCTGATCATTGTGGTTCTTTTGCAGAGTGGCAAAGCCGCCGACCTGGCCGGAGCGTTTGGGGGCATGGGTTCCCAGACCGCGTTCGGACCGCGCGGCTCGGCAACGCTGTTATCGAAAGCGACGACAATTTCGGCGATTCTGTTCATGTTGACTTCGATATCGCTTTCGATTGTCGCCACGCGGGGATCGGGAGTGAGTTCGATTCCGGATCTGAAGCGGCGTCCCGTGCAGAATTCGGCCCCGGCCCAACCTCAGCCGGCACCGGCAAAAAAGTAATCGCAAGACACGCCCCATACCTGCGGAGGTGGCGGAATTGGCAGACGCACTAGCTTGAGGTGCTAGCGGGAGCAATCTCGTGGGGGTTCAAGTCCCCCTCTCCGCACCATATTTTAAAACCTATCTGTCGGAACGGTCACCTTCTTGCGGTGCAGGTAGAGTCGGCCGCAGCTGGTGACCACAACCGTGTGGTCCGGAAACGGATA
>Ga0302320_10010026_pt1 | contig 20280 bp, 18 predicted proteins | sample Bog_T0_3_FD_202130 | JGI IMG/M metagenome (GOLD analysis project Ga0302320, IMG submission 202130) | Peat permafrost microbial communities from Stordalen Mire near Abisko, Sweden - Bog_T0_3 | ecosystem: Environmental > Terrestrial > Soil > Wetlands > Peat | place: Sweden: Abisko, Stordalen Mire...
GTCTCGATAAGGTCGCTGGCAGGCCCTGGACGGCGACCGCCGACGACTATGTCCAGTTCAATTTGGAAATGGCGGCCGGAGGGCAGGCCAGCGTGATGATCACCACGGTGGCGCATCATGGGCTCAAGAACGAAACATTGATCACCGGCAGCGAGGGCTCGGTGCTGCTGTCGAACGACAGCGAAACCCTGCTGTTTGCCCCCAAGGGCACGCCGCTGGCCAAACAGTTGGTCGACAATCCCTACGCCACTCTGCCGGGGATCCATGCCGGAATCTGGACTCAAGCGGTGGTCGGCGCGCTGCGCGAGTTCTGCTCCGCCATCAGCGAAGGACGCGCACTGCGCGAAGGCGCCACCTTCGAGGACGGACTCCGCAATCAGCGCGTGATGGATGCGATCCGTCAATCCGAGAGCGAACGGCGCTGGGTCGCACTAACACCGGTCGATGAGGCAGGGCTATGACACTCCGACCGAGCGGCGTCGCCGCCCTGTTTTGCCTGGGACTGTCGGGGGGTGCCGTCGTCGCCCAACAGCCCTTTCTGAGCGAGCAGCACTGGACTCTGCTGCAGGGCGAGGCGAGCGGCACGGTCGCTTATGAAAATCTGCGCCGGCTGGTTCGCCTGCATCGGGTGCCGGCGACCCCCGAATTCGATCAGGCCGCCGGCGTCATGCTGGGGCTGGCGCGCGATTATCGCCTCACCGATGTGCATGAAGAGCATTTCCCCATCGACGGCCGACGCCATTACGGCTTGCTGCGCTCCTATTACGCGTGGCGGGTCGATCATGCCACGCTGTGGCAGAGGCGGCCCGACCCCCTGCTGCTCGGCGACTGGGCCAGCGATCCGATCCGGCTGGCCGATTTCAGCCACAGCGCCAGGCTCGAGGCGCCGTTGATCGATGTCGGCGCCGGCACCCAAGCGTCGGATTATGAGGGCAAGAACGTGGAGGGCAAGATTGTGCTGGCGGACGGCAATCTGGCCGCCGTACAGCGCCTTGCGGTGATGCGGTTTGGCGCCGCCGGCATCGTCAGCGACATGCCCAACCAGACCACCGCCTGGTCGGGACTCGACCAGAGCCTGGTGCGCTGGGGCCATCTCGACGCTTCCCTGCCGCGCGGCTTTGCCTTCATGCTGTCGCACGCCGCAGCGCAGTCGCTGCGGACGGAACTGGCGACCGGACAAACCGTGCTGCTGGACGCCGACCTGGAGGCCGAGATCGGGCCCGGCCAATGGACAATCGTCACCGGCACCATCCCGGGAACCGATCCGAGCCAAAATGAGGTGGTGTTCAGCTGTCATCTCGATCACCAACGGCCGGGCGCCAACGACAATGGCAGTGGCTGCGTGACAATTCTGGAAGTTGCCCGCCTGCTCAACCGGCTGATCGAGAGCGGGCGCCTGCCGCGGCCACTTCGCACGCTGCGCTTCATCTGGGGACCCGAGATCGATGGCACCGTGGCCTATCTGACGGCGCACCCCGATTTGCTGCGCAGAATGCGGGCCGACATCCACATGGACATGGTGGGCGGTGACCTGTTCAAGAACAAATCGGTGTTGCATGTCACCGAAACACCTTGGTCGCTGCCCAGCTTCGTCACCGATGTCGGCGCGTCCTTCGCCGACAGAATCCGCGCCGGTGCCGGCCGCTACACCGAGGACGGCAGTGGCGGCGACGATGCCGTTCTTGAAGACCGGGCCGGCGGCGAGGGCACGCGCAACGGATTCTTCGCCGACCGCACCGCCTTTACCGAGGGCAGCGACGAGGATGACTATGACGCGTTCGGCGTGCCGTCGCTCTATCTGCGCGACTGGCCCGACATCACCATTCATACCGACCATGACCGTCTGGACCAGATCGATCCCACCAAGCTGCGCCGTGTCGCGCTGCTGGGTGCCGCCGCCGGCTATAGTCTGGCCAGCCTCACCGCCGACCAGGCGCCGGCTTGGCTGCCTTATCTCGCGGCACAGGGTGCGGCGCGGCTGGCAGAGAGTTTTACACACGCCCAGGCCTTGGCGCTGGACCAGGCCCTGATTCCGCCGGTCGCCTGGTACGAGTCGCGCAATGTGATCGCGCAAACACTGCGCCGCGAAACGGCTGAGTTGGCGTCGTTGGTCGATTATGTGGGCGCCGGCAACCCAGCCGATCAGACGATTATCTTGGAGAGTCTGACCCAACAGGCAGCCACGCTTGATGCCTGGCTCGATGCGTTGGCGACCAGCCGCGGTGTCACTGCGGCGCAACCCGCGGCGCCATGGGCGGCTGATCCCGACGCCAACCGGGTGCCGCATCGCGTCGCCGGCCCTGGCCGCCTGCTCTATCAGAATGACGACGTACTGCTCGACCGATTGGGCCGCGAGCGATTGGACCAGGTCCAGTTGCTGAGTGGCGCCCAGGGCCGGCTCTTCCATGTCGGCGAGAAAAGCGCGCTCTATGCCTTCGAGATCGTCAATTTCGTCGATGGCAAGCGCTCGGTTGCGGCAATCCGCGACGCGGTGTCGGCTGAATTCGGCCCAATTCCGCTGGCTCTGGTGGCGGATTACCTCAAAGCCTGCGAACAGGCCAAGATCGTCAGCTTGACACCCTGACTGCGCCCAGCCGCCAGAAAATCTGTCAAAGGTGAATAGCGGCTTTGTAACGATTTCGGGCGGCGCCAATTAGCGCTTATACCATAAGATGAAGACGAATATTCACTATGCGGACAAAACAGGAAGGTTGGCGCAAATAGGACCGGTTAGGGAAAACTGGCTCTGGCCACGAACGACGGCTTTGGGTTTTAAAACCGGCCAACCGGCTTGAGGGTCTGCTTCGACGGTAGTGGGCCAGGAGCTGCCGGTCGTTAACCTCGGGAACGGCATGTTTTTATCGTAGGTTCCAGTTCACAAACGTGATGGTTAAATTGGCAGCGTTATGCGCTACGACACCTCCAAGTAAACTCTTGGTTCTAAATCGAATGATCGCAAAAACAATGCCAAGAGTTAATGCGCTAAAGATGCGGGCTGCACTGGCAGTAATGTCAAATCCGTTTTGATCGACATACACATGAGCTACAGAAAATAATGTTGTAGTGATAAAATATGGTATTAGCCGCCATAAAATTAAATAATGAGACATATAGAGTCAATTATCGGCGCCATCGGGAGAATACTGCATTTTCTGACAGAATTGGGGGGATTACAAGATTTGAATGACCGGAGTGGGTCACCTCCAGCCGGTTGATTTCAAAATATTCGTCATATTTCCCAATCTTCTACCCTAAGCCTAGGGACCCGCTGAAACTCGCGTACATTATGGGTAACCAGAGCCAATTCGCGGGCGACGGCCTGCCCAGCGATCATCACATCATAGGGTCCTATCGGTATGACAGCCGCCGCCAATTGAGCGCGAAGCTCGCCGGCTTGGCGCGCATCCTCTCGGTCAAAATCCAGCACCTCGAATTGCAGGGAGTCCACTCGATCGACGTTTTCGAACCTCCGCTGCCCCTTGTAAGCGCCATAATACAGCTCATGCATAACGATGGACGGAACGCCAAAATCCTGCGGTTGGTGTTGCCGCAACCGGGCCATAAAACCAGGATGGCCCTTTAAGAGGGCAATAATGGCATTGCTGTCCAGAAGAAATTTCATTTAAAGAAATCGAGGGCGGGCCGGGCCTGCGCGTCCGCCTGCTCGTCCGCTGCCTGCGCAAATTCATCATCTACTGGGCCTATGAGGCGGTCGAGCCAGTTCCAGTCATTTGCAATCGGTTCGAGTACGACGGCGCCGCCATGTCGCCTGATCCGCACCTCGCCGCTGTCAAACCGAAAGTCCTTTGGAAGGCGCACGGCTTGGGAACGCCCTGACCAGAAAAGCTTTGCGGTCGCCATGATAGCCTCCTTGCAATGAGATATATCAAAAATATATATCATCGAGCGGCGCCGTCAAGTTTCCCGAATCGTTTCCTCGAAACATTTTCTTTCCGGTCAGGCGCTACCAAAAGGAGAATATATCCCGATCAGCATGCCCTTAAGCCGCAAGGCCGGAATGGCTGCAACGGGTCAAAACGCGCCGAACGTCTGGTCTCTGGTCACAGCACGATAGCTTTCACCCCCAGCATCGGACCTGCCTCACCGAGGCGTCGGTCCAGTGTACAAACTGTCGCGCCATTATCCGCACAGACCGCAAGATGTAAGGCGTCGCCGGCCCGCAACCCGAGGGCATATTGGTCGGTGAAGCGGGCGGCACTGCGGAATTGAGAGTTTGATATCGGCAGGATCGTTAATGAGTCTGTGCAGAGTCGCGTGAACATCGCTAGAGCATCGGCGCGATGACTGACTTGGATCTGTCCCCTACGGATCTTGATCGATAAGGCTGAGGAGAACTCGGTTATCACCCATTCACTGATCACGAGATATTCGGTCGATTGATCGCCTAGCCAATGCTGGACATGACGGGTCTCTGCTTCATTCGTCAGTGCAGCAACGATGAGAGAGGTGTCCAGATAGAGGCTCAAAAGCGATCCTCATCGCGCATCCGACGAACCATGTCACGAGCGGATTCTGACTGGCGCGGCATCAGGTCGGTAACCGACTGGAGGGTTCCGGGGTCGATGCCCAAGCGCGGCGCCTTGACCGCGGTGATCTGAGCAATCGGCTTGCCGCGACGCAATATTTGCACAGAGTCCCCGGCCGCCGCCTTTTCGACCAGTTCGCTCAGATGCGCCTTGGCATCCGCGAGGTTGACATTTTTCATCGCCAAATCCTGACTATCTAATTGGTCACTTGTAGCATGGCACCGCAAGAAAACCTAGGGCGCCGAGACCCCCAATGCTCCCTTGGGTGGTTTCCAGACCGGGGCCGTATTTGTTGTGGCTGAAGTGTCATCATTGTCGGGCGCAGTACAACTTGATGGCGAGTATTGATGCGCCGCTCAGCGCGCGCCATAACCTCGAAGGCGCAATACCGTATTTGCCAGAAGGGAAGTGGCGGCAGGCGTTCGGGAGCGTCCATTATGGAAAACGGCGCCCATTGGAGGAATGAGTAGGCTCGCTCACGTTGGAACAAAGACTACCACTGGGCGAGCTCTTGGTCAGCCTGATGAAAACGGAAGTGTCTGAACGGAGGGCTGTTTCGGGCCCAGGATCGCGTTAGAGATGCCCGCTACCGGGCACCCCTGCCGCGATCCTGGGTCATCCTCGACCTGATGCCGCCGTTCGTTGGGACGACGGCATTCTGACTATTCCTGCCCGTTCCATGGCGTCACCCCAATAAGACAGATGATCCCGTGTTACGGACCCAATATTTCGAGACTGCGCGGCGCGGCAAGGCCGCCAAAGCGCCGATCGATGTCGCTCAACACTTCCCGGGCACGGTCGGACTGGTGGCGCACCAGCAGCGCCGCCACGCGATCAAATTGCGTGTTCAATTCGGCCTCGATCGTCGATCGGCACGCGAGAAGCCTGTCCCAATCCGGATCCACCGGCATCGATAGCTGCTCCAAGGCCTGCGACAAAGACGCGGCACCGATAACTTGATGGCCTTGCCACGGTGTGGTTTCGGTATCTAAGGCGAACACGCACCAATCCTGCATGGACCTGCGGCTGCTCCGGTCCAGGGCCAGATTGATCGCATCATCGGCACCGGTTACATAGATCAGCCTTGAGGATTCCTGAAATTGCTGGAACAGCTGCCGGGGCGGCAAAGGGCGCTCCGCGCTGCCGATTTCGTCGCTGCCTGCATCCAGCAAGGCGCCGTGAAACAGGTCCGGATAGCCCAGCGCCAGCAGCATCGCCACCTGCGACCCGCCCGAAAAACCGCCGACCCAAATATGGTGGGGATCCACCTTGTAAAGTCGTCGGAGGTTTTCCGCGGCGAGCAAGGCCAAGGGTTCGCGGCGCGTGCGCGTATTTTGGCGATTTCCCGAGCGTGCCGCGCTGACGAAGATAACCCCGAAGCGGTCAAGCGCCTCTGCCCAGCCCTGCGGCAGACCCGGCTGATCCGAGGGCGACACGAACACCAGCAGCCCATAGCCGTCGGGCGGCATATTGGTGGGGATATAGACGGTAAATCGTTCCTCCTCCAGCGTGACAGGCTGCTCCGCCATGCGTTTCCCGGAGCGCGCCAAGTCCTGCAAGGCGGTGCGCGCGTCGAACGGACTGGCGAAACGGCGCAGCATTTCCAGATTGCTGGAAAGCGGGGAATAGTCGGTCAACAGCATGTCGCGCTGCAATCCGGTAGTACCGACTGTAAAGTCTTGCGCAAGCGCGCTCCCCGCCGCGGCGAGTGGGGCGAGCACAGCCAGCAGCGCTAAGGCGCGCGAGGAGACCATGGGGGATAGCTCATGGTTTTATGTCTTAAGTCAATCCGCCTCGGCCGCAGCGGCGAGGCTCCAGCCACCGCCCAGCGCCCGATAGATCGTCACCAGATCCTGGGCCACCGCGATCTCCGATTGCGCCTGCTGATCCTCGGCCGCCAATTGTTTTGCCTCGGCATCCAGCACCGCAAGAAAGTTCTCGGCGCCGAACCGATAGCGTGTGCTGGCCAGATCGGCGGCGCGCGCACTGGCCTCGGACGCCACGGTCAGAGACTGGCGGCGCGCCCGCTCCTGACGATAGGCGTCGAGCGCGGTTTCGGTCTCCGCCAGCGCCGTCAGCACCGTCTTTTGGAAACTCGCCAGCGCCGCCTGCTGATTGGCGTTGGCGCCGCGCAAGCGGGCATAGACGCCAAGATCGAAGACCGGCATGGACAGCGACGGGCCGATGCCATAGCCAAAAGCGCCCTTTTTGCCGAGATCGGCGGGCTGCAGGGCCTGCAGCGAGGGCGTGACGGAAAAGGACAAGGTCGGATAAAGATCGGCGGTCGCCACGCCGATGCGGGCGGTCGCCGCCGCCAGCGCTCGCTCGGCCGCCGTCACATCGGGCCGCCGCCGCAGCATCGTCGTCGGATTGCCGACCGGCAGAAAGTCGGGGATTGACGGCAAGGGCGCTTCGGTGTCGAGCAGATCGTCGAGTGCGTCCGGCGGCAGTCCGACCAGCACCGCCATTTGGTGCTTGTCGGCTGTCAATTGCGCCTGCAACGGTGGAATGGTCGCCAGGGTGGATTCCAGTTGTGCGCGCGCCCGCGCCACATCAAGATCGGTGCCGCGCCCGGCATCCGACAGCGTCAAGGTCAACTGATAGGTCTTTTGCTGATTCTGCGCATTGTGATTGGCCACCGCAAGACGCAGTTGCGCGCCACGCAGATCGATATAGGTGCCGGCCACCTCGGCAATCATCAGAATCAGCACCTGCTTGCGCAGCGCCGCACTCTGGGCGCTGTCGGCCTCGGTGGCTTCGATGGTGCGCCGCACCCGGCCGACCAGATCCAGCTGCCACGACAGGCCGGCAGCCACCTCGGTCAGATTGACGTCGGGCGCGGCGATCGCCGGATTGTCCAATTGCGTAGCGGCACTTTCTCGATAGCGCATATAGGTCGCGGTGGCGTCGAGAGTCGGAAACAGCTGGCCCACCGCAGCATCGCGGCTGGCGCGTACCGCCAACAGATTGGCGGTGGCGATCTTGAGATCGAAATTATCGCGCTCCGCTTGCCGGATCAGGCGATCGAGCGTCGGGTCGTGCAGACCTTCCCACCAGCGCTCGGGCGGCTCCGCGTCGCTGTTCGCCAGCTCGGCCGCGTGGTGGAAACCGGCCGCCGGCGTCGTCAAAGTGGGTGGCTCATAGTCAGGGCCGACCGCCAGGCAGCCGGCGAGACAAGCGAGCAGCGGCAGCCCCGGCAGCGCGCGCGCCAAACTCTTCATGGCGCTGGCTCCGGACCAGCTTTGCCGGCCTCTGCCATGCCAGGTCGTGCAAGGCTGCCCCAGCGCCGACACAGCACATAGAATACCGGCGTGAACAGGAGTCCGAACAGGGTTACTCCCAACATGCCGAAAAACACCGCGGTGCCGAGTGCCTGCCGCATCTCGGCGCCTGCCCCTTCGGCGATCACCAGGGGGATCACACCGAAAATAAACGCCAGCGAGGTCATCAGGATCGGCCTTAGCCGGGTATGGGCAGCCTTGGCTGCCGCCGTCCAGCGGTCATCGCCTTGCTCTTCCGCCTGCTTGGCGAACTCGACGATCAGTATGGCGTTTTTGGCGGCCAGGCCGACCAGCACCACCAGGCCGATCTGGGTCAAAATGTTGTTGTCCATGCCGCGCAGCAAGACGCCACCAATCGCCGCCACCAGACACATCGGCACGATCAGAATGACCGCCAGCGGCAACATCCAGCTTTCATACTGTGCCGCCAACAACAGGAAGACGAACACCACCGCCATGCCAAATGCAATCGGCGCGGTATTGCCGGCGATGATCTGCTGATAGGTCAGTTCGGTCCAATCATAGGCGAACCCGTCGGGTAAATGCTGCCTGGCCAGTTGGTCGATGGCAGCGATCGCCTCGCCGCTCGAAAATCCTGGCAAGGTGGCACCCTGCAGTTCGGCTGCCGGATAAAGGTTGTAGCGCGGTACCCGATAGGGGGCGGTAATGTCGCGGAAGGTCGCGACCGCACCCAGCGGCACCATCTTGCCGGCGTTGGAGCGGGTTTTCAGGGCTTCGATGTCGCGCGGAGTCATGCGGAAAGCACCATCGGCTTGCGCGGTGACCCGGTAGGTGCGGCCTAACAGATTGAAATCATTGACGAAGGCGGAGCCGAGATAGACATTCAAGCTGTCGAACACGCGGTTCGTGGGGACGCCCAGCATCTCTGCTTTGACGCGGTCGATATCAGCGTAGATTTGCGGCGTGCCGGTGTTGAAAAGAGTGAATACGCGGGTCAGGCCGGGTGTCTTGTTGGCGGCGAACATCATTTCATAGGTGGCCGCCTGCAACGCCTGTGGACCCCGCGCGCGGCGATCCTCGATATAGAGCTTGAAGCCGCCCGATGAACCGATGCCGGGGACCGCCGCCGGTGCCACCAGCAAGATCGTGGCCCCGTCGATCCGGGACAGCGCCCCCTGCAATTGCCCAAAAACCTGCCTGCTGCTGAGGCCCAGCCTGGCCCGTTCCGCGAATGGTTTGGTAACGATAAACACGGCGCCGGCGTTGGACGCATAGGTACGGGTGGCGCCGTCGAGACCGGCAAATGAAACGGCGTGCGCCACACCGGGATTTTGCCGCGCCAAATCGGAGATCTGGCGGACGATGGCGTCGGTCCGCTCGAGCGATGCTCCCGGCGGCAATTGCACCACGGTAATGTAATAGCCCTGATCCTGTTCCGGAATGAATCCGGTCGGCGCGCGCAGGAAGCCTATTCCGCCCAAAAGCAGAAAACCGCCATAAACCGCCAGCACCAGGGCAATCCGCCGCACCAGTTTGGCGGTCAGGCTGCTATAGCGGTGCGACAACCAATCGAAACCGCGATTGAACAGCGCAAAAAAGCCCGCCAACGGTCCCTTGCCGGGAGCACCATGACGCTGTTTTGGCCGCAGCAGCAAGGCCGCCAATGCCGGGCTCAGGGTTTGCGATACCACCATCGAGATCAGGGTGGCGGCGGCGATGGTGACGCCGAATTGGCGGTAAAATTGGCCGGCGATACCGGTCAGGAAAACCGTCGGCAGGAACACCGCGGTCAATACCAGCGCAATGGCGATCAACGCCTCGCCGACCTCGTCCATGGTGCGGTGTGCGGCGGCCCTCGGGTCGAGGCCAAGTTCAAGATTGCGCTCGACATTTTCCACCACGACGATGGCGTCGTCGACGACGATGCCGATCGCCAGGACCAAACCGAACAGCGACAGATTGTTGAGCGAGAAGCCGGCCGCCGCCATCACCGCGAAGGTACCAATCAAGGAGATCGGAATCGCTACCACCGGGATCAGGGCGGCACGCCAGGACTGCAAGAAAACCACGACCACCAGCACCACCAGCAGGACCGCTTCGAAGATGGTGCGATAGACCTCGGCGACCGAGTCGGCGATATATTGGGTCGGGTTGTAGACCACTTTGAAGGCGAGTCCGGCCGGAAAGCTTTCCGACATGCGCTGCATGGTGGCCAGCACCTGGGAAGCGGTCTGAAGAGCGTTGGAGCCGGGTCGCTGATAGATCAGAATCGCCACCGCGCGATCGGCGTCGAGATAGCTGTTGAGGCTATAGTCCTGCGCCCCCAACTCGACCCGGCCGATATCCCGCACCCGCGTCACTTTACCGCTGGAGTCGCTTTTCACCACGATTTCGGCGAACTGGTCGGGGTCGACCAGGCGACCCAATGTCTGCACGCCGACAGCGAAGGCGCCGGTGGTCGGTACCGGTGGTTGGTTGAGGGTACCGGACGCCACTTGCACGTTATTGCTGCGCAGCGCCAGCACCACCTCATCCGCCGTCAGATTGCGCGACGCCGTTTTGTCGGGGTCGAGCCAGACGCGCATCGAATAGTCTCGCGCGCCGGCGATTCGGGCATCGCCGACACCGTCGATGCGGGCCAGCGGATCAGCGATCTGCAAGGTGGCGTAGTTCGAAATATAGAGCTGATCGCGGCTGTTGTCGGGCGAATAGAGATGCACCACCATCATCAGGTTGGGCGAGTTTTTCTTGGTGACCACGCCTAATTGATTGACTTCATCGGGCAGATGCGGCTGCGCCACCGCCACCCGATTCTGCACCAGCACTTGGGCGGTATCGATGTTGGTGCCGAGCTTGAAGGTAATGGTAAGGGCCAGATTGCCGTCGCCGGTCGATTCCGACTCCATATAGAGCATGTTGTCGACGCCATTGATCTGCTGTTCCAACGGCGCCGCCACGCTGTTGGCGACGGTTTCGGCCGAGGCGCCGGGATAGCTGGCAGTCACGACAATGGTGGGCGGTGCCACTTCCGGATATTGCGCTACCGGCAAAGTGAAATAGGCAAAGCCGCCCACCAGGGTCAGCAGGATCGACAGGACGCAGGCAAAGATCGGCCGGTCGATGAAGAAATGCGAGAGTTTCATCGATCCAGGCTCCGCTCACCCGGCATCGGCGATGGCAGTGATCTTGCCCGGCTGCGGCGTCACCTTGGCCCCCGGCCGGGCGCGGGCCAGACCGCTGATGATGACCTGGTCGTCAGGTCCGATGCCGGACTTGATAACTCGCAACCCGTCGACTTTCGGCCCCAGCGCCACCGGGTGCGGCACCACCACCCCATCGCCGCCGACCACCAACACCAGCTTGGTCGACTGGTCCGAGGAGATCGCTTCGTCGGGCAGCAGCAACGCGTCATATTGCCCGGAGCCGATCAGCCGCAGGCGACCGAACATGCCGGGCTGGAACACGCCGTTGCCGTTGGCCAGCAGAGCGCGGCCACGGACCGTGCCGGAATTGGTGTCGAGCTGATTGTCGACGAAGGACATTTTGCCCTCGTGAGTCCAGCTGCTTTCGTCCATCAGCTTGACGAACACCTTGTTGGCGGCGTCGCGTGAAGACGGCCGCGCGCCGGTCTGCGACAGCCGGACATAGCGCAGATAGTCGGCCTCGCTGCCTTCGAATTCGAAATAGATGGGGTCTTGCGAAACGATGGAGGCCAGCAAGGTGGCGCCGGAACTGCCGCCGCTGACCAGATTGCCGACATCGATCTTGCGGTCGCCGATACGGCCGGCGATCGGCGAGCGGATCTGTGTGAATTCCAGATCCAGCGCCGCCGAGCGCGATGCCGCCCGCACTGACGCCACCGCGGCGTCGGATTCGCGCGAGGCCTGGGCGCGGGTATCATATTCCTCCTGGCTGATGGCGTGGGCTTCGAGCAGTTTGGTGGCGCGCGCCAGTTCCGAAACCGCCAGCTCCTGACGGCTCACTTCGCGCCTGAGGTCGGCGTCGGCCTTGTCGAGCGCTGCCTGAAACGGGCGCGGGTCGATGACGAACAGCAATTGACCCCTTTCCACCAGCTGGCCGTCGGTGAATTTGATCGCGTCGAGATAACCCGAGACCCGAGCCCGTACCTCGACCGACTGCACGGCGACGAAGCGCCCGGTATATTCGTCCCAGTCGGTGACGCGTCGCGATAAGGGGAGCGCCACCGTGACGGGCGGCGGCGCCGCCGTTTGTGCAGCTTTGTTCTGGTCGCCGCAGCCGGCAAGCGCAGCCTGGATCAGCAATAATGCCAGCGGCGGCAGTCGCAGAGAGAGCTTCGTCATGGCACTCCATCCATGGGTGTCGGCAATGGGTTGGACCTTCGGATTGATGGTGGCTTTGCTTCCCCGTTGACGATATTTGTGCGGCCATGCCGATTTACAAGTTCGAATCAAAAGGCGTTGTTCTGGCGGGCCGATTGAGAAAACGCGCGGGGACCCTGCGTTGTCGACGAATTACAATACCCAATATTGTACAGTCGACAACATTTGTGCTCTTCCTAGGCGCGCCAGAAGACGCCTGCAGAGAAGTGAAAGCATAATCTACGGCGCCAGGTCCGGCGTCTCTCGACGGCGTTCGCTGCATGCCGTTGCCTCCAGCTCGCGGTTGCTACCAACGCGCCCCGCGAAGGAATTTCACCTCCAATCCAATGCCCATGCCAGGCACACAAACATCACGAACGGGCGCCTGATTGGAGGAATTCCACCCAATCCGTCTTCCCCCTAGCCCCCAAAACGCGGGCGGGTCATCTCGAAAAGATCGTCGGTCCTGGTGTAGAAGGTGGCGCCGTGCATGCGCCCGATCAAATGCATGGCACTTGTGTCCAGCGTAAGCTGGCCGGGATCCAACAGAAACCGGTCGGCGACATGCGCCATCAGCACTTCGCCGATGATCATGCTCTGATGCAGGCTTGGTTCGATCATCTGGAACAGTTTGCATTCGAAACTGACCGGCGCGGAGGCGATCAGGGGCGGCGCCACCTTGCTCGAGGGGACGGTCTCCAGGTCGGCATAGCTGATTTCGTCGAAGTCGGGCGGCGCATCGATGCAAGTGCTGTTCATCGCCGCGGCGTCCCACTCGCCCACCAGATTGACGACGAATTCGCCGGTGTCGATGATATTCCTAACGGTGTCCTTATAGCTTCCGTCCGGCCGCCGCATGATCCCCAACACCAAGAGCGGTGGATCGGGTCCCATGACATTGAAAAAACTGAAGGGCGCGGCGTTGCGGGCACCGTCCCGCGACAAGGTCGTCACCCAGGCGATCGGCCGTGGCGTTACCGAAGATGCCAGTACCTTGTAGCGTTGGTTCGAGGCCAGCGCCGCCATGTCATACTGCATCGAGAGGGTGTCCTTTGCCGGTGAGAATGCCGCGCCGCGCGCGCAAGGTCAGCAAAAGGGCTGCCCCCGCCAACAGGAAGGACGCCAGCATAACGAACGACAGAGGCGGCCCCAGACCGGCGGAGGCGCCGAACAGATGTTCTCCCGCCAGCGGAACTGCCGCCGGACCAAAGCCGGCGCCGAGCGCCACATTGAGAAAGAAGCTGATCGCCATCGCCAGGCCGCGGGCGCGATTGGGCACCATGTCGAGAATCGCCGAGAAGCCGCAGGCGGTGACCACGCCCGAAAAAGCGAAATAGAAGGGAATGGCAATCATTACCACGGCCAGACTAGTGGAATTGAGCGCCAACGCCACCGGCACGATCAGCAGCGCGGCAATCAGGCAAACCCTTAGCTTGCGCGCGCCGTGACCTGACGTGCCGGCGCGGTCGGCCAAAAAGCCGCCGGCGACAAAACCGCAGAAATAGCCGACCACCAGCAACAGCCCCAGCTGCACGCCGACCTGTTCGGGATCGCCGGCGAACTGGCGGATCAACAAGGATGGCGTCCAGGCGCCGACGGCGTTGTCGACCAGCGACGCGATCGCGACCACGCCATAAACGGTGATGATGCGCGACCACCCTGCTCCCAGGAAGGCTGCATTGGCTGGCGACTCCGCGGCGGCGCGGTGATCGCCGCGCCGGAAAGGTTCGCGGATCAGGAGGATCGCCAAGCTCCAGATCAAACCCGGCGTCCCGATGCACAGCAGCACCAGCCGCCAGGGCGCCAATGTCTGCAAGCGGGTCCCTGCCAGCAGCCCCTGATTGACTTCGTGCAGCACACCGCCGCCGATCACCAGCGAACTGCCGATGCCGACGGCGATGCCGCCCAGATAGACACCGACGGCGCTGCCGCGCCGGTTGGGTGGAAAATAATCGCTGATCAGGGAGATCGCCGCCGGCGACAGCACCGCTTCGCCCAGACCAACCAGAATACGGCCCAGAAACAGCTGATGGTAGGTTTGCGCCAGGCCGCAAAACAGTGTGGCGGCGCTCCATATCAGCACGCCGGCGAAGATCAGCGTGCGCCGCGCCATGCGGTCGGCAAGATAGCCGAGTGGAATTCCGGCGATGCCATAGATCACGGCGAAGGCCGTGCCGATCAGCAGGCTGACCTGGGTATCGCTGATCGCCAGCTCGTCGCGAATCGGATCGACGAGCAGACTGAGCACCTGGCGGTCGGTATAGGCGAGAATGGCGGTCAGCACCAGGATGCCGACCACCACGCAGCCGCGTCTCAGGCTGGGATAGGGGGGTTCAACCATCGCGGCGGGGGATGACGGCGGTTGCCTCGATTTCCACCAGAAAGTCGGGCAAGGCCAACGCCTGGACGCCGAGAAAGGTGTTGGGCGCCGGGATGACGTCGCCGTAAAACTGTGCGATCTCGCCCAACACCGGACCCAATTTATCGGGCGCGTGGTTCACCACATAGGTGCGCAGTCTGACGATATTGGCCGGCGTTGCGCCGACGGCGGCCAGCACCGCGCGCAGATTGGCCAGCGCCTGACGGGTCTGCAGGGCGAGATCGCCGGCGCCAACCAGCTGACAATCGGCGTCCCAGGCGACCTGGCCGGCCAGTTGCAGCACATCGCCGCCGCGGTGAAGCACGGCATGCGAGAAGCCGAATTGTACGCTGTCATAGAGTGTCGACGGATTGACGGCTTCGCGGAACAGGGCTGTCTCCGGGGTGGCGGGCGTTGCCGTCATTCGGTCAATTCCAGCTGATGTCCCCAGGGGTCCTGGAAATAGCGGGCGCGCGGTCCGCCGACATCGATGGTCTCCATCAGAAGGCAGCCTCGATCGGCAAGATAGGCGGCGACGGCGTCGAGGTCGTCCACCTTGAGTGCGATATGATGGCCGCCGACATCGCAATTGCGCGGCAGCCTGGCGGCACCGTCCCGTGGGCGCTCATATTGGAACAGCTCGAAATTCAAATTGTCAGCCAGTTTCAGCATGACGATGCGAAGCCGCCCGTCTTTGACATTGACGTGACTTTCGGTCCAGTCGCGGCCCTGCGCGTCCAGCGGCATTTCGGCGGCATCCATCGGCCCCAGGCGATAGACTTCGCTGGCGCCGAACACGTCGACATAGAATTTCGCCACCGCCTCGACATCGGCAACTGTCCAGGAGACGTGATCGACCCGTTTGACAAAGGGTTTGGCGAAATAGTGCATGCAGGCGTTCTCCGTGATTCTACTCAGACTTGGAATGACTATAACCGACCTCGGCTTCGTCCTCCATGTCGATTAAGTCGATTATCGGGACCGGCTTTAGCGGAAAACGCGGCGTAAAGCCGGCCAAACCGGCCGGTGCTTGGCCGCCCGCTTGCGCCAGGCGAGCCAAGGTCGAATTTTCGCAATTGCGACCCTGACACAGCCCCATACCGGCGCGCGTCACCAGCTTTGTTGCGTTGGCGTCCGTGATGGCGAGCTCTGCCGCCGCGGCGCGGTCCAGTGCCGAGAAACGGATATTTTCGCAGCGGCACAAAATCGTGTCGGGAGTCGCCAGCTGTGGCAGAAGCGTCGCCGCCGACGACAGCTCGGCCAGCAGGCGGGCGAACCGCGTGAGCACGGCGAGCCGCCGTCGCCTGGAACGGCAATGACGCCTGGCTTCGACGAGCGTGCGTTTGCCGCAGTCCAGCAGGATGCCCTCTGCCGCCAGGGCGCCTTCCAGCATTGCTACCGCCGCCCCGGCGACTCCGGTGATTTCGCCGGCCACCGAAAGGTCGGTGACCGAACTGCGCATCCAATCATCGTGACACACCCTCCAACCGCCGCAGGGCGCCGCCCACACCGACTGGGCGCCGGCAAAGCGGGCCAATTCCGATTGCGGCAGAAATCCGAACCCCAGCCCAACCAGGTCGCAGGCAATAGTCTCGCGCGGCCCGGCGACAAGCTGGCCGCCGGAACTGACTTGGGCGATCTGCGCCGCTTGGACGCGGTCGGTACCGCTGATAGCGGCGACGGTCCTGCCGAACCTGACCGCGACGCCGGCGCGCCGCAACGCCCGCAATGCCGCCGCCGCATCGAGCAGCGGCCTCGCATTGGCCAAGGCTGTGGCCGGATCCTGCAACAGCCGCCACACGGCGCGCCGCTGCTGCGCGAAAAGTACCGCCTTCAGCCGGCCACCGGCCGCGACGATCTGCTGGGCCAGGATCAGCTGCAGCGGATGGGTGCCCGCCAGAAGGATGGAGTCACCGGGGATGAAATATTGCGCCTTCAACAGCGACTGAATGCCACCGAGGGTCATCACGCCGGGCAAGGTCCAGCCGGGCAGCGGCGCCGGCATATCATAGCAGCCGGGCGCCAGCAAAACCCGTCGTGCCGCAAGCCTGCGCACACCTGGGGCGGAGGCGAGCCACAGCGTGAAGCCTTCGCCCGTTTTCCGTCGGAATAGTCCTACCACGCTGGTGCCGAACAGCAGTTCTGCCCCGGACAGCTGTTCGGCCCGGTACAGCAGGGACTTGGCCGCAGCGTAGCCTAGGCCGGACAGCCAATCGGAGGGTGAGAATTCGGCCGGCGGCTGCCTTAGAATCTGCCCGCCCAGACGCTGCTGCTCATCGATCAGGACGATGGCAAGTCCGGCCGCGGTCAGGATCTCGGCGGCGGCCATGCCGGCCGGTCCGCCGCCGACGATCGCCACATCATAGGTCGCTTGCATCTGTGTCGTTCCGCTTCAGGGTGGCGATCCTCTGGCCGTCGCGCGCCGGAGTCAGGCAGGCCCGCACCCAATTGATGTCGGGGCGTGCCAGATCGGCCACCAGACACTCGAAACAGACCCCCATCGCGCAATAAGGCGCGCGCGGCAGACCCTCGCGATCGCAACGAAAAGCATCAATGCCGCTGGCCAGCAACGCGACGGCCAGGCTTTCGCCGGCAAAACAGGTGATGGTCTTGCTATCGACCTGCAGGCTGATCGGCGCGCCGCGCGCGACGTGCTTGCGCACCTCTAGGCCATCGCCGGGTTCAGATGGCCGTAACGCGCCGGACTGTACGGCGTGATCGACAGAGGGGTGCCGCCGGTCAGCATCAAACCGCTCATCAGGCGACCGATCGTCGGACCCAAGGTAAAGCCGGCGCCGCCGACTGCCACGAAATAGCCCGGACAGCTGACGATCTCGCCCAAAATCGGCAATTCATCGGGCGTGGCGGCGACGATGCCGGTCCAGCTGCGCAACAGATGCAGCCGTCGCACCGCCGGCACGATCTCGCAAGCGATCGCCAGATTGCCGCGCACCGACTCCGGCAACAATTCGGCAGATCCTGTCGGACCGAAAGCCGGCAACGCACCCGATCGCCAGGGCAGCCGCGCCGGCCAGCCCCCACCGATCAGCAGATTGCCGTCCTGCACCTGCTTCATGGTCAGTCGGCGGCCGATATGCTGAATGAGATGGCCGAGCAGGCGCCCGGTCCGCTCGGTGACATTCATGGTCAAGCCGAGCGGAAATACCGGCAGGGTAAGACGGCAGAGTGCACTGACCTCGGCCGCCCAAGCCCCGGCCGCGTTGAGGATGCGCGCGGCGAGCACGGTCTGGCGTCCGGCTGCCCCGGCAAGCTCGGCCAAGAAGCCGTATCGGCCGGGTGCCAGAGACTCGATTCGCGTCTGGGTAAAAAAATCGACGCCGCGCCGGCGCGCGGCCTGCGCGAAAGCGTTGGTGACCAGGCGCGGATTGGCTTGCCCCTCACAAGGACAGAAAGCGGCGCCGATCACCCGCTCGGACAGGCTGGGCGCCAGGGCGCGGGCCTGATCGCCATCGACCAGATGGCAGGGCAGACCCCATTTTTCCTCGAGGCGCTGTTTCTTTTGCAAACTGGCCATTTCGTCTGGGGTTTCGGCGACCATCAAGCCGCCTTGCATCACCACCTCGAGGTCGGTGCCCAGCTCGGTTTCCAGGCCTGCCCATTCTTCCATTGCCATCTGGTTGAGCGGAATCGCCGCTGCGAAACGTTCGGCCAACGCCTCGCCCTGTTCGAACAGGCGATGCTCCAACTGAAAATGCAAAGAACCGGCATTCTGTCCCGACGCCTTGCCGTTCACCGTGCCTCTGTCGACCACCAGCACCTTGGCGCCGGCGCCGGCCAGGTGATAGGCGGTGGCGCAGCCGATCAGGCCGCCGCCGATCACCAGCACATCGACGCTGATCAAATGCGTCCCAGGGACGCAAGCGTCGCGCGCACCACCTCGCGGCTCTCCGGACCGAGCGGCAAAAGCGGCGGGCGCGGAAAACCGCCCGGCAAGCCCTGCAGATTGAGGGCTTCCTTCAAGGTCGCCTGGGCCGACCCCAATTTGCCGGACAGGCTGGGGGTGAACCATTGTCGCATCAGCAGCTGGTCCTTGGCACCGCACAGGCGGGCTTTTTCCAGATCGCCGCGCCACAGATGATTATAGAAATCGGGCTGGTCGCGCCCCAGCACCGCACCCGCGCCCATGGTGCCGGCGCCGCCATGGGTCGACAGCAGGGTCAGGCCCAGTTCATCCATGGCGAAACCGAAAATGCGCACCTGGTCCTTGAGCTGGAAAAAGACCCGCACGAAGTGATCGAGCCGGGAAGTGGAGTTCTTGATGGCGACGACTTTGTCGATCTCGGCCAGTCGGGTCAGCAAATCGAGCGACATGTCGACATTGGTACCTGGCGGCCAGTTATAGACGCAGATCGGCAAGCTGATCGCGGCGGCGACAGTGACATAGAAGGCGAAAATTTCGTCCTCGCTCGGCACCATATAGGGCGGCGGCGTCAACAGAATGCCGTCGAAGCCGCACTCTGCGGCCAGCTGCGCGTGCGCGATCGCCTGTTGCGGCGTGAAAGCGTTGCAACCGGCGATCAGCGGCAATCGGCCGCGCAGCTGGTCGCCGACCGTTCGAAACAAAGCGGTGCGGTCGTCTTCCGACAGGCTGAACCATTCGCCGGTGGTACCGGCGACGATCAAGCCGTGCATCCCCTCGCCCACCAGCCACTCCAGCAAGCGGCCGCAAGCCACCCGATCGAAGGCACCGTCGCTGGCGAAAGGCGTGGTGATGGCGGGGATATAGCCCTTCCACGCCACCCTGTTGCGATCCATCCTGACGGCTCCCCCTATCCCGAACTGGCCTTCTCGGTCTTAAATCACCTTGGCAATCGACACAACGGCAAACGGAGCGCGCGCAAATGCATTGGCAGTGCCTTTACCAAGGGGTGGTGGAAGCCGGCTGGCTGGACGAATATGATCATGTGAATTTCCTGGAATACCAGCGCGTCGCCGATCTGGCCTCGACCAGCTTCTGGAACATGGCGATGCAGACCGCGCAAACCAAAGGCGACTTCGTCATCGTCGAAACCTATGTTCGCTATCTCAATGAATTGCGCTTGGGCGACGCGGTCACCATTCATTCCGCCATAGCCGGCTTCGACGCCAAGCGTATCCACTTCATCCACCAGATCCAAAGCGGCGACAAGGTGGCCTGTGTCATCGAGCTGATCGTCCTGTCGTTCGATTTGGCGACACGACGCTCGGCCCGCTTTCCGGAGAGCTTGTCCGACTGGCTGCGTGCTTTTCAGCAGGCCCCGGACGAAAGCCAGCCGCAATCGCCGCCACTTCCTACCCTCAGCCTGCCAGGCGGCCGGTGCGGCTGAAACGCCAATCTTGGCGTCAAAACCACAGTGATGTTATGGTTAAGCCATGCCGCACCACCAGACGGCGCAGGGGAGACCGGACGGCCATGAAGATGGAAAAATCGGCCAGATATATTTCTGCAGGAGACGCGGCAAAGCTGGTCAAATCGGGCGACTGGGTCGATTACGGGTTCGGTCTGGGGCAACCCGATTTGTTCGACCGGGCGCTGGGTGACCGGGCGGCGGAATTGCGGGCCGTCAAGATCCGCTCCTGCCTGACCATGCGGCCGCGCGCGGTGTTGCAAAACGACACTGAAGGCGACCATTTTCTCTGGTTCAACTGGCATTTTTCCGGCTATGACCGCAAGCAGCATGATCTCGGCCGCTGCAACTATATTCCGATGAATTTCGGAGAAGCGCCCGGCTATTACCGCCGTTTCATTGACCCGATCGACGTGGTCTGCATCAAGACCGCGCCGATGAGTG
>Ga0302320_10010030_pt1 | contig 20276 bp, 13 predicted proteins | sample Bog_T0_3_FD_202130 | JGI IMG/M metagenome (GOLD analysis project Ga0302320, IMG submission 202130) | Peat permafrost microbial communities from Stordalen Mire near Abisko, Sweden - Bog_T0_3 | ecosystem: Environmental > Terrestrial > Soil > Wetlands > Peat | place: Sweden: Abisko, Stordalen Mire...
TAGGTGGTCCCGAGGAAGGCATCGCGCTGGCCAACCTATTTCTCGCCAAGGGCGAGATTACCTATCTCCAAGGCCAGAAAGTGCCACGCAAGGATTTTGAAGCGGATGCCTCCAAAGACATCACCAAGCTGCCGCTGGTGATCATCACCAACCGCGGCACAGCCGATGGCGCCGAAATCGCCGCCGGGGCGCTGATGGACGACAAGCGCGCCGAGGTAGTAGGGGAGCGCACTTACGGCGATGCTTCTCTGCGCCGCGCCGTGAGCATGGAAGACGGCGGCGCAATTATCCTGTCGGTGGCCAAGTATTATTCGCCAGACGGCAAAGCCATCCAGGATGTGGGCGTGACGCCTCAAACCGTGATGTCGGAACCGGAAGCGCAAGTGGAACTCGACGAAAACGGCGAACCTCTGCCGGAGACTCCCGATCAGCCCGAAAAAAAGCAGGACGATCCGCTCCTGAAAAAAGCCATCGAAATGGCCAACGGCCAAAAGACCGCCTAGAGCTGGCGGGGCGCGTTCACGGCAGCAATCTCTCCCGGCTCTCCGCGTGCCGGACGAAGGCTTCGGCCTGCGCAAACCCGCTTTCCAGTCCCCGAAATCGCGCCACCTGGCTCTGCAGCGCGTAGAATCTATCGGGCGACTGCGAAGCGTGGGCATAACAAGCCAGCCGCTTGCGCGCCTCGAAAGCCGTGATATCCACATACTCGGTGGGAGCGAACATCAGGGTATCCTCGCCATCGGAAACCTCGTAATAATAGAACGCGAATTTCTTGCCTCCGGCGAGCCAGGCATCGTAAGCCATCATGGAGATAGCGCGATGATCCCGATGCCCGTCGATGGGCCAGTGGGTGAACAGGACGTCCGGGTTTTCGCGATCGAGCAACTCCCGGAAATCCTGGTAATGCGCCCCGTCGACTACCGCATGCCCATCGCACTGGCCCGCAAACAATGGCCGCGCCTTCAATATCCCGCAAGCGCGCTGGGCCTCCGCCACTCTAACGCCGGCAGCCGCATCGGCCGCCGTTTCCGGGCAGCTCTTCTCCCCGCGATTTAGATAGAGCAGCGCGACGTCGTGACCCGCGTCCGTATACCGCGCGACCGTCCCGCCACACCCATATTCGGGATCGCCCGGATGCCCGCCGGTAACGATCACCTTCAGCTTGCGCCCCGCCGGCGATGCCGCGCCCAACGCGCACAGCGCCACGGCCTGCCCCAGCAGCGTTCTCCGAGTGATCCCCATATACCCCCCCCCGGTCATCGAAATTTCAGCGTCACGTCCACGATGTTCTGCCCCGGACGAATATGCAGATCCGAGTTGAACGTCCGGAACTTATTTTTCAAAAGCGGCCACGATGAACGGACGAACTCATCGATGTACGGCTGATTCATCGGCGCGCCCGCCGGAAGCTGCCAAAGGGCCGTAAGGCGCTGCTGCGTAGCCCCATCCAGCCCTTCGATATGCAGCTCGCCGAACAGGTACCGCGGCCCCTTCGCGAACGCCACGCTTACATCCACCACCTGGGTATCTTCGTGAAACGCGCGCGCCGGTTTCGACGACACCGTGATGTAGCCATCGCGGCGCAGCACCTGTTCGAGTTTGGTCACCGAGGCCATAAACTCTTTCCAGTTCGCCGCCGCTCCCCGCTCGAACCGCACGGCATCGTGCATATCGGCCAGCGGAAGATGGTCGCCCGTCAACTCCACGGTGCCCAGCCGCCAGCCCGGCCCTTCGTCGACGGCCGCCGTCACCGTCACCCCCGAATCCCCCGCCGGCGCGGTGGTCACGCGCGGAAAAGACATGGTCAGGCGCCCCAGATCCTCGTATAGCGGCCTGAGGTTCAGCTCCAACTTCTTCCGGAAGTCGCGCTCGCTGTACTCCTCGCCGATTTCCACCTTGGCCATGCCCGCTTGCAGCTTGGCCTCCGCAATCGCGGAGTTGCCCTCGAAGCGAATCGCGGCCACCCTGGCCAGATGCGCCGGCCGGAAAACCACGGTCATCCTGCCGGATCCCAGGTTGGCCTCGCTCTTCATCACGATCTCTTGGGCTTGATTCGATTTCCGCAGGGCCGCCTCCAGCGCGCGCTTGAAGTACTCCAAGGCGCGATCGTTGTCCGGCATGCGCTGGTCGATTAACCGGTCGGAGGACCGAAGCCGCTGCCATAACCGCTCGGCATCCTCACCCGGGAAATCCAGCACCACCGTGGCCAGTGTGGTGTCTTCGGAAACCAGCAGCACCAGCGCATATCCCGTGACCCCGCCGACGGTGCGCGGGTCGTACTGGTAACTGACACTGGAGAATAATCCGGTCTGCGCCAGTTTGGCAGCGGCTTTGTCCAGGTCCGCGTGGGTGGCGGCTTGCCCTTGGCGCAAGCCCGACGCCGCGATCACCGCGGCCGCCGGCAGCCGCTGATTACCGGAAACCTTGATCTCCATGATCGGATGCTGTGCCAGCGCGCAGGGCGCCAGAATGCCGCAGAGGGCCAAGATGCCGGCAGCCCATTCCATCCGCTGCATCTCCATCCGGTGCCTCAATATAGACTCTACTTCTTATCCTTCTTATCCGTCATGAGCGCCTTGATCTCGGCGGGCAGATCGAATCGCCCCGCCGGAATTTCCGCATTGTACTTCACCGTGGCGATCTTCACCAGAAGGTCGGCGCCGGGCAGCTTTTGCAAGATGGTGTGCGCCACCAAAAGGCCGCCCTCATCGCGATAGTCGCTGAGAGTGACTTCGGCGATCGCACCACCTTGCGGAATTACGATGGGCAGAACGACTTTCAGCAGCAAGTTGGAGCTCTTGTCGTAGTAGCGCGTCTCGGCAGGGCCCTCGTTGGGTGTCAGCACCACCTTGTAACACGCCTTCCCGCCGACATCTTCACTCCCAGCGAGCTCGGTTTTCTTGTAGAACTCCCGCCAGCGGGTCTCACCGTGCAAGGCGTTGGTGCGCAAGGCACTGGCGCGTTCGTCGCCCTCCTTGATCTTGGGGCCTTCCATGGCGTTAACCGACCAAGCCACTTGCCCGTCGGAACCCTCCTCCGCTTTTCCTGCGCCGTTGAAATCGACGATGGTATAGCTCTTGTCGGGCGCCGTCCGATAAGTGGTGAGGGTGCCGCTCAAACCCATGCCGGCAATTTCCAGCGTTCCGGTTGCTATTTCGGTCTGAATTTTCTCGTAGGCGGCGCGGCCGCCGGTGACCTCGACATACTTGTCGAGGATCGCCTCTGGTTTGATATCCTCGGCCGCGGACGCCGCGGCAGCCAACGCCAGGAGGGCGGGGAAGACAATGCCAATGCGAAAATTCGGATACATACGGATTTTCCTTTCGATCTACTTTAGCGCCATTCTACCCGGACATGGATAGCTGGGTTGTTACAATGATGATTACATGGATCAGCGCCGGATGTGCCCGAATTGCCGGGCTTTTATTACCACTCACGATAAAGTCTGCCCGTATTGCAACGAACGCGTGGGTCCCCGGGCGGTGGAGGGCCGCAATCCAGGCGCCATCCTCGGCGGGTTCATCCCGCACGCGCGCTTCGTCACCATGATCATCCTCACCATCAACGTGGGGTTATTTCTCGCCACAGTGGTCTTCAGCCAGAGGAACGGACAAGGCGGCGGCCTCTTCAGCGTGGACGGGCAGACCCTCTTCGCCTTCGGAGCCAAGTATAAGGCGGCTATCCTCAACTACGGCCAATGGTGGCGGCTGGTGACGGCCGGATTCCTGCACGGCGGACTGTTGCACATCGGCATGAATTCGTGGGTGCTCTTCGATTTGGGTGCTCAAGTTGAAGACGTCTACGGCGCCAGCCGGCTCATCGTGATCTACTTTCTGGCCACGGTGGCCGGTTTCCTGCTGAGCACCTTCTGGACCACCGCGCTATCGGTGGGGGCATCGGCGGGCATCATGGGCTTAATTGGCGCCATGATCGCGCTGGGTTTGCGGAACCGGCACACCTCGGCCGGCGCGGCCATCCACGGTATGTATATCCGCTGGGCGGTTTACATGTTAATTTTCGGCTTACTGCCTGGACTGCATATCGATAACGCCGCGCACATTGGCGGCCTGGCAGCCGGGTTCGGCATTGCCTGGCTGGCCGGCACGCCGCGCTTCGGCGCGTCCGGGATGGAGCGGCTCTGGCAAGCCGGCGCCGCCGCATGCGTGCTCCTGACCGCGGCTAGTTTCCTAATGATGTACTTGTGGTTTTCCACTACCGCGCAATAGAATATAGGTGATGCAACTTCGATTTGCTCTTCCAGCTTTGCTCATCGGCGCGGGCTTGTTGTTGCCGGTGCAGACGCCCGCCCTGGCGAAAACGAATTACAAATATAAGGTCAAGAAGTATAAGGTGAAAAAGTTCAAAGCCTCAAAGCACTTCAAAAACTCCAAAGCCGTGACTCATAAGACGGTTAAGCACCGCTAAGAGTAAGGCAGGGAGGGTGGGCTTTAACCCCGCTGCGGGGGGCTACAGCCGCGCCAGATGGACCGATCCATCTCCCGTCCGCACCTTGAGCATTTGCCCGCCGCCATTGATCTTTCCGCTGACCGCATCTTCATGGACCTCACCCTCGGCCTTCAGGGGCAAATCCACCGTAATATGGCCGTCTCCCGTATGCGCATCCAGGTCCGCGGCGAAGCCTTCGGGCAGACGCAGGGTCACTCCCCCATCGCCGGTATGCACCGTCCAACCGGTTGCCATGCGAGAACCGGAGTCCACCGCCGCGTCGATGTTGCCGTCTCCGCTGCGTAAGTTCAGGCCGCTGAATCTTCCCGCCACCCGAATATTGCCGTCTCCGCTGCTGGCGTCCAGTGCGCCGTCGAATCTTTCGCCATCGATATTGCCATCGTGCGATACCAGCTTGGCCGGTCCACGCAGGCCATCGGCGCGGATATTGCCGTCGCCTGTATGCACGTCGACCCGGGTGCCGTTGGGAATCTGCACTTCGAGCTTGATCCAGCGGTTGCCCAGATTGAAGTGCACCGCGGGAACCTTCACTTCGATCTCCACGCGATCGCCCGCCTGGTGATCGATCACATGCACATCGCCGGGGCCGATCCGCCAACCGGAACTGGTCACGCGCGCCTCGATGGTCTTCACATTGGCGGTCCTTAGGGTGACGTTGGCGTCGCTGGTTTCGATGCGCAACTCCGGCGCCGCGCCCACATTGAAGGTTTTGCTCCACTGGTCTCCCAGCAGGGGCCAAGCGGCCAGGGCACAAGCCGCAGTTGCCCAGAAAATACTCTTTCGCATAGATAGCCTCACCATCGATACGATGAAGGAACCGCCGGGGTTCCCGAATTCTCGCAGGTTTCGGGCGACAGGCTATTTCAGGCCGTATACCGCCAGTTGGTTCGAAAACGTGGCAACATAGACTCTGCCGTTGGCCACCACCGGAACCACAAATTTCCCCAGATTCCCGAACTGGTCCGCCGGGTTCATGGTGCTGTTCCATAGCTCATTCGCGACATTGGCCGCATTGAAAGCGTGGAGCACGCCTGGCACGGCCGCGCTGGATGCGTCCTGGGTGGACATGGCCGCCCAGAGGATGCCTGTGCCGGCGGTCGCCCCGTTGGCCGAAACTGCCAATGCGGCGCCGCCCGGCAGGCCTGCAACCTGGGTGTTTTGGAAAATCGGAGATGTGCCCAGCGACTCGCCGCTGAAGGTGAACGCTTTCAGCGTATCGTTCGAAGCCCAAATATACATCAATGAGGGCGCCGGTGGAACGCTGCCGGCGCGATTCCAGAACGTGGGGCTGTGGATTTGCGCGCAACTGGAGTCGGAACTGGCAGAGCAACCGGGCGTCGCCTGCACACTTTGCACCAACTGCAACACTCCGGAATTGGTAACGCCCATCAGATAAACCAAGCCGGTTTTGCCGCCGCCCAGCAGCAATTTGGTTCCGGGAATCAGCAGCGGACCGCCGGCGCCCAGATCGTAGTCATTGGTATTTAGCGCCGCCCAGTTGGAGGGTGTATAGAGTCCCGTCTGACTGTTATTCGTGCCATAGCGAACGAAGCTTTCGCCGATGTTGCCGTTTCCAACGTCGCCATTACCTGTGATGAAGGTAAAACCCGTAGCGTCGGCCACCGGCCCCCTGCCGGACATCCAGATGCCTCCTTCGTTGCCATTGGGTGTAGTGTTGAGAACGAACGTCTGCTTCAGTGTTGTGGCGTTGTAACCCAACTCCCACCCGTGGAAGGGCACTACGCTTTCAGTTCGCTGCCGGGCAAAGCCCATGTAGACCGTGCCATTCAGCAACAACAGAGCCGGCCGCTGCAACTCGATAGAGGCATTGAAGGTAATCTTGCCGTTGCTCGATCCCGATCCCGTTCCGCTGACGCTGGCCTTTATGGTCACCGGACCGCCGAACTTCTCTGTGCCCGTGGTGATGTCGAGGGCGTGCAGGCTGAAAGACATCTTGCCGCTTTGCTCAGTGAGCGCTACCACATACATCGTGCCTGACCCGGTGTCGATCACCGGGGTGGAAAGGACGCCACATCGCGGCAGGGCGTTGTGACTGGCCTGCGCCGCCGCCGGACCGAGGTTCACTTGCCACAGGGGTGCGGACAAGGAGACCGTGTCCGCATCGAAGGCATAGACGCCGTTGTTGATAGTGGCCACGTAGACCACGTTGTGCGCAGCGCCCCCAATGGTCACTTGCGGTAGATAGAGTGGCTGCGCGTAAATGTAATCGTCCACCGCACGGCTAAAGAGCCAGCCAAACTGGTTCTTGTTGACATTGGAAGTCGTCAACACGGTCTCGCTGAGATTCGCGCTGGTGCGCCCTTGATCGTACTGACCGGTCCAGATGCTCACCTGACCCCGGGAGATCGAAAGGAAAGTAAATCCCACCAATAACAATTGATTCAAACGCATGGCCCTCATGGCAAGTCAGTATATCATCCCGGCTTGTCTGGCGCTGGAAAGGGACGCTCAGGTCGCGGCGGCTCCTGGAGAACGTCCCTTGTTGCGCGCTCAGCGAGCCCACATTCTATTGAGGGCCTTTTCCTTGGCGATTCGCGGTGCCGGTCACCGTGTTGCCATTGTCTGTCTGGATAAAATAGATCATCGATCCCTGGCCTGAGACAATCATGTTGAAGTGCGCAGTCGTCGAATTGCCCTCGGGAGTAATTAGTGAAGCGCCGGTGCAGTCCGCGTTGATTGTATAGGTGCCGGACAAACCCGACGGCAGAGACACAACCCCGTTTTGAACGTTAGTAATGGTCCCGCTGAGAGTGCCTGTCCCGCTATAAATCAGCTTGCCCACCAGTGCCACGGGCACGTTCGTGCCTCCAATGTTGTTCCATCCGGTCACGGAAAAGCCGAAGTTACCGGTGATGGATGCCATGGTGCAGCCGGTATTGGGATCCTGGGCCTTCGCTGCCTGGGGGGACTGCACCACGAGCATGCCTATCGCGAGCAGTCCGGCAAATGTTAGATTTAAGTGTTTCATCGTCTTATTTTCTCCTTGGAAAAGCGCTCAGTCGATTCTTTGACATAAAGTCGACCATAGTTCCATTACTACCAGTTCACCGCAGCGAGACACAAGAGACTTTTGCAGCCGGTAGTGCGTTACGCTACGCAAGTAACATTGCACTAACCGTTCGAGCGAGCTATTCGATACAGATACTGTCGCTGATTGTCGCTGATGAATGGTCCCCGAACAACTCACGAGCATATTCCGGAGTGTCGCGCCCCACGATCTCCAACTTTTTAGCCCGGTAGCAGCGCAAGAGTTCGTCGGCATGCGGCAGTGCCCCGAGTTGAACGAAACCGCCCAGAGCCTGGTCCGAAGTAGTTTGAAGCCGAAGCCGATCGAAGCCAGGAGAATGCGCTTCGTCATGTCCACGGCCGTTGCATGGCGGCGGCCATTCGGCATCCGGGAGGGTCGCAAATAGCTCGGCCGGTGGTCAGTGTATGGTAAACGTCGACGGGGCCGATGTGCCGCCGCCGGGCGCCGGTGTGGTTACCGTCACGTTGGCCGTTCCCGCCGTGGCGATATCGCCAGCGGTGATCTGCGCCGTCAACTCGGTCGCGTGTACGTAGGTGGTAACGCGCGGCGATCCGTTCCAGAGCACCGTTGAGTTGGTCTGATAGCCAGTGCCGCGCACTGTGAGCGTGAATGCCGCCCCTCCATGCGTGGCGCTGGCCGGCTGCAACGATGTGATGGCCGGCGGCGGGTTGTCGATGGTGAAGGTCAGCGCGTTCGACGAACCGCCCCCGGGCGTGGGGTTTAACACCGTCACGCTGGTTGCGCCGCCGGCCGCTATATCCGTTACCGGAACCGTGGCGGTCAACTTCGCCGCGCTCACGAATGTAGTCACCATATTCGCGCCATTCCAAACAATGTGCGCGCCACTGACGAAACTGGACCCATTTACGGTCAGCGTAAACGATGCGCCGCCGGCAGTCGCGCTCGAAGGCGATAGCGAGGCCGCCGTTGGAACCGGGTTGTTTACCGAGAACGTCAGAGCATTCGATGCGCCGCCTCCCGGTGCGGGATTCGACACGGTCACGCTGTCCGTGCCGGCAGTGGCGGCGTCCGATGCCGGCACCGTCGCCGTCAGCTTGCCGCTGTTCACAAATGTCGTAGTCAGCGCGTTCTGCTTCCACTTCACCGTCGCACCGTTGACGAAAGCGCTGCCGGTCACCGTCAGGGTGAACTGCGCCGAGCCTACTATCACGCTGGGGGGCGACAAGACCGTTGCCACCGGTACGGGATTGTCCACGCTGAAGGTGAGTCCGCTTGAAGTCCCTCCGCCGGGCGCCGGATTGAACACCTTCACCTGCACATTGCCCGCTGTGGCTACGTCCGACGCAAGGATGGCCGCAGTCACCTTGGTGCTGTTGACGAATGTGGTGCTGCGATTGCTGCCGCCCCATTGCACCACCGCGCCATTCACGAAACTACTGCCATTTAACGTCAGGGTGAAAGCGCCGCTACCCGCGATCACGCTAGTTGGCGAGAGCGACGTCGCCACCGGCACAGGGTTGCCGATGGTAAATGCCACGGCAGTGGAGGTGCCGCCCCCTGGCGCGGGAGTCATCACGGTTACATTTGCCGTACCCGCAGTCGCAATGTCTGCCGCATTGATCGCAGCCGTTAACTGCCCGGCGCTAGTGTAAGTCGTGGCGCGGCTCGATCCCTTCCAGAGCACCACCGAACTTGGCTGAAACTTGGTTCCGATCACCGTCAGTGTGAATGCCGGTCCGCCGGCGTTCTTGGTAGTTGGTGACAGACGCGTCAGCGTTGGCGCGGGGTTGCCGATAGTGAATGTCAGCGCGCCGGAAGCGCCTCCACCGGGCGAGGGGTTTGATATGGTGACGCTGGCCGTGCCGGGATTGGTAACGTCTGTCGTGGGCACGGTGGCCGTGAGCTTGGAACCGCTCACAAAGGTCGTTGTCAGGGCGGTACCGTTCCACAGCACGGTGGCGCCACTCACGAAGCTGCTGCCATTTACCGTGAGGGTGAACTTGGCGCTGCCCGCGACGACAGTGCTGGGAGAGAGCGACGTCGCGCTCGGCACGGGGTTAACGATGTTGAAGGACAGAGATGGCGACGAGGTGCCGCCGCCGGGCGCGGGATTCAAAATGGTAATCGCCGCTGCCCCCGTAGAGGTAATGTCGCTGGCCGGAACGGTCGCGGTCAGCTTGATGGCGCTGACGAAGGTAGTAGCCAGGCTGGCTCCATTCCATTGCACCGTGGATGTGCTTACGAAGCTCGTGCCGTTGACGGTGAGCGTAAATCCCGCGCCGCCCACGATACCACTGGCGGGTGAAAGGCTTGCGGCCGACGGGGCCGGATTGTCGATGGTGAACGTAAACGGATTTGAAACGCCGCCGCCGGGGATAATAACCGCTACTTCGGCTGTGCCGGCTTGCAACAGATCGCTGGCAGGCACCGTGGCGGTGAGTAGCGTGGAACTGCCGAAAGTCGTGGCTAGGTCGGCGCCGTTCCATTGCACGACAGCCGTATTTGTGAAAGCGCCGCCGTTCACCGTGAGCGTAAAGCCTGCGGCGCCCGCAACCACGGATGCCGGCGAGAGCCCCACAATCGACGGAATCGCGGTCACACTGGACACGTTGGTCTCCCAAACACTGCGGCCGTGAGTGGCAGCGAATAGATTGCGGCTCGGGTGCAACTTCAAACTCGTGACGGCCACGCGCGGCAGACCGTTCACCAGCGTCGCCCAAGCCGTGCCGCCGTTGGTGGTGTAGAAGACGCCGAAGTCCGTGGCAACGTAGATGGTGTTCGCAGCCAGCGGGTCCACCACGATGTCGTCGGCCGGGATGTTCGGCAGATTGCCGCTGATGTCGGTCCACGACACGCCTGCATTAGTCGTCATGAAAACGTGGCCCAGATTGTCGCCATATCCGGAAAAACCGGAAAACGTCGCGTATGCCGTGCTGGCCTGTTGCGGATCGGCCGTCACTGCCGTAAGGTATCGCGGCGGCAGCATGTTGGTCCCGGTTACGTTGCTCCAGGTCGCCGACGCGCCCGCGAGAGCGTTTTGCGTTACGCTTACCTGGCTGTCGGTGGAGCCGGCCCATACCGTATTCGCGTTTACCGGCGAGACGGCCAGCGCCGACAGAGTGCCGCCTAACGTCAAATCCGGAGAAATCTCCGTCCACAGTCCCCCGCCGTTGGTGGTCTGGTAAACGTTGCTCGTGCCGAAGTACAGGCGCTGCGGGTTCGCCGGGTCGATCGCGGCCGGCGGAGTCCAATTGGTGCGGTCGTTGATGTTGATGCCGTTTTGCACGGTATTGAAAGTCACGCCGCCGTCAGTCGATTTTTCAAAACTGTTCGCGATGCAGTTCGCATACACCGTGAGCGGGTTGGTGGTGTCGTCGATCAGTGTGACGCCGCCGTCGCCGCAGGTCGCGCTGCTCCACGTGGTGGTGCCGGAGTACGCTTCCATGGAATTGTCTTGGGTGCCCCCAAATCCTATATTGACGTTGTTCCCGGCAATCGACAAGCCGGGATAGAACTGCTGAGTGGCCAGCCCGGTGTTCAAACTCGTCCACGTGATATTGGTGCTGGTGATTTGGGTGGTGCTCCACATGCCGCCGTCGTTGCCGCTATACAATATCGTTCCATCCGCGCTGAAGGTGAAAGCGTGTGTGTCGGGATGCAGGTTGGAGTAGGTGTTCCAGGTGTTGCCGCCGTCCAGGGACTGCACCACGGTTCCGCCGGACGGGAGTGCGTAGCTAGCCTGGCCGCCCGCGAAAATCACATTCGAGTTTCCGGGCTGCACCGCCAAGGCGAGGTCATACCAACACTGGCCGCCGCAGAAGCTCGGCGTATTCGGCAGATTGCTCCAGGTATTGCCTCCATCCGCCGTTTTGTAGAGTCCCGCCAGATTATTGTTGGTATTGCTGGCGATGGCCACCCAAAGCGTGGTGGTGACGTTGGGATCCATGACCAGGGCAAAGCGTCCATTCCCCGAGAGCGGCAGCGCCGAACCGCCGGAACCATTGGCGGCTGCCCAAGTGACGCCGTTATTGGTCGATTTATAAACACCATTACCGTCTAACGAAGCATACGCCGTCGCCGGAGTGTTCGGATCGAAGATGACGTTATAGGCTTGCGCGCCGTTGACGTTCAGCACCTGTGTCCAGGTTTGGCCGGCGTCCGCGGAACGGTAAACGCCGGAGGGGCCCGGCGAGCAACAACCCGCCGCTGCCAGCACCACCGATGAGTTATTCGGCTGCACCGCCATTCCGCCGATGCGTGCGCCGCCCCCGCTGCCGCCTGCGAACGGCCCCGGGATGTTGGTCCAGGTATTGCCGCCATCGGTGGATTTCAGAACACCTTCGCCATAGTAACTATCGATCGCGTTGTTCTCCTCTCCAGTGCCCACATAGATGGTGAGATGATTTTGCGGATCGATGGCGATGGAGCCGACCGCCAGCGAGGCTTGCGTATCGGTCAAGGGGATCCAGGCTGCGCCTCCGTTGGTCGTTTTCCAAATGCCGCCTTGTGCCGCGCCGGCGTAGACGATCTGGTTGTTGGTGGGGTCCACCGCGATGGCTGTGATCCGCCCGGAATTGGTTCCCCAGAATCCGTTCATGGTGGCCGGCCCGACAAGTTGCCAGCTCCCCACATCGCCGGAGTCTTTTACGAGCGACAAGGCGGCTTGCTCTGCCGCGATGCGCGCCTGGAGCTGTTGGAACGCCTTGAGCCGCGCGCCGGCGGGCACGGTGGGGTGCGGATAGGCGCGCTGATTGTAGAACCACGCCATACGCGCTTTTTGGAAGCTGCCGTCTTCTTCCCTCTCGAAATTTTTGGGCGGATCTTTGTCCTGGTCTTGGGCTTGTGCCACCGAGAGGAAAGACAGGCCGGTCCAAAGGAGGCATACGGCGTACAACGACTGGCGAACGAGACGTGGCATAGGGAATCCTCTCGAACCTTCTTAAGGTAAATGGCGCTCTGGGATATGATTGTACGCTAAAGAAAGGGCAAGTGACGCCATCCGCTACCTCGACACGGTAGCGCTCTGGCGCTCAAGAACGAAACGCCGCAGCTTTCACGAGTTGATATTGCTGGAAGCCGCCGGTAGTTGGGGGCCGCAGTGGAGCATGTAACCCCGGCGCACCCACGCCCGGTCTGCCGTCATCGCCCTCCGGATGACAACCAGCGTTCCAGACGGTCCGCGTGTGTGCGGCTGGAGCGGTGCTCGGAGCCATCCGAAAGCCGGACAATGAATTCCCGATTCTCGATGGAGCGCAGTTCCACCATCTTTTCCGCCCGCACGATTCGGGAGCGATGGATGCGAAGAAAATTCGCCGGATTGAGCCGCTGCTCCAGCGAAGCCATGGTTTCACGCAGCAGGTAAGCGCGGCCGTGCGCGTGCAGTTCCGCATAATCCCCGGCAGCTCCAATCCATTCCACATCGTCCGCCTGAACAATCTGTATGCGAGACCCGGTTTGCACCGTGAAACGGGAGACAAATTTCTCTTGCGTCTGATCGAGCATCTGCAAAACGCGTTCAGCCATCCTCGTCTTCAACGACGAATCGGCGAGCTTTCGGGCCCGGCCGATAGCGGCCGCAAAGCGCTCGTCGTCCACCGGTTTCAGAAGGTAGTCCAACGCGTGAACCTCGAACGCGCGCAGTGCGTGCTGTTCGTACGCAGTCAAAAAGATTACGTTCGGCAGCTTCTCTTTGGGCACCGCGCGCAAAACCTCGAAACCATCCATTCCCGGCATCTGCACATCCAGGAAGACCAAGTCGGGCGAAAGGTCGAGTATCTTCTCGACCGCGGCCACGCCATCCCCGCATTGCCCGACGATCTCGATATCCTTGAACGTCCGCAGCCTTAGAACGACTCCACGGCGAGCCAATGGCTCGTCATCGACGATAAGCGCTAACACGGCGATACCTCTTGCGCTGCGAGCCTCCGGATGGGTAATTCCACAATGACGGCACAGCCGCCCGATTCCGGCCACTCCAGCGAAAATTGATGATTGTTACCGTACAGCGTCTGCAACCGTTCTGAGATGTTGCGTTTGCCGATCCCATTCTCACTATCCCCGTTTTTGCCAGGGCCTTGGCGTCCCGAATTCCTGACGATAATTCGTAATCGCCCTTCGTGCAGCCCGCTCTCTATGGCGATCTTCCCGCCCTCGGCAACGTTCGCCACGCCATGGCGCACCGCATTCTCGACCAGCGGCTGAAGTAACATGCCCGGCACCATGGCATCCAGCGTATCTGGACATATAGTTAATTTCACTTGCAACCGCTCCCCCAGCCGGGTTTTCTCAATGGCGATGTACTGTTCCGTAAACGCCATCTCCTGTGACAGCGGCGCCTCCAGTGCGGATTGGCCGTTTAGACTGGTGCGCAGAAAATCCCCGATTTGCGACAACATTTTCGTGGCCGCGGAGGCTTCCCCATCCAGAACCAGCGTGGAAACGGCGTTCAGAGAGTTGAATAGAAAGTGCGGATTCAACTGGTAGCGCAACGCTTGCAGCCGGGCTTCCCGAACATCGGCTTCGGCACGCAGCAGACGCTCCCTTTCCTGCGACGAAGTATGCCATTGCTTGATGCTGAAATACAGACTGGACCAACTGAAAAGCAAGAAAGGGAAGTTGGCCGAATTTTCGGCCAGGTTCACAACGTTTATGTTGTGAATACCCTTCATCGTTAGTTCAAACACGAACGCGGCCGCCGCTCCGATGGTGACCGACGCGGCAAAAGCCCGCAATTCAAACGCGATCCAGGAAGGGTAACGCCGCAGCAGCCACCGGCAAACAGGATGCAATATGCAACTGCCGATGAACAGGAAACCCACCACCAAATTGTCTTCGCGAAACGCTCCCGAACGTCGCAGAAGGTCGGGAAACGATCCCAGCAGAGTCCAAATATAAAAACAGACCCACCCCAGGGTTTGCAACTGCCAAAATGAGGTGAGCCGCAAGGATTTATGAAGCACCAGGATAATTCTATCGCAGTTGCAGCGTCGTGGAACCCGATCTATCGACCAAAACCGGCAACTCGCCGCATCGGTCAATCGCCCTGAGGATCAGCCAGCGCACGTCATCGGGTCAGCGCTATCCTACTTCTGAACGGGATTGCTATTTCCCGAATGGAACCGCGGCAATAAGAGACTGGAACATGAAAACTCTTTCGATGAGAAATGCACGTCCACCTAGAACCTCGCTACAATCCGCTGTCCTGGCGTCGATCTTGCTCGCCGGCTGCCAGGGCATCGCTGTTTCGGAACAGTACCCCCGGATAGCTGCCGTGGAGCAATACCTAATGGCGGATTCCGGCGCTGAAATCGCAATGGCTCGCAGCGCGGCTCCAGAAGCAATCGCACGAGATGCAGCGGTTCTTATTCTAGGCACAGGCGGCTATACAACCGCAGTCAGCGGCAAGAGCGGCTTCACGTGCCTGGTCGAACGATCCTGGATGTCTCCATTCGACAGTCCTGAGTTCTGGAATCCTAAGATTCGAGGGCCTATATGCTATAACCCGGCGGCGGTGAGAACGGTCCTTCCTTATACTTTGAACAGAACGAAACTAATCCTGGCTGGGTTATCTAAGGCGCAGGTGCATGGGAACATAGAGGCTAGCGTTGCAAAGAAAGAGCTGCCGGCGCCCGAGGCTGGCGCGATGTCTTATATGCTTTCGAAGATGGGATATCTCGGCGACTCGGCCGGGCATTGGTGTGCTCATTTGATGTTCCATGTTCCCAGCATAGGCGAGGCCAGTTGGGGCGCGAACCTTGCCGGCTCTCCAGTCTTGTTTAATGACGAATTTCGCGATGTACCGGAACCCGAGACAATCTTCATGGTTCCGGCCCCCTTTTGGTCGGACGGCAGCCCCGCGCCGCACATGGCGTTTCACTAAGTGCACGTGGTTCGTTAGACCTCGAATCTGTATACCTGCTGTTTAATTGGTGACGCCCCCCATTGCATTGTAGTTCGCCACTCTGGCGCTTGGCGTCAGAGCTTATTCCTTTCCCTGACGGTCGTGGCTCGGTAAGTTGCTGCAAACACGTGAGCACTTTTCTGAGCCGCGCGCGTCAGAAAGCGGTCCCCGGCCTTTTCCGCAGCCTGCTAGAGGGGGCATTGTGCTCAAGCGGTAGGTCGCGACTCAGCTCCGGGAGCGGCGTTGACAAGAACGGCTCGGCGGCTAAGACCGGCAACCCGTCGCATCGTTCAATCGGTCTAAGGATCAGTCCTACCAGTTACGGCCCATGAACGCTAGTCTAGCGATATGAATGCTTCAGGAAACGCCAAACTCCGGCTCGGGGCCTTGCTGTTCAGCACCATTGGAGTCCTGCTGTCTCTAGGTACGGTCCCCAGCCTTGCACAATCTCTGACGACCGGCGGTGTATCCGGCAACATTACGGATGCCTCCGGCGCCTCGATCCCCAACGCAACTGTAACCCTGACCGATCTCGATAACGGATCCGTTCAAACCGCGGCATCCAACGGCTCAGGTGAATTCCGGTTTTCGCTTCTCAAAACAGGCCGCTACACGGTATCGGCGGCCCTCGCCGGCTTCGAAAAGGTCGAACGGCCGGTCGAGGTTACTGTCGGAAACGTGGTCACGGCTAGTCTGATTCTTCAGGTGGGACAAACCGTCACCACCGTTGAGGTTTCGGCTGCCACGCCTCTCGTTACCGAGGACCCGGCCCAAATCACCACCTTTACGCAGCAGCAAATGGAACTGTTACCCAACGGCGGCGGCGATTTAACTACCATCGCTTACACCGCGCCCGGCGCTCTCCTCAACGTCGCGCCGGCCGGAATGAGCGGTTTCGGCAACTTCACCGTAAACGGGCTGCCAGGCACCTCAAACCTGTTCACTACCAACGGCGAGAACAACATGGATCCGTATTTCAATATCAACAATTCGGGTGCCTCCAACCTCACGCTCGGTTCGAACGAAGTCCAGGAAGTAACCATCACCACGAACCCCTACAGTGGTCAATACGGTCAGCTTTCCGGAGCTCAGGTTTCTTACGTAACCAAATCGGGCACCAACCAGTTCCACGGCAATGCCAACTATTACTGGAACGGACGGTACCTGAACGCGAATGATACCTTCAACAACACGCAGGGTGCGTCCACGCCCTTCGCCAACGCGAATCAATGGGCGGACTCCATCGGCGGCCCCATCATCAAGAACCGGACGTTCTTCTTCATCGACAACGAAGGACTCAAGTTCGTGTTGCCGGTCACCAATGTCGTCACCGTTCCGAGTCCGCAATTTGCGGGCGCGGTGCTGGCTAACGTCACGGCCACGCAGCCCAATGAGGCGGCGACTTACAAGGAAATGTTCAACCTATATCAGAACGTGCTGGGCGAAAGTGGCGCGAGCGCCCTCCCCAATACCACCGCATGCAACAGTCTGACGCTGCCCGGTTTCAACCCCGCTAACACGCCCTGCGCCCTGCAGTTCCGCTCGAGTCCCTCGGTTCTGGCTTCCGAGTGGATTCTTGCCGGTCGCGTGGATCATCGGATTGGCGACAAGGATCAGGCTTATTTCCGGTACAAACTAGACCGCGGCACGCAGCCGAGCGCGACGGATCCGATCGATCCGAGGTTCGACGCAATTTCAAAACAGCCTTCGTGGGACGCCCAGTTGGACGAGACGCACATCTTTAGTCCGCGTGCGACGAACTCCTTCATGGCGACGCTGAGTTACTATCGGGCTCAGTTTACGCAGGATACCGCCCAGGACTTGAGCATCTTCCCTTATGGCATCATTAATTCCGGTACGGTTCCGTTTACTGGATTTAATGGGATCTACGAGTTCCCCCAAGGCCGCAACATCACCCAATACCAATTCATCGACGATTTCAGTTATACCTTCGGGAATCATAATCTGAAATTCGGCGAAAACTTCCGGCGTTACGACGTCAGCGACCATAACTTCGCATTCAACGAGCCGGCCGTCTACTTCGGCTACACTGAAAATGGTCTGCAGCAGTTTGCCGATGGCCGCGCGTTCCAATACCGGCAATCCGACAATCAATCCAACGACGTACCGATCGCCCTGTGGGGATTAGGTCTGTACGCGCAAGACGAGTGGAGAGTTCGCCCCAACTTTAAGTTGACCATCGCCCTCCGCGCCGAGCACAACTCAAATCCGGTTTGCCAGACGAATTGCTTCTCAGAGTTTAAAGCTCCGTTCGCCAGCCTCGCTTCGACGGTTGCCGGCGACGGCAGTGTCCCTTATAGTGCCGACATTGCCACCGGTCTGCATTCCGCGTACCCTGGCGTCGACACGGTCGACTGGTCGCCCCGCCTTGGTTTCTCCTATTCCCCAGGCACGTCGGGTAAGACCATCATCAGCGGCGGAGCCGGCATGTTCTACGATAATGTGCCCGCCGGGCTGGTAGACAACTTGAATTCGGATCCGCCTTCGACCGTTGCAATTCGTGTCCGGCCTGGGGGCGGGGTACTGCCGTTTGATCCCGCGGGCGGCGCTGCAACATACGCAGCCTCTGCGCAGTCTTTCAATCTCAATCAGAGCTTTAATCAGATCTCCAACACTCTGCAGGGTCTCGGGTCCATCTTTGAGGCGCCTTCGTTTAATTACTTCAACGGGACGATTCATTCGCCCGTTTACCAGGAATGGAATTTGCAGATCCAGCGCGATCTGGGTAGATCCTACGCTTTGATTCTGGCTTATAACGGGAATCACGGCATCAAAATTCCGTATTCAAATACGTGGGGTAACGCGTATGACCCGGAAGCCTTCGGACTTCCTGGAGCCCTTTACCCGACCGTCGGCGCGATCGCGCAGGGTGCGCCGCCGAATCCCAGCTACGGCACCATCAACGAGGTCCAGAGCGGGGGCGTTTCCAATTACAACGGCGCAACCGTTACGATCCGAAAACATCTCTCGCACGGATTGTCTTTCGACCTGAATTACACCTGGTCCCACGGCCTCGATGACGTTTCCAACGGTGGCGTCTTCGCCATCAATACCAATACCTCCATCGGGACGCAGATCAGTCCTTACGGGCTGCGGCAAGGGAATTACGGCAACTCCGATTATGACATCCGGCACAGTTTGACTGGGGACTGGGTGTATTCCCCCACGTATCGGCTAGGCAACCACTTCGTGAACTCTGTGTTTGGGGGCTGGCAGTGGTCCGGCAAGACCTTCCTGCGCTCGGGAATGCCGTTCACCGTCACCGATAATAATTGGAGCGGAGCCATCACTAACACAGATGCGCCGATCCTGGCTTACCCAACCGGTCCTTACACCAATAGCTGCGGGGCGTCCGCGGTCAACACACCTTGCTTGAACGCTAATAGCTTTGTTCAAAGCGCCTCAGGTTCGTTCACTAATTACCCTGGGATTTCACCCCAAAGCCGCAATCAGTTCCGCGGCCCTGGGTACTTCGACGTGGATATGCAGGTCTATAAGACGTTCAGGATTGCCGAGCGCGTCACCTTCGGCTTGGGCGCCCAGGCCTTCAATGTCCTGAACCACCCGAACTACGCCGTTCCCGACAGCGGCTTCGGTGATGCCACATTTGGAAGCATCCTGCAAATGGCCGGGACCCCGACTAGTCCCTATGGTAACTTCCTGGGCTTCGACTCCGCTCCGCGCCTCCTCCAACTCACTGGAAAGATCCACTTCTAGTCGATCTCAAAATCCAGCGACGCACACCAGGGGAGCCGAAAGGCTCCCCTTTTTTTGGTTTACACGATTTCACACCCACGCCGCCCGCCCGGGTGCAGGTGTACGCGAGATCGGACACGGCGATGGGTGCTCAGCACTGCTACCGTACCGGCAAGGCAAACGGCGTGCCTTCGTTTTTCTATTGCTTGTCTTAAACCTTTCGTTCCGCCAGGTCGTAACGATCCAGGTTCATCACTTTGTTCCACGCAGCCACGAAGTCCTTTACAAACGCCTCCTTCGAGTCGTCGCTTCCATAGACCTCTGCGATTGCCCGGAGCTGGGAATTGGAACCGAACACAAGGTCGGCGCGCGTGCCCGTCCACTTGATTTCGCCGGTCGCGCGATCGCAGCCCTCATACGCGCATTCGGATGTAGAGGAGGCCTGCCACTTCGTATTCATGTCGAGCAGGTTGACGAAGAAATCATTCGTCAGTGTCTCCGGCCGGCTGGTGAAGGCGCCGTGTTTGGATTGCCCGAAGTTTGTGTTCAGGGCGCGCATCCCGCCCACCAGAACCGTCATCTCCGGGGCGGTCAGCGTCAGCAACTGCGCCCGGTCCACCAGCAGCTCTTCCGCCGCTGGTTGGCGTCCTTTCCGCTGGTAGTTGCGGAACCCGTCGGAGGTTGGCTCCAGTACGGCGAAAGCGTCGATGTCGGTTTGCTCCTGTGACGCGTCCGTCCGCCCCGGCGTGAAAGGAACCTTAACTTCGTGCCCGGCCCTTTTTGCCGCTTCCTCGACGGCCGCGCAGCCGCCCAGAACGATCAGGTCAGCCAGCGAAACCTTCTTCCCGCCGGATTGGGCGCCGTTGAACTCTTTTGCGATCGCCTCCAACTTCTCAAGAACCTTGGCCAGTTCGGCCGGCTGATTGACTTCCCAATACTTTTGCGGCGCCAGGCGAATGCGTGCCCCGTTGGCGCCCCCTCGTTTGTCGCCGCCGCGGAATGTCGCAGCCGACGCCCAAGCCGTCGAGACCAGTTGGGATATGGACAGTCCGGACGCCAGGATCACGGCCTTCAGCCCGGCAATGTCCTCCTCGCCGATCAATGCGTGATCCACAGCCGGAACGGGGTCCTGCCACAGCAGCGTCTCGGTAGGCACAAGCGGGCCAAGGTACCGCGAAAGAG